>VFSW01007498.1_pt1 | contig 15824 bp, 16 predicted proteins | sample 5358111 | NCBI WGS metagenome assembly VFSW01 (sample SAMN11554181, study PRJNA540505) | mine drainage metagenome | isolation source: sediment from site ElyBrook_90M | place: USA: Ely Copper Mine, Vershire, VT | collected 2017 | reverse complement strand
TCTGCGTTAGGGCACACTCTCGGAACCATTGTCAGGAGGAACATGCTCAATATTGCCCCGGCGGGCACCCAACTTCCCCCACCCGTGGGCGGGTCAAACTCCTCCACCCTGATGCCGTAAATCGACGCCGGTCGGCGCCGAGCTAGAGAACGGCGGCGGGACGTTACGCTGCGCCCATTTTCTACGGAAAAGGGGCCGGGAGTGAACGTCTTGAAGCCAAATTTGCGGATTTCGGTCCAGACCCTGCTGGATGCAGGCAAATCCCAGCGCGAGATTGAGCGGGTGCTGGGGGTGGATCGCAAGACGATCCGTCGCATCCAACAGCAGTCAAAATCCCCCGGGGTGCCCACCGGGATTTGCGCGGGAAAAGCCGCCGAAACGGCCGGGACGGCGGAGCAAAATCCCCCACCCCGCCCACCGGCTCAGCGGCCGGTGGCCACCCCATCGGCCTGCGAGCCGCACCGCGAATGGATCGAAAGCCAGGTCGCGCTTGGGCGTAACGCCATGAGCATCTACCAGGATCTTTGCGAGAAGTTTGGATTTACCCACCAGTACACCTCGGTCAAGCGCTTCGTCGCGCGGTTGAAGGCCCGCGAACCGGAACGGTTCGACGTGCTCGAGGCGCTTCCCGGCGAAGAGGCGCAGGTCGACTTCGGTCAAGGGGCGTCGACGCGAATGGCGAACGGAAAGTATCGCAAACCGTATCTGTTCGTGATGACGCTGAAGTACTCGGGCAAGAGTTTTCGCAAGGTCGTGTGGAAGGCCGACCAGGAGACGTGGGCGCGCCTGCACGAAGAAGCGTTCCGTGCGTTTGGTGGCGCGGTCGCCTACGTAGTTCTCGACAACTTGAAGCAGGGGGTGCTTGAGCCAAATCTGTATGACCCGCTTTACAACCCGCTGTATGTCGCGATGCTCGCCCATTATGGCGCAGTCGCCGACGCGGCGCGCGTTGTGGATCCGAACCGCAAGGGGACGGTGGAGAACGCGATCCAGCACACGCAGTCCACGGCACTCAAAGGCAGGAAGTTCGAGTCGATCGATGAGCAAAACGTGTGGCTCGCGCACTGGGAGGAGCGCTGGGCGGCGCCGCGCATCCATGGACGCAAGAAGCGGCAGGTGTTGGCGATGTTCGCCGAGGAGAAGCCGGCGTTGAAGCCTCTGCCAGCAACTCGCTTCCGTTACTTCCGCGAAACCTCCCACACGGTCGATGACAGCGCCCTCGTGCAGGTGCTGAGCGTGTATTACGCAGCGCTCCCGGCATCGCCGGGCGATATCGTCACGGTGCGCCTCTATGACCATGACCTGGAGATCATCGACGCCGCCGGTCAGCTTCTGCGGCGCCATACCCGTTCGTTCACGCCCGGTCACTTCGAGATGCTGGAGTCCGACCGGATCTTCAATCCGTCGCGTGAGACCGTCCGTCTGCTCGGCAAAGTGGCCAAACTCGGGCCCCATAGCCTGCAACTCGGTCGCGACATCTTCCTGCGCTTGGGTCGCCCCGGGCAGAAGGCGCTCTACGGCCTATCGAACTTGCCGCGCCGCTACGCGAGGGACGATATCGAGAACGCGGCGAAGCGCGTGCTCGGCTTGAGCCAACCGTCCTTCCAGGCTCTCAAGCGCGTCCTCGAGCGACACGCCGCCGAGACCGAGCACCGCGCGACCATGCCCGAACTGCAGCAGGCCGGGCCACACATCCGCGATATCGAGGAGTACCACGCCTTCTTCGAGAACGCACAACGCTTTGACGATGAGACGACGATAAACCCGTAAACCACTGGAGATGATGCAATGACGATGACGATCACAGAACTGGAGCGCTCGCTGCGGGCGCTACGACTGTCGGGAATGACCGCGACCCTCGAGACCCGCGCGCTGCAGGTGGCGCAGCAGCAGATGGACTTCATCGAGGCGTTCTCCGCCCTCGTGCAAGACGAGCTCGATCGGCGCCGATCCCGACTGATCGATCGGCGATACGCGCTCTCGGGACTGACCGAGCGAAAGGATCTCAAAGACTTTGACTGGCAGTACAACCCGAAGAATCCGCGGCGCGATATCCTCGAGCTTGCAAATCTCAAGTTCATCGATCAGCGCGAGGATGCGTTGTTCATCGGATCGCCGGGCGTCGGCAAGAGTCATATCGCCAAGGCGCTCGCGCTGCTCGCCGTGCAACGCGGCTACACGGTGTTCTATCGCGAGGCGCATGTCCTCGTCGATGATATCCACCAGGCGCGTGAGCTCGGTGAGCTCAGAAAGTACCGCGCGATGATAAAAGCTGCGGACCTCGTCGTGATAGACGATCTGTTCTTGCGCAAGTTGCCGCCGAACGCTGGCGACGAACTCGCCGACCTCATCATGAGCCGTTACGAGAAATCCTCCACGCTAATCACGTCCAACAGGGACATCGAAGACTGGCCGAAGCTCCTGGGCGATGCCGTCATCGTCACGCCGCTACTCGATCGGCTGATGCACCATGGTCACTTGCTCAAGTTCGTCGGCAAGAGCTGGAGACTCAAAGAATCCGCAGAACGCCTTGCCAAGGGCCGCCAGACCGCGTAATCATCCCTCGTCCCGCCGCCGTCAGGTGGGGGAGTTTGACCCATCCACGGGTGGGGGATTTTGAGGTGCCCGCCGGGGGAGAGTTCGCTTACTTGCACAACACCTTGTACACGGGCGCGATGATATATATCGACTCACCTCCGTCGAGGTACTACGACTCTCGAGAATGGCGAAAAGCCATACCGGAATTTACCGTATTCTTTTATCACTCGGGCGTCGGATTGGGCACGAATTGGGTCGATCAAGATGGTTGTACGGCCATTCATGACGCGCTGATTGCCAGGGATGCACATTCTGCCGAGTACCTGATTAAACTCGGCAACGCGAACGGGGATTTGCGAAACCCACAGGCGACGGACATTGAGCACTATTGCCGGCTGTCCATCCGGGCCCTCGCGCGCACCGAGGGGATTCGGTTCACCTTCGGTAGCTCGTCGGCCGGCGATGCCGCCTTAAACGGACCCCATGTCACTTAGTGACGGCTCGGGCCAATCGCCTATCGGCTGGTGTGCCATCGAAATTCGCCGTCCGCGTCGTCTGTCGGTCATATCCAGGGATTCAGCGCGTCTTTCACGGATGGCTGGAAGTCCGCGGCGCTCCCGGTTATGACGGTGAGGTCATAGACCGGTGCCGTGGCCGAAATGAGCGCATCCTTGGCGCCCCGTCGCCAATGCATTGCGCGTAAACTCGAGTGCAACCATGAATATCCCGAGACTCGACCATCGCTTCGCCGCGGCTCTTGTCGTGGCGTTCGCATTATCGGTGCCCGCTGCCGCTCAATCGGTGCTTTCAATCGGACCGCGCGGCGTGCAAACCTTGGTGACACAGCAACTCTTCGACCGTAACGGTCGTTGGTATCTGTTCGATGAAGGCGGCTGCTTCACGTATCTCGACTCTCCCCGCACCCAGATTGTCCGCGGCCGCCTCGTGCTGCGTGCACAGTTGTCGTCACGTCTGGGTCAACAGATGGGAAGCGACTGCGTGGGTAGCGACTTTGCTTCTAGCGTCACACTGTCCGGCCGACTGCATGGCCGTGGACACCTGTTGATATTGGACGACATTCGCATCGATCGCATCGACGATGAATCGACCCGTGATGCGCTCAATCTCGCGCTCCAGGTGGACCCGCAAATCCTCCCGAACGCCGCGAATATCGATGCGTCTGACTTTGTCCGGCAACAGGTGCTGGCGATCGGCGGCTCACGGACTCGTCTCGAAGGCTTTCGAATTTTGAACATCACGACGCGGGCAGATGCGGTTGTCATCGAATTCAATTTGAATTTGAGTGTGCCCTAATTGTGCCGTGGTGAGCTTGGGACTGGGCTGGTAAGCGCTGCGCGTGGTCGATTTATAAGCCACTATTCGGACTTGATTTGGCGGAAAATCTGCGTGTCTGGGTAAATGACCTCACTGGCCACCCATTGAACTTTACTCATCAGATATCTTGAGAGATCGTCATTGATCTGACCGGTGGAGCATTTCTACAGGGCCAAGTTTCTGGTACCCAGGAATCTATGGGTCGCCATCGACATGGGGGTCGCCGCGTCGACGATTGGAATGATGTCCTTCTGCGGCTTGTGGATCACGCGCAGTCCGTTATTCTACGATGGCGTGAGCGAGCAGCAACTTCCGTCGCGTGCGCTTCGGGAGCCGACCTGTTGGCACGTTACCGGAGGAAATCGAGAGGTATCCATCGCCAACGCCGAAGTCGGTCAGTCGCATCGCATTCTGCTCACCCGCCAAGCCGTGGAGCAGATGGGCGGTAAGTCTCGACAGTCGCGGCGGGGGTCCTGGCTACGAAGGCCTTGGTTGGTGATTTCGACAGTAGGCGCGCGTTGCGCGCTTTCGAGGAACCCCTGACCCCGTCCAACGCCTGATGCCGGCAGCGGCTTTTAGGAAATCACCGCCGGCAATATCGGCCGCATGCAATTGCCGACCGAACTGCTCGAACTCAACGCGCGGGCCACTTTCGGTTGGAAGCGACAGGGTCGGCAGCCGGATCATGCTGAGGAAATGCTCGACATCGATGGCGCGCTGCTCGCGGCGGAGCCTGCAACGCGAGAGGCAATCGATGCCTTGCTGCAGTCCGCCCGTTGAATCACCCTCTACATCTGGCACGCCATTAAGCGGGTCGTGAACGGCCAAGAGCCTCCGGCAGGGCGTTTGCCGCGCACATGCTGTGGATGACGCCCCGGGTACCGGCTGCAGCCGCAATAATTGAGAAGCAGATCAATGAGATTCGGCCAGCGGAGCGATATGGTGACGCCGACCCGTTGACTCGGTTATCCGTCGGGAGTGGCAACCGTTGCAGGACCTGAAGCTGTCCGAATTGATTGGTGCGCTAAGCTTGGCACTGGACATGACCGAAGGGCAGCCGAAGGGCCATTGCATGCGCTGCGGTTATATCGGCATGGCGGTGGGCCGCGAACTGGGGCTGGATTCGCGCCGGCAGTGGGAGCTGTATTACACGCTGTTGCTCAAGGACCTGGGCTGCAGCAGCAATGCAGCTCGCATCTGCGAGTTGTACCTGACAGATGATCTGCAATTCAAACGTGATTTCAAGCTGGTTGGCAGTTCGCTACCCCAGGTGATTCGCTTTGTCCTGACTCATACGGGGCTGAATTCCAGCCTCGCCGATAGATTCCGCGCCACGATCGACATCTTCCAGAACGGCGGGGAGATCTCACGCGAGCTGACTCAGACCCGCTGTCAGCGTGGCGCGGACATCGCACGGCAGCTGCGGTTCGGTGAGGGTGTCGCCCAGGGCATTCACGCGCTGGATGAACACTGGGACGGCAGCGGCAAGCCGGACGGTCTGCGCGGCGAACAGATTTCTCTCTACGGCCGCATCGCATTGCTCGCCCAGGTCATCGATGTATTTCACACTTCAGGTGGCCCGAAAGGTGTCTTGGCCGAGATCCGCATGCGCAGTGGACACTGGTTTGATCCGGCGCTTGTAGCAGCTTTCGAGAAGATCGCGGCGAAACAGGAGTTCTGGACGCACCTGGCGGCGGATGATTTGCCGGCGCGGGTGGTCGCGCTGGAACCCGCGCAGCACAGCGTGCCACTTGACGATGAGTATATGGATGAGATCGCCCAAGGTTTCGGTCAGATCATTGATGCCAAAAGCCCATTCACCGCGGGCCACAGCGTGCGCGTGGGCCTCTACACGGACCTGATCGCGGAGCAGCTTGGGGTCTCGGCGCAAAGACGGCGCTGGTTGCGGCGTGCCGCGCTGTTACACGATATTGGCAAGCTGGGCGTCAGCAACTCGCTCCTCGACAAGCCGGGCAAGCTGAGTCCCAGCGAGTGGGTGTCCATGCGCATGCACGCCACCTATACGGAGCAGATTCTCAGCGGCATCGGGCCGTTCAACGAACTGGCCCGTATCGCCGGCAGCCATCACGAGAAGTTGGACGGCACCGGCTATCCGCGTGGGCTTGCCGCGGTGGATATTCCGCTGGAGACCCGCATCATCTCCACGGCCGACATCTTTGACGCCATTTCGGCGGATCGCCCTTACCGCGCCGCGATTCCCGTGGCAGAGACCCTGGCAATCATGGACAGCACCGTGGGCACTGCCTTGGACGGTCGTTGCATGGCTGCATTGCGCCGTGCCACCATGCAGGTTGAAGCGGAATTCAACACTGAAGTCCCATACTCGTCAGCGATGGTGGCATAGCCGGTAGGTGGCGAGTTCCAGATGCCGCGGTCGATACCCGATGCCGACCTCGCATTTTGGCAGCCGCCGGAAGGGTCAGAGAGTACCGCGACCCTGTCAACGCCTGAGATCTTTCTCGAGTCCTTATTGACGTGCCCGAATTGCGGGCGGTCGAATCTCGAGAAAATGCCGATCGACGTTTGCCTGTACTTTTATGAATGCCCAGACTGTCACTCGATGTTGAAGCCGCTGGCAGGCGATTGTTGCGTGTTTTGTTCGTACGGCTCCGTCAAGTGTCCGCCGGGCCGGCGCTATGCCTCATCCACACCGGGTCATGGCGACCCTCAGCGATTCAATGGTGCTGTCACTCGCAGCCGAACACGTCGCTCGCGCAAGTCGATACTTCGGGGAGGCCGTCGTGGACGTGCCGAGTCGTGCCACGAACGCGCCGACGCAGGCTTGCGGAGACGGGTGTGCCGTCGTCGCCGTGGCGATTGCTGGAGTAAGCGCCGCCATTGCGACAAGGGTGATGGCGGTGTTGCGGATGCACAAGCTGGCTTTCCTCTGTGGTCGATATGCCAACGCCCCGCGATGACCGTGTCGGGCGATTGCACGTTGCGCCATGGGGGTGCGGACCGACCGATTCGCCACCCCAACCGCGAGCATCGCGCGCAATCACTGGCCACTTCTGAGCAAGTGAAGCACCGTGTCGTTACACGGCCTCGCGATCGAGTTGTCGCGCTTGGGTGAGGGCGCCTGAAAGGGGGAAACGTCGACCGCTGGCGCCGGTAACAGCGCGCGCCGCCACCGCGCCTCAGCGGTTTCCGTCGGTTCCGGCGGGTGGTCCGCCGTCATCGTCGATGTCGATGCCGTCGACGTACAGGTCGTCTTCTTCGCCATCGAGGTGAATCACTGCGTCGGGATCACGCGATTTGAGCCGACGGACGTGATCGACGGCAATGCGCTCGTCGGATCCGACCAAGTCCTTGCCCCGCAACGTATCCTCGCCGGTCGGATCGAGAGGTGGCTCAACGTCGTGCGGTGTTTCCGGTGTGTTCATGGCTTGCTCTCCTGAGTGGTGTTCGTACGATCGATGGCGTCGACACTAGGCCGATCGGACCGCTCTGGCATCCTCGGAATTGCCCTTATCGTGTCGCGTTCTGCGCTGGAGGCGGCGCCCGAATCTCGGAGGCGGACGCCTGGGTGTCGCGAGGCTTCGGCGTGCCAGCGCCTTTAATCAGGAACCCATCCTCAGCGTTTTCGCGCCACCAGACAGAACCAAGGAGATCAACCCATCGTCTGCACGTACGACCAGTGCTCGGCGAATTCCGGGCGCGGGTACTCGGGCGCGTTGGCGGCGGTTGGGACCTCCCGCGTGAAACCGATGTCGACGATGCCGATTGCGGCATCGAAGAACTCGTTGTCGCTCGGTGAGACGGTCTCGTCCACCGCCCAGACCTCGACACCGAATTCGCGCGCGAGAAAAATCGAGCTGGTGGCCTTGCCGCAACCCAGACCCAGGATACGCATGCCGCCGCGAAACGGCAGTTGGCGTGCCAGGTATTCGGTTTGACACAGCGCGTTTTCCCCGAGGGCGTTATCGGCAACCCATCGCGGGTCGTACTTTGCCGTGAGCGGGAAGTCTGTCGGTGGTTTCACTGTCGACAGTGGCTCACCGGGAATGCTGGCCAAGGCTCTTTAGGCGCTCCCAAGCGTCGCGGGTGGCCAGCTTGGCATGATCCCACGCAAGCTTCGAATCGCCCCGAGACGCATTCCAGCCTCGCGACAAGTCCGGTTCCTGGAGGTCAAAGCTCAATTCGGAGTTTCTATCAAAGGAGCTGACTCCATAGCGATAGGCCGGACCATAGTCATCATAGGACGCGTCGCGCGATACATAGGGCCGGCTTCGATAGTTCATGCGCCAGTGCGTTTCCTCGCCAACACGATCGATTGATTGGGCGACCGCCTCGCCGCCAAGACCACCCACCACGGCGCCGCCCAATGCGCCCAAGACGGTTCCCAGCGGTCCGGCCACAGTGCCGACTGCGGCACCCACACTAACTCCGCCTACGACCGCTCCGATGCCGGCGGCTACTTTGTGATTCGGGTCCTCATGCCGCGAATTTTTTCTGGAAGTGGGGCGGTCCTGGTCGTTGATTTGTCGCATATCCTGTTCCTCTTGGCTGGTCGGGACCGCAATTCCGGCACCCGTGATGTTGGGATCCTAAGATGATCGGCCTGTGAGTTCGGTGCGCCGGCGCGCTTTCGTGGCGATCACCGCGATGTCACTTCCCGGCGCAAGCGCGGCCAGGGGAGTGTCCGCGCCCACCCCGAGTCTCGGGCTGACTTGTACGGTGGCGCACGGATGAGGGGCAGCGGATGCGGCATGGTGAACGCTATTCCACAAGACGGTATCCATGAACAGCCAAATAATTCCGACTGACATCCGTGCTCGGCGCGATCGTGCCCGTAAAGACATCGAGGGTGGCGCCGTCACGTCGGGCTACGCAGCGGACCGCGGGGAAGTGGTTCGCCAGCTCAATGCGGCGCTCGCCACTGAACTTGTCTGTGTGCTGCGCTATCGCCGCCACCATTTCATGGCCAAGGGCCTGGACGCGAAGAGCACGGCCGATGAGTTTCTGGTGCACTCGATCGAGGAGCAGGCCCATGCGGACCAGCTGGCCGCCCGCATCGTGCAGCTCGGCGGCGAACCGGATTTCGCACCGGACGGACTGAGCGCCCGCAGCCACGCCGAGTACGTCGCCGGCAAGTCGCTGGTGGAGATGATCCGCGAAGATTTGATCGCCGAGCGTATCGCGATTGACAGCTACCGGGAGCTGATTCAGTACCTCGGGGAACAGGATCCGAGTACCAGTCACATGCTTCGCTCCATCCTCACCAAGGAGGAAGAGCACGCCGAAGAGCTCTCCGACCTGTTGGTGAGCCGGCCGGCACGCCCGTGAAGAAGTCCGCACACGTCGTATGGACCGGCAGCATCAAGCAAGGTGGCGGCCAGATCAGCTCCGAGTCCGGCGTTCTGCGTGATGCGCCCTACGGCTTCAACTCACGTTTCGAGGGCGGCAAGGGCCCGACGGGCTACGAAATCACCGGCAGCCACCTGACCGTGGTGGCCGAGGTGCCCGGGGCAGATGCGGCGACCTTCGCAGCGATCGCCGACAAGACCAAATCCGGATGCCCGGTCTCAAAACTGCTGCGCGTGCCGATCACGATGACCGCCAAGCTCGCGTGAACAGGCGCCCCGGGGTGTCCGCCAAGGATTCGATCAGCGCCCGCTTGGCTCGAACTAGACAAAGGAGAAATTTATGAAGATCAAATTCGCCGGGACGCTGGCTATGGTGACCCTGCTGCTTGGACCCGTGGCGGTTTACGCCACCGATACCTCGACGGACAACGCCGGTCAGTATCTGAGCGACGCGGCCATAACCGTCAAGGTCAAGGCCGCGTTCGCCGAAGACAAGTGGGTCAAGGGTCGTCACATCAGTGTCCGTACCGACCATGGCGTGGTCGATCTGACCGGAACCGTCAAGAGCCAGCGTGAATCCGATCGTGCCACGGCGCTGGCTACCAAGGTCGAATCGGTCCGAGCGGTGCACAACAACCTGCGCATCGCCACGCATTAGGAGCGAAACAATGGATCTCATCATCGTCTTGATTGTGGTGTTGCTGCTGTTTGGTGGCGGAGGCGGCCTGTACTGGGGCATGGGTGGAGGATGGGGACTTGGTCCGGTCGGATTGATCCTTGCCGTGCTTGTCGTCAGTTTTCTGTTATTTGGGTATCGGGGCAGAAGGGGCCGAGGTCCTTAGGGGCTCACCGGCCTCAGTTCTTGACGCCCTGCCACGCTTGGTCCGCGGCGGGGGGAAGTTTGTCCATGTGATTCAAAAACAGCGCGAGCGTCCACATCTGATGGTCACTCAACGTGGACTTCCAGGCCGGCATGCCTGTCCAGCGAATGCCATGGTCGAGCTTCCAGAAGGTCACCCCCTGCGGGTCATCTTCGACCCCATCACTGGCAAGCTGCGGCGGATGCGGATACTCGCCCTTGGCGACCGGACTCTCCGAAGCGGCGCCTTGGGCCGTGCCGTGGCAGATTGCGCAGTGTTCGCCATAGAGCTGAATGCCGGCGATCAAATTGGCGTCCGTCAACGGGACAGGATTGGCCATTTTCGGCGCCTCCTTGGCGAGGGTGGCATGCAGGGAGGTCTTGGCAGCCCACCGCTCGAGCGGAATGGCCCCGGAATCGGCTCCCGCGGGAATGCTCCCCGTGACAAGAGCGAGATAGATGCATGCGCCAGCGACGATGATGGTCGCTCCGACGCCCAACAACACGTGCTTGATCATCCGCGTTCCTCCGGTAGTGCGTTCGCCAGGTCGACACCTTACAGCGAATCCCGCCTCCCGAGCCGAACCTCAGCCAGAAAGTGACGTGCAGCGCATGAGCGCGGAGATCATAGCGCGAGGACCCGGATCCCAGCCGTGCTCTAGCGCACTTAGGCCGTCGTTCGTGCGTAGAAGTTGAGTGTCTCGCCCGGCCACGAACGGCCACGACCGGGCGAGATCCTCGCCTACAGCTTCATCGACACCGAGGCGTAGATGAGTCGCGGAGCACCCGGGTTCGCGATCACATACCCTCCCGTCGGGGTCTGAAAGTAACCGCCGGAGCTCACGTACTCGGTCGAGTTGTACTCCTTGTTCGCCAGATTGAGCACTTGCAGCGAGAAATTGGCGCCCCGAACCCCGGGTATGAGCGAGTCGAACCAGTGGGTGTGCGCCGAGATCGAGAGGTTCACCAGGTCGTACCCCGGATTGGTCAGGTTCGTCGGAAGCCCCACGTTCTTGTCAAACAGGTAGCGTGAACCGACGTACTGATCCCAGAAGGTCGCCTTCCAGCGTGCATCAGCGAGGCGGAAGTGATACGTCAGCCCGCCGTTCGCCGTGGTCTTCGGCGAATTCGGCACCGGCAGCCCGTAGCCGGTCGCTTGCGGGCCCGAGGGAGTCACGGGAGACTGGAACTCATTCCAGCGGCTCTGCAGATAGCCGAAATTGCCGAACAAGTTCCAGTTTCGCGACAGGTCGGCTTGCAGCGTCAGGTCCACTCCCTTGAAGGTGGCCGAACCGTAGCCGAAATAGATGATATTCGGGTTCGCGGCCGTCGTGTAGGTGATGGTCTCATCGCTCAGCAGGTTGTGGAAGAAGTCGAGCGAGGCGTAGACATTGCGCAGGCTCCCGAGCTTGAGTGCCGCGTAGCGCGCGCCGAAGTCGTATTGCTCCGAGCGCGCGGGCTTAAGCGAAGCGAGGTTCACGGGAAACTGATCGAGGTTGCCGGAATTCGGATTGTGGCGGGAGATGGAGAAGTTTCCGAACAGATTCAGATCGCTGAGGACTTCGTAGTTCAAGCCGATCGAGGGTTCGTAGCGCACGAAGTCGGTCGACTCGGGTGGATTGGCATCGTAGCCGTTGAACTGGAACGTCTGCCCGCCGAGCCCCGTCACCGGGAAGTTCTGGGCGGGCGGTCCCGACGAGCAGCCCGACGCCGGGTTATTCGCATACTCGGCGCAAACCTGGGCCGCACTGGTGCTGGCGAAATCGGTGATGAACTCGACCACCCGGAATCCCGGCACGATCTTCAGGCGCGGCAGTGGCTGGAAGTCATCCTGTACGAAGGCCGCCCAGTCGATGTTGTTGGTCGTGTTGAAGTAGGTCTGCTCGGGCTGGGAAAGCGAGCTGCCATCGAAGGTCGAGTAGCCCTGGTAATCGCTGGTGGCGCGCGCCGCAATGACGTAACCGCCGAACTTCAGCGTGTCGATGCGGTTGAAGCGCTTCGTGAACGCCAGCCGGTCGCCGAAGGTGCGCGACTGTTCGATGTAATGTTCGTGGTTGGTGGGGCTTCCATACTGGGCGTACAGCGGATTGCTCGGCAACAGGTAGTTGTTCGAGCGGTAGTGGATCACCTCGCCGAGGCGCACCCAGGCCATGTTCGAGACCTTGAACGTCCGCGACAGATTCAGATGCGCGTGTGACCAGAGAAGCCAGTTACGGATCTGGATGGTTTTGTGCCAGACACTTCGGGGCAGCGTCGCGTAGAAGCCGGAGGTTTGCTGGCTGTAGGGTGCGCCGACGCCGAGACCGCCGGCGCCGAGCAGCGGCTGTGCCGTCAGCGGGATCATATTCGGGCGCCACTCGTGGTTGCGCTGGTAATAGGCGCCGAAGCTCATGGAGCCGCTGCGAAATTCGTGGCGCGTCTTGACGTACACCTCCTCGGTGTCCGCCGGCAGGCTGTCAGGGGTGTTGCGAATCGCCTGGCTGCGTCCCCCGGCAACACCCATCACCGTCTCCCAGCCGTGCATCAATCCGGTGTTGTAGATCGCCGAGGTATCGACGGTCTCGGAACTGCCGCCCGCGAGCATGAGCTTGCCGCCCGCGATCGCGGACGGCTGCACGGGGATGAAGTCCAGCGTGCCGCCGAGGCTGTTGTACCAGCGTTCGCTCGGATTGCCCGGGCCGACGATCACGTTCTCGCCGGACATGAGCACGCCGAGCGGGATCTCGACCGAGTGCCAGCCGGTGCCCTGACTCAAACTGTTGAGCGGCACGCCGTCGAATTCGGCGGTGATGGCATTCGTCGCCAGATCGCCCGGAATGCTGTTGTAGCCGACCTTGATGCCCCGGATCGAGATCTGCTGCCGGCCGGTGGCGCTGTAGTTCTTGGTACCCGATACGTACACGTTCGGCAGGATGCTGAGTGCCTGGGTGCCGCCGGCATCGGGCCCGAACATCGAGATCATCGTGTGGCTGACGGATTCGGCGGGCTGCGAAGAATTGCGCAGCTGCTTGGCGGTCAGCACCTGGCTGGTGAATTCCCGGTAGGCCTGGATCAGCACCGTCTTCAGGGCATCCGCCTTCGCAGGATTGCCCGCCGAGCCTGGCGTCTGGGCGAGCAGCGGCATCGCCACGCCGAACAAGCCCGTTGCCAGGATCAGTTGAACCGCAGAGCGTACGCGTGAATTCATGCTTGTGATCTCCCTTTGGAAAGCCGTGCAGCCTAGGGATGATTCATGGCGAATCCGTTGCGTAATCCTTTCGGTTTCGTTAACGCTTGGTTCTGCAGCGCGCGCACTTCGTCGCGAGCTTGACTGGCGGCGGGCGGTGATTGCTGCGGCCGTCGGCAGTGAGGGTCCGGCGGCACCACCGCCATGTCCGGCAGGCGGTGGCGGCGAGTGTGGTTAGGTCATGCGCTTCGTTCCATGGCGGCCCGCAGCAGCGCGGCGGCGCGATAAGCACCATGAACCAAGGGGCTGTAAGGAATTAGCATAAAAAATGACATGACGATGCCGAGGTGGATCGCCAGCAGCGCACCCATGGCCGCGGTCGCGCGAAAGATCAGAAGCAACAACCCGCTGCTTGCCATCAGTATCAAGAGGATCAACGGTGCGAAACCAGAGCCTGGTAAGCCGCCGGCCGCACGGATCGGATCGCCCGTAACCTTGAGCCAGGCCAGTCGTCCAGCGCCGATGATGACCCCGAAGCCGCCCAGAGTTCCCAGGACAACCGGCATGCTGTCGACTGGGTACGGCGCGGGCCAGGCGAGCATGTGCTCGTAAAGGCTCGCCACGGTGGTTGATCCGAAGCACAGCGCAAGGCCGTAGAGCATGCAATGATGCGCACGTCGTCGCGCCCGCGAGAACGACTCGCCGTGATCACTACAACCAATGCCCCCACCGCCCAGATTGCGCAGCGTCAGCACGTCAACAACGGCCCTCCCGATCGCCTCGCGAGGATTGGCTTTTATCACCGGTCGGTTGGTGTCGCGCCAGAAGCGATGAACGCCCACGCTCAATAGAACGAGCGCAAGGCACAGGGTGGATCCGGCGACGGAAGCCATGATTTTCCATGGAATCACCCTATAAAAGGCACCGGGCCCGATCCGTGGAATGAAGCGCCCCGCCGGTGATTGCGGTTCGACGGCCAGGAGCAACGCGATTGCCGTGCAAATCGAGACAGTCATCGACATGACGACACCGGCGCGCCGATAAGTTGTCGCCAGCGGGCGCGGCCACGCGTATTCCTCATAGGTCTCGGTTCGGATTTCGGCGAAGCCCTGGGGTAAATTGATCGCGAATTCGTGCGGTGGCGCGTACTGGCAGGCCTGATAACAGTTGCGGCAGTTGTGGCAGAGGTTGGCCAGGTAACCGAGGTCGGCATCGGAGAAGGTGCGTCGTAATGCCGCCACTTGAAACACCGCGCAATAGCCGCTGCAAAAGCGGCATGAATTGCAGACTTCAATGGCACGGCGTGTCGCCCGAATGGCTTCAGTAGCCCGCATATCGCGCCGCCTCTCGACCCGCAATCCGTCCGAAGACGGTGCCGATCGTCATGCCGATTCCGGCGAGGTATCCCTGGCCGATGACGTTGGCGGCCATGATCGAACCGCTCGCGAAGACGTTCGCCGCGGGTCGACCGTCTGTCATCAGCACCCGCGCCCGCTCGTCGACTTTGACGCCAAGATAGCTGAACGTGACGCCGGGTCTTAGCGGATAGCCGGTGAAGGGCGGTGTGTCGATTCGCAGTGCCCAGCGTGTTTTTGGCGGCGTGATGCCCTCGGTCCGGCAAGCGCTGGGTGCGGCGCCGCCGGCCAGGACTGGGCCTGCCGCCTGGTTGAATGTGCGTACGGTCTCTACCAGTGTGTCAGCATCGACCGCAAATCGTCGGGCGAGCTCGGCAATGGTCCGCGCCTGGATCGGCGGGTATATCGATGGGCGGAATAGCCCGGCAGCCTTTGCATCGGAAATTGCATAGGCAACCTGACCGGGGCTCCGCGCCACCAGTTGGCCCCAGAGGGAGTATCGGCTGGGTCCGATGTTCGCGCCTTCGTCATAAAATCGCCTGCCATTTCGATCGACGACAATGCCGAAGGGCATGCACCCGACGCGTGTGACGATGCCGCCGTCATATTTCGGCGCGCGTCCGTCGACAGCGACCATGTGACACGTCGCCGGGTTGCCAATCGACGCGGCCCCTTGATCGAGCAAATTGGCGAGCACGCGCCCGTTCGCATAAACGGTACCGCGTATCGAGAAATGGTCGGCCGCTTCTCCCCAGTATCGCTTGAGCCAGCCGACGTTCGCCTGAAAACTGCCGGATGCAACGACCACGGTTTTCGCGCGCACGGTTTGGGCGTGACCGTGTGTTGAAACGGTGATTTCGTGCGCAACGTGGTCCTTGATCCGTAAAGACAGGGCTTCGGTACCATACAGAATGCCAATGCCGAGCCGCTGCGCTGTCCGGTAATAGGCATTCAGCAGCGCTTTGCCTCCACCGAGAAGGAATGCCGTCTTCCGTGAGGCGGTAAGCACGCCGCTCTGCGGGCGTTCGAACCGAGCCCCGCAATCGGTCATCCAAGGAATCACACGGGCCGACTCGGTGATCAAGACGCGTGCGATGCCCTCGTCGACGTTGCCGCCCCTCACTTGGGCCAGATCATTCCAATACTCGTCCCGTCGATAGACTGCGTGCAAATATTCGCTCGGAGCATTGTGCATGACGCGAAAGTTGCGGGCGTGCCGGCTATTGCCGCCCCTCAGGGACCTG
>VFSW01007497.1_pt1 | contig 15827 bp, 14 predicted proteins | sample 5358111 | NCBI WGS metagenome assembly VFSW01 (sample SAMN11554181, study PRJNA540505) | mine drainage metagenome | isolation source: sediment from site ElyBrook_90M | place: USA: Ely Copper Mine, Vershire, VT | collected 2017 | reverse complement strand
GGAGTGGGCGGGGCTGGCGAAGGCGGTCTTCTGGCAACGTTGCTTGTATGCCTTGTTGATCCCTCTGCTTTATCGGATCGGACGGGAGACTTCCTGGCAGGATCTGGGGATGGAAGGATCCCTGGTCTTCTGGGTTGTCCTGGTTCCTCTCTGGATGAAACAGCAATGGCGGATCAGCGGTCTCCCTCTTCTCGCCGTTGGTCTTCTGGTCCTGCTTCCCACAGGCTGGTCCCTCACGCGTCTTCAGCATCAGGGCAATCTCGTGCTCCTGGCCCTGATGGCCGTACTCTGGATATCGGACAGCGCGGCCTATTTTACGGGTCGTCTCTGGGGAAAGCACCGACTGGCTCCTGCCATCAGCCCCGGGAAAACCTGGGAAGGCGTGGCGGGTGCGGGACTGGCCGCCACGGTCTATGGGGCCATCTGGTGGTGGCTGGCACGGACGGGATCCTCCTCGATGACCCCGCTGGTCAACCACCTTGGATGGGGTTGGTTCCTGCTCGTTTGGGGACTGGTGGGGTTGGGCATTCTGGGGGATCTGTTTGAATCCTGGATCAAACGTTGTGCCGGCGTCAAGGACAGCGGCAATGGATTGCCGGGGCATGGCGGAGTTCTGGACCGAATCGATGCGTTGACGGCAACGCTTCCCCTGGCCGCATTGAGCATTCATCTGCTGGGGGGCGCATGAAGCAACACCTGACCATTCTGGGGGCGACCGGCAGCATCGGCATGAGTACCCTGGAGGTCGTTCGACGCCACCCGGAATGCTACGAAATTCACGCCCTGACTGCGCATCGCAACCTGCAGGGCCTGGCGCGTCAGTGTGTGGACTTTCGTCCCCGTCTGGCCGTGGTGCCTGAGGCCGCGCAACTGGATGAACTGGCGCGGCTCCTGCGCATGCTGGATCCCCACTGTCCTACGGCACTGAGGGCTGGGGAAGGGGCGCTCGAAGAAGTTGCTTCGGCGCCGGAAGTCACCACGGTGATGGCGGCCATTGTGGGCGCTGCTGGTTTGGCATCCACCTTGGCGGCGGCCCGTTCGGGCAAAAAAATCCTTCTGGCCAACAAGGAATCCCTGGTCATGTCAGGTCCCTTGATGATGCAGGCCGTGGCGCAGGGTGGCGCATGCCTGCTTCCCGTGGACAGCGAGCATAACGCCATCTTCCAGTGCTGGCCGAATGGCGAAGGGGGGCGTTCTGGCGTGGAAAAAATTCTATTGACGGCTTCCGGTGGGCCTTTCCTGAACACGGCGTTGCAGGACCTGGAAAAAGTCACCCCGGAACAAGCGTGTCAGCATCCGAAATGGCGCATGGGCAAGAAGATTTCGGTGGATTCGGCGACCATGATGAACAAGGGACTCGAGTTGATCGAAGCCTGCTGGCTGTTTGGTTTGCCGCCGGAAAAAGTTGAAATCGTGATTCATCCCCAGAGTCTGGTTCACTCCTTGGTCGGGTTCAGCGATGGCTCGTTATTGGCCCAATTGGGACATACGGACATGAGGATTCCCATTGCCCACGCCCTGGCCTATCCCGAACGTCAATCTTCCGGCGTACCCCTGCTTGATCTGACCGTAGCGGGCCCTTTGACTTTCCTGCCCCTGGAGCGGCAACGTTTTCCGGCCGTGGCACTGGCAGAACAGGCCATGCAGGCTGGAGGAACGGGACCCACCCTGCTGAATGCCGCCAATGAGGTGGCGGTGGCGGCGTTCCTGGCGGGAGGTCTGAGTTTTCGGGCGATCACCGATACCATTGCGCAGGTGCTCGACCAACTTCCCTCTCAAGCATGTACCACCCTGGAGGAAGTCAACGAGGCGGATCGACGGGCACGCCACCTCACCGGGCAGATCCTGGCCAGGAGAAATGCGTGCTGAATGGGGGCGTGGGGACGTTAGGGGCCTTCCTGCTGGCGCTCAGTTGCCTGATTTTTATCCATGAACTGGGGCATTTCGTGGTGGCCCGTTGGGTGGGAGTCAAAGTCCTGCGTTTTTCCATCGGGCTGGGGCGTCCGATATGGCGTCGACAGGCAAAAAACGGGACCGAGTGGGTGGTGGCGCTCCTTCCCCTGGGGGGATATGTACGCATGCTGGACGAACGGGAGGGCCCGGTGTCCCCGCAGGAAGTTCATCAGGCCTTCAACCGGAAATCCCTGGCGCAAAGAAGTGCGATCGTGGTGGCGGGACCGTTGGCAAATTTTTTGCTGGCCTGGTCATTATTCAGTCTGCTTTATGTTCTGGGGATTCCCGGACAACGACCCTGTCTGGACGCACCGGAGACAGGCACCCTGGCATGGCATGCCGGGATTCGGGCAGGGGAATGCGTGTTACGCCTGGAAGGAAAGGCGATCCGCACTTGGCAGGACTTCGAGTTGGAATGGCCTCGAGTGGTTCGGCGCGAAGGAGAGGTGAGGTTGGTGACGCGAAATGACCGGGGTCAGGAAGAAGTTCATCGGCTGGTCACGGCACAAGTCAACGCGGCGGCAGAAGAGGGAGTGGAAGGGAGCGGTTTTCATCTGTGGACACCGCCGTTGCCTCCGGTGGTCGGGCAAGTCATCCCGGACAGTGTGGCGGACAAGGCCGGACTGAAACCTCTGGACCGTTTGTTGCGCGTGGCGGGGCAGCCGGTGGAAACCTGGGCGCAAGTGGTCAGGATCGTTGAAGCTCATCCTCAGGCCGTCGTGGAGATCGAACTGGCGCGTGCCGGTCAGACCCGAGCGGTGCAACTCATTCCTCGGGCGGTGGATTTGCCCAATGGTCGCCGGATCGGGCGGATCGGCATCAGCCCTCAGGTCACCGAGGCCATGCGCCGAGAATGGACGGTTCTGGATCAGGATCCCCCTTCGACGGCGCTTTGGCACGGTGCCGTGAAAACCTGGTCACTCACCCTGTTGACTCTGAATTCCTTTGGACAGTTGCTCACCGGTCAGGCGTCCCTGGACAATCTGGGCGGACCGGTTCGGATCGCGTCGCTGGCGGGAGACAGTGCTCGCCTGGGGCTTCTGCCCTATCTGCAATTCATGGCGTTGATCAGTATCAGCCTGGGTGTTCTCAATTTATTGCCGATTCCCTTATTGGATGGGGGCCATTTGTTGTATCATGCCGTGGAGTGGGTGAGGGGGCGACCCCTGTCCGCAGAAATCTTGAATCTCACCCAGCGTTGGGGGTTCTTTTTGCTGGCGGGGCTCATGGTTTTTTCCTTCCTGAATGATTTGCGCCATTTTTTCAATCACTGATTTTATTTCATGTTTCTTCGTTCACTGTTATTCCTGTTCTGGATGTGTTGGAGTTCTCTGGCGTTGGCCTTGGCGCCGATCACGATCCAGGATATCCGGGTGGAAGGCGCACAACGGATCGAGCCCGGGACGATTTTCAGTTATCTGCCCCTTAAAGTGGGCGACACCATTACCACGGAAAAAGCTTCCGCTGCCCTGAAGGCGCTTTACGATACCGGTTTCTTTTCCGATGTGCGCCTCGAATCCGAGGGCAATGTCCTGGTGGTCTATGTTCAGGAACGTCCCTCCATCGCCCGTCTTGAAATCAACGGTGCAAAATCCTTTACCAAGGATCAACTCAAGGATGCCCTGAAAACCATCGGGATCGCGGAATCGCGGATCTATGACAAATCCTTGCTGGACAAGGCAGAGAAAGAACTCAAGCGACAGTATCTGGGAAAGGGGAAATATTCGACGCAAGTGTCCACCACCGTGACGCCGCTTCCCCGCAACCGGGTTGCGCTGGCCTTCAACATCGTGGAAGGGGAAGCAGCGCATATTCGTGAAATCAATATCGTCGGGGCCCATGCTTTTTCTGCCAAGGAACTGCAGGATCAATTGCAGTTGAATACGCCCAACTGGCTGTCCTGGTATACCAAGAATGATCAGTATTCCAAGCAGAAATTGTCCGGCGATCTGGAAGCCCTGCGTTCCTTCTATCAGGATCGGGGTTATCTGGAGTTTGCCGTGGATTCGACCCAGGTGTCCATTTCTCCGGACAAACAGGATGTCTATATCAGCGTCAACATTACCGAAGGACAACCGTACAGGGTGTCGGATGTGAAACTGGCGGGCCAATTTCTGGTACCCGAGGCAGAGTTGCGAAAACTGCTCACGCTCAAACCGGGTGATCTGTTCTCCCGCGAGAAAGTCACGAGTTCCACCAAGGCCATTGCGGATCGGTTGGCCCAGGATGGCTATTCCTTTGCCAATATCAATGCCAATCCGGAAATCGACAAGGAGCACCATACCGCCGCCTTTACCTTTGTCATCGACCCCGGAAGGCGGGTGTACGTGCGCCGGGTCAATATTTATGGGAACACCACGACCCGGGATGAAGTGATCCGGCGCGAAATCCGTCAGATGGAAGGGGCCTGGTATTCCGTGGAAAAGGTCAACCGCTCCAAGGAACGGATCGACCGTCTGGGTTTCTTCTCCGAAGTCACGGTGGACAGCCCGCCTGTGCCCGGTACCACCGATCAGGTGGACGTCAACTTTACGGTCGCAGAACGTCAAACCGGTTCCATCCAGTTGGGGGCCGGGTACTCCAATGCCGAAGGGATCATTCTGAGCGCGGGAATTACCCAGAGCAATCTGTTCGGGAGTGGCAACTCGCTTTCCTTCGGGGTCAGTACCGGGCTGGTGACCCGTACTTATTCTGTCGCCTATACCAATCCCTATTGGACCGAAGAGGGGGTCGCGCGCACCATCAGCCTGTATGACCGTTCCATCGATACTTCCTATCTGATCGGGGTCAGCCCCTATTCGACCCGGACTTTGGGGGCCGATGTGACCTATACGATCCCGGTCTCGGAAGTGAATGCCTATTCTCTCGGGTATGGATTCGAAGCCACCAGCGTGGGGGTATTCAATACCAGTCCCGCCGAGTATGTGGATTTCGTCAATCAGTTCGGTTCACAGGCCAAGGCCATCAAGGTAAGTATGGGGTATACCCACGATACCCGGGACAGCATCATCTACCCGATGAAGGGATGGAGTCAGAAATATGGGGTGGAAGTGGGGGTGCCTGGAGAAAACCTGACCTACTACCGCGCGACGGCCAGTGAGCAAGTACTTACCCCCGTCAGTCAGAATACGACGCTTTCCCTATCCGGTCAGTTGGGTTATGCCAACGGTTATGGAGGCGTACCCTTGCCCTTCTACAAAAACTTCTTTGCCGGTGGGGTGGGATCGGTGCGGGGCTATTTCCCGGGCAGTCTGGGTCCCCAGGTTTATGACAATTATGGTAACCTCCTGAACCTTGGGGGGAACAAGATGATTACCGGAAGTGCCGAATACTTCTTTCCCTTGCCGGGGTCGAAAGGTACGGACAAGTCCTTCCGCCTGAGCACGTTTGTGGATACCGGGAACGTCTATGGCTACAATCAGGGATTTTCCATCCCGCAACTGCGCTACTCTGCGGGGGTTGCCCTATCCTGGTATTCGCCCATGGGGCCTCTTGAATTCAGTTACGCCGCCCCCTTTCACTATAACTCAGTCACTGATAACATTGAGCGACTACAATTTCAGTTAGGTAATACGTTCTAAACTTGAAGAGAGATGCCCCATGCATAAGATCGCCAAATCCGTTTCCCTGCTGTTTGCCTTCTTCTTATTGAGCACGTCGGTCATGGCCACCGAACTGAAGGTGGGCTGGATCAATATCGAGCGGATTTTCCGCGAGGCGGCGCCAGCCCAGGCGGCCACCAAGAAACTGGAGAAAGAGTTCGATAAACGGCAGGCAGAGTTGCAAAAAATGGGCAAGCAGATCCAGGACCAGCAGGCCGAACTGGACAAGAACGGAATGACCATGGGCGAGGGGGAACGCGCCCACAAGGAACGTGATCTGGCCAACCTGAACCGCGATTTCCAGCGCATGCAACGGGAATTCCGGGAGGATCTCAATACGCGTCGCAACGAGGAATTTGCTTCCATTCAGGAGCGGGCCAACAAGGCCATCAAGGAAATTGCCACGACGGAGAATTATGACCTGATTCTGACCGATGCCATTTACGCTGGCCCCCGCATTGACATCACCGACAAGGTCATCCGGATCATCGACAGCGGCAGTAAATAACCTCCTTCATGCGTGGACAGTGTACTTACACCCTGGGCGAACTGGCCCGGTTCTGTGGCGTCGAGGTAGAGGGAGATCCGCATACCCTGATTGGGGGGGTGGGGACCCTGGAAGGAGCGGAGCCTGGCGAGATCACCTTTTTGACCAATCCGCTGTATCGGGCGTATCTGGGTCATACCCGCGCTGCTGCCGTGATCCTCAGGAAACAGGATCGGGAAGCCACGGATTTGCCCTGCTTGATCACGGACAATCCGCACGGGTGTTATGCCCAGGTGGCTCGGAAACTTTTTCCTGAAGTCAGGCCCCGACCAGGTATTCACAGGACGGCAGAGGTTCACCCCGAGGCACGGGTCTCCCCCCTCGCCAGTATCGGCCCGCAAGCGGTGATCGAGGCGGGCGCCCTGATTGACGATGGGGTCGTGGTGGGGGCCGGTGGATATGTCGGCGAAAGGGTTCACCTGGCTCAGGACGTATTCCTGTACCCGCGCGTCACGTTGTACGCAGGCGTCACCCTGGGGCCGCGCACTCTGGTGCATTCCGGCGCCGTGATCGGGGCGGATGGCTTCGGCATGGCCTGGCAGGAAGGACAATGGTTGAAGGTCCCCCAGGTGGGGGGTGTGCGGATTGGGGCCGACGTGGAAATCGGGGCCAATACCACCATCGATCGCGGGGCTATCGAGGATACGGTGATCGAGGAAGGGGTCAAACTGGATAACCTGATCCAGATTGCCCATAACTGCCGAATCGGCGCCCATACCGTGATTGCGGGCTGCACAGGCATCTCGGGGAGTTCCCGGATTGGGGCGCGCTGTCGGATTGGCGGGGGCGTGGGCATTGTGGGACACGTGGAGATCTGTGACGGCGTCACGGTGTCCGGATTTTCCTTGATCACCAAGTCCATCACGCAGCCGGGCGTATATACTTCAGCCATTCCCAGTCAACCCCATCGCGCGTGGTTACATACCCTGGCGCATTTGAGGGGACTTCCGGAATGGGCAGAGCGGGTTCGCAGGCTTGAAATGGCGCAGGTGCAGCATGATCACTCAATTGAGAATGGAGAATGAACGATGAGTAGCATGGACATCAATGAAATCATGGAATATCTTCCTCATCGCTATCCTTTTCTCATGGTTGATCGGGTTCTGGAAGTCACGCCGGGCAAATCCATCGTGGCGATCAAAAATGTCAGCCGTAATGAAGAGTATTTTCAGGGGCATTTCCCTCACCATCCGGTCATGCCGGGTGTATTGATCATCGAATCCCTGGCTCAGGCGGCTGCTCTGCTCAGCTTCAAGACAGAAGGCATCAAACCGGATGGAAAAATCGTGACCTATTTCGTCGGCATCGATCAGACCCGTTTTCGCAATCCGGTTTTTCCCGGTGATCAGTTGCGCCTCGAGGTCTCACTGTTGCGGCATTCCTATAAAATCTGGAAGTTTTCTGCCAAGGCCTGGGTGGAGGATCGCGTAGCGGCCGAGGCCCAGTTGATGTGCGCAGAAAAAAATCTGGCCGAATCCGCATAACGCCGATTCATGAATTCCTGGAATTCTGCAGACCCGCTACGCCATCCGACGGCTCTGATTCATCCTGACGCTGTATTGGCGCCTGATGTACGGGTCGGCGCTTACAGTTTGATCGGCTCCGGCGTCACGGTAGGCGCAGGAACGGTCATTCATGACCACGTGCGCATTGCGGGTCGGACTACCATCGGCCAACGTAACCGGATCTACTCGTTTTGTTCGTTGGGGGGCGAGCCCCAGGACAAAAAATACCGGGGAGAAGAGTCGGCGCTGGAGATTGGCGATGACAACACCATTCGCGAGTTTTGTACCTTCAACCTGGGGACCGAAGAGGATGCGGGGGTGACCCGTCTGGGGAACCATAACTGGATCATGGCCTACGTCCATCTGGCCCATGACTGTCAGGTGGGGAACCATACCACCTTTGCCAACCATGCCACGCTGGCCGGGCACGTTCATGTGGGAGATTGGGTGACGCTGGGGGGATTTGTCGGGGTGCACCAGTTCGTACGGATAGGTGCCCACAGTTTCATTGGCATTTCTGCAGTCATTACCCAGGATATCCCGCCGTATCTCCTGGTGGCCGGGATTCCTGCAGCACCCCATGGCATCAACGCAGAAGGGTTGAAGCGCCGGGGCTTCACGATGGAAGAACTGAGCGCGCTCAAACAGGCCTACCGCAAGTTGTATCGTTCGGGATTGTCCCTGGAACAGGCTCAGCAGGAACTGACCCTGCTGGCACAGAACGCTCCCTGTGTGCTTCCCATGCGGGAGTTTCTTGCCCAGTCTGCCCGCGGCATCCTGCGCTGATCATGCGCATCGGCGTGGTGGCAGGGGAGGCGTCCGGCGACATGCTGGGGGAGGCCTTGATGAACGCCGTGCGCCAGCGTTACCCTGAGGCGATTTTTGAGGGGATTGCAGGTCCGCGCATGCAAGCCCTGGGAGCCCGTTCTTTGTTTCCCATGGAATCCTTGTCGGTGCGGGGTTACTGGGAAGTCTTGCGTGCACTCCCGCGACTGCTGTGGATCCGCTGGCAGTTGCGGCGCCATTTTCTCCGTCATCCGCCGGATCTTTTTGTGGGCATCGATGCGCCTGACTTCAATCTGGGCCTGGAGAAAGCACTCAAGGATGAATGCATTCCCACCTTGCAGATGGTGGCGCCTACGGTCTGGGCCTGGCGTGCAGGGCGGTTGCCTGGAATCCGTGCGGCAGTCTCTGGCATTCTCTCCATTTTTCCCTTTGAAGCACCGATTTTCGAGCAGGCGGGCATTCCGCTGACCTACATTGGCCATCCCCTGGTGCACCGTCTGCTTCCGCCGAACCGGGCTCAGGCTCGCGCGGCATTGGACCCCGGCTGGTCTGGACCCTGGATCGCCTTATTGCCGGGCAGTCGAATTTCGGAACTGGACTATCACGGACGCCTGTTTCTGGAGACGGCATTGCGTCTCCGGCAGGATTTTCCGCAACACCGTTTTGCCGTTCCGTTGATCAACGCAGGAACCCGGGCTTGCTTTCAACGATTGTTGCGCGAACCCGCCTACGCTTCCCTGCCGGTAACGGTGTTTGAAGAAGATGCCCCCCGAATTCTCGCCGGCGCCGAGGTGGCTCTGGTGGCCTCCGGTACCGCAACGCTGGAAGCCGCCTTGCTGGAATGTCCTCAGATTCTGACCTATCGACTGTCCGGACTGACGGCTTGGCTGGTGCGCCGCAAGGGTGTGAAGGGATTCGTGGGACTCCCCAATATCATTCTGGGCCGCGCCGTGGTTCCCGAGATCTTGCAGGAGCAGGCGACTCCCGATCGTTTGGCCGAAGAACTGGGCAATTTGCTGCGGGACGCCGAGCGTCGTGCAGACATGCGCCGCTCCTTTCAGGAGGTGCGTCAAAGGTTACAGGCAGATACCGTGAACGCCCTGTTGCGGGGGGTAGAGAGGGTATTGACTCATGCGCCCTGATTTTTGTTACCGTGCTCAGGATGTTCTGCCCGAATTTCCTGCTGGCGCCTGTGGCGTGGATGAGGCCGGACGAGGCCCTCTGGCGGGTCCGGTGCTGGCGGCTGCCCTCATTCTGCCCGCCGGCGTGGAACTGGAGGGGCTGAGGGATTCAAAATTGTTGAGCGCTCCCCAGCGCACCCGTCTGGCCGCGGAAATCAAGGCGGTGGCTTTGAGTTGGGCCATCGGCGAGGCTTCTGCGCCAGAAATCGATGCCCTGAATATTTTGCAGGCCACGCTATTGGCGATGCAACGGGCCTTGGCAGGGTTGACTCAGGCCCCAACGGAAATCTGGGTGGATGGGCTTCATGCGCCTTCCTTTTTCAGACCCAGTCGGGCAGTGGTCAAGGGGGATCAACGGGTCGTCAGCATCTCTGCTGCCTCCATTCTGGCCAAAACAGCGCGGGACGCGCACATGATTCGCCTGGCCGACCATTATCCGGGCTATGGTTTCGAGCAGCACAAGGGCTATGCCAGTGCGGCACATCGTGCCGCGCTCCAGCGCCAGGGTCCCTGTCCCGAGCACCGGCGCAGTTTTGCTCCGGTGCGGGCGCTGCTGCCATGAAGGCTGTTCGTTCCCCTGCCTTGCGTCTGTGGGGGCGCCTGGCAGAGTCCGCCCACGTTCGACGCAGGGAGCGGCAAACGGTACTGGAAGGGGTGCATTTGCTGCAGGGTTACCAGGCCAAGGGGGGGATTCCCCTGCATTGGTTCATCCGCGCGAGCGTCGCGGCAGATCCGGAAGTCTCCGCCCTGCGAAGGCATTCCCTGTGGCCGGAAGCCGCAGTGCTTGCCGATGATCTATTCGATGAATATTCTTCTCTTCAGTCGCCCGGTGGGGTGGCGGCGCTGATTTCCTGGCCTGCTGCGCCCGCCTCCTTGCCCACAGAAGAATCCTGTCTGGTGCTGGATGGGTTGCAGGATCCCGGCAACGTGGGAACGCTGCTGCGCTCTGCGGCAGCGGCAGGCATGCCGACCGTGGTCTGCGCCTCAGGGACCGTGCAGGTATGGTCTCCCAAAGTGTTGCGTGCGGGAATGGGCGCGCATTTTCAACTGACCCTGCACGAAGGCGCGGACCTGCGAGATTGGTTCCCCTGTTATGCCGGGACCATTCTGGGGGCAGAGCGCGAGGCTTCCCGCGCCTATGATGATTTTGATCTCACGGGGACGGTAGCGTTGGTGATCGGGAATGAGGGGGCCGGATTGACGCCCGATGCCCGGAAGTTGCTTCACGAGCGAATTCATATTCCCATGGCTGCCGGGGTGGAATCCCTTAATGCAGGGGTGGCGGGATCCATTCTGCTGTTTGAACGACAACGTCAGATACGTGCCGGCAAGAGGGGAAGACAGGAGCAGCAGGAATGAAACGGATCACATTGCTGGGCTGTGGGTTGATGGGGGTCCCCGTGGGGAGACGTGTGCTGGAGGCAGGGTACGCGCTGACGGTGTGGAATCGCACCCCGGAAAAGGCGGCTCCTCTCTGCGCGGCTGGCGCCCTTTGGGCCCCTACCCCGCAGGCAGCCGTGGGTGAGGCGGAAGCGGTGATCCTGTTGCTGGCCAATGGTCCGGCGGTCACGGAAGTGCTGGTGCAAGTGGAAGACGCATTACCCGAAAATGCGCTGTGGCTGGACATGAGTTCCATTCCCCCGGAAACCGCCCGGCAGCATGCCCAACGTTTGGAGAAACGTCAGGTATGGGCGCTGGATGCACCGGTTTCAGGCGGAGTTCTGGGGGCTGCCGAGGGGAATCTGGCGATCATGGTGGGTGGGGACCCAAGGGGATTTGAACGAGCCGAAGAACTCCTGGGGCACCTGGGTCGAGCGACCCGGGTCGGCCCGGCGGGGACCGGCGCGCTGGCAAAGTTGGCCAATCAGATGATCGTGGGCGTGACCATTGGGGTCGTTGCTGAAGCATTGCTTCTGGTTGAGGCGGGGGGCGCGAATCCTGCTGCCGTCCGGCAGGCTATCCGGGGGGGATTTGCCGAAAGTCGGGTGCTGGAGGTTCATGGCGACCGGATGATTCGCCAGGATTTTACGCCGGGGGCTCATGGTCGTACCCAACTCAAGGATCTGGCCAGTGCGCTGGACAGCGCGCATGCGCTGGGGGTGTCCCTTCCCCTGACCCAATGTGTGACCCAACTTTACCGAACTTTTGTCGAGGAGGGGGAGGGCGGCGAACTGGATCACAGTGCGTTGTGGTTGGCCCTGCGTGCCTTGCGTCCCGCTTGAAGGCCGGATTCGGACAAAACCCCTGGGCTTGGCTATAATCGAAACTTTGAAAACGATTTTTTGCTTAACCCCCCGGTGGGGGTTTGACCCAGACGGAGAAATTGATGGAGACGACAGCAACCCCAACCCCTGACCAAGCCCAAACCCTGAGTGGTGGGCAGATTGTCGCAAAAATGCTCAAGCAGGAGGGGGTCAAGCATATCTTTACCATCTCCGGCGGTCACATCATCGATATCTATAATGGCTGTCTGGACGAGGGCATCCGCATCGTGGACGTGCGCCACGAGCAGGTGGCCGCCCATGCTGCCGATGCGGCGGCACGGATCACGGGTACGGTGGGGTGTGCCGTGGTGACGGCAGGACCTGGAACCACCGACGCCGTGACGGGGGTGGCCAACGCTTTTCGTGCGGAAAGCCCCATGTTGCTGATTGGCGGTGGCGGGCCCCTCAAACAATATCGCATGGGTGCGTTGCAGGACTTGCCCCATGTGGCCATGATGACGCCCATTTCAAAATTTTCTTCCACGGTCATGACCACGGAACGCTGCGCGGAAATGATGGGGCAATCGATTCGCGAGATGTTTCATGGCGCACCGGGGCCGGGATATCTGGAGATTCCCCATGATGTCCTGGATGCGCGGGTGGAGGTGTCGAAGGTCAGGATTCCGGTCAATTACCGGGTCAAGGGGGAGTTCATCGGAGATCCCAATGAAATTGCCCGGGCTGCCGAGGCCCTGGCCCGCGCCGAGCGCCCGGTCGCCCTGTTCGGCACGCAGGCACGTACCTGCCGTGCCCATGAGGCCATCGACCGCTTCGCCCGGCACTTCAACATGCCCATTTATGTGAATGGTGCGGCACGCGGGACTTTGCCGCGCACTCACCCCTATGGTTTGATGTCTTCCCGCAAGACCGCTTTTGATCAGGCCGATGTCATTCTGCTGGCGGGGACGCCCCTGGATTTCCGTATGGGATACGGGCGTCGACTCAATCCCAAGGCGACCATCATCATTCTCGACATGGATTATCGCAATGTGGGGTATAACCGGGACTTTGACATCGGTCTGGTCGGGAACATTCGTGCGGTGGTGAATGCCCTGTGTGACGCCTCTGCCGGGGATACGGCCCGTCGTCACGACCCTTTTCTCGATCTGTTGCGGGCGGAAGAGGCCAAATCCCAAGGCAAGAACCGGGCCATTATCGACGCCAATGCCACCCCCATTCATCCCATTCGTCTGGTTCACGAAATCAATGAATTTCTGCTGGAGGACACGGTGTACATCGGTGATGGCGGAGACATTGTGACTTTTTCTGGATCGGTGGTGCGACCCCATAAACCCGGGGGATGGATGGACCCGGGTCCTCTGGGAACTCTGGGGGTAGGGACAGGGTTTGCGTTGGCTTCCCGCTTGTTGCAGCCCGAGCGCGACGTGGTGGTGTTGTTTGGAGATGGGTCCTTTGGTTTGACCGGTTTTGACTTCGAGACTATGGTGCGTAATAAATTGCCCTTTGTCGGCGTGATCGGCAACAACGCCTCCTGGAACCAGATTCGTTATGGACAGGCTCGGAAGTATGGGGCAGAGCGGGGCGATGTGGGTAATATCCTCGAAGATGTGCGCTTCGATCGCTTTGCCGAGTCCATGGGGGGGTTCGGGATTCGGGTGACCGATCCGGCAGACATTCGACCGGCCCTGGAAAAAGCCCGGGATTCCGGAAAACCGGCCCTGGTGGACGTGGTGATCGACCGCGAAAAGTATTCCAGCGGAACGATGAACCAGACCATGTACAAATAATCGCGGGAGACAGGGATTCATGGACAAAGCATTGGCAGGTGTACGTATCCTTGACATGACCCATGTGCAGGCTGGGCCCACGGCGTCCCAGCTGTTGGCCTGGCTGGGGGCGGACGTGATCAAATTTGAACCGCCGAGCGGTGATATCACCCGGGGACAGTTGCGCGATATTCCAGGGGCGGACAGTCTGTATTTCACCATGCTCAACTGCAACAAGCGGTCGATCACGGTGAACATGAAAAATCCGGCTGGCAAGGAGGTTTTTGAGGCCCTCCTGCAGGAATGCGATGTCATCATGGAGAACTTTGGCCCCGGCGTACTCGATCGGTTGGGCTATAATTGGGAGGCCATCCATGCGAAGAACCCGCGCATCGTCATGGCTTCCATCAAGGGATTCGGTTCTACCGGTCCCTATGCCGAATTCAAGGCCTACGAGAACGTGGCTCAGGCCATGGGGGGATCCATGAGTACCACGGGATTCAACGATGGACCACCTCTGGTCACGGGCGCGCAGATCGGGGATTCGGGGACCGGATTGCATCTGGCCATCGGGATCCTGGCCGCACTCAATGCGCGCCACCGGACCGGGCGCGGTCAGTTTGTTGAAGTTGCCATGATGGATGCGGTCATGAACCTGTGTCGGGTCAAGTTTCGCGACCACCAGCGTTTGACGCGCGGGGCGCTGCCCGAGTACTCGGTGCCCACGGAAGGAAGTGTGGCAACGCCCCGTAGCGGCAATGATTCGGGGGGAGGGCAACTGGGGAATGCCATTCGCTGCAAACCCGGAGGCCCCAATGACTTCATCTACGTGGTGGTTCAGGAAGTGGTTTGGGATGCTCTGGCACGCCGGATCGGTGGGGAGGCGTTGGTCACGGACCCGCGTTTTGCAACGTTGACCGAACGGCGTAAAAACCAGTCACAGATGTGGCAGATTCTGGAAAATTTTGCGCTGGGTCATACCAAACGGGAATTGATGGCTTTGTTCAATGAACTGGATGTGCCCTGTGGTCCCATCATGAGTACCCAGGATCTGGCTGAGGACGAGCATGTCCGGTTGCGTGAGATGTACGTTCCGCTCGATCATCCGGAACGGGGGCCCTGGCATAACGTCGGGATGCCCATCAAGTTGTCCAACAACAAGGTGGACATCACCCGTTCTCCCCTGCTGGGGGAGCATACCGATGAACTGTTGCAGGAAATCCTGCAATGGTCGCCCGAGACCATCGAACGTCATCGTCAGAATGGAGCCTTCAACAAATGAAAGTGGTGATCATTGGACAGCAGGATTTCGGCAAGGCTGTACTGGATGCCTTTCTGGCTCGTCAAGACGAAGTGGTGGGCGTGTTTTGCGCGCCGGAGAAAGAAGGAGCCAGGCCCGATCCTTTGCGGCAGGCCGCACAGGAAAAAGGACTCCGGGTCATTCAACTGCCCAGTCTGAAAGCCCCGGAGGCCATCCAGATCCTGCGTGAACTGGCCCCGGAAATCGGGATCATGGCTTATGTGCTGCAATTTGCCCCCCAGGAATTTGTTTCCGTTCCTACCCACGGGATGATTCAGTACCATCCTTCCCTGTTGCCCCGTTATCGAGGTCCCAGTTCCATCAACTGGCCCATCCTGCGCGGGGAGAGGGAAACCGGTCTGACCATTTTCCGTCCCACCGACGGGCTGGACGAGGGGCCCATCATCCTGCAAAAAAAGGTCCCCATCGGCCCGGAGGATACCCTGGGTTCGGTGTATTTCGACCATCTTTTTCCCCTGGGCGTACAAGCGTTGCTGGAAGCTGCCGATCAGGTGGTGGCGGGGACGCATCAGGAAGTGGTGCAGGATGAGGCGCAGGCCAGTTACGAAGGCTGGTGTCGGAGTGCTGAGGCCGAGATTCATTGGGCACAGCATGTGACGGCCATCCACGACCTGATTCGGGGGTGTAACCCGGCTCCGGGCGCCTGGACCTTGCTGGGCGGAAAAAAACTTCAGATCTTTGAGGTCCGCAAGCATCTGTTCCGGACTTTTGGCGCAGTGCGGGGTAAGGTCGGGGAAATCTCCGGAATGACCGATCAGGGATTTCTGGTGACTGTTCAGGGGGGGCAGATTGAAGTTCTGCGCGTAAAACTCGAAGGGGGCAAGAAAGTGGACGCGCGCCCCTTTGCGGAAGAACAGGGACTGCAGGTCGGAACGCGCTTGGGGGGCTAGTTGAGGGGGGGCTGGGAGAACAAATCCAGAATGACCTGGCCCAGGGTTTCC
>VFSW01007496.1_pt1 | contig 15831 bp, 21 predicted proteins | sample 5358111 | NCBI WGS metagenome assembly VFSW01 (sample SAMN11554181, study PRJNA540505) | mine drainage metagenome | isolation source: sediment from site ElyBrook_90M | place: USA: Ely Copper Mine, Vershire, VT | collected 2017 | reverse complement strand
AATCACAAGTGTCGCATTGCCGTTCAGTGACGCACGGAGCCTAGATGCGCTGCCAGGTCTGCCTAGATGATCGCCTCCAAGCGATCGATGCCGCGCTGGCAACGGGCAAGAGCGCACGGTCCGTCGCCAACGAATACGGGCTGACTCCGCGAGCGATGCAGCGTCACGCCGTGTCGCATAAGCCGGGCCCTGAGCCGGCTGCCGTTCCGCCAGCGACCGTCAATGCCCTGGCCGAACTGATTGAGCACTTGCGCAAGCGGGCGCTCGGCGGTTCTGACGCAGCGGCGCGCGAATATCGTCTCGCACTCGCGGCGCAGACGGACCAGAACTCGGCGCCGCCGGTCTATGACGTCTTGCGGGACGCCGGATGGCTAGAACTGCGGAGCCTGCTCATCAAGGCGCTGGCGGATGAACCGAAGGCCCGCAAGAAAGTGATGGACGCGATCCGTGCGGCAGAGGCAAAGAGTCCTAGGCCCGGACGACTCACGAACGCCGAGACGAAGGACGCGTCACGGCCTGACGCCCGACGAGGTTGACGGTCTGATCGCCCTCCAGGGCGGCGGATGCGCGATCTGCGGTCGTCCTGGTATCCCGCTCGAAATCGACCACGACCACAAGCATTGCCCTGGCCCCACCGGCTGCCGGCAATGCGTCCGGGGCGCGGTCTGCCGGCGCTGCAACAAGGTGCTGTACCTGATCTATGACCGGCCCGACCTCGCCCGATCCTACGCCGAATATCTCATCCGAACGGCTCCTGGCGGATGACCTGCTCGCGGCCATCGACCCGGCCGAAGTCTTCGAGAGGGCTTTCGTCAACCCGCCGCTTGACTGGCAGTTTGGATATCTCCGCGAGCATCGCAACGCCCTGGTCCTGAAGGGTCGCCAGATCGGCGCCTCTCAGTCGGCTGCGGCGCTCGCGATCCACTGCGCGATTTATAAGCCGAACAGCCTGACGGCGATCGTCTCGCCCTCGCTGAAGCAATCAACCGAGATCTGCACCCGGGCCCGACACGGTCTGGAGCGAATGGGCGAACGGCTCGTGCAGGACTCGGCATCGCTTCTCCGGCTCCGCTCAGGTGGCCGCATCCTCAGCTTGCCGGGCACGGCGAGCTAGGTTCGCGGTTGGTCGGCCGACATCCTCATTCTGGACGAGGCCGCCTACCTCGCCCACGAGACGATTGTGGCGGCGCGCGCGCTTGTGGCTGCTACAGGTGGCCGGATGGTCGTGCAATCCACAGCCGGTGCGGCGACGGGCGACTTCTATGGCATGTGCCAGGCGCCGGATCCGGCATGGGGTTTCTACCAGGTGCGCTCGGATCAGGTTTCCACGATCTCGGCGGATTTCCTCGAGAGCGAGCGGAAGGCCATGACCCCCGACGCCTACGCCGCCGAGTACGAATGCCAGTTCGGCCGGGTCGGCGCCTCGCTCTTCTCAGCCGAGCGCATCGCGTCATTGGTGCTGCCTCGATGAACAACATCGGCATCGCCCTCTCCAAGCATGGGGCCGCGGTCGTCATCGTCGAGCACAAGGAAGGCGATGACGTTGTCCGAGGCATCGAAGTGTTGCCCCGGCAGATGGACGCGGTCGCCGATCGCGTCGAAGAACTGGACTCAACCGAGCCTAAGGGAACGCTCTTCGTCGTCGATTCGGAAGGCTCGGGTTCGGCGTTATGGCAACTCGTGGCGCCTCCCCGAGTCCGAGGGTTCAGCCTCACGCCGGCGCAACTCGCGCTTCGGGCGCGCTGGCGGCTCTACGAGGCGCACGGCTTCGACCGGCAGGAATTGGTCAACACGCTCCTGATCGCGATGCGCCACAACTCCGAGACGCTGCACTTCGCAGCGGGCCTCGACAACTTCGATCAGCTGGCCACGGCGCTGGCTCGGTATGAACCGCAAGTGGCCGCAGACGGAACCTTCGGACCCGAGCTCGTGGTGGCCCTGGCCCTGGCAATTCTTCCCCGCCCAAAGCAGAACCGAGGCCGGATCAGTCTGGCCTGATCGGAGATCCCATGCCCCAGCTGCGAAACAACGCGCGGAAACACCGCCAGCAGCCGGAGCGCCACGAAGACGACGGCTACTGCCGCTGCGAAACCCCGCTCCGCGATAGCGACGTGGGCGCAAAGACTCGATCCACTGACGAAGACGACGACGTTTGCTGGCGCTGCCGGCGACCTATCGGGGACGACCGATGACGATGATGCTCGACCTGACGCAAGGCATCCCGAATAAGCGCGACGCGTCGATGACGTGGATCAAGTTCATGGGCATCGACCCGAACGATCCCACGACCTTCGGCTCGCTCCGGGACTACGGGATAGCGCTTCAGGATGAGCCGTGGACCTACAGCTCGATAATGAAGACATCCACAGCCTGCCAGAGCGTGCCGTTGCGCGTCTACCAGCGAGCCGGCTTGGATCTGATCCCCGTCGAGCAGATGGAATCGGGGCCGCTTCTCGGCCCCGCGCAGCGGTACCAGCATCTTCTGGATTGGGTCAACCCGATCGACATGACCGGGGACGACCTCAAGGCCGCAACCGCCGCCTCCTGGTTCCTGTACGGCGGTTACTACATCCAGAAGGTCCGGGGCAAATACGGTGGCGAGCCCCAGGAACTCTACTGGCTGTCACCGCCTGACGTTCAGCCCAACTCGATCGATGGGCGGCACGTCACGACGTACAGCTATCGCCCTCAGCGCGGCGCCATGCAAGACATCAAGCCGCCGGACATGATCGTCCATCGTCGATTCAACCCGACCGACCCGCTCACATTCCTTTCGCCACTCTCGTCCGTGCGCAACGAGATCCAGGTGCAGATAAACGCCTCGATCCATACGAGTGCGCTGCTCAAGAACCACAGCATCCCGCCGATGGCGATTACGGCGACCAAGGGCAGCGAGCTTTCGACGCAGGACGTCGGTCTCCTGACGAAGATTTTCCGCTCGATCAAGGGTCCGTCGGGTGCCGGCAAGACCCCCATCATCCCGGTCGAAATCGAGGTCAAGGCCGTGGGGGGCCTCGCGCTCGCCGCCCTTTCCCTCCACGCCGGCTAGTGCGCTCGATTGGCCTTCGGCGCGGTGCGGGGCCGGCCGCCGGGGGGGGGCGGCGACGACGACAAGACCAACGTCTACGGCAACTGGCGCGACGCCCGAAAGGCGTGGTATCAGGACACGCTGATCCCGTACCTCGACGGCCAGGCCACCTGCTACAACAACTGGCTGACTCCTGACTTCGATCCGACCGGCCAGCTCGTGGTGGGCTACGACTACAGCCAGATCGAAGCGCTTCAGGAACCGTGGGCCACTCAGGTCCAGGGCCTGATGATGCTCCAGGACCGCGGCGATGTGGTCGGCAACGAAGTTCGCGCCCGGCTCCGGCTCGGCAAGCGGACCGAGTGGGGCGATCAGCCGATGCCGCTCGCGAAGGTGGCGCTCAAGGGCGACGCCTTCCCGATGACCGCGCTCGGCACAGGGATGTTCGGCGTCGAAGCCGTGCCAAACGCGCCCCTCGTCCTCGAACCCAGCGGACTCGCAGAGCCCGGTCTGCCTGATACCGGAGCAAGCGCCCGGGCGGCGCAGAAACTCGCGGCCTATGGTCGCGACCTCTACAGCCATCCGGCCGTCCGTACCTATCTCGGCAGCCGGACCGAACCCCTCGATGTGCAGTGGCTATTCGGCGAGCCGCTCACGCCAGCCCTACGCGCCGTGATCGAGACGGGCCTCGCCCGCCGCTATTCCGCAGAGCAGCTTGTCCGGGGCGTTCCGGCCGAGAGGTTCGCGGGGTTCCAAGGAGAGCAGTGATGGACCCGAAGATCCCGCCCGTCCGTTTCGCTGAGGGCAGCGATGACATCGTGGAGGGCCTGGCCGTCTCTTTCGGCGGCCCGTTCCGCGGCAACAGCGATCTGTACAAGACGCGGTTTGACACGGCCGACCTGCATCTCGACTGGTTCCCGGAGCGACCCGTGCTCTACCACCACGGTCAGGACCCGGCCATCCGAGCCTCCGTGATTGGCGCCGTCAGGACGGTGGACATCACCGACTACGACGAGGGTGGCCGCAAGGGCAAGTGGATCCGCGCGCAGCTCGACAAGCGCCACGAGTACTTTGAGGCCATCCGCAGTCTCGTCCGCGATGGTGCGCTCGGCTGGAGCCACGGCACCCTCGACTATCTCGCTGAGTATGACCCGCCCGCCCGAGACGGCACGCGGAACGTGCGCTCATGGCCGATCGTCGAGTTCACCCTAACCCCCGTCGAGGCCAATCCCGACGCCTTCGCTGTGGCGATGCGCAGCGCCGACGAGGCGGTTCTCAAGATCCTCGGTACGACCGATGCCGACCTTCGGGCGAAGGCGCCAGCGGTTCGCGGCATTCAGACGTTCGCCGACCTGGCCGCTGGCGCCGAAATGAACGAGGAACTGCCTGAAGCCTTCGACACGCTGTCCACCGCGATCTACGGCGCGATCTACGCCACCGACAAAAACTGGGACCCCGAAACACCTGACGCCAAGAAGGCGGCCATTCAGACGAGCCTGGACCAGTTCGCGGCCGCGGTCATGGCGATCCTCGACAAGGCCAATTCGGCAGGACGCTCGGCTCCTCGACCCTTCCGGTCCGGTGCCCGCAACGCGGCGACTGATCAGTCCCACCTCAACGACGCGCACGCCGCAGCACACCAGATTCTGACTGAGACGAGTGCGGCCGGCGCGACTTGCGACGACTGCCCTCCCGGCTCCGGGAATCCCGCCTCCGATGGCGAGACGGACGGAGACGACTCGGAAGATACCGATTCCAAAGCCGGAGACGCAACGGCTGGACGCTCGGCAGACCTCGGACCTGTGGTTTTCACGGTGATGGGTGACGCTCCTGCGCCGGTACGTGCCGCCTGGCTCGCTGACGCCGAGAGGATCGGCAAGGAAAGGGCCGCGGAACTCCGCAAGCCCTGACGTTCCGGCGGCACGAGCCGCCAACCCATTCCCCAGCCCGAACCCGCCTCACGGCGGGTTCTTTGCATTGGAGAACTCATGGCCGAGATGACTCAGGCGCAACTCGACGAATACGTCGACAAGCGCGCTCAGACCCTGATGGCGGCCGAACTGCCCAAGGCAGTAGAAGCCGGCATCGCCGCATTCCGGGCCGCCGCTCCGGTCGACCCGGCGTCGCGGCCGGGCGGATCGGGCGTCGGCTCGATGGTCAACCTCCACAAGCCGGTGGACTTCTCCTACGTCCGCACGATCAATGCACTCAAGGAGAACAACTGGCGTGGTGCCGAACTGGAGCGCGACATCAGCCAGGCGACAAGTGAAATCTGGAACATCAAGCCGGAAAAGGAAAAGCGAGATATCTCCGATTCCGTGATGCTCCCGAGCACGCTCTCGAACTGGCGCACCACACTCCAGAAAGCTGCGCTGCATCCGGAGATCAATCTCCCGGCATTCCGCGCAGCGTCTGAGGCCTCGACCGGAGCCGGCGGCGCGCTGGTCCCACCCGAGTACCTCCAGGACCAGTACACCCTGTCGCTCCAGGGTCCGGTGGCATTCGTCAATACCCCCGGCGTGACGGATATCCCGGTCAAGAGCAACTCGGTGTTCTTTCCCCGCGAGACGGTGATGCCGACCTCCGGCGCCTATGCCGAAGCCGCGACCATCACCGAGAGCGACCCGACGTTCGGTCAGCAGAACGTCATCATCAAGAAGCAGGCCGCGCTCAACCAGTTCAGCAACGAGCTACTGGCCGACGCGATCCCCGAGTATGAGCAGGAGATCTCCAAGTCCCTCGTCCGCTCCCTGACCCTGTATCAGGACAGCCAATACCTCGAGGGCACGGGCTCCGGCGCGCAGATCGTGGGTCTCGGCTCCTATTCCGGTCTGACGACCGGCTATAGCCCGGCGACCAACGGTGACTCCTACAGCGCTGCCGGCGCGGCCGATCACTTGATCGACCTCGTCTATACCGCCCGGATCGCCGGCTGGGAGCCGAGCGCGTGGATCATGCATCCGCGGACGATGCAGTCCCTGGCCAAGGTCAAAGACAGCAACAACCGCTATGTGCTGGAGTCGGTCGGCGGCAACTTCGGCGCCCCGATCGCGATTCCGAACGTAGGCGCTCTGCCGACGCAGATCACCTACCAGGTTCCGCCCTGGAAGGCCCTGCTGCTCGGCATCCCAGTGCTGTTCAGCAACCAGATCCCGATCACCGAGACGCAGGGTTCCAGCAACGTGGCGACCCACCTGTATCTCGGCGACTTCAACTTCGCCCGTCGCCTGGTTCGCCAGGCGATCGAGATGGCGATCTCCGAGCACATCTATTTCACCACCGACCAGACCGCAGTTCGCGTCTCTGGCCGTTCGTCCATCGTCCTTCTCCAGCCGGCTGCTTTCATCAAGCAGGGCGGCATCATCGCCTAGTCGAAGCAGGCGCGGCCGGGGGAGCAACGACCCGGCCGCGACGCCGCCTCGATTGGACGGAAAGGGAAAGATGCGATGGCACTCACCGGGAAGGCGCTCTTCAAGAGCGTGAACCTGATCAACGGCCAGGCAGTCATCAACTCCACCACCAACAGTACGGCCGTGGCGCTGCCTGACTGCGAGGAAGTGCTCGTGCTTGTCGATTGCACGGCAGTCGTCGGCTCCGGCACCCTCAACCCGATCGTCGTTCAATACAGCCCCGACGGCGGGACCACCTGGGGCACGGCTCCGGGCGGCACGCTCGCCACGATCAGCGCCGTAGGCCGTCAGGCAGTCCGCCTGACCGGCGTCGGCTCCCATCTCGCCCAGTTCCGGCTCAACTGGACGCTCGCATCCGGAACCAGCGACACGCTCGTGGTGGAAGCCATTGGCTTCCTGCCTCATGACAGCGTGAACGTGGCGGACCAGATCTGATGGCTGCCACCGGACGGATCGCAACCAAGACCAGCCCCGTGCTCTCCGCAGGCGCCGTGATAAACGCCAACGGCAACGGCACGGGTCAGGATTTGCGCGGTGTCGGCGAAGTAATCGCGATCCTCGATGTGCTCGTGGTCGCGGGATCCGCCACGCCGACACTCAATATCAAACTCCAACTCTCTCGGACCCTGACGGGAACCTACACCGACATCCCCGGCGGTGCCTTTGCCGCCGTCACGGCTGCCGGCCGCCAGACGCTCAAGTTGATCAGCGACGTCGCCAACGGCTTCGTTCGCGCGGCGTATATGGTCAGCGGGACGAGCCCGCAGTTCACAACCGCGCTCAACCTCGTCGGTCTCCAGCTGCACGATTCCGTGCTCGCAGAAGCGATCTAGGGAGAAGACGTGAACCTGATCCGGGTCCCGCTCGCCAACCCTGACGAACTCCTCACGGCCTATGGCGCCAACGCGCTCATCCGCGTGCAGTCCGGCAGCTCGGCGAGTGGGCCCTGGTCAGATCTAACAATCGCGCCCACGCAGGTGCTGGTAGCCACGACATACTCATACCTCTTCGCCGATGGACCCGGCGGTCCTACGACCTGGTATCAGTTCCGCGTCGAGAATGCCGGCGCCACGGTACTCGGCGCCTGGCAGGCGCTCGGACAGCAGGGCGCCTCGACGCTGCTCGCGAAACTCGAAGATGCGCGACAGCGGCTCAAGATGGCAGGCATCTACTCGGTCGACTGGATACTGCAGTCCTCGATCGTCAGCTGCTCGGCCTTCCTTGAAAACCGCGCCGGCCGTCACTTCTATACGAGTCCGGCCGATGGAACGACAGCGCAGTTTCTGTTCGATGGTTGGGACGAGCGCGACGGTGGCCGAGTCTGCGAGCAGGGGCGCTGTCTGCTCGTGCCGCGGGGCATCATCAGCCTGACGACGGTCGAGGTCGCGACCTTCACGGGCGATGCCTACCACACGATCCCATCGACCGACTGGTTCCTCCGGCCCGCCGCGCAGGAGCGCGACCCAGGCTGGCCCTACACCGAATTGTGGATGACCAACATCCCGAGCGCGGCCAACTCGACGCCGGCCTTCTATCCGGGCTTCGGCACGATCCGCCTGACTGGCGTCATGGGCTTCCCGCTGCCCTGGGATCTCAATGACATGTGCCTCCGGCTCGTGGTCAACGCCTACCGAGCATCGGGCGCAGGCGGCGCCGACCAATTCCAAACCGGCATGGATGGCCAGCGCAACTGGGAGCGCATGCTCTCGGGCTCCGATCTCCACACCCTGAACAAGTACGCGATCAAAGAGGCCACGATCATATGAGGGGCAACACCAACGTGGCGCTGGCCGCCATTGCTGCCTACGCCGCCACCCTGCCGATCGTTTCGGGCGCCAGTTCTACGCCGGTCAATGCCATCCCGGCGATAGGCCAGGGCCAGGGCTACGTCGTCCTGGACTCACCCCACATTGCCCAAACCCCTGGATCCTGGGAGGAGCGGTCCTATACGGTCGTCCTGCACTTCCTCCTTGAGAGGTTCGGTGACGAAGCGGCCGAGCAGGTGCGGGCGAATGACGCCGCCGACGCCCTGATGGACGCCTGGCGAACCGAAGACGGCCTCGCCGGAGGCCTTGTCGCGATCTGCGAGATGCGCGAGATCGATCCGGGCAAGTTTTACGAGGTGGGCGGGATGAGCTACCAGTCGGTCGACGCCACGCTGCATTTCTCGATGTACAGCGGTCAGACCTACCAGCCGGGCACCTGATGGCCTCGGGCGTCGAAGTCATTACGCGCGGGTTCGACAAGAGTCGCCAGCGCCTGGAGGCTCGTCACGCGCGCATCGTGGCGAGCGGCAGCAAGGCAACAGGTGCCTATGCAAACGTCATCGCCAAGGCGATAAGGGTCGCGGCGCCCAAGCGCAAGCGATTGCCGAGCGCAAAGGCTCAGGCGCGCAAGAGCGATGCCTCGCAATGGTCGAGATCGCCTGAGCCGCTCGTCCGAGCCAACCTCCGGGCCCACGTCAAGGTTTACCCGGAGGCTGAGGGGCGCGGCAACGTGAGCGCGACCGCTCACAAGATCCGCCTGACCGGCCGTGTGTGGCATTTGATCCTCGGCCCGGTCAAGGAGCACGAGATCGTCGCCGGCACGTTCCGCGGCAAGGCATCGGGACGGAAAGCCCTCCAAATGCTGGACGGCTACGCCGTCCGCGCAATGCATCCGGCTCAGACGGGACTGCCGCATTGGCTGGGTGAGGTCCGTGACGCCGCACGGCCAGAAGCCGCCCTCGAAGCACGAAAGGTACTCAGCGATGGCTGACAAGATCCGACCGGTTCAGCCGGCCTCATCCCCGCAAGACCCGCCAGACGGCGGGTCTTCTGATTCTCCGACCGTCGTCCTGCATTGGGCCGGCGACGAGGGCATCTGGGGAGATCTGCCCAACCGCGATATCACAACCGCCGATCCCTATTCCCCCGAGCAGCTCGACGCCGCCGTGAGCGCCGGCACACACACAAGGAGCTAGCAACATGGCTGGAGTCGGCTCACTCGCGCTGGAGAAGCTGCAAGCGGGCTTGGAAACCACCCGCATGACCGCGGTCCCGGCCACCCGCAAGGTGTACGGCACCCGCGGCAATGCGTGGTGGGAACCCACCGTTACCAAACAGATGCTCAACGAGAACATGTCGAGCTACGTCAAGAACTACCGTCACGTCGTCACCGAGGTGTCGGGCAAGGTCACGGTGCCGTTCTTTCTGACCGCAGCCGACTTCCCGTGGTGGGGCCAGCTATTCCTGGCCGGCGGTGTGGCGGGCTCGGTCATACACACCGCCGCCTATACCTACACCCAGTCTCCCATCACCGGCACCGGGGCCGCGGTCACGTCGGACAACCTCAAGACCGCGACCTTCGAGGCGTATAGCGACACGCAAGGCTATCAATTGCCTGGCTGTCTCGGCGAGAAGCTAGAGATCACTTGGGCTCGCGGTAAGGTCGTCGACTGCTCGGCCGAATTGCTCGCGCAGCAGGCCATTGCCCAAGCCGTCACAGCCGGCATCGTGGACCGGACGGGACTCAATCCGCTCGTGGGGACGTCCGCCGTTGTGGCGATCGACGCCGCTGGCGGAACGATGGGTAACACCCCATTTGCCACACCGCTGGGTGGAAAGATCACGTTCCAGAATAACTGGACGACCATCGCCCACAACAAGGGCCAGCTCTATTACGACGATGCGGTTCGGGAGCCGCGCTCAGTCACGCTCGAACTCGATTACCACTTCAAGGATCAAACCGAGTTCAGCCATCTGCTCGACGATGCCGAACGGCTGATTCAGGTCTCGTTTACGGGACCCGTGATCTCAGGCGCTACACCCACGACGAACGAGTCTGTCGTCTTCCAGTTTTACGGCTACCACCTGACCGCGCCGTTCGGCGTGGACAAGGCGATCCGCACGGTCAAGCTCACCGCCGAGAGCCAGTTCGACACGACGGCCGGTACTGACTGGTCCGTGATTTCGACCAACGCACTGGTGACGCTGCCATGAGCAAGTCTGTTCGGGTGCCGGTTGAGGGTTTCGACGGCGACTGGATTGAGGTCCGCCATCCGGACGACGTCAAGACGCGCGTCTGGGTGGCGGCCGGGCGAGCCGAGAAAGCGCTCCTGGCCTATGAGGGCTCCGACGGCGCGACACGCCTCGAACTGCGGGGCGCCACGCTGGCCGCCCTCCTGCCAATCATCAGCGCCCATCACGTCACCGACGTCGATAGCGGCGCGGTTCTTCAACGTCTCGACTGGGGCGAACTGACTCAAACCCAGACGATAGCGATCCTGACCGCCATCAAGACCGCTTTCTCGGATGAAGGTGAAACCGCTCCGGACCCTACGGAGACGACGCCGTCGGAGTCATCGCCCGAGCCCTGATCGCACACGAGCCAGTAGACCCGGAGTTCAACATCTGGCTGCTCGCGCGCGATATGCACATCGACCCCGACGTGCTGCTCGAAAAGCCGGTAGCCACGGTTGACCGCTGGCGCGCGTTCAGCGACGCATGGGCGGCCTTTCGTAACTACCGCAGCCACCAAACGCCCCCGGTGGAGTGATCCATGTCGCTCGATCCTGACGAGATCATCGTAACTCTGCGCGACCTGACGGAAGCCGGGTTCAAGAAGCTCGACAGCAGCCTGTCGGGCGTCGAGAACAAGGCCAATTCGGTCAACATGTCCGGATTCTCGAAGTCCGCCAAGGGCGTCGAGAAGGATGCCGAGAGCGCCGCCGGCAAGGAAGTCGAGGGCGGCGGCGGATCCGGCATCATGGGCATGATCGGCGCGTTGACCGGCATCCCAGGTCCGGCCGCGCTAGCCGTCGGCGGGGTCGCCGCGCTCTCGGGGATTCTGTTCGAGGCCGGCCAGACATCCGAGAAGGTGGAGAAGCAACAGAACCTGCTGAACGCTGCCCTGCAAGCTCACGGCGACTCGCTCGACAAAGAGCAAGGCGCCGTCGACGCGATGATCAAGTCCAATGAGGCGTGGGGCGCGAACGCCGACGACACGCGCGGCGCAATCACCGAACTGGCTCAGGCGGGCCAGAGCATGTCCGACATCGAAAAGGAGATGCCGTCTATCACGGACCTGGCCACGGCGAAGCACGAAGATCTCGCGACAGCCGCGAAGCAGGTCGAACTCGCCGAGATGGGCAACGCCAAGGCTCTCAAGGAGCTCGGCATCGTCCTGCCTAAAACTGGCATCAGTACCAAGGACCTGCAGACCGCGCAGGATGCGGCGTCCAAGGCTTCGACCAGCCTCGCGGAAAAGCAGGCCGCACTGACGGTCGTCGAAGACAAGCTCGGCAAGAAGCACACCCTCACCGCGGCAGAGGCGCTGCAACTCAAGAAGGCCCAGGACGCGGTAACCGCCGCGCAGAACCAGTCCACCCTGGCTCAGCAGCAACTCTCCATCGTTCAGGAAGGCGGTGCCGACAAGGCATCCCGGCTGACGATGGTGACCGACGCGCTGACAAAGCAGCTGGGTAACCAGCAGAGCGCCGTGAGCCCAATGCAGGTCGTCACGGCAAAGATGAACGACACCTGGGAGAAGTTTTCGATGAAGGTCGGGCCAGGCGTTCAGCAGGCCATCACGATGCTCCTGAACAACGTTGTAGTGCCGCTCATGGACGACGCAAGCAGCCTGATCGACTACTTGAGCCAGGTCTGGGGCTGGCTGGAAAAGGTGGGCGTGATCAACGATGTGAGCGCGGCCTTTGGTGTTTGGGTCAAGATCGAACAGACGGGCCTGGACGTCATCCGCAATCTGATCGGCTTGCTCGCGCAACTATTCGACAAGATCGGCCAGGTCGGCAAAGCGATCCAGAACAGCCCCATCGGCGCCTTCGGCGGGGCCGTCAGCAACGCCACGGGTGCCGTCGGCGGCGCCTTGGGCGGGATCGGCAGCCTGATCCCGCACTTCGCTCAGGGCGGCTACGTGCCCGCCACACCGGGCGGCACGCTGGCTCTGGTCGGTGAGGGCGGGCGGGGCGAATACATCACCCCTGAAGGCCAGGGCGGCGGTGAGACGCACCTGCACGTCCACTTCGATTGCGCCTATCCGCCCACTCCGCAGCAGGCTCAGGCGATCGTCGCGGCGATCAACGGACCGCTCGGCCGGCTGCTGTCCAATTCGTCAACATCGACCCGCTTCGGGCTCGGAGGTATCGGCTGATGGCTGGTTCGCATGTCCAGATTACGAACGGGACCGGTCCATACCTAGCCACGGGACCGAACTACACCGAGGCCTCGACAAGCGTCCAAGACCAGAAGGTCAACATTGGTCTGCCGTATCTGGCCGCCTACAACGTCAACAACAACGCCACGACCGTCAACGCTGCCGCCGGCGGCGCTCATCTAATTCAGCTGATGGCCGGAGCCTCGCTCAACGTCTATGTCAAGCGACTCCGGGTCTTCCAGCTGGGCACGACCGTTTCGGCAGCTGCAATCCTGCAGATGGCCATTGTTCGGCTCGTCTCTGCCGGCTCGGGTTCCCTCGCTGTCACGCCGTCGCCTCTGGACCCTGCCGACCCCGCTGCTGGCGCGACGTCAATACTGCTGCCGTCCACTCACGGCACCGAGGCCGCATTCGTCAGCTTCCGCGTGGCCCCGGTCTGGCTGACGATCCCAACGGCCGCCAACTCCAGCCTGATGGTTGAATGGTACTGGGGTGACGATTGGTTCAAATGCCTCAAGATCGCCGCCGGCACGGCCAATGGGATCGCACTCAAAACGCTGAATTCCCTCGGTGGCAATACGGCTCTCGCGATCGAGGCAGAGTTCTTCGAGGCGCCTTTCTGATGCCCGCCGCCGTTGCCCAAGCACTCGGCATATCGACTCCGCTCACCGCCGCGCAACTGCCGTTCCCGTTGTTCATCAACGGCAACGAGATCAGCCGAAGCGGCCCGGACGTCATGACCTACAAGCTGTCCGATCCGGGCTTCAGCGGCAACGCCACGCTGACGTTCACGATCCATGATCGGCTCAATGCTTTCTCGTGGATCGCGAAGCACCAGCGCGTCCTGTGGTGGGATGCAGCGGCGGGGGTGCCGCTGTTCGCTGGCTTCGTCAAGGACTTCGACCGCCGGCCGACCGGCCCGTGGCTCGACTTCGACGTCACCTGCACCCACATCTCCGAATGCCTCGACTATGCCGCGCCTCAACTGAGCGTGGACAACGCGCAGGGCGGCCAGGTCGCGAGCGATCAGGCGATGATCCAGGCCGCCATTGCGGCGTTGTGCGCCGAATCGAACGTTGGGGCGGGCGGCTTTGTGCAGGTTCTCAACGGCGCCATGCCGACTACCCTCCCGTCGGCGCGGACGACGCTCCGTGCCCAGATCGAGCAAATCCTGGCCGCCACGGGCGTCGTGGGCGCGGTGGTCTACGTCGATCATCTGGGGCGCGCCCACACGATGGCCAGCGGTGACATCTCCGCTCCCTACGCGATCGGCGACAACCCGAACTACACGACCACCATCCCCGCGCTGATCACGGAGTCCAATCCCGGCGGTGCCGACGTCGATACCATCTACGTCTATGGCGGGACTGCGGCAGGTTCCGGCTGGGTCGCCAATCCCAACGCGCCGCCCCACTCACCGGAGCGCTCCGCGCAGCTAGACGCCCCTGAGGCCGTGGACGGCCCGAGCATGACCGCTGCCGCCTATGCCGAGTTCAACCGGCGCGCGTCTTCGCGGACGGTGACGATCGTCGTCAGTGACGACATGACGCACACCTACTCTGGCTGGGCCAAGGGCCAACTCATCACGATCACGAACGCCCCGCTCGGCTATTCGAGCCTGCAACTGACGATCAGCGCGCTCGACATGACGTTTCTCAATCCCCATGGCCAGCGCCAGTACACCATCACTGCCGGCTCCGATCCGGTAACCATGACGGCCCGCTTTGCATCGGCCCATTCGCGCAATGCCTTCCTGCCGATTTCGGCCACGCGGGTCGCCGGCACGCTCGGAGGTTTCTGATGCCGCTCACCTGGGGCCAGGCGGCTCCCGAAGCAATGTACAACTCAATGTTTTCACTGTGCGCCGCGGGCGCTCTTCCCACGGGGGGCAGCAAGGATGATCCGAGCGGCCACACATCGGCGTGTCCCGGCTGGACGGCTTGGCAGATCGGCGGCGGCAAACTCAGTTACGTATCCGACAATACCTGGCCAGGCGGCGGATACGTCCAGTTCAGCTTCGCGGGTACGGGTACGGGCAATACGGTCAACCTGACGTCCGATCTCTTCATCACCAACCCCGGCCAGCTGGTCGAAAACCCCTATATGTCGGCCGACAACGCCGTCGCGGGATGCATCGTGCAGCACAACATCCTCGTCGACTGGTATGCCCGCGATGGAAAGACCATCGTCCAGACCGACACCTTTGCCAGTTTCGCGGTGACAGGGGCTGCCACCTTCGCTATGCGCTATAGGTTCTCCGGCGCACAGAACAGGGCGCCGTTGGGAGCTCGGTTCGGGCGACTGACAATGTCGACGTATGAGGACCCGGCGGGTGGCCATGACCCGTCGAACTACTTTCGGTTGGGCCAGGCGAGCGTCGTGATGGGGGTGGACTACGGCGCGTTGCCCTTCGCCATCAACGTCTACAGCTTCCCCGTCAACCCTGCGGCCTCGTCCAACCTCTGCTTCCGATTAGATTTGGGCCACTGGTACTACTACAACGGCACGACCTGGGTTCAGGCGTAAGCGGATCAGGCCCCGCAGAGTGATCGCGGATAGTCGGGCTCCGACGTACAGACAGATGAACCAGGGCACGTAGGCATCGGCCCGCGTCCCGGCCATCGCCAGAGCGGCCGCCAGCCACGGATTGCGGAGCGGGAGCGCAAAGCTCGCATAGAAAAACTCAGCGGCCGGGAACAGGGCCGGGACCGCGAGCCATCCGGCCGCGCGGCGATCGATGATGGCCAGGCCGAGCAAGGCCGCAGCGGTCAGGGCCAAAAGCCGCGCGTCGCGAGTCGCTGAATAGCCGCCGTGTGTTGCCTCAGTGAGCCACCTGCTCGTGGCGGCAAAGTCGATGAGGTACCGGTGCCAGAGCGGCCAGAACAAGATAACGGACCCGACCCCTGCCACTGCCAAGATGGCGAGCGCGCGCCACTGCCGCTCCGTAACCATTGGGACGACGGCGTAGGCCTTCATGGGGGCAGCTATGGCGCGGAGCCAGCTCGAGCCGCACAGAAGCAAGGCCAAGCACACGACCTGGGGATTGCCGACGCTGACACCCTGAACGAGCGGCGGGAACAGGAGCCACCAGAGTGGCAGGCGTAGGCGCCGGATCGTGTAGATCGCGGCCCCGACAGTCAGTCCCCTCCAGAGCGGGAAGAACGCCCATTCCGGCATCCACACGAACGGCACGAAAGCCCGGCCCGTGGGCGGCGGCCCGGTGAAGGCGAAGCTCATGAA
>VFSW01007495.1_pt1 | contig 15832 bp, 27 predicted proteins | sample 5358111 | NCBI WGS metagenome assembly VFSW01 (sample SAMN11554181, study PRJNA540505) | mine drainage metagenome | isolation source: sediment from site ElyBrook_90M | place: USA: Ely Copper Mine, Vershire, VT | collected 2017 | reverse complement strand
CCCGCGCCCCGGCCCGTGGGGCTACTACGTCCTGTTGTCCCGGGGGGCGGCGGGGGTGGGCAGCGTAGCCCCTCCCCCCGCGCTGGGATGCACCGCGCCAGATGATCCTGGGCGGAACCGTAACACAGACGCTGGAGCATTCACAATGTTCTATGGACTCAAAGGCCCGTTTCCCGTCCAGACGCCAGGCCCGAATGGTGGCCCGACGCTGGCCAGTCTGCGCACCATGCCCTTTGGGGGCTATGATGTGTATGAAGATTTCCTGTACGATACGGAAACGTGGCCGCAGGCAAGCCTGACGCCGCAGACCCCGTTGCCGTTCTTCCGTCAGGCGACCAGTGACCAGACGTTGACCAACGTGCCGCAGAGTGGCCAGCTCCCCAGCCCGCAGATGTTCCACGGGCAGCGCCTGTTCATTCAGCCCCTGGTCACCAGTGCCGTGGGCAATGTGCTGCTGACCGCGGCCGGCCTGGTGCCGGACCTGGACAACATCTTCATTGCGTCGCGCTCCTTCTTCACGTACGTGAATCCGGCCACCAACAAGACGCGCGGCCCCATTCCGCTCTCGGTGGTGGGCGCGGCCGGTGGCGTGGTGCCGGTGTACGGGGGCAACAATGTGCCGGCCGCGGCGGCCGGTGCAGTGATTCAGTCGGGCCGCCTCACGGAACATGGCGGCTATCCGCTCAATCTCATCATCTTCCCCAATGAGCAGATTTCGTTCAACCTGCTGTGCGGGGTGCAGGTGGCGCTGACCACGGTCGGAATCCCCATCCGGCTGGCGCTGTATGGCTGGCGCTACATGAAGGGCGGCTGAGCTGCACAGCTCTGCCGATCACGCGGCCCAGGGGCGATGGTGGCCCCTGGGCCACCCGTTCTGACCATCTTCCAAAAGGCAATCCATGACCGCGCCCCCGCTCATCAGAGCAGCACAGCAGCGCAGCACACCGGCCGGCATCGTGCTGCCGCTGCCATCGCCACTGCTGGCGATGCTGCCGCCCAGGCTGCAGGGCCTGCCGATGCAGGCCTACTGGGCCAACTTCCCCACGGCCGTCCTCACGGCAGCCGGTGGCGCCACCCCTGTGGTGACGGTGACCTACAACCAAAATCCGAATTACTGGCTGGCCGCCTGGTTTGGGGTGGCGAGTCTGCGCAGCAGTGACAACCAGACGGACCGCAGTACGTCACCGCTCACGGCCGTGCTGAGCGACAACAACAACACCCTTTTTCAGCCACAGAATACGCAGACCGATATCAAGAACCTGTTCGGTCTGTCTGGCATTTCGTCGCCAGCGGTGTGGCCCACCCCGCTGCTGGTGCCGCCATCGGGGGCGCTCATTCTCGGCCTCACCAACCTGGACAATGTCAACGCCATCAATGCGCGCGTGACGCTGGCCGGGGTGCTGATCCAAATTTCCACGTAGGGGGTAGGCTGTGGGCACTTCGGGTTATTTCGTTCCTTCCACCGGCCCCCGGCCGGCCGCGGGGCCTGCCGGCTCTGCGGCCGGCGCGCCGCCGCCCAGCACCGCGATTGCCGGCAGCTCACCAGGGTTGCTGCTGGACCCGTATCTGTTCCCGCCCACGAATGCCACGCCGCTATTCGGCACCGACCTGCAGCCCAGTGTCAATGCCGGCACCGTTACGCTGTTGCCAGGCTGTACGCTGCAGGTGCCTGACAATAACGTGGGCGTCATTGCTTCTATCACGGTGCTACTCGATCAAATCGTCATCACCAGCAACGTGGTGTGGTCCATCCTGGTGAATGGCATCACGCCACCAGGATACAATCAGCTGCGCGTCATCCCCCGCAGCGGCGCCGCGGCCGTGGGGGTGCAGTTCGTGCCCACGCGCCTGGAGCTGCCGCCGCTCGCCATCGTAACGGTGCAAGCGCAGAACATTGATGGCGGGGCCTACAACCTGGGCGCCCAGCTCTATGGCTGGTATTGGCCCGCACAGAGGTATTAGTCATGGCCGAAACCGTTTCCCCGCTACTCCCCATCGGCGCCGGCCGCACCGTGCATAAGGTGTATCCGGCCATCGGCACGGGGCGCAGCATTGGCCAGGGTGGTTCCACCGGCAACCTCACGCCGCGCCCAGGCAGCGTGGACTACGCCGACATTTCCCAGGGACAGTTCGGCATTGGTGGCGCCACCACATCGGTGCGCCTGGTGCTGGGCGCCGGCGCCATTGTGTTGACCGATACGGCCGCTGCGGGGGAGGGTGCCTATTTGGGATTCTCTGATAGGTTTTGGCCCTTCATCGAAGCCCTAGACGGCCAATTCAGTACGGCCGATGTGAATTGCTTGCGCTTTACGGCCATCCTCTGTGGCAACTTTCCCGCGGCCGATCACATTTCAGACGTCGGGCTGCAGCTGGTGGCCGGTGGGCCAGCGGGTGGCGGCCAGGTGTTCAATGGGACGTCATCCGGCATTCAGTTTGGACCGCGCGGCCCCGCACGTGTCTCGTTGCGCGCGCGCCTGGCGCAAGGCGGCGCCCTGACGGTGGACACCGACGTCAGCCCCGCATTCATGACCTCAATTAACCCGAATCACTGGAACGAATATGAGATAAGGGTTATCGGGGCCAGCAAGGGCACGGCCGCGGCGCTCAAATGCTTTGTCAATGGGGTGCAGGTCATCCCCACGGTGACCTTTGCGGCCGCGGCGGCCTTGCTGCCTGGGGTGCAGAAAGTGGGCGCCCCGAATAACGGTCAGGTGGGATTCCAGGGCACGGTGCTGAATTTCTATGACGCCAATTCCCCGTCCCTGGCCATGTTCGGCATGTCGCTCACGATGGCGCCCAATGAAACGTCCCTCCTCTAGCCGTCACACCGCGGGGGTAGGGGTCCAGGCGCGGCGGGTGGCCGGTCCCACGGTGCTGGCCAATCCGCGCGCGCTGCGCACGGTGCATCAGTGCCGGCGCGCGGCGCCTGGCTGCGGCACCAGTGCGCAGCTGGGCGATACGGCCAGCGCCGGGGTTGGCGTGGTGGCCACGTTCCTGCCAGAGCTGGCCTTTAAGTGGGCGGCGCTCCAGGCCGCCGCGGCCGGTCAGGGCATTCAGTTGCGCATTGCGGATTTCGGCGGGTTCCGCGATCTAGCCATGACGCAGCAAATATTAGCATACCGCGATGCCGATTACGCGGCCTACGTGAAGCAGCTAGCCATCAGCGCCCCAACCAGAACGCCGCTGCCCATTGAGGTATGGCGGCCCATTGCGCCGTATGGTTCTAGCTTTCACGACTTCGGGGCCGCAGTGGATGCCTACCCCATCGCCTGGCCGGCCAGCGTGGGCAATCGCTCAGATGCTTTGGCGATTGTGCAGCAGCTGGCGCCCAGTGTGGGCCTCAGCAATCCGATGCCGGCCACGGACCCCGCGCATTTCCAGCTGCCCTATTCGCTCGCCACGGTGCAGAGTCAGTGGCTGCTGGCTGCGGCCAACCAGTCATCACAGCCAGACGCAACGCTGGTATCCCTGCCAAGTGAAATTTCCAGCGGCAACATTCCCGCGCCGGTGGCCATCGGTTCTGGCTTGGACCTGCAGCAGCTGCTGACTCCCCCACAGCTCACGGCGCCAGATATCAGCAGCGTCCCCCCCGGCAGTGGCAGCAGCTGGGGCACCACGGTGGCTGGCCTGGCTGTCATAGCGGCGCTAGGCTGGCTGCTGGCCACGTAGCTTGACAGCCGGCGGCTGCCGGCCCCAGTGTTGAGGGAGCAGGCCCAGGGCGCCTGTCCAATCGTTCGTTTCTCTAAGGGGGTATATGATGCCACAGACTCAGACCCAACCGGCGCCGCGCGCAGACTTTCCCAGCTGGTGGCTGGTGGTCACCGCGGACGATATGAACGCATTGCAGCTGCCGCTGACGCTGCATGAGCTGCTAGGCAAGGACGCCACCGCTACCTGGCTGCGCAATCTCGCGCTGCAGCTGCGCGCCTGGGCAGCCGGGGAATTGCCCCTGTGGGGCATGCACACCTGGAGCGAAACCGCCAATGCCTGGAGCGTGGACCAGGACGCCATCCCGCTGATGTTGGTGGTCTCGCGCATTCCGCAGCTCTGCCTCGAAGTGGAGCAGCTGAGCACTGCCGGTGCGGGGTGCTTTCTCCTTCCTGACCTGCCGGCCGTCATGGCGCGCCTGATGCACCTCGCGTTTCGGATGGCGGCGCATGCGAGTGATGGCGAGGTGGGCACCAAGCTGCCGCGCGCGCTAGATCACATGGACGCGCTGAACAGAATTCTGACGCAGCACCGCATGCGCCAGGTGGATGCCCTGGGCGCCCCGCGGCGGGTGCAGTCGTGAACGCCGCGCGCCGCAGCAAGGCCATTCAGGCCATCGTGCTGATGCTGCAGGATGCAGCCAACCGGCTGGAACAGCTGTGGGATGAAGAAACGGAAGCGCACCAGGCGCTGCCCGATGCTATCCGCGTGAGTGACCGCGGGGAAGCGATGGAGCAAGCAGCATCCATGCTGGATGATGCTATCAGCGAATTAGAATCTGCGAGCGACACCCTGGACGCCATCACATGACGCGCCAGGGCATGTGTCGCACACCAACCACGACCGCTGGGCGCCGCCGCTCAGCTCACCGCGCCGCGGCGCCAGAGGCATGCAGATGACCAGAGATTTGTTCCACCTCAGTGAGACCGTAATTCTCGAAAGTGTCGAAGGGGACCACGACGGCAGCGGCACCGAAACGGCCGCGCTGTTGCTCACGCTGCCGAAATCCACGCATGACCAGGCCGTGGTGCTGCATCCTGACAAGGTGGAGCAGCTCACGGCCGCGCTGCTAGCCTGGCTGTGGGGTGGCCGGCCGGACCAGCCCGCCACGCAGCTGGCGCAGTTCACCATCAAGGCCCTAGTCGGCTGGCGTCATGGCGATGTGGGCGGCCAGGAAATGGCGAACCTGCTGCAGAGTGTCGGGATTGTTCGCGCCGTACACAGCCACCCCGCGGGGAATCCGTGACCATGCCGTTAGGGGAGGTGGAGAGCCCGACCGCGCGCGCGCTGCGCACCTTTGTGGTGCTCATCATCGTGGGCCTGTTGGCCTACGTGACTAGCAACCTCTGGAGCACCAAACTGGATACGGCGCGCTTTGTGGCGGATAGCATCGCGCATGAATCCGACCACGCCATGCTGCTGCAGATGAACAAGCGCATTACAGATATCTGGTGTGGTCAGGTGCCGGCCAATGAACAGCGAGCCTGCCGCTGATGCTCGCCTGGCTGCGCAGCTTCCTGGAAGAATCCCCGGGGGTGAATTCCTCAAACCGGCTCATTGCTATCGTGCTGACCATCTACGCCGGCATGGTGGTGCGCGCCATCGTGGGCTATGTGAACAGCTGCAGCGCATCCCCTGGCCTGGTGGATGCCCTGGCGCTGGTGTTGGGCACCCTGGTGGTGAATGGCGCCGTGGCCATCAGCACCCGCAAGCGGAAACCCACGCGCCCCCCTTTCACAGAGGATGACTAAATGCCAATCGGATTACTGACCATCGCGCGCTGCTGGTTGGGAGTGCGCGAGCTGCCCGACAACCGCGGCCTACGGGTGGAAGCGGTGCAGCACTACAGCGGGGGAGTGTTCGGGGATTCCTGGTGCGCTGAAATGTGGTGGCTGTGGCATGACCTGTTTTTCCGCTGTGCTGGCCCCGTGCCGCGGTTTCAAGCGGTGCAAACGTTCTACGACCTGGCCAAGCAGCGTGGCTGGCTCACCAATATGCCGGCGCCGGGGTCCACGTTCATGCTGGTAAACGCGGCCGATCATGCCCACCACATTGGTGTGGTCACCGACACCGCACCGCTGGCCGGCATCGCTGGGAACACCAGCAGCGATGGCGAGAGCAGCAACGGCGATGGCGTCTATGAGCACCGGCTTACGGTGCAGACCCCGTTCCTCCGATTTGCCAATGTGCCGGGGGTGGTCGCATGACGCTGCCAGGCGGATTGCCCGCGCCGGTGAAAACGGCGCTGTTGCGCGCCCTGCCCTACGTGCTGGCGGCCGCGGCCGCGGCGGGTGGCCTGGCCGCATACAACCACGCGCAGCGCGAAATCGGCCGGCGCCAGCTGGAGCTGCAGGGCGCAGACAGCTTGCTGGCGGTGCGCGCCCATCAGCTCGACAGCGTGAGTAAGCAGGTGCGCGTGGACACCCTCAGACTGACCAGGTATCTGCCGGCCTACAGCAAGGCGCGCGCGGCGCTCGACACCCAGCCCCCGCTGGTGTTCCATGACACGGCGTGGCTGCCGGCGCCGCTGGTGCATGCGGCCATCAGCAATGCGGATTCCACCGTCAGGGCCTGCACGGACCTGATGCACGACTGTGCCGCGCAGCAGCTGGCGCTGGCCGGCGAGCGGGATTTGTGGATCCGGAAATTCCAGCTGACCGCGGCAGAGCTGCCCAGCCCCGCGCGCCCCTGGATTGACCGGGGGATAGGGGCGCTGGTGGCCCTGGGCATCCAGGCGGCGCTGCGGGCGGTTCACCGATGACCCTAAACCGCCAGGGATTGCCCCCTGGCTGCCCGCCTGGGCGCGCCGGACCCCACCAGGGCCACTTCCCCCCCTGCCTGACGGCCGCCGCCCCCCAGGGCGGCGCTATACCCGCAGTTTCAGCGCCGCGCCGCGGCGCTCCATCCTCAGCTTTGGAGCATCCCCAATGACACAGCAGCTCTACCTGAACCGTGCGGCCGTCTGCATCGCCATGCAGCTGACCAATCGGGATATGATTACGGCCGCCCACCGCGCTGGGATCAAAGGCGCCGCCACAGCTAATGTGGGTGACTACCTGGTGCTACGCGCTGGCGAAGAACACCAGATGGTCAGTGCGGCCATGTTCCAGGAAACCTGGGCGCGCCCACACAGCTTGCTGGCGCCGCATGACAGTGAGCTGGTGCAGGGCCTGGCCAAGCTGAGCCAGGAACCTGACAACCGCCGCGCATGCGAGCACTGCGGATATGCCTACAACGTCGGCCGCAAAATCTGCCCAGAGTGTGGCGAAGCAAACCCGCTGGCGACCATTGCTGCCGCTGATGCTTTGATAGCGGTCGCGCAGAAAATTGCGCCCCTTCCCGCAGTGAAAACGAAACGGCGCCGGCCGCGCCGCGGGCGGAAACGCTGCCCCGACTGTGGCAAGCTGGGGGAGAGTGTGGGGCACCAGGATTGCCAATTCCCGCAGAACCACGACTGATGCCCAGGCAGCGCAGCATCCCCAACGCGCGGCCGCCGCCCAGGTGGCTACCATGCTGGCGTGACGCATCAGCGGCGCGCGTCCAGCGCATCAGGTGGCAGCCCGTATGCGGACGCCAGGCGTGAGCGCAAAAACAGTTCTGCCGGCAGCTGACTCGCCAGGAGTGACGCGAGAATGATTGACTGCAGCGGGTTCCAGGATGTGGCAGCCTATCCAGCAAACGGGGGGCCACAGTCTTGTAGGCCCCCCGTTTGCCCATGATCCACCTTGCCAACGTCAGGAGGGTAACAGCATGCCAGGAGACACCAGCCACGATTCCCCGGCCTTTGTGGCCACGCCATATAGCCCTGTCGTCTACGTTGGGCTGCAGGGTAACGCCAGCGTGGCGCGCGCCGACACCAACCGCATTATGGTGGACGTTCCAGCGGTGCGGTTTGCGGCCATGACGCAGCGGCGCGCGCTGGCGGATATGTTCGCATTCATCCTGGACCGGATATGCGATGACACAGAGCTGGCGCGCCGTGGGCTAGTCTGGGATGACCGCCCGGTGCCCATGGATATCAGTTTCCGTATCGCTTTGACAGAATATCCCCAGCGCCGTTCCTAGCTCCATCATTTCTCTGGAGGTTTCACAATGTCCCAACGTCCCACTAATGACGAATTGCACGGCGCTGCGATCATGGCGCGCGTGGCGACTGCCATATCATCCGAAACTACGGTGACGCTGCATGAACGTGCCTGGCTGGGATTGTTTGTCAGCTGCTGTATCCTGGGGGAGCTGGATAAGCAGCTGGTGCCGGTGCCGCCCAGGCTGGGGAGCATGCTGGACCAGATTAGCCGAATGGCGCCGCCATCCCTGGCCGGCATGCTGCCTCTGGGCGACATGGTGCGCGAGCTGCGCAAGGGCTTGAACGATGACCAGGAACCCTGGAAGGAGGGTGGCGCATGAGACACTGGCTTTGGGTGCAGCAGCTGCGGTTTCGCCGGTGGTTGCTCACGCGTGCGCCGTTCATCAACCGGCCGTATCTCCTTGGCCGCGCGGAAGGGCGGCGCACGGCATTCACCGACACAGCTTTACTGGTGTGGAACCACGCGCATTGCGTGGGGAATCCGCGCCGCCATCACTGGCAGAAACGACTGGCGAAACGCATTCAGCGTTTGGAGGACAGAGGTTAATGCCGCCAATGACAGTGGATTCCGACGCGGCCCAGCTGCAGGTCCACACAGAGGAGGGCGGCGACATTGTGCGCTTCACGGTGGAGGGCATGCGCCAGCCGGCCGTGCTGCTGTATTGCATTGGCGCCGTGGTGGGCACCTGGCCGCACTATCGTGCGCGCTGGACACTGGACCCCAAAACCTTGCGGCCTCAGGTGGTGGTGAACATCGCCACGGCCGTGGGCCTCTACGTGCTCGACCGCATGAGGAGCGAACAGCGATGACCTGGACGGTTCCCCCCTTGCTGGCTGCGATGGGGTCATTCCTGAATCAGTATCCCTGGGGGCATTTTCTTACCTTAACCTTTCGGTCGCCACGGACGGCCGCAGAGAAAGAAGGGCGCGCGCAGCCTGGACAACCGCAGCAGTGGGGGCGCTACAGCCCGCGCATTCATCCCGACCAGGCGGTAAGCATGAGCTATGCGCTGCGGCGCTGGGCGGGATTCCGTGCAGATTTGGAAATGGATGCTGGCGCGCGTCTGTTCTGGTTTTACGGGGTGGAGTACGGCGAGCGCCTGGGGCGCTTGCACATTCATGCCCTGACCGGGAACACTGAGCGAGTGCCCACGGCGAGCATTGCCATGCGGTGGAAGTCTGGCTGGTCGCGCTGCCTGGTCTATGATCCACTGCAGGGCGCTGCGGGCTATGTCTCGAAGTACATCACCAAAGAGCTGGCAGAGTGGGACGTATCCGACAGCGCAGACGAAGCAAAGAAGTTTCACGCATTCCGCCAGAGTGACCGCGCGCAAGTGGAGCAGCTCACGCGCGCCGCTCAGGCGAGACTGCGGGGCGCGCAACGTGCGACTGAGCGCACGGCGCTACCCCTGCAGGACACGCAGTACAACACTTTTGGAGATTCCACACCATGACGGCATCACATCCCCAACCAACCGCCAGGACTGACGGCGCGGACATTTTCACCAAGCGGGTGGAACCTGACCGGCCGGCCCCCACGCTGGAGCGTGAGCTATTCACCGAACCGCAGATTGTGCAATACAAGGGGGTGCGGTTCATCGAATACAAAAAGGATGGCGAGGACCGCCGCACGAAAAAGCATCTATTCGCGGCCGCGGGTGGGGCCGGTCCCTGGTTTTCGCTGTGGGGGAGCATGAATCTGGATAGCCAGCTACGCCAGCTGAATGCGGCCGCCATCATCCGGCTGCGCTATGCCGGCCAGATCGAAGAACGCGACGGCAACAAACCGCATCTGTTCGATGTGACCGCGACCAGTGCATCCCCGGCCGCCATTGACCAGCTGCGCAACGTGCCGGAGTGGAAGGAGCGTGAAGAATGGCTGGCCGGCCGGATTGCCGCGGCACTGGCTGATGACCAGGCGAAGCGCGACGCCAAGCGCACGGCGCATGACGACGGCGCGCCGCCGCACGACGACGACGACCAGCCCCCGTTCTGATGCCCCCGCGCCTGATTACCACGAATGGCAGCCGGCCGCCTGGGGAGGGCGCAACGGTGGCGAGCGATGACCCTGCAGCGGTGGGGGATCGCGTGGTCTATCGTGACCAGAAGCTGTGGCTGGATGGCTTCCTGGTCGCAGCAAATGGGGAAGCGGGGCTGGTGGTGGTGCTGAATGTGCCGCAGCTCATTCCCTGTCCCATCACGGCGCTGCGCGTGGTGGAGCGTGGAGCACTGTTGAGGAATCTGCAGCTGGGCTAACGGCAGCTGCGGGGTGCGATGTGTGGGAAGGGGGGCGCCTGGTGGCGCTCCCCTTTTCGTTTGCCCCTCAGCTCAGGGGGGTTCCGGTGCCGGCGCCGGCCAGCTGGCCGCATTTCCCCGGAAGTATCCCGGTCACTGGCCGGGGAAAATGCGAAGTTTCACCCTTGCAACCGGCTAGAATAGTGACGGTTTATGCGGTAAGTGACTAGAAACTGAGCACTTATAGCACTGCTGTATAATCTTTGGCCAGTCATCTTGCGGTAACTGTTGCGTTTCCGTACAGTAGAGCATGACCAAAACATCCCCGAAGGTTCCAGGCGCACCCGCTGCAGCTCCAGCGGCAGCTGCGCCAGCTGCACCAGCTGCGCCAGACACCGCATTTGATCGCGTCCAGGTGATTCTGGACCAGCTGGGCGGCGCCGCCGCTCAGGCGGTGGTGCGCGTGTTCCGCATGGTGGCTGGGAAACCAGCGTACCTGGACCGCATGCAGCTCACCCCTGAGCTGTACGACAGTGTAAAAGCTGAGCACGGGGGCGGTGAGTATTACGCGGCCGTGGTAGGCGCAGATGGAAAGATCATCACGCAATTTTATTTCAGCGTGGCCGGCGCCCCGAAGCAGAGCAGCCCCGCACCCACCGCGCCGGTGGCAGAGGTGGCGCCCAGTCGGATGGAACAGCTGCTGGAAAAGGTGTTGCTGCGCCTGGAGACTCCCCCGGCAGTGGCGGCGCCCACGCGCGACCCCATTGCCGAATTCAAGAGCATGGCGGAATTGTTCAGCAGCATGCAGCGCAGTGAAAAGAAAGAAAGTGCGCTGGAACAGATTGACATTCTGCTGAGCATCCAGGAGCGCCTGGGGGGTATCGGTGGCCCGCGCGCCGATGACAACGGGTTCCTGGTGATGGCGCGCGAATTTGGCAAACCCGCGCTGGAGCTGATTTCCCGTAGCCTGAACCACGACCGCGCGCCGGTGCAGGCGCCCCCGGTGCGCCCCGCGCTGGCCGCGCCGGTGGCATCCCTTCCCGCTGCCGCGGCGCCGGCGCAGCTCACGGACCATATCCCAGTGAACGCTGATCCCATCATCAAGCTGGTGGGCACCATCCCAGTGGAAGCGCGCCGCTATCTCGCGGGCCTGGCAGAAAAGCATGCAGACCCCTACGCGGCCGCAGATCGCATTCTGGCGCTGCTGGACGATGACCAGTACGCGGCGCTTGCCGAACAAATCGAGCGCCCCGATTTCACCGACGTATTTACCAGTGCCGTTCCGCGGTTCCAGGCGCAAGCAGAATGGTTTGCGGAATTGGTTGCTGCCATTCGTGCGAGCATGCCCGATGAAGATGCATCGGCCGCTGAGAGTGCTGGAGGGGATGCCAGCCCCGCGGGTGGTAGCACCGTGGCCCCCGTAGAGGGCGCCGCATGACCTACGTGTTATCCGGCATTGATGCCCCCACGCGCGCGACCGCCGCCACGACCATGCGCAAAATGGCCGCTGATGTGCGGCGCTCCATCGTGCAGCCCATCGTCTGGGAAACGGCGCGCAGCATCATTCTGCCGGTGCGCGCGCGCGACGAAGTGAACCAGGCCCTGGCGATCCGACGTTGGGTGAAGGCGCGCATACGGTTTGTAAAAGACCCAGTGGACACCCAGCTGTTGACGGTGCCTGACTACATGCTGCAGCAAATCAATAGCCAGGGTTTTGTGCAGGCGGATTGTGCAGACGCCGCAGAGCTGTGCGCCGCGCTGTGCATGGGCATCGGGCTGGCTTGTTCCTTTGTCGCCGTGGCATTCAACACCCCGCAGGCGAATTACTCGCATGTGTTCGCGGTGGCTGATGCCAATATGCCGGGGGCGCGCGTGGCAAAAATTGAAATGGATGTGACGCGGCCGGACGGGGTACAGACTGCCAAATTTTCCCGCTATTTGCGGCAGACGGTTTAAGGGGATTCCATGCCATATGTCAGTGGGGATGTTCGCGGCCTAAATATCGTCGCACCGCGCCGGCGCGCGGCGCCCGAGCCGGCCACCCATTCGGTTTCTCGTATGATGCAGCGGAGGGGTAACTATATGGGCCTGGGCGCTTATGGGCCAAGTGATGTAACGGGCATGACCGGCCTAAAGGTGGTGGACTGGCAGCCTGGCATCACTGGGTTTGGCCTGGTCACCACGCAATTCAATTACGCCGGCGCGCGCGCGTACCCCATTGACGTACATGGGCAGTATTTCAAGGCGGCCAACGGCGAACCGCTGTACTGGGACGCCAACGGCCATTTGGTGCCGGTGTCGCAGATTCTCGCGGAACCGTACCCGCGCCGCGGGGACAAGATCGCACAGACCGGCCCAGGGATTGGCGATATCAATAATCCGATAGTGCAGAATGGCATGCTGCCCACGCAGCATGCGGCCATCCCGCTGCCGGCCGGTCTGATTCCTGGGTTTCCGCCTTCCAATGCGCAGGGTGGTGTGGGCTATTTCTATCCGCCCACGGTGGATGGGTTGCCCACTGGTGCCCCTGATCCCAACGCCGTGGTGCCCGGTGGAGCGTCCATCATCACTGCGGCGCAGCTGGCGACGACTGGCTACACTGGCCCCGGTGGCGGGTTCGCGGCCAATGCACGGGACGCGAATGACCCAGCGTCTGCGAATTTCGGGAAGAATTGGCAGAACGCTGATGGCAGCGTCAGTGCCTTTTCTGGTGAGGAAGCGGTATCGGTTTGGTGGTGGCAGCAGCAAGGGCTATCCCCGGCCGATGCTCAGGCGAAAGCAGCGGCCGCGGCCGCACGACTGCATACCGCGGTCGTGCCGGTGCAGCCGGGGGCGGGTGCCTCTGTGGTGGTCAAGACAGTGGCACAGCAGCCCGCGGCCGCGCCGGCCGCGGCACCAGCGGCCGCGCCGGCCGCGGCACCAGCGGCCGCGCCCCCTGCACCGACCGGCCAGGCGCAAACGGTGAGCAGTGCAGGCGCTGCAGCCACGGCGCTGCCGGTGGATATCGGTTCCCCGCTCACACCGGCGCCCATCATTCAGCCCGACCTGGTGCCACCCGCGCCGGCGCCAGCGGCGCTGCCGGACACCAGCACCCAGGGCCTCATGGTGACGGCTACCACGTTCGTGAAAAATCATCCAGTCGGCACCGCGGTGACTCTCGCGGCGCTGCTGGGACTCCTTTTCTTGGGGCGCAAATGAGAACCGTACAGAGGAGACACCCCGCGGTGATGCAGCGGCGCAGCCTGTCGGCATACCTGGGCGCATCGGGGTTGGATGTGGCCGCCACGGTGCCTGGCCCGCAGCAGGGGGTAGTGGCGGCCGCCGCCGGCATCACCAGTTTCGTGAACAGCATCATGGGCAACAGCCACAAATTCGGGGGCAGCACGTATGAGGGCGCAGAGCAGGCGCGCGCAGATGCCGGCGCCCTGGGATGTGCGGCCGGCTCAGTGCAGGCGGCGCGCTATCTGCTGGAGCAGAACGTCACCAATACGTCGCAGTATGCCAAGAGCGCCACGGCCGCGGCCATCGTCCAGGCCACGGCTGCCAATCCCGCGGTGATGATGCAGGCGAAAAGCACCCCGCTCACGGACCAGGACAAAGACCAGCCCGACGGCTCAGGGGTGCTGGGGATTCTGTGGCAATACAAGATTCCGTTTACTGACCCCTATGCGGGGTACTCCACCAGCTCTGGTGCGCCAGGCAGCGCCACGGCCATGCAGCTGGCGAATGAGCTGCGCCAGCTGCCGCCGCTCAGCGCGAGTGCAGCCCCCGCGGTGAACCTGATTCCAGGCGCTGCGGGTGGCCCGATCATTCCCACGGCGCTGCCGGGCATCCCGAATGCCATCACGCTGGTGCCGCAGCAGGCGCAGAACATCGCCACACAGATTGCCAGCGGGGCCATGAGTGTATCCCAGCTGGCGAGCCTGGGCGCTGGGGATTTGCAGCTGATCGCGGACCAGCTGAAAGCGATTCAGTCGGGCAACATCCCGCCTGGTGGGCTGTCAGTGTTCGTGCAGAACAACAAACCTCTGGTCTATGGGGGCGCGGCAGTGTTGGCGCTGGTGGTGGGGCGGAAGGTGCTGCGCTGATGCCGGCTGCGCTCATTCGGCGGGTGCCGCCTGGTGGGGTGCCTGGCCAGCAGCTGACCCTGACGCGCCGTGCCAACGGTCCCGATGTGTATATCGGGCAAACCGATATCACGACGGCAGGCAGTGACTGGGCCACGGTGCAGGCGTGGACGGCGAGCGCCCAGGCCCAGGGCCTGGTGCCGGTGCGCTTCCCCACCGGCCTACTGGCGGGGCAGCTCGCCACCAGGCTGCCCACACCAGACCCCGTAACGGGCTGGGACTATCAGCTGGCGCCCTTCCTGGTGCGCGTGGCAGACAATCTGCGTGCGGCCAATGACACATTGACCATGACTGATGGAGCGATTGCGGCAGAGCTGGAATCTGCCAGCAAAGCAGTGCTGGCGGCGCCCACAAATCTGGCGAGCTGGGCGCTGGGCATTCCGAAATGGGCGGTGGTGGGCGGGGGGGTGGTGTTGCTCTATCTGTTGGCCAGTCAGGTGCTGCCGCGCATGACCGGCTGGCGCAGCGTGGAGTAGGACGCATGCCGCGGGTAGCCTTTCCCCCAGGCGCGCGCAGCAGAGGCTTTGGCGCGCAGCGTGGGCATCAAATGAGTAAGCGGGTGCTGGAATTGCAATACGTGAACGCGAATGTACCACACAGCCCAACTTACCGTCACACGTTCCAGCCAGGCGTGGAGATGTGGGGCCTTTCTGATGGCGGGTTATTGATCCGCAGCCCTGGCCATCGCATCTGGAACCTGTACGACCTGGAGGACGGCGAGCAATGACCTACACAGCAAGTTTTCTGGAGAATCCGCGCGGACGCAAGCACAAAGCGCCGCGCGCGCGGAAGGGAGCGAAGCGCCGCACCACGCGCCGCGCGCCCCCGAAAGGTTGGGCCAGCTGGAAAGCCTACATGGCGTCAATTCGGCCACATCCGGCCGGCGCCCATCGGAAAACCGTCAAGAGCAAGGGGGAACACATGGCCACCAAGCGCAAGGCCACACATCGGAAGAAGGGCGCCCACAAGCGCCGGAGACAGATTGGACTGCGCAAGCTGCTGGGCGGGAAGCGCCGCACCCGCAGCAATCCACCGCGCGGCGCGCGGCGGCGCAGCACTGGCCTGATGGGCAGTCTGCGGGAGCTGCCGCAGCATGCGATGCAGGGGGCGGTAGGCGCCGCGGAGGCCATCACTGGGAAAATCGTCGTGCGCACGTTGCGCGCGAAGATCACCACGCAGGCGCCGGGCACCGTGGTGGCGAGCGCCTGGGAAGTGCTGCTGGCGGTGTTCGGGGGCGCGCTGCTGGGCGGGTTCAATCAGAATCTGGGCATCATGTTCACCGTGGGCGGCCTGATGGCGCCGGGGGAAACGGCACTGCAGGCGGCCGGCATTCCCTACGTGTCCAGTGCGCTGGGGGATGATGGGTTCCTGGTTGGCCCTGGCACTGGCGTGACGCTGGTGTCTGCGCACCCGGGTGACTACGCCGACGCCGTGCGCGCGCTGCCGGCCGCGGGAGCATCGGACATCGGGGGAATGGCGGATTACGTGACCGGCGCCGGCCAGTCTGGCGAGCTGGCAGACTACGTGACCGGCGCCGGCCCGATGGGCGACTACGTGCAGATGTGAAGGGCGGCCGCGGGGGGGGGCCGCGGGGGCCCCCCCCCCGCCCGGGGGTGCCCCCCGCCCCAGGGTCCGGGGGGGGGCCGGGACCCCGCCGCGGGGGCAATGACAAAGT
>VFSW01007494.1_pt1 | contig 15832 bp, 13 predicted proteins | sample 5358111 | NCBI WGS metagenome assembly VFSW01 (sample SAMN11554181, study PRJNA540505) | mine drainage metagenome | isolation source: sediment from site ElyBrook_90M | place: USA: Ely Copper Mine, Vershire, VT | collected 2017 | reverse complement strand
AAACACTGCAAATGGCGCATTTGCCTCAGACGGGCGTTGAAGCTAAATTATTGAAAGGATTTGGAGGCGCGGGCCGGGATCGAACCGGCGCATAAAGGTTTTGCAGACCTCTCCCTTACCACTTGGGTACCGCGCCTTGGCAGGGCTGTCTTTGAATGGATTCCGTTCGCTCCAGACCACCGTAGCCAACCCGGCGGGCGCCGGAGGGCGGAATGGAGCGGGAGACGAGATTTGAACTCGCGACCCTCGCCTTGGCAAGGCGATGCTCTACCACTGAGCTACTCCCGCTTACTGCAAGTCTGAGTATACCGGTCGGTCAAAAACTGGTCAAACCGCCGCCGGCGCTCCGTTCTTCATCGATTTTCCCGCGCCGGCAGTCACCACACCAGCACGCGAACCCTTCTCTTCGCGCACAATCTCGCCGTCGCGCATGTACAGAATCCTATCTGCAATGGCCGCGGCTTCAGGGTTGTGCGTGATCATCAACGTCGTCTGTCCCAGTTCCTTGTTGGAGCGCTGCAGCATGTGCAGCACAGCGTCGGAGTTCTTCGTGTCCAGGTTGCCCGTCGGCTCATCTGCCAGCACAATTGCCGGCCGCGTAATCAGTGCTCGCGCGATCGCGATCCGCTGTTGCTCGCCGCCGCTCAACTCTGACGGCCTGTGCTTCAGCCGTCCCCGAATCGAAAGAATTTCGCACAGATGGTCCAGATAGATGCGATCCAGCGGCTCTTTGCGGCCGCTCACCGCATAGGCAATCTCAATGTTGCCCATGGCTGAGAGCGTGGGCAACAGGTTGAACTTTTGGAACACAAACCCAATGCGATGTTTGCGCAGCCGTGTGCGCTCTGCGTCGTTCAGGGTGGCAAAGTCAATGCCGTCAATCACGACACGCCCTTCAGTCGCACGTGTCAGCCCACCCAGCAGATAGAAGAGAGTGGACTTGCCCGAGCCCGAAGGCCCCACAATCGCCACAAACTCTCCCGCCTCCACGGCAAAGGAGACGCCGCGCAAAGCGGGCACCTGGATGCGGCCCGTCGCGTAGACCTTGGTCAGGTTTTCGACAAGAATGATGGGCGAAGTCGGTTCAGAGGGCACTTGAACATTGTAAATGCGACGCCTGCCCGTCCGCTCCCGTAGAATGGAAGTGCAGCAATTCCAGTGCAGGTCCACTCTCCCATGACTGTTGAAATTAAATCCACGCTCGTCTCTTCGTTGAAGACCGCCGCCGCACAGGCCGGCCTTACTCTGCAGTCCATAACCTCCGGCAGCGACTTCCACGGCCAGCCCACTACCGTCTTCCAGCTTGGGCTTCCCGGTGCAGCAGATCGCTCTCTACAACTAGAGCTGACTCAGGCCTTCGACTTCGACAAGCCCCATCTCTTGCCGGCAATGACCGATCATCTCGCTGCCGAGGCCAAGCGTCTGCGCAACCCGCGCCCCGAGTGCTACGTCACCCTTGCCGGCCTGCCTGTCGCCTTCGGCAAGTTCCAATGGCCCTTCCACCGGTCTACCTCCGGCGCGGATACCTACATCGTCCACGGCGAGATGCATTTAGCCGACGGCGGCGCACAGAGCCTTCATGCCAAGTTGTCTGCCTCGGTCACCGTGACTTTTGCCGAGATTGTGCCTGCCATGGAGCAGCCCTACGCCGAGACCTTTGTCTATAACGCCATCCGCAAGACGGTGGATCTTGGCCAGTTGGAGTTTGTGAAGTCCGGCAATCGCCAGCCGGTGCCTGTCACCACGCGCTTCTATAGCCGCTGGCAAAAGAAGTTTCTCTTCACTGAGACCAATGACACGGAGCGTCTGGCCTATCTGCTCCGCAAGGTCTACTGGCTCTCCGGCGTACTAGGTGCAGGCAAGCCCGTGTGGATCGCCGACCCCCGCGACGCACAGTACCTGAACACCACTGAGACGGATTTGCTTCGCATGGCCGGGCACGAGGCTGGAGAAGGCCTCATGGTGCTTGACGGCGAATACGCAGCCCCCACCCCTGCTCTCATGGCCCGCGCCACCGAGTATCAGGAAGCCCTGCAATCCGCGCTCAACTTCACCAAGCCGCAATTCAATGAATCCATGCGCGCCGGCGAAGCGAACATGTAAAAGGGCGCGCCGCCGCATCGCACAAAAAGCGGACCCGGGGACTTTGCCCGAGTCCGCTTTTTGTGCATCCCGTTAGTCTTTACAGCACCGTCCCGCACCCTGAGCAGAATCGCGCTCCTGGCGGGTTCGTCTGCTGGCATTGGCTGCATGCATTCAGGGTCCCCGGCTGCATCACGGACGGTGCCGCTGGTGACACATTCACGGTCATATTCATCGGCCATCCCCATGCCGGTACGCTCATGCCAAGCGCCGCTGCAATCCCCGCAGCCTGAATCGCATTGAACTCCCGGACCCGCCCCGGCATAAAGAAACACTCGATAAACCCCAGCACCGTTGTGATCCCCGTCCAGAAGAAGCAGAGGTATAGGATTCCAAGCCCGTTACGGCGCAGATAGAAGTGGTGAATGCCAAATGTGCCCAGAAAGAGCGCGAGAAGGATGCCCACCACCTCATCGCGGCGCGCCGATTCATATTGCTGATAAAACACTGCCTGCGGATTCGGATACGGGGCGCTACCCATGGCTGCCTCTCCTTGCGTGACCTGCATAACAACATACGCTGCCGGCCACGGCACAGTTCCCGCCATGCCGTAGCATGGAATCTGCCATGACAACTCCCTCCGCAGCCCTCAGCGGCACCTTTCTCCTAGGCGGTGACCTTCCCGTTCATCGACTCGGCTACGGCACTATGCGCCTGGTGGGTGAGGGCGCATGGGGCGAGCCCGCCAAGCCCGTTGAAGCCCGTCGCGTCCTGCGCCGGGCCGTCGAGCTGGGCCTCACACTCATCGACACCGCCGACGCTTACGGCCCTGAGATCGCCGAGCGGCTCATCGCCGAGGCTTTATTCCCCTACCCGCCCGGCCTGGTCATTGCCACCAAAGGCGGCATCACCCGTCAGGGCCCTGCCAAAACCGAGTATGTGGGCCGCGCCGGATACCTCATCCAATGCGTCGAAATGAGCCTGCGTCGGCTCAAGCTCGAACGCATCGACCTCTATCAACTTCACCGCATCGATCCCCGCACTCCGCTCGAAGAGAGCGTCGGCGCACTCAAAGATCTCCAGGCCCAGGGCAAGATTCGCCACATCGGCCTCAGCGAGGTGACGCCCGCCCAGATCGAGGAAGCACAAAGGATCGTGCCCATCGTCACGGTGCAGAACCGCTACTCGCTCGCCGACCGCCGCCATGAGGAGACGCTGGCCTGGTGTGCGCAGCACAACATCGGCTTCATGCCGTGGTACCCGATGGCGGCCGGCAAGCTGCTCAAGCCGGAAAGCTCCTTCGCGCAAACAATGGCTCGACTGGCCGCCCGCCACAACGCAACCGTCGCCCAGGTCTCATTGGCTTGGCTTCTGCACCGCTCGCCGGTCATGCTGCCCATCCCCGGCACGTCGTCGGTTACGCATTTAGAAGAAAACATCGCTGCGGCAGGGCTGTCGCTCAGCGCACATGAGATGGTTGAATTGGAAGAGGCAGTGCAGGGCTAAGGCTGTTTGGGTTCCGTCACCGACGTATCGCGCTCCCAGCCTTCGTTTTCGAGCTTAATGCGCTCAATCGCCACTGCAGTCGCGTTGCCGTCAAGATCGGGAAGAGCGCGGTACTCCGAAGGCCAGCACCGGTACACCTTATAAGCTCGCACCAGCTGCCCTGCCTCGTTGTAAAGCTCGATATAAACGTCCTTTCGGAGCTCGTTCAGGGACGACTCTGAACCCAGCCCCGCGCCCAGCCTCCACACCAGGTTGGCCCAGTCCTCAAAGGCCGCGTCCTGGGTCAATCCCCGCTCCAGCGTGATCGGCTCAAACTTTGTTAGCCCCGGGGACTTCCGGCTCGTGCTCGGATCGCCTCCCTCCCGGTGTTCCACAACCTCTGTATACCGGATCAGCCCGGTCACACGCGACACCGCCGCCACGTATTTGTCGTCCCACTTCACACGAAATTTGAAGTTCTTATACGGATCGAAACGCGTTGGATTAGCGGGGAACTCGGCCATGCGCAGTAGCATACACCCGATTCATGCGCATCGGACGTCGATCTTCGAAGCGGATGAATAAAAGAGCCGCACCTCTCAACGTTGCGGCTCTTCCTTACCGCCTTTCGCCACTGCCTTCTGCCGCGCGATCCATCACGCAGCGGAAGCCTTACTCCACTGCATTTTGCGCAATCACATTCTTGTACCACTCCGCGCTCAGTTTCGGCGTGCGCTTCTGGGTCTTGAAATCTACGTAATGAATGCCGAACCGCTTGCTGTACCCATCAGCCCACTCGAAGTTGTCCATCAAGCTCCACAGGAAGTAGCCTTTGATCGGATAGCCCTCCTCTGCGGCCCGGTGCAGGTGTGTAAGGTGGTTGCGGAGATACATCACCCGGTCGGTGTCTTCCACGCGGCCGGCGGGCGTAAGCACATCGTCGCTGGAGCAGCCATTCTCCGTGATGTAGAGCGCTTTGGGCTTCCAGAGGTCCGATACATTGCGCACTCCCCAGTAGATGCACTCCGGTCCCAGCAGAATCCACGGCGAGGCCATATGCGGAAACGAGGTCGGATACGGCTCGATCGCATAGCCCTGGGCGGATCCGTCCGCACGCACATAAAACGGCGTGTAGATGTTCAATCCCACAAAGTCCAGCGGGCTACCGATAGCCTTCATGTCGCCCGGCTCTACCTTCGGTGCATTCGCACCTTCCTTTTCCAGATAACTCTGCGGGTACTTGCCCTCCAGCACCGTCGTCAGAAACGGTGCGTTCCCATCTCGTGTGGCCTTGCGTGCAGCCTCTATGTGCTCCGGCGTTTCCATCACGGGCACATAAACCACCGCGTTTTCCGCCATCCCCACCTGGGTCCCGCTCGGCGCATTGGCACGAATTGCCTCAACCCCCAGTCCATGCGCCAGGATGCCGTGGTGCCGCACCTGATTGGCTTCCGCATCCGGCAGTTTGAGCCCCGGCGCAAACTGACCGTATCGATAGCCCAGGTCAGTAAAGCAGATAAACTCATTGGTGGTCATGAAGTGCTGTACGCGATCGCCCAGCTTCCTTGTGACAAGTGCCGCATAGTCGGCAAAGGCCATGGACGTATCGCGATTCTGCCAGCCGCCCGGCAAAGCCTGCGGCAGGTCCCAGTGGAAGAGTGTGATATAAGGCGCGATATTGTTTGCGAGCAGCTCATCCACCACGCGGCTGTAATAGTCCAGGCCCTTGGGATTCACCTGCCCCTTGCCCTCAGGAAAGACGCGGGACCAGGAGATGGACATACGGTACGTGTTCACACCCAGCGCCTTCAGCAGTTGCACGTCTTGCTTGTACAGGTGATAGGAGTCGTCGGCCACATCGCCCGTCTCACCGTGATACGTCTTGCCCGGTGTATGAGAGAAGGTGTCCCACACCGACGGCCCGCGCCCGTCATCCCGCGCCCCACCTTCAATCTGGTAAGCCGCCGTTGCACAACCCCACAGAAAGCCCTTCGGGTAGTGGAGCGTAGCGGGCTGGGGCTGGCCAAAGGCGAACTTCGGCAGCGAAATTCCGGCATAGGCGGTGGCAGCCGCAGCGGCCACGGTCTTGCCAAACTGGCGGCGGGTCAAGCTTTTCATGTGCGTATCTCCTTGTGCCTGAGGCACGCAAAAAATGCCCAAGCAAAACGATTCAGCGAAACGGCTGGGTAAGAATCAAGCGGAATTCTACCAAACCACGCGGTATCACCGTTCAGGGACGAAAAGAACGACTGCTGGGTGATTCCGTCAGCGCCACGCGCCGCAAAGAACAAGAGCCGCGATCTGTGCGATCGCGGCTCATTTTGTACTTGCCACCCAGCCCTTTACATCTCTTTTACGCCTTCCACAAACGCCTTCAGCTTGCGGCTGCGCGAAGGATGCCGCAGCTTGCGCAGCGCCTTGGCTTCAATCTGCCGAATGCGCTCGCGCGTCACCTGGAAGCTCTGGCCCACTTCTTCCAGTGTGTGCTCGGAGCCATCTTCCAGGCCAAAACGCATTTTGATCACCCGCTCCTCGCGCGGTGTCAGCGTACGCAGCACCTGCGAGGTGTACTCCTTGAGGTTCACGCTGATCACAGCCTCTGACGGCGAGACCGCCTGTCGGTCTTCGATGAAGTCGCCCAGGTGCGAGTCTTCCTCCTCGCCAATCGGCGTCTCCAGCGAGATCGGTTCCTGTGCAATCTTCAGCACCTTGCGCACCTTGGCCACCGGAATATCCATACGTCGCGCAATCTCTTCGCTCGAAGGCTCGCGGCCCAGCTCCTGCACAAGCTGGCGGCTGGTGCGGATGAGCTTGTTGATCGTCTCGATCATGTGCACCGGAATGCGAATCGTGCGCGCCTGATCCGCGATGGCGCGCGTAATCGCCTGGCGAATCCACCACGTTGCATAGGTCGAAAACTTGTATCCGCGGCGATACTCAAACTTGTCGACCGCCTTCATCAGGCCGATGTTGCCCTCCTGAATCAGGTCGAGGAACTGCAATCCGCGGTTGGTGTACTTCTTGGCAATCGACACCACAAGACGCAGGTTAGCCTCGATCAGCTCGCGTTTGGCCTGCTCGGCGTCCATGTCGCCCTGGATCATCTCGCGCTGCGTGCGCTTCAGCTCCGCAATTGAAACGCCCGCGTCGCCCTCGATCTTTTCCAGGTCGGCCTTGCAGTTCTTCTGCTGGCGCCGGTATTCCTTCTTCAGCTCCTCACTCTTGCTGGCCTCATGCTTCTGGTCCAGCGAGCGAATCTGCCGCTCCAGCGTGCGCATTGTGTCCACGGTCTTGTTCACGCGGTCCAGCAGACGCTTGCGCTCAAGGCCCGTGTATTTCAGCTCGCGCACTATGCGCGATACGTACACTCTTTCGCGCGCAATCGCCCAGCGCGTCTTGCGCTGCTCACGTGCGCTGGTCTTGCTGGTGGCCGCGGCCTGCTTTTCTTCAAGCAGCTGAATTTTCTTCTGGTGCTTCACCAGCGCCTCGATGCGCGTCACCGTCGCCCGCACCCGCGCCTGCACCACTTCTTCAGTCAGCTCTTCCTCGTCGAAAACCACGACCTCTTTTACGTTGCGCACGCCGCGCTTCAGGTCTTCGCCCAGCGCCATAATCTCGCGAATCACAATCGGCGAACGCGAAATCGCCTTCATCACGCGCATCTGGCCGCGCTCAATGCGCTTGGCGATTTCCACTTCGCCCTCGCGCGTCAGCAGCGGGACCGTGCCCATCTCGCGCAGATACATGCGCACCGGATCGTTGGTCTTCTCCAGCGTGCCCGGCGTCAGATCCAGCTCAACGTCTTCGCCCTCTTCGAGGTCAAAGTCCTTGTCCGCACCAAACTTCGGCCCGTCAAGCAGGTCAATGCCCTGCGTGCCGATGGTGGTGATCAGATCGTCCAGATCGTCGGCTGAGTTCATCTCCTCCGGCAACATGTCGTTCACGTCGCCATAGGTCAGATAACCCTTCTCCTTGCCCACATCGATCAGGCTATGAATGTCATCTTCAAATTTTTCGTCAATCGCCAAAGTGTTCCTGCTCTCCAGCGCAAGTCGGTTTAAGCACCCTCTCGCGCAAAGGTGCCAGGCCCGTTTCACGGTGCGCTAAAAAATCTCCAAGTGGAAATCTTCGCAGCACGTGAACGCAGACCCGCGGTCTCCGCATAAAAAGCGGTCTCAATTAATCGCTCGGAACAGGATGACAACGCTTCAGGTTTCACCTGGGTCGCCCGCGAGCCGCAGCTCATGTATGGGGCAGGGTGGCGCGCATCCTCACAGAGATCAATAGATTACCACAGTCTACCCGCGTTCCGCCATGGCAAAACCGCAGACAGACTGAACCCGGCATGACACCTTCCAGGCCATCCCAGGATCGGTCCAGGCAGATTTCAGCTCCTCCGCCCGCTCTGGTCCTATAGTTTTAGACGCCAACTGCGCCTTTTTGACGCAAAGAATCACGGTTGCCTGGAACCATCCCCGCGCCGCTTTATCGAGTCAGGCCGGGGGCATGTGGAGTTGACGCAGCGCCCGGTCCAGGTCCAGCTTGCGCTGGGTCAACAGCGCCAACTCCGCAACATCCCCTCGCCTCTCTGCCTCGGCAATCTGCACCCGCATCTCGCGCACCTCACCCTCGATCTGCCGCTGTTGCAGGCTCACGATGGACCCCAGTACCGTTACATCCGAAGGTGGTTCCGTCTCTCCCAACAGCGCCTCCGCCAGTAGCCCCCGCTGCGCCTCATCCTCCACCACGTCCATCGGGTCGCGCGCCCCGCGCACGGCCATCGCCTGCAGGGCCACAAAGCAACCAAGCCCCTCAAACCAATGCGGTTGCCTCCCAATCGCATCCGCGGCCAACCGGCGTGACTCTTCGTGCTCCGGGTCGGTAATCGCCAGTGCCCGCAGCAGCACCCGCTCCACCTCCGTCAGCGCTGTAGCCCGCACCTCGATGCGGTCTCGCCGCTTGAGGGCGGCTTGCCGCAGTTCCTCGCGCAGCACCGCCGAGTCGATTCCCAGCTTCTGCGCGGCGTCGGCAGCAAACTGGTCCCGAGCCAGCCTTTCCGGCATCCGCCGGATGTGCGGCAGCAGGTAGTTCAATGCCTTCACTTTCTGCTCCGCGCTGGCTCCTGGAAACATTCCCCGCGCCCGCTCGATCAGGTAATCGGCCTGCCGCCGCGCGCCGCGCACCGCCCCCATGTAGGCCTCCACGCCCCGCTCGCGGATGTAGCGATCCGGGTCCAATCCGCCGTCAAGCGTCACCAGCTTCAAGTTGAAGCCCTCTTCCGTCAGCAGCGCAATCGACTTCTCCGCCGCATTGGCTCCCGCCGCGTCTGGGTCAAAGTTCACGACCACATTGCTCGTGTGCCGTTTCAGAATTGCAACCTGCTGCTCTGTAAAGGCCGTCCCGCTGGTGGCAATCACGTTCTGTATCCCGCGCAGAAACAAGCTGATACAGTCCATCTGTCCTTCGACCAGCAGCGCAAACTCCGCCTGCCGAATCGCCGTCCTCGCCTTGTCCAGGTTGAACAGCACCTGGCCCTTCGAATACAGCGGCGTCTCTGGGGAGTTAATGTACTTAGGCCCTGCCTTTTCGCCCGTCTCCAGCGTCCGCGCCGTGAAGGCAATCACCCGCCCGCTTTCATTGCAGATGGGAAACATCACCCGCTTGCGGAACCGGTCATACAGCGGGCCCAGTGTCCCGTCCCCTTGCTCTTTGGCACTGAAAAGCCCGCTGGCCCTGAGCGTCGCTTCGTCCGCCATCGCGCTCAACCGCTCGCGCAGCGCCTTGAAGCTGTCTGGCGCATACCCGATGCGAAAAGTCTTGATACCGTCTGCATTGAGTCCGCGGCCCGCGAGATACTCGCGCGTCACGGCGCCCTCCGGTCCGCGAAGTTGCTCCTCAAACCACGCCGCAGCCGCCTCGTGCAGATCCAGCAGCTTCGCCCGGAGCCGCGCTCCTGCCGCCTCTTCCGGTGAAGAGAACTCCCGCTTCGGCAGCGGAATGCCGCACTTCTGGGCCACAATCCGCACCGCCTCGGGAAAGCCAACGTTCTCGATCTTTCCGACAAAGCTGAAGACATCGCCGGACACGCCGCAGCCAAAGCAGTGATAGAACTGCCGCACGGCATGCACGCTGAACGACGGGGACTTTTCCTTGTGGAATGGGCACAGCCCCGCGTAGTTCGTCGCCCCGGCCTTGCGCAGGCGAATATACCCCTCGATCACCTTGACGATGTCGGCCTGCTGTTTCACGCTTTGGGCAAAATCGGACACGGGCGGGTCTGTACTTAGAGCATAAGGCCGCGAAGCAACGCCCAGTGTGGAAGCCGTGGAAAGCTGGGCCTCATTCGCACTCTGCGGGCGGCACGCCTTGCGCCCGCCGCCCCTTCCGTCAGTCACCCAGCCCTTATTCGCTGGTTGCGTCCAGGCTCTGCGGCTCTGCCGAGCATATCGCTTCAATCGGCTGTCCGGGCTTGTATTCCAGCTTCTTGGGAGGCGTGCAACCCTCTTCCTTGCTCAGCAGCAGGCTCGGCTTGCCGACTTCTTCCTTCTCAGCCTCGGCCGCAACCGGCGCCAGGTCTTTCTTCATCTGCAGGAATTCCGAGGTCTGCACCAGAGCATCCTTCGACTGCGGCATGAACATGATCTCGCGCTGTGCCTCGACCATCCTCTGATAGAAAGGCGGATGGGTGCGGAACCAGCTCACACCATTCACGTAGCCCACCTTCGTCGCCATCTTGTCGAAGAAGCGGGTAAATCCCTGCGTGTCGTAGCCGGCGCTCCATGCGTACTGGATGCCGAGTTGATCTGCCTCCAGTTCATAGTCGCGGGTGATGCCCAGCAGCTTCAGATCCAGAACCAGCCCCAATCCGTAGTACCCATATTGCAGTGCGTAGTACAGGCCGATTCCCGCCACGCCGCCTGTCAGCAGAATCGCCGCCAGTTGCGCAGCCTGGTAGAAGATGCTCGCAATCGTGGCGCGCTTCATCATCTTGGCGCTGTGCCGTGCCGTGTCGTGGGCAATCTCGTGCGCAATCACCCCGGCCAGTTGCGATTCATCGTCCACTTCTTCAAGCAGCCCGCGCTCCACGTACAGGTAGCCGCCGGGCAGGGCAAATGCGTTGATCTCCCTTGACTGCAGCACCGTCACGTGCAGCGGAACCTTGAGGTCAGAGTGCTGCGCGATGCGGTCCGCAACGTTCTTCACATATTGCTGAATGGCCTTGTTGTCTACCTCCGGCGGTAGCATGCCAGCCTGCTTCAGTTGATCCACGGCTTCCTGGCCCCGCTTGACGTCGTCCTTCTGTCCCGATGCAATCTCTCTGAAGCCGATATCCTTCACATCGGCCCAGCGCCGCTGGTGATAGGAGCCATCGGCAATGGCGGCCAGCGTCTGGCGGTTGCGCTCCGGCCATTGCAGCAGCAGGTCCAATTTCGCACTCAGGTTGTCATAGGCATTTGGAATAGCCTGTCCTGTCAGCACATCGGCCTCGCTCCGCAGCAGTTCCAGATTCTGGATCCTGCAGTGCAGCTCGTGGCGACGCTCGTCCTTCATCGCCGGACCGCCCAGCTTCAATTCTTTCCGCGCCAACTCCAACTGCTTGCCATACAGTTTGGAGTGACTTTTGAACCTGCTGCGGCACCCATCTTCGCCACTTTTCAGCGCCTGCCGCTCCTGCGTCACTTCGTTCGCGCTGAAGCTTGCCGAAGGCGCCACCTCAAACAGCTCTGCGTACGACTTCTGCAGGTACTCGTGCAGCGGCAACTGAGCCGCCTGTGGCGCAACAGGTGGGGGCGCCTGCGCGGACACGGGCTGGTACGGCAGCAAGATCAACAGCAGGCCCATACCCGCCGCGGTGCATTTACGAAAACCTTCCTTCACTGTGGACCCCCTTCCTTATGCCGTCTCCGGCTGCCCTTCACTGCTGTTGCAATCCCTCGGACTGACTTCTGCCCGCATGGCATCTAGCTCTTCGGCGCCATATAGCCCTCGCGCGCAAACACTTCGATCTTGCGCATTCGTCCCTTCTCGTCGGTCACTTTCAGGGGCTTGCCATCTGGCCCCACAATCTCGATCTTCAACCGGTGGTAACGCCCGTCACGACTCGCTTTCGGCGGCCTGAAACTCATGCTGTACTCGCCGCGCAAATACCCCACCACGCTGCGAAAGATAGTGGGCAACTCTCCCTCAAAGCGCGGAAACAGGGCCAGTCCGCCCGTCTGCCGGGCGAACGTTGTCAGCCAGTTCTTGCTTTGCTGATACCCAATGTTCGAGCCGATGCTCCGCATAGCCTCTGCCTCTGCCAGGCCCACGCAAAAGATTGTGGTATCGGTCTCGCGCAGCCGTTGCCGCATTTCGTCAAACGTCGACGCGCTAAAGCTATTGGCGCCCGTGGCGAACAGGAGAATCGCCTTGCGCGCCTTCACGCCGTCCAACTTGTCCAAAGTCTCTGACAACGCGTCAAAAAGATTGGCGTCACTGAACTGCGGAGGTCCCAGGGTCGCAAGCTTGTCGCGGACCTCAAAGCGCTTATGGGTAAAGTCCACCTGCACCGTTGTCCGCAGATCGAATGTCTCCAGCGCCACCCAATCGCGCGGCTCAAGATGATTCAGAAATTCCGTGCCCCACATGGCGGCTTTCTCGGCAAAGTAGCCGTACGACGATGAGCTGTACTCCAGCAGCATCACCAGGGTGATGGGCGCCGTTGTCGGCTCAAAGTCCACAGTCTCCTGCGGAACCCCGTTGTCAAGGACACGAAAATTACCCCTTTTCAATCCCGTAAGCACACGCCCATCTTCATCGGTCACCAGCACATCCAAGTTGACCAGCGTGGCGTCTATCTTGAGCAAATAGGGTGAGTCTTTCACGCCCTGCGCCTTCCCCGGCAGCGGCGCGAGCATTCCGCAGATCATCAACGCAACGCATGCAGAGAGAAGGGCTCTCACGATCCACTCCCGGCCCGATGTGAATGCGGAATCGCCACACCGCGCTCAATGCATCTACCAGCACGCGATGTGCCATTACCTCGGTTTGAGCCGTCATCCTCCAAACGCGTATAATCCAAATGAGTTTGTTCCAACATCCTCCCGGAGGTTGCAAGAATGCACTCTGATTCAAAGCAGTTTGTTCGGTCCCTTACGGCCGCTGCTCTTGTGGCGTTTTTCGCCATCCCCCAAAACCTGGTCGCACAGGCCGCCAACCACCTCGTCAGCCCCTCTCAACTGCAAAAGGCCACCGTCGATGTATCGCGGCAAAGACAGCAGAACATCGACAGCCTGAACCAGTTCTTCTCCTCGCCCAAGGCGCAACAGGCCCTTGAGTCCGCACACATGAACCCCCAGCAGGTGCAGAAGGCCGTCTCAAGTCTGAGCGATGAAGAACTCGCCCAGCTGGCCACTCGTGCCAACAAAGCCCAGATGGACTTCGCCGCAGGCAACATGAACGACCATGACCTGCTCATCATCCTCATTGCCATCGCTGCTCTTTTGCTTATCATCGTTGCCGTGCACTAAGAAGCGGGGCCGCATGCCGCGCAGCTTCTTCAGAGATGCCGTTCTGATGCTTGCTCTGTGCGCTGCGGCCTGCGCTTTCGCCTTAGCCCAGTCTGGAGTCTGGCTAGACGTTCCGTACGTCCAGCAGCAAAAGGATGGCTGTGGCGCTGCGGTCATCTCCATGCTCATGCAGTACTGGTCGAAGCAGCAGGGTGAGCCCATCGCGCCCAGTGCGCAGGCACGGCAGATTCTCGCCGCGCTGTACTCCGGCGAGGCTCATGGCATCTATGCCTCCGCCCTGGTGCGTTACTTTAAGCAGAACGGCTATCGCGCCTTCACCTTCGCCGGCCAGTGGGACGACCTCGCGCGCGAGCTGCAGAAGGGCCGTCCGCTGATTGCCGCGCTCAAGCCGGACGCGAGCGGCTCCCTGCACTATGTCGTCGTTGCCGGCGTCGATCCTGAGCGCCAACTCGTGCTGCTCAACGATCCCGCCCAGCGCAAACTCCTGAAAGAGGACCGCGCCACCTTCGAGCAGGATTGGAAGGCCACCCACTACTGGACCCTGCTCGTTGTGCCGCAGCCCGCCTCTCCCTAGCGACCCTTGCCAGCCGACCACGCCATCTTCGCCACTCTCACGCGCACAGCGCATAGCCGCGTCCACTTCTTGCTGCTCGGCCTTTTCGTCGCCTGCTTCTGCGCCCCCGCGCAGACGCCGGGCGCGCAGGCTCCCACAGACGCAGAAATCCAGCAACTTTTCGCGGCCCAGCAATGGCAGCAGGTTGTGGATCGGCTCACCTTCGTTCATCCCCGCACCGCGGAAATGGACTTCGACTACGGAACGGCACTGGCCCACCTGCAGCAGTGGCCGAAGGCGGAGGCCGCATTCCTGGCCGGGCAGCGCCTCGTGCCCCGCGACCCACGCTTTCCCACCGAGCTTGCCGGCATCGCCTTTCAGCAGAAGCACTATCCGCGAGCCGCGCATCATCTGCGCCGCGCCCTGCGCCTTGCGCCCGCCGACACCTACGCCAACGACTTCCTCGGCACCGTCTATTTTCTTGAAGGCAATCTACCCGCGGCCCTCAAATACTGGAACCACATCGGTAAGCCCTCCATCGCCGAGGTGCGTCAGGAGCCCCTCCCGCGCGTCTCTCCCGCTCTACTTGACCGCGCCTTCGCCTTCTCGCCAGCCGCTACGCTCACGCTGCGGCAGTTGCTTGACAGCCGTCAGCGCGTCCAGGCGCTCGGCATCTTTCCGCAGGCGCAGTTCGACCTGCGCGCCCGCGACGACGGCCACTTCGACGTCGTCTTCCGCAACCAGGAGCGCAACGGCATCGGCGATACCAAAACCGAAGCGCTCTTTCTCCTTTTGCGCGGCTTGCCCTTCCAGGCCGTCAACCCCGAGTACGACAACTTCCATCAACAAGCCATCAACTTCACATCCATGGTCCGCTGGGACGCGCAAAAGCGCCGCATCCTCGCCCAGCTCTCCGGGCCGTTGCATCGCTCGGCACAGCTGCGCTATGAGCTCCTGACCGACCTGCGCAATGAGAACTGGATTCTGCGCAACTCCTTCACGGGCAATGCGCCCGCGCTGGCCAGCCTGAATCTGCGCCATGAGTGGCTCGCGTTCGACATCGCCTCCTACGCCACCGACCGCCTGCAATGGTCGGCCGGCGCGGCGATTTCGCATCGCGACTACCGCAGCGTCGTACCCGGCGCCCTGCTGACGCCGCAGATGCTCGCCCAGGGCTATCAGCTCAAGCAGCAGGCGCAGCTTGCGGCGAACCTGTGGCGCGCGCCCGAGCATCGTTTCACGCTCCACGCCGATGCCTCCTCGCAGATTGCCCGGCTTTGGTCAGCGAGCCCGCAGACCTTTGAAAAGCTGCAGGGCGGGCTCGGATGGCGCTGGTTTCCGCAGGCCCAGGGCGGCGATTACGAGACGTTGAATCAACTCCGCGCAGGCAAGACCTTCGGCCAGGCGCCCTTTGACGAACTCTTCATGCTCGGCCTGGAGCGCGACAACGATCTGCCTATGCGCGCACACATCGGCACGCGCGACGGACGCAAAGGCAGCGCACCGCTGGGCCGCGATTACTTTCTTGCCTCATGGGAGACGAACAAGAGCCTCTACGGCAACGGCATCTTCTCTGTGCAGGCAGGCCCGTTTCTTGACGTTGGCACCATCGGCGACCCCGGCACTGCGCTCGGCTCGCACCAGTGGCTCTACGACACCGGCGTGCAGGCCAAGCTCCGCGTCTTGGGCGAAGGCCTCGTCTTCTCCTACGGCAAAGACCTTCGCACCGGCAACAATGCCTTCTACACGACGATCCTGCAGAGCACGTGGTAGGCCGGACAGCGCACTGCGCGGCATCTCCGTATGCCAGTAGAAGCCGGTTGTCAAGTTGACAAAAAAACCGGGAGCCCGAGAGTCTGCACGGCTTGCGCTGTTGGTAAGTGCAATGGCCTGAAGGCAACAGCTGAGCCAAGGGTCGCTTGGCCGGACAGACACCAATCGGCCAGGCGACGATAAACCCGTTCTGACTGGGCCTCCGCCGCCTGCCTTGCCTGCATCCCGCGCAGGACGATCGTCAAGACTTCAATTCCCTATTTCGCCTGCGCTAGCTCCGCAACAACTGCGGCAACTTTATCGAGTATCTGGTTCCAGCCCTCCAATTGCCCGCTATTCTTTGCGCTCTCCATGGGTTCATTTCCAATGAAGGTGAGTTTCGTCTGGCCGTTTCCGAGATCCTCAAAGATGGTCACGTCGTACGCACCGT
>VFSW01007493.1_pt1 | contig 15835 bp, 11 predicted proteins | sample 5358111 | NCBI WGS metagenome assembly VFSW01 (sample SAMN11554181, study PRJNA540505) | mine drainage metagenome | isolation source: sediment from site ElyBrook_90M | place: USA: Ely Copper Mine, Vershire, VT | collected 2017 | reverse complement strand
CGCAGCAGCCGGCCGTATCGCGATCCATTGGCGCGCATCGACTGGGACCGTCTCGACCGTGACAGTTACTGGTTGCCAGAATCCGGCATTGATACTTGGATCAATAGCCTGTTTGTGGCAAGACTCAGCCGTGACACTCGAACACCTGCGACAACACCGCATTGACCCGGTATCACCTGCATGAATTGCGCGAACAGGCCGGGCACGCGCTGATGTTTCTGAAATTGCAGAAGCGCGCGGCGATCGTACCGTATGGCAACCCTGCCGTCCGTAGCCGGATATTGGAGCTGCTGACACGGCATACGCCCATCGCATCACTGACCTACCAGCTGCTGAAGTTGATCGGTAGCGAGGTGCCTGACCGTTTTAACCGCATTTTGCTGCAGCACCGCAGCGAGATCTGTCCCACGGTGTACGATATGACCACATCGACGCCACGCAGCACATCACACAGGTACGCGATACCGTCGACACCGCACTGCACCCGCCGCATCGCCTGCGCCCAGTGAGGCATGCACTGGTGCGGCTCGCCTTCCGGCGTATCGTCACACTGATATTTTATCCGCCCGCAGTAGTCTACGAACGCGCCGGCCTCAAACCCGGATTGCGATGGCAGCACGCGGTCCAATGCAATGCGCCGCCGCTTCATCACGACCTGCAAGCATCCATGCGACGCCAACTGGCGCAGTCTGGCGTCGAGTTGGGCCGGCCATATATAGATGAAGCCCCAACGCCTACGCACGGGAACATTTGTGGTCAAGGCGATACCTAAAGACCTGCGGCAACAATTGCCGAGCGACAGCTACGAGCCACCGCAGAAGGGCGGGGTTATGGTATATATTTTATTTATTAAAATAATACAATTAGTTAAATAACATAAATAAGGTCAATTATGTGATAGATTACTTCGGCCAAGTTCAAATTTCCATCATCCACGCCCGCGCGGCAATGACGCATTATTAAAGGTACACTAAAGGCGCTACGCTTCGATGGTTCGCTGTCGCACTCGAGGTCTGTTACGATTCACCGCTAGTGGTTACGTGATTCCGCACTGGACCTAAGGGCTCAGGCATAGAGTAATTTATTACATTGATGGCGGAGAGGGTGGGATTCGAACCCACGTGGGGTTTCCCCCCAACCGATTTCGAGTCGGTGCCGGTGTGACCGCTTCGGTACCTCTCCGGTGTCTTGCGCTGTTCTACAGAACTTCAGGACAGGCATTTTACACGAAGGCATTGCCATTACCCAGCGCTCCGCACGTTTTTTATCATGCTTGAACTCTTATCCCACAAAATAGCCCGCACTGCTGGAATACTGGTCATTTCACTGACACTGCCCGCCTGTGTGAGCCAGCCGCCAGCTCTGGAACGCATACATGCGCGTGGCGAGTTGGTGGTTCTGACGCGCAATAGCCCGACCACATACTACCAAGGACCCAACGGTCCGGCCGGGATCGAGTACGATCTCGCCAAACGTTTCGCCGATTATCTGGGGGTAAAACTCAAAATCGTCCCTGTCAAGGATCTAAATGCCATACTGCCGATGATAGAAAACGGCGCGGCTGACCTGGCAGCGGCCGGACTGACCGTCACACCGGAACGCAGTCTACGGGTACGCTTCGGCCCCTCTTACCAAGAGGTGGTGCCGGAACTTGTCTGCCGCGCCAACAGCACTCCACCGCGCAGCTTCGCCGATTTTCATGACGGGCGCATGGAAGTGATCGCGGGCAGCAGTCATGCTGAAAGCCTGAAAAATATTAAAGCCTTCTTTCCCGATCTGCGCTGGACCGAGTCCAGCCAATACACCGGCGAGGAGTTGCTGGAACGCGTTGCGGATAATCAGCTCGATTACACCATTGCCGACTCCAATGAATTGGCCTTGGCCCTGCGCTTCAACCCGAACCTGCAAGTTGCATTCGCTCTTGGCACGGCGGAGAAGCTGGCCTGGGCTTTTCCACGCAACGGCGATCGCAGCCTGCTCAACGCGGCGGTGGAATTCTTCGCCGAACTGCGCCGCGAACGTGTCGTCGATGCGCTGCTCGAACGCTATTATGGCCACATGGATGCTTTCAGTGCGGTGGGCACCCGCACCTATCTCGCACATATTCGCAGCCGCCTGCCGCCACTGCGTTCTTTGTTTGAAGAGGCCGGTAAGGGTACCGGGTTGGACTGGAGACTGTTGGCTGCCATCGGTTACCAGGAATCGAAATGGGACGTGGATGCGCGTTCATCCACCGGGGTCCGAGGCGTGATGATGCTTACCGAGGACACGGCTGCAAGCCTGGGACTGAAGGATCGAACCAACCCGCGCGACAGCATTATGGGCGGTGCCCGCTATTTTAAACAGGTAAAGGACGCACTGCCTGAAAGCATCAAAGATCCGGTACGCACCTGGATGGCGCTGGCGGCCTATAATCTTGGCCTCGGACACCTGGAGGACGCGCGCCGCCTGACGGAGAAGAACGGCGGCAATCCGGATGCCTGGATCGATGTGAAAAAATCACTGAGCCTGCTCAGCAAACACCAATGGTTCACCCAGACACGGCTTGGTTACGCACGCGGCTACGAAGCCCTGCAACTGGTGGAAAACGTGCGCAGTTATTACGACATACTCAACTGGTCGAGCCAGACCGCCAGAACTCGTGAACAACAGAAAAAGAAGGATGATTCGGCGGCAAAAGCCGTTGCTCCGGATACCCAACCTAAATTGGGTTCGTCAGCGCTGTCCGTTCTCTGACCGCTCGCCCGCCAGAGCGGATTGACGCCGCGCCTGAAAGAACGCTCTCAACAACATGCCGCACGGCTCGGCCAATACCCCGCCCGCCACCGCAACACGATGATTATGCAAAGACGATTGCAGCGTATCGAACACGCTGCCCGCCGCACCGGTCTTGGGATCCGCCGCGCCGAATACCACGCGCGCGACCCGCGCATGAATGATAGCGCCTGCGCACATCACGCAGGGCTCCAGCGTGACGTACAGCGTTGTTCCGAGAAGTCGATAATTGCCGAATCGCTGCGCGGCATCGCGTAGTGCCACGATCTCGGCATGCGCGGTTGGATCGCGGGCGTTAATCGGCTGATTCCAGCCTGAACCAATTTCTTCATCGTTCAGGATCAGCAGCGCACCCACCGGTACTTCGCCCTGCTCCGCAGCATGCTGTGCCAGCGTGAGGGCGTGACGCATCCAGTACAAGTCCATTTCCAATGTTGGATTATCGGGGATATCTTCTGACATTGGAATCCACGCTGAATGCAGCCCGGGTCGAGCGCGGCGAAACCCAGGCTGCATTACTCATACATTATTCCCACTCGATGGTCGCTGGCGGCTTCCCTGAAATATCGTAGGTGACTCGCGAGATGCCATCGATCTCATTGATGATGCGCCGCGACACCAGATCAAGAAACTCATACGGCAAATGCGCCGAGCGTGCGGTCATGAAGTCGATGGTCTCGACAGCGCGCAGCGCCACCACGTAATCGTAGCGCCGGCCATCGCCCATCACACCGGTGGATCTCACCGGCAGGAATACCGCGAAGGCCTGACTGACTTTGTCGTAGAGATCATGCGCGCGCAGTTCGCTGATGAAGATGTCGTCGGCCTTGCGCAGCAGATCGGCATATTCCTTTTTCACAATGCCGAGGATGCGCACGCCCAGACCCGGGCCCGGAAACGGGTGGCGGTAGACCATCTCATAGGGCAGACCCAGCTCGACGCCGATTTTCCGCACCTCGTCCTTGAACAGCTCGCGCAGGGGTTCGAGCAGCTTCATGCGCATGTACAGCGGGAGCCCGCCGACATTGTGATGCGACTTGATGACATGCGCCTTGCCGGTCTTGGAACCGGCCGATTCGATGACATCCGGATAGATGGTGCCTTGCGCGAGCCAGTTGGCGTTGGTGAGCTTCTGCGCCTCTTCCTCGAAGATCTCGACAAACAGTCCGCCGATGATCTTGCGCTTCTTTTCCGGATCGTTCTCGCCGGCGAGCGCATCGAGAAACCGCTGCTCGGCATCGACACGCAACACGCGCACGCCCATGTGCTGCGCGAAGGTGGCCATGACCTGATCACCTTCGTGCAGACGCAGCAGGCCGTTGTCGACGAACACACAGGTCAGTTGCTTGCCGATGGCGCGATGCAGCAGCGCGGCGACCACGGAAGAATCCACCCCGCCGGACAGACCCAGCAGCACTTCGTCACTGCCCACCTGGGCACGAATGCCGGCGATGCTGTCTTCGATGATATTGTCGGGCGTCCACAAGGCCGCGCAGCCGCAAATATCGTGTACGAAACGTGACAGAATGCGCGCGCCCTGGCGCGTGTGCGTGACTTCGGGATGGAATTGCACACCGTAATAGTGACGTGTCTCGTCGGCCATGCCGGCCAGCGGGGCATTGTCGGTGCCGGCGATGGCCTTGAAGCCTTCCGGCAACCGGTTGACGCGATCACCGTGACTCATCCAGACATCCAGCAGGCCGTACCCTTCCGGGCTGGTGTGATCCTCGATCTCGCTGAGCAGCTTCGAATGGCCGCGCGCCCGCACCTGGGCGAAACCAAACTCGCGGTGCGCTGAAGTTTCCACCGCACCGCCGAGCTGCGCGGCCATGGTCTGCATGCCGTAACAGATGCCGAGCAAGGGCACACCCAGATCGAAGGCCGCCTGCGGCGCACGCGGTGTTTCTTCCTCGGTGACCGATTCCGGGCCGCCGGAAAAGATGACGCCCTTGGGCCGGAACTCGCGCAATGCGGGTTCGTTCATATCCCACGGATGAATTTCGCAATACACACCGGCCTCGCGCACACGGCGCGCGATCAGCTGCGTGTACTGGGAACCGAAATCGAGGATGAGGATGCGGTCGGTATGGATATTTGTCATGACGTTTTCTTAACCGCCAAGGACGCCAAGGACGCCAAGGAAGTCTTCGAGTAAAAAGACGAGGTCAACACATATCCCTTGCATCGAAACGTATAAGGCTATCAAAAATATTCAAAAAGTATTTACTCAATTTCCCTTGGCGTCCTTGGCGGCTCAAATCATATTCAATCAACGCGGTAATTCGGCGCTTCCTTCGTGATCGACACATCATGCACATGACTCTCGCGCACGCCGGCGGTGGTGATGCGCACGAACTCCGGTTTGGTGCGCATCGCTTCGATGTTGGCGCAGCCGACGTAACCCATGCTGGCGCGCAAGCCGCCCATGAGCTGGTGCACGATGGCGAGCACGCTGCCCTTGTACGGCACGCGGCCTTCGATGCCTTCCGGCACCAGCTTGTCGACATCGTTGGTGCTTTCCTGGAAATAACGGTCGCTGGAACCCTGCTGGCCCGCCATCGCACCGAGCGAGCCCATGCCGCGATAGGATTTATAGGATCGGCCCTGGTACAACTCGACTTCGCCCGGGGCTTCTTCGGTACCGGCGAACAGGCCGCCCATCATCACGCACCAGGCACCCGCGGCGATGGCCTTGGCCAGATCGCCCGAATAGCGGATACCGCCATCGGCGATCAGCGGCACGCCGGTGCCGACCAGTGCTTCGGCGACATTGGCCACGGCGCTGATCTGCGGCACGCCGACACCGGCGACGATGCGCGTGGTGCAGATCGAGCCCGGGCCGATGCCGACTTTCACGCCATCCGCGCCCGCCTCGACCAGCGCCAGCGCGGCCGCCGCCGTGGCGATGTTGCCGCCGATCACCTGCACTTCCGGGAAATGCTGCTTCACCCAGCGCACCCGGTCGAGCACGCCTTGCGAATGGCCGTGCGCGGTATCGACCACGATCACATCCACGCCGGCGGCAACCAGCGCGGCGACGCGCTCATCGGTCCCCGCGCCGGTACCGACGGCGGCGCCGACGCGCAGACGGCCGTACTCGTCCTTACAGGCGTTCGGGTTGTCCTTGGACTTCTGAATGTCCTTGACGGTGATCATGCCGCGCAGTTGAAACTTGTCGTTGACCACCAGCACTTTTTCGATGCGGTGTTTGTGCAGCAGCGCGATCACTTCATCGCGCTCCGCGCCTTCGCGCACCGTGACCAGCCGTTCCTTCGGCGTCATGATATTGGAGACCGGATGGTCGAGGCGCGTCTCGAAACGCAGATCGCGACTGGTGACGATACCGACCAGGTCTTCGCCAGCCACTACCGGCACGCCGGAGATATTGTTGGCCTTGGTGATCTTGAATACATCGCGGATGCTGGTGTGCGGCGCGACAGTAATCGGTTCCTTAATCACACCGCTCTCGAATTTCTTGACCTTGAGGACCTGACGCGCCTGCTGCTCGTAGGTCATGTTCTTGTGGACGATGCCGATGCCGCCCTCCTGCGCCAGCGTGATGGCGAGGCGCGCCTCGGTAACCGTATCCATGGCGGCGGACACCAGGGGGGTGTTGAGGAGAATGCCGCGGGTCAAGCGGGTGGTCAGACTGACTTCTTTGGGCAGCACCCGAGAATGGGCGGGCAGCAACAGAACGTCATCGAAGGTGAGGGCTTCCTGGACAATGCGCATGATTCAAATCCGGCCTGCGGAGAAGCGGCCCATTATAGGCAGAGGACCGGGGACAGGGAACAGGGAACAGGAAATAAACTTCTCCTGCCCCGCTTGGCGAGAGCAGCTTTCCGGGGCGGGTCTCAGGCGGCGCCCAGGCCTGGCACTCGCTCAAGCTCATGCAGGGCCCACCCCGCGCGCGTCGGGCTGTCCCTTGCCTCCCGTTCCCTGTACCCTTTTAGAATGGATATCCCGTTCCGCGAGGTCTACAGCATCTCACGCCTCAATCAGGAGGCGCACGCCCTGCTGGAAGACCGATTCCCGCTGATCTGGGTGGAGGGTGAACTGTCCAACCTGGCCCGGCCCAGCTCCGGCCATCTGTATTTCTCTCTCAAAGATGATCAGGCGCAAGTACGCTGCGCCATGTTCAAGATGCGCAATCAACTGTTGAGCTTCAAACCGGACAACGGCATGCAGGTGCTGGCGCGGGCGCGCGTCTCTCTGTACGAGGGCCGCGGCGAGTTCCAACTCATCATCGAGCACCTGGAAGAGGCCGGCGACGGTGCCCTGCGCCGCGCCTTCGAGCAGTTGAAACACAAGCTCGCGGCCGAAGGCCTGTTCGATGCCGCGGATAAAAAACCCCTGCCGACTCTGCCGCGTTGCATCGGCGTGGTCACCTCTCCGACCGGCGCGGCGCTGCGGGACATTCTGAGCGTGCTCAAACGCCGTTTTCCGGCCATTCCGGTGCTGGTTTACCCCGTGCCCGTACAAGGCCAGGGCGCAGGCGAGAAGATCGCGGCGGCGATTCGCAGCGCTTCCCGTCGCCAGGACTGCGATGTCTTGATCCTCAGCCGCGGCGGCGGTTCACTGGAAGATCTGTGGGCTTTCAACGAGGAGGCCGTGGCCCGCGCCATCCATGACTGTGCGCTGCCAGTGGTCAGTGGTGTCGGCCATGAGATCGATTTCACCATTGCCGATTTCGTCGCCGACCGCCGCGCGGCCACTCCTTCCGCCGCCGCGGAACTGGTCAGCCCCGATCAAGCCGACTGGCTGCAGCAATTGCACGCTTATCGACAGCGTCTGACCCAGCCACTGCGCGCCCATCTGCGGCAGCATCGACAGCGGCTCAACTGGCTGGAGCAACGGCTGCAACAACAAGAACCGCGCCGGCGTCTGCGCCAGCAGGCACAGCGCCTGGACGAGCTGGATCAGCGGCTGAGACTCGCCATGATCGCGCAGTTGCGGTACAACAGCGCGCGCCTGACGCAGGGACTGGCGCGACTGCAGCGCCATGCCCCAGCGCAGCGGCTGGCACAACTGCACACCCACCTCGCGCAACTCGCACTACGCTTACCCATGGCTTGGCGCCTGCAATTTTTGCAGCGTCGCGGACAACTCACCGGTCTGGCGCGCGCACTCGACGCCATCAGTCCGCTGGCGACACTGGGACGCGGCTATGCGTTGGTGACGCGCAGCGACGGTAGCGTGTTGCGCCGCGCGGTAGATGCGCACGCGGGTGAACACGTCGTGGCGCGCTTGGCTGAAGGGCATTTGCTGTGCCGGATCGATGATGTCAAACCCGATTAGCCGGATGCTCGTTCTGTTCTGTGCCAGTCTGTGCGCGAGCTGGTCGCAGGCGGCATCCTTGCCGCAGCAACGTCCAGTGCCGGGCGGCATTGCACTGCTGAACCTGCCCGCTCAGCGCACTGCGCCGCGCGCCGAATTTCTCGGGCATCGGGTGATGGTCCTGCACAGGGATACTGGCTGGTTGGCGGTAGTGGGTATACCACTGAGCAGCACGCCGGGCGTGCAGACGCTGCAATACCAAAATGCGCGCCATCAGCACGTCTTACTGCGGTTCACTGTGCAGGCCGCGCATTACCGCGAGCAGCACATCACACTCAAAAACGAACGCATGGTCGAGCCCAGTGCCGACGACCTGAAACGCATCATCGAGGACACGCGCCATATCAAAGCCGCGCTCGCCCACTGGCGCGACAGTGCCGAGATAATTCCGCTACTGGTCCAGCCGGTCGCGGGGATACGCAGCGACAGCTTCGGCGCGCGCCGTTTCTTCAACGGCGAGCCGCGCAAACCGCACAGCGGCATGGACATCGCCGCCGCCACCGGCACGCCGGTGTATGCGCCGACTGCGGGCGTGGTGATCGCGACAGGGAATTACTTTTTCAACGGCAACACGGTGTTCATCGATCATGGCCAGGGACTGATCACGATGTACTGCCACTTGTCGCGCATCGACGTGACCCCGGGCCAGCGACTGGCGCGAGACGCGCGCATCGGCGCCGTGGGCATGACCGGCCGGGTCACCGGTCCGCATCTGCATTGGGGCGTGAGTCTGAATCAGACCTTTGTCGACCCGGAGTTGCTGATCGGCCCTACCGCATCACCGTAGCGGTGGGACTGGGGCCGAGACCCACGGCTGTATTATTGATCACCCACCACGTCCACACCCGCCGGTGGAACGAAGGTGAACAGGGCCGATTTAAGCCGTGGATTGAGTTGTTCATGCGTGAAAAGCAAGCGCGTGGTCTGACCGAAACCGTCGGTGAGCTCCATGGCCTCCAGTGCTTTGCCCCGGAAGCCGAGCCGCACGCTGGAAAATTCCGTGTCCTTGGTCTTGGGCGCGAGCTCCAGCCAGTCCAGGCCGTTATGGGCGCCGCGCTCGGTGACTGTGAAACTTTGTTCTAAAGGCTGATTGCCGCTCAACAGCATGGCTGGCGAGCCGCCCAGTGCCGCATCCTGATTCTTCACCGTGACCTGCTCAAGCTCCGCGTCATAGAACCAGACTTTTTTGCCGTCGCCGACCAACAATTGCTTCGCGGGCATGATGTAATCCCAGCGGAAGCGGCCGGGACGCTGCAGATAGAGCGTGCCCTGCGCGGACTGAATCTGTTTGTGGTCGGGATCGAGCACCGTCTGGTCGAAGTCGGCGCTGAGCGTATGGATATCGGCGAAGAAGGCGTGCAATCGTTGCGTCGCCGTGTCCGCTGATGCAGCGACGGCGACGCCGAGCAACAGGAAAAGAACCAGTGACAGAGTACCAATGATCGTTTTCAAAATGATTTCCTACCTGTCCGATAACAGCAGGGCTGGGGCCAAGACCCGCATCCTACAATTCGATGCCGCTCAATCTTGCGGCGGCGGTGGCGCCAGCACTTCGCGGTTGCCGTTGCTCTCCAGCGGGCCGACGACGCCGGTGCGTTCCATTTCCTCGATCATGCGCGCGGCGCGGTTGTAGCCGATCTTGAGGCGGCGCTGCACGCCGGAGATCGACGCGCGGCGCGATTCGGTGACGATGCGCACGGCCTGATCGTAAAGCACATCGACTTCCCCACCGCCTTCTTCGCCGGCATCGCCGCCACCCGCGGCGCTCTCGGCGCTGTCCTGAAGTATTTCGTCGAGATAATCGGGCACCGAGCCGCGCTTGATATGCTCGACCACCTTGTGCACCTCGTGATCGGCGACAAAGGCACCGTGAATGCGCACCGGCACGCCGGTGCCCGGCGCGAGATACAGCATGTCGCCATGGCCGAGCAGCGACTCGGCACCCATCTGGTCGAGGATGGTGCGCGAATCGATCTTCGACGACACCTGGAAGGCGATGCGCGTGGGAATGTTGGCCTTGATCAGACCGGTGATGACATCCACCGAGGGCCGCTGCGTGGCAAGAATCAGATGGATGCCCGACGCGCGCGCCTTCTGCGCCAGACGCGCGATCAGCTCTTCAACCTTCTTGCCTACGACCATCATCATGTCGGCGAGTTCATCGATGATCACCACGATCATCGGCAGCACCTGCAAGTCCGGCGCGCTGTCGCCTTCCAGCGCCAGTTCCGGTTTCCAGAACGGATCGGGCAGCGACTTGCCGGCCTCCTCCGCATCCTTGACCTTACGGTTGTAGCCGGCGAGGTTGCGCACGCCTAGAGCCGACATCAGCTTGTAACGCCGCTCCATCTCCGCCACGCACCAGCGCAAGGCATTGGCGGCTTCCTTCATGTCGGTGACCACCGGCGTGAGCAGATGCGGAATACCCTCGTACACCGACAGCTCCAACATCTTGGGATCGATCATGATCAAACGGACCTGCTGCGCCGTGGCCTTGTACAGCAGCGACAGCACCATGGCGTTGACCGCCACCGATTTGCCCGAGCCGGTGGTACCCGCCACCAGCAGATGCGGCATGCGCGCCAGGTCCACCACCATCGGATGACCGCTGATGTCCTTGCCCAAGGCCAGCGTGATCGCGGAGCCGGCCTCGTCATACTCCTTGGACATAAGGATCTCGGATAGACAGACCATCTCGCGGTGCTCGTTGGGGATCTCCAGGCCGATGACCGATTTGCCGGGGATGATCTCCACCACGCGCACGCTGATGGTCGACAATGCGCGGGCCAGATCCTTGGCGAGATTGGTGATCTGGCTGACCTTGACGCCGGGCCCGGGCTGCAACTCGAAGCGCGTGATTACCGGTCCCGGATTGACCGCAACGACCTGCACCTCGATACCGAAGTCGGCAAGTTTCAATTCCAGTTGGCGTGACATGGCCTCCAGCGCGGCGGACGAATAACCCTCCTTGCCTGGCTGCGCCTTGTCGAGCAGCGACAGCGGCGGCAACTCGGTCTGCGGCGCCGGTTCGAACAGAGGCACCTGGCGTTCCTTCTCGACGCGGTCACTCACCTGAACGTTCTTCAACACCGGTTCGATGCGCGGCGGCAGACGGGTCTCGGTGCGTTTCTGTTCGACCTTGACCACCTCCTCGCGCTGCATGCGTGCCCGTCTTCCCGCCAGTCGCACCGTCAATGCGTCATAGCTGTCGCGGAGTTTCTCGATCAGCGTGAATGTCAGGCGCCCGGTGGCATCCATAACACCCAGCCAGGACAGTCCGGTGAACAAGGTGATGCCGGCCAGGAACAAGGCCAGCAAGAACAAGGTGGCACCAAGAAAACTGAAGGCCTGCACCAAACCCTTGCCGACCAAGTCGCCGAGTATGCCGCCGGGGTTGGTCGGCAGCGCGCCGGCGGCCATGGCGAAATGCAGCGTCGCCAGTCCGCAGCCCGCGCCCACCGTCAGGACAAAGCCCACCCAGCGCAGTCCGAATTTCGGCGACTTGAGGTCCTCGACCGGCGTGACCCCGTGAAAGGTCAGCCAGGCGCTGTAGGCGACCATGACGGGGAACAGATAGGCGAGATAGCCGAACAGGCTAAGCAGCACATCGGCCAGCCAGGCACCCACCCTGCCGCCGACATTGCCGATCGTCGTCACTGGCCCGAAATGCGTCCACCCCGGGTCCATCGGGTGATAACTGACCAAGGCCAGCAGCAGATAGAGCGCCACTGCGCCGATTACCAGCAGCAGTGCCTCGCGCAGACCGCGGGTGATATGCGGGATCAGCAGCGGAACCTTGGAACGCTTGCGGGAAGCCTGTGCCAAATTCTTAACCTTACAGTCGAGAAATATACTGTAACATATTAATATAATTTTAATTTCAAAACTATAAAATTGGCTGAACGTGTACGGAACCTCACTGACACTCCTCCCGCAAGGCCGGAAGCACAAGCTCCCCGCCGCGCACATTCACCCCCGCGCTCAGCGCCGCATTATGCGCCCAATCGCCTCCAGCCAACTGCCTCGCATACGGCAGGAGCGCCGCCGATAGAGCCTGCGAAGCGCTGCGCGGCACCGCGCCGGGCATATTGGTGACCGCGAAGTGCACCACGCCGTCCACGACATAGGTCGGGTCGGCATAGCTGGTCGGCCGCGTGGTTTCGATGCAGCCGCCCTGATCGACGGAAATATCCACGATCACACTGCCCGGCGTCATGGCCCGCACCTGCGCGGCGCTGACCAGGCGTGCGGCGCGCCGTCCCGGCAGCAGCGTCGCGCCGATCAGCAGGTCTGCCGCGCGCACGGCATTCGCGAGACTGTCCGCGTACGGATAGAGCGCCGTGACATTATTGCCCAGCGCACGCATCTGTTCGAGCCGATCGCGTTTGAGATCGAACACCGTCACCGAGGCCCCGAGCGCGGCGGCCACGGTTGCAGCACTGCCGCCGGCAACGCCCGCACCGATGATCACCACGTGCCCGCGCTCCGCCGCCGGCAGACCGCCGAGCAACAGACCCTTGCCGCCGTGCGGTTGCATCAGCAGTGTCGCGCCGATCTGCACTGACAGCCGCCCGGCGATATCGCTCATGGGCGCGAGCAGCGGTAATGCACCGTTTTCGCTGACCGTCTCGAAAGCCAGCGCCGTGAGGCCGAGCGCGCACAAGCGCTCGGCGAGCGGCCGGTTCGCTGCCAGGTGCAGATAACAGAACAGCAGATGCTCGCGGCGCAGCAGGGCTAGATCCGCTTCGATCGGCTCCTTGACCTTGATGATCAGTTCGGCCGCCGCATACACACCGGCCGCATCCGGCAGCACCGCGACACCGAGCGCGCGGTACTGCTCATCGCTGTAACCGCTCAACAGTCCGGCACCCGTTTCGATGCAGACCTGATGCCCCTGGCCCTGCAACTCGCCGCAGGCGGCGGGAATCAAACCGACGCGCCCTTCCAATGTTTTGATCTCTCGCGGTATACCGATGCGCATCTTTGGCCTTTTGCCCCGACTGCGTGATTCACGTACCATTGACCGGTCCCGCGCCAGCGCGGCGACAGGCGAATTTCGCTGTAATTACCGTGGAGCATTATACATGAGCACCCCCAAGCATTGCCGACTCATCATCCTGGGTTCCGGCCCGGCCGGTTACTCTGCCGCGGTGTACGCCGCGCGCGCCAATCTCACCCCGGTGCTGATCACCGGCCTGGAACAGGGCGGCCAGCTCATGACCACCACCGACGTCGACAACTGGCCCGGCGACAACGACGGCGTGCAGGGCCCCGAGCTCATGGAACGCATGCGCAAACACGCCGAGCGCTTCGGCACCGAGATCATCTTCGACCACATCAACAAGGCCATGCTCACCGAGCGCCCGTTCACACTTACCGGCGATTCCGGCATCTACACCTGCGATGCGCTGATCATCGCCACCGGCGCCTCGGCGCAATATCTGGGCATGTCATCCGAGGAAGCCTTCAAAGGCCGCGGCGTGTCGGCCTGCGCGACCTGTGACGGCTTCTTCTACAAAAAGCAGCCGGTCGCCGTGATCGGCGGCGGCAACAGCGCCGTGGAAGAGGCGCTGTATCTGGCCAACATCGCCTCGCACGTCACGGTGGTGCACCGCCGCGAAAAATTCCGCGGCGAGAAAATCCTGCATGACCGTTTATTCGAGAAGGTCAAGGAAGGCAAGGTGACCATCGAGTGGAATCACCAGCTCGACGAAGTGCTGGGCGACGCCAGCGGCGTCACCGGCATGCGCATCAAGCATGTGCAGACCGGCGCGACCAAGGACATCGCCCTGCAAGGCGTGTTCATCGCCATCGGCCATAAGCCCAACACCGCGTTGTTCGAAGGCCAGGTGGACATGACCAACGGTTACATCCACACAAAGTGCGGCATGCAGGGCGACGCCACCGCGACCAACATCAAGGGCGTGTTCGCCGCCGGCGATGTCGCCGATCACGTCTATCGACAGGCCGTCACCTCGGCCGGCACCGGCTGCATGGCGGCGCTGGATGCGGAGCGCTATCTGGATTCGCTGCCTCTAACGTCGTAGGGGCGGATCTCAGACCCGCCCTAGTTCTGGCGCCATCCCAAGCGCACGCAAGGACGGGGTTGAGACAAACCCCCTACGCCAGCTTCGTCATGCGGGTTCGGCGCCGAATCCAACTACGGCGGCATATCCCACGTCAGGAAATCATCGATGCTGCGGGTCCGGCGGCCCGAATAGGGTACTGGAGACGCAGGCAACGAACGAGCGACCCCCAACATAGCCAGTTCGGAATGGCACACTCCAAACCTTCGGCAGTTCACAAGCTCGGCGGGCGGGCCTTCCGGGCGGAGCACGTCGCACTACCACCCCAAGAGCATTGTTGAGACATAACGTGTCGGTCGATCACGCGGCGGGGTGTTGATCTGCATCATGGTCGTGTCCTGGCTATTGGGTATAGTTTTAAATCGAATGGTCGATACAGCATCAGACAGTAAAATAATGATTTATTTAGAGTTAGTCTTACCAACGATTATTCACCCAGAGTGATGCAGCAATGTTGATTGGTATCCTCATGAACGGCGATGCAGTCGTCGTTTGTTCGGTGACGGCATGATGACCGTCACACCTGATTCAAGCACACCCCGCTCAACACGCCCGCTGATCGTGGGAACCATCGTCTTTCTGATCGCCGCCGCTGTTTCGGGATTGCTGGTCCGACAACTGGAACGGCAATCTCTTACTGATCAACGGGACAACGTTGAGCTTCTGGCCGAGAAGCAAGCCCATCTGATCGGACGCGATATCGAGCGGACACTCACGGTCACCCACGCCTTGGCAGCCCTGGTGCGTCAGAGCAACGGAGACGTTGCCAACTTCGATGCTATCGCCCGCAAGCTACTGCCCCTTTACCCTGGCGCAGCCGCGCTGGCACTGGCACCTGGCGGGGTCATCCGTAACATCACACCGGAAGCCGGGAATGAAAATGCCATCGGCCTGGATCTGTTCGCCTCGCCGACACGGCGGAAAGAGTCCCTGCGCACACGCGACAGCGGAACGCTCACCCTGGCTGGGCCGCTTGAGTTGATAGAAGGCGGAATGGGGATGGTCGGGCGCTTACCGGTGTTTCTTGAAGACAGCCGAGGCAATGCCTTTTTTTGGGGTTTCACCATAGTTGTAATGCGCTTGATCGAGGGACTGGATATTGCCGGGCTGTCGCATCTGGACAAGCGCGGATTGGCTTATACGCTCTGGCGCATTCACCCGGACACCGGACAAAAACAGCTTATCGCCCGATCCTCGCCGACGCCACTGATCGAACCCGTGGAACAGGCTGTGCGCATGCCCAATGCAACCTGGATGTTGAGCATCGCCCCGATCAATGGCTGGGGCAGTCCGCTGGGACTCACGTTCAAGACCGCACTGGGGCTGCTTTTCAGCCTGATGTTGGGCTATCTGGCAAAACTGCTTGTCGAGTTGAGACTGCACAAACTGCATCTCGAAGCACACGTAGCCCGGCGCACCGCCGAAATACTTGCCGTGCAACACAAACTGCAAGCCACCCTCGACGCCATCCCCGACCTGGTGTGGCTGAAAGATACGGATGGCGTCTATCTGAGCTGTAACCCGATGGTCGAACGCCTATTCGGCGCCAGCCAGTCCGAGATCGTCGGCAAAACCGACTATGACCTTGGCAACAGTGTGCAGGCGGACTGTTTCCGCGCGCACGACCGCAAGGTCAT
>VFSW01007492.1_pt1 | contig 15835 bp, 16 predicted proteins | sample 5358111 | NCBI WGS metagenome assembly VFSW01 (sample SAMN11554181, study PRJNA540505) | mine drainage metagenome | isolation source: sediment from site ElyBrook_90M | place: USA: Ely Copper Mine, Vershire, VT | collected 2017 | reverse complement strand
GGACGAAGCGCCCATTTTGGTGATGAACAGCTTGCGGTTTTCCTTGTCGCTGATCACCCCGGTTTCCATCATGATATTGAGGCCATTGATGACCCCATCGGCAGAGACGATGGCCTTTTGACGGGATTCGTCCAGGGTGCGCCGCTCAAATTCGTTGAATATCAGGCGTTGCGCGATGATGAGGATGACGAGGATGATCAGCTGGATCGGGATCTGCAGCTTGTTTTTGAGCGATAACCCATTCCACCAATTTGCCATTCCTGCCTTCTCCTGGTCCCCTCGTCTGGCCTCTGTGCCGGGGCGAACATAAGCGCTGCTGTAATATTGTTTCGGCTGATCCGACGGAAACTTTAATGATCAGGAGGCGGTGTTGTGGGTGGGGCCACCGCAGCGGCCTGTGCTGTGGACGGGGTACTGCTGCCAGAATCGTCTGTGTTGCCCGTATCCACCTCGAGGACGCCACCATCGTGTTGGGCAGATTCCTCCGCCCTTTTGTTCATGACGATGATGCTGATGCGGCGGTTGATGGGATCAAGCGGGTCTTTGGGATTGAGCAGCACGGCTGAGGAGAGGCCTACGACCCTGGCAATCTTGTTGGGGTCCATGCCACCCGCAATCAATTCCCGGCGCGAGGCGTTGGCGCGATCCGCAGAAAGATCCCAGTTGTTATAACCGTTTTTGTCCGCCGCGTAGAGGTGGGCGTCGGTATGTCCGGACAGGCTGATCCGGTTAGGAACCTCGTTGAGCATGTCGCCGATTTCGCGCAGGATATCCTTGGTATAAGGCTCCAGCTGCGAGCTGCCCAGTCGAAACATGGGGCGGTTTTTTTCATCGACGATCTGGATGCGCAGGCCTTCGCTGGTAATGTCGAGCAGGATCTGGTTCTTGAATTTCTTCAACTTGTCGTTGGAGTCCACGGCCTTTTCGATGTTGGCCTTGAGGGCCTTGAGCTTGTTCAGCTCTTTTTCGCGTTCCAGACGCTGAAACTCTTCCTGGGCCGCCTTGAGGTTGATGATGCGCTTTTCGGTGGGCAGGTCACCGCGCTTGACCTGGCCTTCGCTGCGCGTCAAGTCCTTGCCGCCCCCCTTGATTACGCTCGAGCTGTCGCCGCTGCCCGAACCGCCTTCCAGCACCACTTTCAACGGTGTCTTGAAATAATCCTCGATTCCCTGCAGGTCGCCCTTGGTGGTGGAACCCAACAGCCACATCAGCAGGAAAAATGCCATCATGGCCGTCACGAAGTCGGCATAGGCAATCTTCCAGGCGCCGCCGTGGTGCGTTCCCACCACTTTCTTGATGCGCTTGATGACGATGGGGCGCTTGTCGTCATTGGACATGGCTGTACTCTCTCAGGCGGTGTTCAGCGTTTTTGCTTGACATGCTCTTCCAGTTCGCTGAAACCGGGGCGCTCGGTGGAATTGAGCGCCTTGCGTCCAAATTCAACGGCCATGGCAGGCGCGTAGCCATTCAAACTGGCCAGCAAGGTGACCTTGATGGTCTGGAACATCTTGGAGGATTCTTCAGCCTTTTGTTCCAGCAGGGTTCCCAGAGGTCCGATGAAGCCATACGCCAGCAGGATGCCCAGAAAGGTGCCCACCAGGGCATGAGCAATCATGAGTCCCAACTCGGCAGGGGGGGCGCCTACGGATTCCATGGTGTGCACCACGCCCATGACGGCCGCCACGATCCCGAAGGCAGGTAGGCCGTCGCCGATTTTGGCAATGACATGGGCTGGAATCAGGATTTCGTGATGATGGGTTTCTATTTCCACATCCATCAGGTTTTCAATTTCCATGGCATTGAGGTTGCCGCTGACCATGATGCGCAAGTAATCGGTCATGAATTCAATGACATGATGGTCAGCAGTGATTTTTGGGTATTTGGAGAACAAGGGGCTTTCGGTGGGCCTTTCCACATCGGCCTCGATAGACATTAACCCTTCCTTGCGCATTTTTCCCAGCAATTCATACAGCAGGGCCATCAGTTCCATGTAGACGGCCTTGCTGTATTTGGACCCCTTGAAGACGGAGGGAAAGGCCTTGAGCGTGGCCTTGACGGCCTTGGCTGAATTTCCCACAAAAAAGGCGCCCGCTGCGCCGCCGCCGATCATCAACAGTTCCACGGGCTGAAGCAGGGCTGCAAGGTGGCCCCCCGCCAGTGCGAATCCACCAAAAACCGCAGCGGCGACCACCAAATATCCGACCAAGACAAACATGACGAAGGCTCCGAAGGCTGATAACGCAAACCAAGGCGTAAATCACGCCTTCGGGTGTGGTAACGGCAAATTTTCGGGAAACTTTAAGAGACTTTGCAGGGTTCTGCGAGAAGTGTATCGGATCGTGATGCAGACTTGCGCGTTTTTCCGGCGCGTGAGGGAGGACGGCAAACGCCGCAGACATAGTCTTCGTACAACTCGTTGGTGTGGACGACAAATTGGCCGCTGCAAGCCGTGCAGGCGGTCAGTTGCAGCATGTTGGCATCCAGAAATCGGATGAGAAACCACGCACGGGTGATGCTGAGGATGGGTTCTTCCCCGCTGACGCTGATTTGTTCCAGATACAGGCGATAACTTTTGATGAGTAGCTCAAGCCCCGACAGGGCGGCATTTTTTGCCAGGAACTGATAGATTCCCATGAACAGTGATGAGTGGATGTTGGGCTGCCAGCTGATGAACCAGTCCGTGGAATACGGCAGCATGCCTTTTGATGGGGAACGACCGGTGACTTCCTTGTAGAGTTTCAGCAGCCGCTCGCGACTGAGCGAGGTTTCTTCCTGCAACAGCTGCAGTCGGGCGCCCAGTTCAATCATTTCCACGGCAAAATGGATTTGCCGTGCTTCGGCAATGACGCTTTTATTGCGCACTGGGGCTACCATGGGTCAGGGTTGGCGTTTTCAAGCGCCCAGTTGTTCCACAGCCTGACCAGCCACCAGAATGGCCGCATGGGGCTGTGCCATCAGGCGGTCCTTGCTGTAGTCCGTGATCATGTTGAAAAGCAGGTTTTCATCAAACCGGAAACGGCATACCAGCATGTTGGACGCGGCCATCTTGATCAGTTGGGCGGGGCTCAGGGCGGCAATCAGATCGGCAACTTCAGCGCTGATCCCCAGCCTGAACAGGGCCGCAGCCGAATCCTGCTTGATCATGTTCTGGGCCAGCAGCAGGTACGACAGGTTGGTTTCCTTGATTTCTTCGTGCAACTGAACGGCGTTCATAAATCATCCCCCCCGGGTTTGACAGGAACTAAAGTGGCTCCGTGGGTTCCATTGTGCAGGGTGCAAAGGGGAAACAGAATCGGATTTCTTCCGATTCTGTTGTAGGAAAAACACCTACAAGAGGGACGACCAAAATCAATTTTTCGATTGCGCTTTAACCGAAAAATTGCTAAAAATCTAAATTTTTCATGGAGTTGCATCAGGCAACCGCATGCGTATGAATTAAGTATCGGCATCGATCGGAAAAACTTTAGGATTTTTTTAATTTTTTTTGATTTATTTCTCAGATGCTTCAATATCTCATTTCATGGCAAAACCGACTGAAGGACAAACCACCCCCGGACGGGAGTTTCAATTGACGGTCCAGGATTTCACGCGCATTTGCGACCTGATTCGCAAGCACGCGGGTATTTCCCTGGGCGAGAGCAAGCTCGACCTCGTGTACGGGCGGCTTTCGCGGCGGCTTCGCGCCACCGGCATCCGCACCTTTGCCGAGTACCTGCAGGTTCTGGAAAGGGGGGACCGGCGCGAATGGGAGGCTTTCACCAACGCCCTGACCACCAATCACACGGCCTTTTTCAGGGAACCCCATCACTTCGAACTCCTGGCCGAACAGTTGCGGACGATCAAGGCGCGAGGCCCCATCGTGTTATGGTGCAGCGCAGCATCCACGGGAGAGGAGGCCTACAGCATGGCCATGACCGCCGTGGACGCATTGGGCAGTACCACGCCGGGCGTTGTGATCATTGCCACGGATATCGACACGGAAGTTCTGGAAACAGCGAAGACGGGCTTCTATCCTCTCGAGCGCGTGGCACGCCTGGACCGCGCGCTGGTGCAGCGCCATTTCATTCAGGATCACACCGTCCCGGCAGGCCACGTCAAGGTGAAACCGGAAATTCGCAATCTGGTGACTTTTCGCCAACTCAACCTGCTTCAGGATCCCTGGCCGATCAGGCCACCCCTGGATGCCATTTTTTGCCGTAACGTCATGATCTACTTCGATCGAGACACGCAACTGGGCATTCTGAAAAAATTTGCTCCCCTGCTGCGCCGTGATGGATTGCTCTACGCAGGCCATTCCGAGCGCTTCAATCATGCAGAAGACTACTTCAGGCTGCGCGGCAGGACCGTGTATGAAGTCGTTGCTGCAGCAAGCAGTGAAAAACAGCCTGGTACGGATGGAAAAATCCGCTAGGCGAATAACCCCCTAAATCGGTTGCTTATCTCCGGATTGACTGGACGGCTAATTCGGATAATGGCCATGAGTAGTGGAGTCCCTCATGGCAGAAGACAGCGATCTCGAGAAAACAGAACAACCCTCACAACGGCGCCTGGACCAGGCGCGAGAAGAGGGCCAGGTTGCGCGTTCGCGCGAGCTGTCCACCTTTGCCGTGCTGATGGCAGGCGGCGCCGGGGTGTGGCTGATGGGGTCGCATTTGTCCAGTGGGCTCATGAAGTTGCTCCAGGAGGGGCTGACCCTGAAGGCAGAAGATGCCTTTCAAACCGAACTCTTGGTTCCAAGACTCTACGCCCTGTCGCTTGAAACCCTACTGGCCTTTTTGCCGCTGTTGCTGATGTTGCTGGCTACGGCAGCCTTCTCACCGCTATTGCTCAACGGCTGGATGTTCAGTCTCAAGCCCATCCAGCCCAATTTTTCCCGTCTGGACCCCATGACCGGATTTGGCCGCATGATTTCGGTGCATGGCCTGATCGAGTTGGGCAAGAGTATTGCCAAGGCCGTTGTGGTCGGTGGCGCTGGCGCCTGGGCGGTGTGGCATCACCGGGAAGCTTTCCTGATGCTGGCAGGGCAACCCATTGCCGTTGCTGCCACCGGGATGGGGCAACTGTTGTGGGATGGGTTCCTGGCCATCATGGGCGGTATGTTGCTGATCGTGGCGATCGATGTGCCTTTCCAGCTGTGGGAGCATAGCAAGCGCCTGAAGATGACGCGTGAGGAAGTGCGCCAGGAATCCAAGGAGACCGAGGGCGATCCGCAAATCAAGGCCAAGATTCGCAGCATGCAACGGGAAATGGCACGGCGCCGGATGATGGCGCAAATTCCAAGCGCCGATGTGGTGGTCACCAACCCCACCCACTACGCCGTGGCCCTGCGTTACAGCGAACAATCCATGAGGGCTCCGATCGTGGTGGCCAAGGGCTCGCATTTGCTGGCTGAGCGCATTCGCGCGCTGGCCACGGAGCACCACATCCCGATTCTGGAAGCGCCGCCCTTGGCGCGCGCGCTGTATAAACACGCCGAACTGGAGCAGACGATTCCTGAGCGGCTTTACACCGCAGTGGCTGAAGTGCTTGCCTATGTCTACCAGTTACGGCGCTACCAGATGGGAGGCGGCCATGTCCCTGTCGTTCCGAAAGACCTGATGGTTCCCCCCGAACTCGACCCTGAAACACAGACCCATTAAGACAAGCGATGAATCTACTGAACATTCTGAAGGATTTTTTCAAACAGTCCGGTGTGCGCGGGTTGGCAGGGCCCCTGTTGATCGTGATGGTGCTGGCGATGATGGTGCTGCCACTGCCGCCCTTTCTGCTCGACATCCTGTTCACTTTCAACATTGCGGTCGCCATCATGGTGCTGCTGGTCAGCATGAACACCCTGAAGCCGCTGGATTTTTCGGTGTTTCCCACACTGCTGCTGATCACCACGTTGCTGCGCCTCTCACTCAATGTCGCCTCCACCCGTATCGTGCTACTGGAAGGACATACCGGACCCGATGCGGCAGGCAAGGTCATCGAGGCCTTCGGTCACTTCCTCGTGGGTGGCAACTATGCGGTTGGCATCGTCGTGTTCATGATCCTTGTGGTCATCAACTTCGTGGTGATCACCAAGGGCGCCGGGCGTATTGCCGAGGTGGGCGCGCGCTTCACCCTGGATGCCATGCCGGGCAAACAAATGGCCATCGATGCAGACCTCAATGCCGGGTTGATTGGCGAAGACGAGGCCCGCCGTCGGCGCGCCACCATCGCACAGGAAGCCGATTTCTTTGGTTCGATGGATGGTGCCAGCAAGTTTGTTCGGGGTGATGCGGTCGCCGGCATCGTCATCCTGCTCATCAACATCGTGGGGGGGTTCATCGTAGGCGTGCTGCAGCACAACCTCGACATGGCTACGGCAGCCAAAAATTATACGCTCCTGACCATCGGTGACGGGCTGGTGGCACAAATACCCGCGCTGGTCATTTCCACGGCAGCGGGCGTGGTGGTGAGTCGCGTCACTACCGAGGAGAACATTGGCCAGCAGCTGGTAGGGCAGCTGTTCAGCAAACCCCTGGTGCTGCTGCTGACCGGCATCATCATTGGGGCGCTGGGCCTTGTGCCGGGCATGCCCCATTTCGCCTTCCTGTTGCTGGCTAGTATCCTGGGGGGCGGGGCCTACCTGCTGATGCAACGCGCCAAGGAACGCGAAGCCGTTGCCGAGGTGAGTACGGCCGTCCCTGCCAGCACTGAAGCCCCCGAAGCCAGTTGGGAAGATGTCTCGCAGGTGGATGTGTTGGGTCTGGAAGTCGGTTACCGGCTGATCGCGCTGGTGGACAAGGCTCAGGATGGCGACCTGCTGCGACGCATCAAGGGCATCCGCAAGAAGTTTACCCAGGACATCGGCTTCCTGCCACCGGCCATCCACATTCGCGACAATCTGGACCTGCGGCCCAACGCCTATCGCATCACCCTCAAGGGCGCCGAAATTGGCTCGGGAGAAGCCTTTACCGGCATGTTCCTGGCCATCAACCCGGGTAATGCCACCGGGCCGCTGCAAGGGAATGCCACGAAAGACCCGGCTTTTGGCCTGCCTGCCGTCTGGATCGAGGCCTCCATGCGGGAGTATGCCCAGGCCCAAGGCTACACCGTCGTGGATGTGGGCACCGTCATCGCCACGCATCTCAGCCATCTGATCAACGCCCATTCAGCCGAGCTGCTGGGCCTGCAGGAATTGCAGCAACTCATCGATCATCTGGGCAAGCAGTCGCCTAAGCTGACCGAAGACCTGGTGCCCAAGCTGCTGCCCCTGGCAACGGTGCAAAAGGTATTGCAGAACCTGCTGGATGAGGGCATGCACATCCGTGACATGCGCACCATCCTGGAAACCCTGGCCAAATTTGCCGGGCAAACCCAGGATGCCTATCAGCTCACGGCGCAAGTGCGCGTGGCCCTGGGTCCGGCCATCGTGCAGCAGCTCTACCCCGCCGCACAGGAGCTGCAGGTCATTGGCATGGACAAGGAGCTGGAATATTTGCTGGCGCAGGCCTTGCAGGCAGGGGGCAGCAGCCAGGCCATCGAGCCGGGCCTGGCGGACACCCTGCTGCGGGAAACCCGCATGGCTGCTGAAAATCAGGAAAAGCTGGGGTTGCCCACGGTACTCATGGTGCCCTCCCAGATCAGGGATTTGCTGGCGCGCTTCCTGAAGCGGTCATTACCGCAATTACGTGTGATTTCACAGGACGAGGTCCCCGGATTCAAGACGGTTCGGGTAACTGCCATGGTTGGAGGTAGGGCATGAAGACACAGACGTTTCTGGCGGCAAACTCCCGCGAGGCATTGCGCATGGTGCGTGCCGAGATGGGAGAAGAGGCCATCATTCTTTCCAATCGCAAGGTAGGCGAGCAGGTGGAGATTGTTGCAGCCCATCATGAGGCACTGACCGGTCTCGCGCAGGCGCAGTCCTTACCTGCTGCCAGCCCCCCGGGTTTGCTGGGGGAGATTCGCGCCCTTCACGATAACCTGCTCAACCAGATTTCGGCGATGACGGGGTCTGGCGTACAGCGCAGTGACCCCCAGAAGGCGAGAGTCCAGCGCAGCCTGCTCAAAGTGGGGTTCAGCCAGGGGCTTGCCGACCAGATTCTGGAAAAGATGCCGCCCGGCGCGGGGCTGGACTGGGTGCTCAAGGTGATGGAACGCAACCTGAGGTGCGTGAGCGGATCGGAAGACATCGTGCAACGCGGGGGCACCTATGCGCTGGTGGGGCCCACGGGAGTGGGCAAGACCACAACGACGGCCAAGCTTGCCGCACGCGCCGTGGTTCGATTCGGGGCCGACAAGGTGGCGCTCATCACCACCGACAGCTACCGGATTGGGGCCTTCGAGCAACTGCGCATCTATGGCCAGATTCTGGGTGTGCCGGTACAAACCGTTCGCGATACGGCTGATTTGCAATTGACCCTGGCATCCCTGAAGCAAAAGCACCTGGTATTGATTGACACCATTGGCATGGGGCAGCGTGACAGCCGCGTTGGGGACCAGGCCGCCATGCTGGATGCCGCAGGGGTACAGCGGTTGCTGTTGCTCAATGCCACCAGCAACCTGCACACCCTGGAGGATGTCGTGCGCGTCTATCGCCATGCAGGTGTCATCGGTTGCATTCCCACCAAGCTGGATGAGGCAGCTTCCATGGGTGGCGTGCTGGACGTGATGATCCGGCACAGGCTGGTCATGCACTACCTGGCCAATGGTCAGAGGGTGCCCGAAGACCTGCAGGAGGTGAGCCTGTCTTATTTGCTGCACTGCACTTTCAACAGCCTCGAAACGGCGGGTCACACTGCCCCCAGCGCACTGGAATTTCCGCAAACATCCCTGGCAGGCCATGCATTCTGAGGGCGGCGTCATGGACCAGGCTTCCGGACTGCGCAACCTGCTGGCACGCAACGCCCTGCGCGTATGGACGGTGGTGGGGGCGCAGTCGGGCCTCGGGGCCACCAGTCTGGTGCTCAATCTGGCAGCACTGATGGCGCGCGCGGGTCAGGAAGTGCTGATTCTGGATGAACACCTGGCGCACAATAATGCGGCCAATACCCTGGCGTTGAAACCGCGTCATGACCTGCTGAATGTGTTGCGCTGCGACAAGATGTTGTCCGATGTCCTCTTGCGCGCCATGCCGGGGTTGCACGTCCTGCCCGTGGCGCGCGTGACCCAGACCATTCAACGGCTTTCCGTCACCGAGCGCCAACGCCTGCTGGACAGCCTGGTGACGGTATCGCGCAGCGTGGATGTGGTGTTGGTGGATGCCACCCGGCAGGAAGGGGGGAGCGTGATGGCCAGTCTCGCCCCCAATCAGCCGCTGGTGCTGGTAACCGATGCCTCGGCTGGTGGGATTACCGCAACCTATGCCCTGATCAAGCGCATGGCGCTCAATGACGGGCTGCGCCAGTTCAGCATTGTGGTCAATCGCGTGACGGAAGCACACGAGGCCCGTGCCATCGTGGATAATATGGCCCGGGTGGCCCAAAACCACCTCAAGGCACAAATTGACTTTTTGGGCCATATTCCAGTTGATGAACAGCTGAATCGTGCGACACAATTACGTCGTTGCGTGGTGGCCGCGTTCCCTGAAGCGCCTGCGTCATTGGCGTTGGCGGAGCTGGAGAGTGCCATGATGCAGTTGCCGTCACCTGGGCAGGGCGAGGATTGGGGGCTTCCCGGCATGATCAAACGCCTGATCGGGCAGCAGACGCGCCCGCCCAACTGGGCTTACAGCACCTGATAACGAGAATATGTACACGCCATCCGGACTCAACGACAAGGAACAATGCCTCAAGGAATTTGCGCCGCTGGTCAAGCGCATTGCGCATCACTTGAAGGCCCGGTTGCCGGGTAGCGTCGAAGTGGACGACATGATCCAGGCGGGCATGATGGGGCTTCTTGAGGCGGCCGGACGTTATGACGAATTACGCGGCGCGCAATTCGAAACCTACGCGGCCCAGCGCATTCGTGGTGCCATGCTGGACGAGTTGCGCCAGTCTGACTGGATGCCCAGAACCATGCGCCGCGACGTGCGGCGCATCGAGAGTGCCATCAGCAAGCTGCAGCAAAAGATGGGCAAGCCGCCAAACGAATCTGAAATTGCCCAGGAGATGGGCCTCTCCCTTCCCGATTACCAGCAGATGCTGTATGAATCGCGCGGGGCGCAACTGATTTATTACGAAGACTTTCATGATCGTGATGAAGAGGACTTCTTCGACCGCCATGAAGTGGAAAGCGAACCGGATCCCTTGGATTTGCTGCGGGGCAGTCGTTTTCGTACGGCCCTGATCCGGGCCATCGAAGAGCTTCCCGAACGCGAGCGCCTTTTAATGGGCATGCACTATGAGCAGGAGATGAACCTGCGTGAAATCGGCGAGGTCATGGGTGTGAGCGAATCGCGCATTTGCCAGCTGCACAGCCAGGCCGTCGCGCGACTGCGCAGCCGGCTGAAGGGCCACTGATGGACAAGCTCAGTCTTGCGGGATTGCTGATCGGTCTGTTGGGGGTGATTGGCGGCCAGTGGCTGGAAGGCGGCGCGATCTCTGCTCTGGTTCAGGGCACTGCCTTCGTCATCGTGTTTGGTGGCACCCTGGGCGCCGTGATGTTGCAAACGCCGTTTCGTATTTTTGTAGCGGCCATTCGCATGGGGCGTTGGGTTTTTGTGACCCCGGACGTGTCGGCATCCGCGTTGCAGGACCGGCTGCTTGAGTGGAGCAACCAAGCGCGTCGCGAGGGGCTGCTGATTCTCGAGGCGCAGGCCGTGAAGTGTGAGGACCCCTTTCTCAAAAAGGGCCTACAGCTGCTGGCTGATGGTTATGCTGCAGAAAAGGTTCGCGAAGTGCTGGCGGTAGACATCCAGTCCTATGAACATTTTCGCTGGTCTGCAGCCCGCGTGTGGGAGGCGGCAGCGGGCTATGCGCCCACCATCGGCATGCTGGGTGCCGTGTTGGGGCTGGTGCACGTGATGGAGCGTTTGGGAGAGCCGGCACAGCTGGGCGCCGGAATCGCCGTGGCGTTCATTTCCACCATCTACGGCGTCGGTTTTGCCAACCTGGTTTTTTTGCCCATCGCCAGCAAATTAAAAATGCAGATCCAGCAGCAAATTGCGTACTATGAAATGGCGGTGGATGGGTTTGAATTGATTGCCAACGGTGAGAATCCCCATTTTGTCAAAGGCAAACTTGAAGGGTATTTATTCTGAGATGGCGCGACGCCCCAAGCGGGCCGATCGTGAAAACCACGATCGCTGGCTGATTTCCTACGCCGATTTCATTACGCTGCTCTTTGCCTTTTTTGTGGTGATGTACGCCATCTCTTCCGTCAACGAAGGGAAGTATCGGGTATTCAGTTCCTCCCTGAACTCGGCTTTCAGCCGCACCCTCATTCCTGCCGATGCCGACCTCCAGTCGCTGGACCAGGATAGCGTGCTGAGGTCACTGCTGGACAAGCGCAACGCACGGTTGGCAAAACAACAGCAAAAACAGCAGGAGTATTTACAGAACCTGGCCAACGACCTCAGCCGGATTCTTTCGCCGCTGGTGAGCAAGGGCCAGGTCAGCGTCATCCAGAGTGGGCGCGGTATCGTCCTGGACATCAACGTCAGGGCCCTGTTTCATGAGGGGGATGCCACCTTGCAGGACAAGGCGACAAAAACCCTGTCAGAGGTCGCCGCCGTTCTGAAGCCCGGCAATCTTGCCATCCAGGTGGAAGGCCATACGGATAATGTGCCGATCAGCACGGCGCAGTTTCCTTCCAACTGGGAACTCTCGTCAGCGCGTGCCAGCAGCGTGGTACGGCTGTTTATCCGGCAAGGGGTGGACGGCAAGCGCCTGACGGCAGCGGGTGTTGCGGATAACCAGCCCCTGGTGCCCAACGATACTCCTGAAAACCGCGCCAGAAACCGTCGCGTGACCGTGACGATCCTCACCCCCCAGGTACAGCAGGAGCAGGGCAACCCCTGACGTGCGGCAGGATTTAGACGCTGCCCAGGGTGCGGCCTGCGACCGGGATGCTGGCCTGCCCGTCCGGGCCGTACAGCGTGGCACTTTGCGCAGCATTGTGCAGGACGTTCAGGGCCTGCTGATTGTGGCGCAGCTTGATCTGGATGAGTTCACCGTTGGTATGGTTGAGCTGTTCGGCGCGCGAGGCCATCTGGCGTATGGCGGTCCAGAGCTGGCGTGAGGCCCCATCTTCCTGGCCCGCAGGGGCCACACCGGGGGCTGTCTGAAGCATTCGGCGTTGTTCGGCAAGCCGGGTGAGCTGCTCCACCAGCCTGGTTTTCTGGTCGGCCAGATCGATCAGGGTTTCGGTTTGCCCGGACAGGAGGGTGCGTTGCTCGGTTTCCAGAACCTCCAGAAAAGAGTGCAGCGCGCCATGTTCGGCGCGAAGGCAGGAGGCCCAGTCAGTAGTGATGGCAGGTGACGAGGGCTTGCCCATCAATCAGTGCTGGCGGTTGTTGATCAGGTCGGTTACGGACGAGATCAGGCGGTCTGCGACTGCGCTGGAATTGACCTGGAAGCGGCCTTCACTGATGGCCTGTTTGATTTCAGCCACTTTGGCGGCATCCACCACGGGAGACTGAGCCATGCTGTTCTGCATGCTTTGCAGCTGGGCGGCAGAATCCCCCAGATGGACGCTGGTACTGTTGGGGGCATTGGTGCTGCTGGTTCCCATTCCGGCGGTTCGAGAGGTTTGTGCACGCGCCACGCCATCACGGACGGGCGTGACAGGGGGTGTTTTGCCGGATTTTTCGACTTTCACGAAAATCTCCTGATATCTAGCCTTATAGCACCTGTTTTCGGCAGAAGCTGACAAAACTTTAGGGCGTTGGACAAAATCCATTGTACGCCACCTTTTTAACGGGGGTAAAACACCTTCAATTCATCCGATGGGGTCTGACCCCGGTTTGCAATAATTTCCCTGCTCAAGGTGATTCTCAAATATAGAAGGAAATGCGTCGCATGGCGGTCATCGCGGTATTCAACCAGAAAGGGGGCGTTGGCAAAACCACCACATGCCTCAATCTTGCGGCAGCATTGGCAAGAGCGCGACGGCATCCCATCGCCCTGGACATGGATCCGCAGGCGCACTTGAGCCTGGCTTGCAGGATTCGCGATTCGGCCCTGGGGACGGGCATGATTGCCTTTTTCAAGGACAAGACGCCGCTTTCCCGTTTGCTGCGCGACACCCCATCCGGCTGGAAAATCGTGCCTTCCTCGCTGGAACTCTCCAAAGTGGACGCCCTCTATGGCGGTGATGCCAAGGCGGCGACCCTGCTGCGCCAGGGGCTGAGCGCCGATCTCACCCAAAGCGGTGAACCCATCCTGATTGACTGCTGTCCCATGCTGGGCGTGTTGACGCTCAATGCCCTGCTGGCTTCCGACCGGGTGCTTATACCCGTCTCTGCTGATTTTCTGTCTCTGGAAGGGGTGCATCGGCTGGAGGGGGCGCTCAACGTGCTGGAGAAAAAGCTCGGGAAGGTGTACCGGCGGCGCATCGTGGTGACGCGCTTTGACCCGCGCCGCAAGCTGTCCTACGACATCTACCAGAAGCTCAAGGAGCGTTATGGGGCGCAGGTGTGCAATACGCGCATCTGTGAAAACGTGGCCCTGGCAGCAAGCCCCATGCATGGTCAGGATGTCTTCAGCTACGCCTCGCAAAGTGGCGGTGCCGCAGATTACAAGGCCTTGACCGACGAGTTGCTGGAAAGCGGGTTTTTTGAGACGGCGCGTCAGTAATTCCCCCGTCATCGGGTAAATAACCTGTTGTTTTCAGGGTTATTCCAGCGATGGAATGATGTGCAGCCCTGATATTTTAGGGGGGTCGGGGCTCTGGCTCTACCCTTCGGGAGAAGAACATGGCGGCACATGGAAACACCTTTCGGTTTGATGCGTTGGCCAATGAATACCCTGCCGAGATTGAAAACATCCGCCAGGCGCAAGCCCGCATCGAAGCAGAAACGGCAGCACAATTAGCCGAGCAGGCGCGCATTCGTGCCGAAGCTCAGGCACGTGCCGTCGCGCCTTCCGATCTCAGGGCCTCCCGTGAACAGGATTTGCAGCGTCTCGAGCGCGAGCGCATGCGTGCTGAAAACCAGGCGATTGCCGCCATTGAACGGCGCATGGAAGTGGAATTGCGCGCCATCGAGGCGGACAATGAACGCATCTTGCAGGAAGTCCAGGCTGCCGAGGCTGCAGAAGCCCGGCTGAAGGCCGTCCAGGAGGCGCAGGATGTAGCGCGTGCCCGCATGGATGAAGAAGTGCGGGTGACGGTGCAGGCGCGTCAGCGCATTGCGGCAGAACGGCGTAAGCTGGAGGCGGCGTCAGCTCGCCGGGTGGCGCAGGCCGAACTGGTGGAAGCGTTGCGCGCGCAGGAAGCGCTGGAGCTTCAGATGGCGGCGAGTCAGCGGCAGACCCTGCAGGGGGTGCAAGATACTGTGGAGGTTTTGCAGTTGCAGCGTCGCCTGCGCCGCAGCCTTTGGCTTGGACGGGGGTTTCTCTTTGCCTTGTTGCTGTCCTGGAGCGCCTTCGGAGGCATGGTGGCATTGGTCCTTGCAGACCCCGCCTGGCTGACTCATTTCGGATCGCTGATTTCAACCACTCATTGAACGCCTGATCGCACCCATGGTTTCACCAGAAAAACCTTCAAACCCTGCCGAAATAGCCAGCAAAACCCTGAAATCCCTGGTTGCGCAAAAACTCGCCCCCACCCCGGAGAACTACGCGCGCGTCTACGCCGAAGTCAGCGGCAAGCCCCTGCAAGACCCCGCAACGAAGCATGCTCCAGACGCTGCGTCGCCAGTCCCTGCCCGTCCGGCGTTGGCCTGGGCAGGGTTGATTCGCGACCTGCTGCGCCAACTGGAGGCCAACCACAAGGGCATCACCCTGTCGCGCAAGAAGGACGGGCTGGATACGGTCTTGGTCAAGTTCGCCGCCAATCCGGAAGTGCTCTACGAAAAGCTGCATGGCCTCTTGCGTTCCTGGGCAGGGGCGGGCACACCCACGCCTGCTGCGGCACCCGCGGCCTCGCATGCCACCGAGGCCGTGACGGGGGCAAAGGAGCCCGAATTGGGTGTGTCTTCCTCGTCACCGCTGCTCCCTGCGGGTGGCGGTGGCGTGGTCGGCCAGGAAATGATGAAAGACCTGCAGGAGTTGCTGGCCCAGACCCTGGAGAGCAACAAGGCGCTGGAACCTGGCATGGCGGAAGAAATTACCACGCTGGTGCAACAGGTGCGCACCGTCAAGGAACATGAACAGGTCACCGACCTTGCCAAAAAGCTGCGTCACTTCTGGGTCAAGCTGGAGTTGCGTGGCGGCGACAAGGCCAAAATCCAGGAGGGGTTGGTCAGGCTGTTGCGCTTGCTGGTGGAGAACGTGGGTGAACTGGTGGCAGATGACAAGTGGCTGCATGGGCAGATTGCCATGCTGCAGGACATCATTGCCCAGCCCATGGACAAACGCAGCATTGCCGATGCCGAGCGCAGCCTGCGCGATGCCCTGATCAAGCAGAGCACCCTCAAGAAAAGCCTGGCAGACGCCAAATCCACCCTGAAAAGCCTGATGACCACCTTCATCGATCGCATGGGCGAGCTGACGGAAAGCACCGGGGAGTACCACGCCAAAATCGAAAACTACACGCAGAAAATCGGCCAGGCAGACAACCTCACCGAACTGGGCCATATCCTGGAAGACATCATGCAGGATACGCGGGTTATCCAGGCCAGCGCCCTGCGTTCACGCGAGGAGTTGATCACCGCAAGACGCCAGGCAGACGAGGCCGAAGACCGCATCCGCCAACTGGAGCAGGAGCTGGAGCAGGTCAGCGAGCTGGTGCGCGAAGACCAGTTGACCGGCACACTCAACCGCCG
>VFSW01007491.1_pt1 | contig 15836 bp, 15 predicted proteins | sample 5358111 | NCBI WGS metagenome assembly VFSW01 (sample SAMN11554181, study PRJNA540505) | mine drainage metagenome | isolation source: sediment from site ElyBrook_90M | place: USA: Ely Copper Mine, Vershire, VT | collected 2017 | reverse complement strand
CTTTCACAACATGCCGTACAGCTTCACGTCCACCATGCAGTACCAGCCGGGCTCCACGGGCGCCTCGTTCACGCAGGCGGATCTGGACCGCATCCAGGCGTGGATCAACGAGGGGGCGCTGGACAACTAGCGCGGCTGCGCTGGTGATGGTCCCGCATGGGCCTACTCCTCGGTGCCCGACAGCGCGGCGCTCAAGGCCAGGGCGAACACTTCGTACACGATGCTCCTGCGCTCGGCGAACACGCACTGGATGCGCCCGCTCGCCGTGTAGCTGAAGACGACGCGATACCCGCCAACGCGAAGCCGACAGTAGCCGTCCAGCGGCCCTTCGAGGGGCTTGATGTCCCCCTTCTCCTTCGCGAGATCCCTGAGCGCGCGCCGCAGCAGCCGCCGGGGCTCGGGGGGCAGGCGCTTCACGAAGTCGGCCACCTGGATCGAGACCTCGACCCTCATCCGTCGTCTTCGCCGATCGCGGACAGGGGCAGAAACTTCGTCTTCCCTGCCCTGTGTTGCTCTACGGCGCGCATGGCAGCGCGACTGCCGAGGATCTCGAGGGTCTCGACGATGGCCTCCATGCGCTCCCTGGAGACCAGGTAGGCGACGGTCTCGTCGTGCCTGCGAATCGAGACAGGCTCTCCCTTCTGGACCTCCTTGAGGATCCGCGGGAGCTGGCTTTGCGCCTCGCTCACGGAGTACGTACTCTTCATGAGTGATCTACGTACGGCTGCGGCTGGCGACAGTCAAGCGCGGCCCGCGTACCGCGTCGCTGAGCAGTCGACTGACCGGGCACGCAACTGCGATGGTCATTGCGGCGGCTGGTCGAGGAACGCTAGTCGTCCATCCCCATCCCATCGAGGATCCTCGGGATGGCCTTCTCGACGCGCGCCTCCCGCGTCTTGGCCAGCTTCGCCTGCGAGATGTAATAGAGGTAGCCGCGCTGCCGCCCCGGGGTCAGCGCGGCAAACGCTTCCCGCAGCTCGGCGTCGTTCTCGAGCCGGTTCTCCAGCTCGACGGGCATCTCGTGGTCCTCGGTCCTCTTGAGCTTCACCTTCAACCCGGCCCGCTCCACCTCGATGGCCTCGCGAACGTAGGCCTTGAGCGTCTTCTCCAGCTTCAGGACGTCCTTCACGCTCGTGAAGCGGATCTGGCGGGCCGCCTGCACGTTCGCCGTCTGCTGGATCAGGACCCCCTTGGGGTCCTTCAGGAGCGCGCCCTTCATGAACAGCACGGCGCAGTACTCCTTGAACCCGTGCATCAGGACGACGTTCTTTCCGTCCAGCGAGTAGCAGGGCTGCCCCCACTTCAGTTCCTCGGTCAGGCCGCAGCCCAGGATGATGGCTCGCAGCTTGGTGAACTCCGCCTTCCACTTCTTGTCCCCGCGGATCCGCGCGTCGACTTTCCGGTTCATCTTCCAACCTTTACCCAAGTCCCCCGCGGGCGTGGAGGGGGTCAACCACCTTGCCCGGACGAGCCTTGTGGATTAGGCCTTGTCCTTCGCCGTGCCCCGCCGTACCCGCCTCACCCCCCTGTGTTGCGCCATGCTGTTCGCCACGGTCGCCTTCCTGGCGACGGCGCTGGCGTCGGGCCGCGCCCAGGCCAAGGAAGAGAGCAGCACGCCCGACCCCATGACCCTCGAGGTCCCGGGGTTCTCCGATGCGTTCTATTACAAGCCGCGCAGCAAGTCGGCCCGCCCCATCCTCATGTACCTGCACGGTCGCGGGGGCAACGCGTTCGAGGATTGCCGCAAGTGGGCGCGCGTCGCCCGGCAGTTCGGCTGGGTCGTGTGCCCGCAGGCCAGCGGCGAGACCGACAGCGGCGGCCGCACCTGGGGCAACGACGCCGACGGCGCGAAGCGGATCATCGACGCCACCGTCGCCGCCCTCAAGGCCGAGTTCCACGGGCGGGTCCACACGCGCGGCAACATCCTCATCGGCTTCAGCGAGGGCGCGTACATCGCCCAGCAGGTCGGCCTTCGCGATCCCGCCCACTGGAACCGCTGGCTCATCCTCGCCGCCAACGACAAGTACTGGTGGGGCGACGCCCCGCAGCTGCTCGAGACCAATCGCGCCAAGATCCGGCGCGTGTACCTGTTCACGGGCGAGAACGACCAGGTGGTCGATGCCACCCGGCGCGTCGGCGACATGCTCAAGGACGCGCACATCCGCGTGCGGGTCCGCATCGCGCCGGGTCTGGGGCACGAGGTGCCTGCCGACCGCATGATCACCAACTACCGCCGTCCCCTTCGCTGGCTCACCCGGGGCGGCTGAAGAAGGCGAGCATGCGCTGCGTGGTGGCGCCGTCGGGCGTACGGGCGTCGCGCCCGTCCGCGGAGTCGCTCGATGCCGTGAGGCACCTGGGCGCGCGGTTCCCGGAGGCGCTGCTGCGCCAGGTGCCGGTGGTGCGCGCGCAGGAGCTCGATCGGCGCGCGGACCCGACCGGGGACACGCGCGTGTGGCTGGCGCTCGAGTGCATGCAGGTGACGGGCAGCTTCAAGGTGCGCGGGGCCCTCGTGGCGCTCGATGCGCTGAGGGGTCGCGGGAGCATCGTCGCGGCCAGCGCAGGCAACCACGGTGCGGCCGTCTCCTACGCGGCCGGCATCGTCGGGCTGGCGGCCACGCTCTACGTGCCCCGCACCATCGCCGCCGCGAAGCGCGAGCGCATCGAGCGCCACGGGGCGCAGCTCGTCGTCGCGCCGAGCGATCACTACGACGACGCCGAGGCCATGGCCAAGGAGGTCGCCGCCTCGAAGGGGGTGCCGTTCGTGTCGGCCTACGACGACGAGCGCGTGGTGCTGGGCAACGGCAGCTCGCTCGGCTTCGAGATCGTCCAGGCGCTGGGCCGCGGCCGGGCTCGCATCCTCGCTCCCTTCGGGGGCGGCGGGCTCGCCACGGGTCTCGCGTGGGCCGTGGGAGGCGAGAGCGCCGTCTGGGGCGCCCAGAGCGAGGCGTCGTGCGCGATGGCCATGTCGCTCGAGCGTGGCTCGGCGGTCGAGCGGCTCGAGACCGGCGGCACCACGCTGGCCGAGGGCCTCGAGGGCGGCATCTCGGCGTCCGCGTTCGAGCGCGCCCGCGGGGTGGTGGGCGGCGTCGTCGTCGTCAGCGAGGCGCAGATCGCCAGGGCCATGGTGCACGCGCACAAGGACCTGGGCCTGGTGATCGAGGGCAGCGCCGCCGCGGCGCTCGCGCCCGTGCTCGAGGGCCTGCCGGCACCGGTGCGCGGCGGCGACGTGGTCGTCGTGCTCACGGGTCGCAACGTGGACGCGGCGCGACTCGAGCAGGCGCGCGGCCTCGCGAGCGCGAGCGCATGACCGCCCCCTTCGTCCTCGGCATCGCCGGCGGCTCGGGCTCCGGCAAGACGACGGTCGCCCGCGCGATCCTCGAGGCGCTGCCGCCCGGCTCCGGCATCCTGCTCGAGCAGGACCACTACTACCGCTCGCAGTCCCAGCTGCCGTTCGAGGAGCGCGAGCGCGTCAACTACGATCACCCCGACGCCCTCGAGACCGAGCTGCTCGTCGAGCACCTGGACGCGCTGCGCGACGGGCGTGCCATCCTTCGTCCCTCGTACGACTTCGCCACGCACGACCGTTCGCCCGAGGGTCTGCGCATGGCGCCGGCGCCGGTGGTGATCGTCGAGGGCATCCTCGTGCTCGCCGACGAGCGCCTGCGCGCGCGCTTCGACGCCAAGGTCTACGTCGACACGGACGCCGACATCCGCCTGATGCGCCGCATCCGCCGCGACCTGGAGCACCGCGGCCGCACGTTCGCCCAGGTCCGCAAGCAGTACTACGAGACCGTGCGCCCCATGCACCTCGCCTTCGTCGAGCCGAGCAAGCGTTTCGCGGACGTCATCCTCCCGGAGGGCGGGCAGAACCGCGTCGCGCTCGAGCTGCTGCTGGGGAGCATCCGCGGTCGCATCTGATACCATCGAGAGTCCCGTGCCGGCCGCCCGCAACCCACCCTCGGTCCTTCCCGGCGCGATGTCGCCCAGGGTCCGCCTGGTGTGCGATCTGCTCGTGAAGGACGGCGTGCTCAAGCCCGAGCAGCTCGAAGCCGTGTACACGCAGCTCCACAAGTCCGGCGACCGGGTGGAAGAGGTCCTGCTCGAGATGGGGCTCGTCAGCGAGGCCGACCTGCTCAAGTCGCTCGCGACCTACTACAAGGTCTACTTCATCTCGTCCGAGAAACTGGCCAAGGCCGACCTGGGGCGCGCGCTGCTCGACATGCTCCCCATGAAGTTCGCCGAGAAGGTGGGCGTCTGCCCGCTGATGTTCGACGCGAACACGCACGCGCTCACGGTGATCACGGCCGACCCCGACGACCTCGAGGTGCTGCGCGAGGTGCAGCTCGCGTCGGGCGCGCGCGAGCTCAAGGCCGTGTTCGCACGGCCCGCGGCCGTGAAGGCCCTCATCGCCAAGGCCTACGGCGGCGACATCCACGCCTTCGCCCTGCTCGACCGCCAGGCCCACGTGCAGTTCCAGGCGATGCTCAACGTCTACGAGCGCAACCTGGTCTCCGACGACGACATGAACGTGTCGGTGGTACGCGCCGAGGCCAAGTCGCGCGGGCGCGAGCGGGTGCTGAGCGAGAAGGAGATCGCCCAGGGCGGCACCGCGCCAGCCGGGGGCGCGGGAGTGTCGAGCGCGTCGTTCGTCGAGCTGCTCGCCGTGCTGGTGAGCCTCATCGAGAACGCGCGGCCCGATCTGCGCGGCCACTCGGCCCAGGTCGCCCGCCTGGTGCGCCGCATGGCCGAGAAGATGGGGCTGGAGACCGCCGGCACCAACGCGCTCGTCGCCGCGGCCTACGTCCACGATCTGGGCAAGATGGGACAGTACCACCTGACATCGCTCAACTGCGCCGAGTACGAGGGGCACAAGGCCGCCGCGCAGAAGTACCACGGCGTCCCCTCGCGCCTCATGGAGCCGGTGCGCCTTCAGTCCGAGACCATCTCCGCGGTCGAGCACATGTACGAGCGCTACGACGGCCGGGGCTTCCCCTCGGGCCAGCAGGGCAAGGACATCCCGCTGGGCGCGCGCGTGCTCGCGATCTGCGACACCTACGCCGACCTGACGCAGAACCCGCGCAACCCCTTCCGCAAGGCGCTCTCCACGCAGGAGGCCTCGGCCGCGCTCACGCAGCACAAGGGCACGGTCTTCGATCCGAACCTGGTCGACCTGTTCCACCACACCATCGCCGGAGAGGACCTGAAGGCGCGCCTTCTGGCCGACCGGCAGCAGGCGCTGCTCGTCGACGTCGATCCCGAGGAGACGACGGTCCTCGAGCTTCGCATGATCGAGCAGGGCTTCGTGGTGAAGACGGCGCGCAGCATCGAGCAGGCGCTCAAGGTGCTGGCCGAGGGCGAGACCGACCTGGTCGTCGGCGAGGTCGATCTCGGCACGTCCGACGGGCTCGCCCTGCTGGCCGAGGCGCGGCGGCAGCCGTGGGGCAAGGACATGCCGTGGGTCATCTACACGGTGAGGCAAGAGCGCGCGGTGGCGCAGCGCGCGTTCGAGCTGGGCGTGCTCGACTACGTGAACAAGCCGGCGAACGCCGACGTCCTCGTCGCGAAGCTCAAGGCCATGCTGGCGCAGCGGGCCAGCAACCGGTCGTCGCGCGGCGTGAGCGGCTCGCTCGCCGAGATGGGCCTGCCCGACATGGTGCAGGTGCTCTTCCACGGCAGGAAGAGCGGCAACCTGCGCATCCGCGCGCGCGAGGGCACCGGCGAGATCCACTTCCAGGACGGCAACGTGGTCAACGCCCTGTGGAACGAGATGCGCGGCGAGTCCGCGTTCTACGCGATGCTCAAGCTGCGCGAGGGCGAGTTCGGGCTCGACCCGGCGTTCAAGCCCACGTCGCGCGTCATCAACCAGTCGGCGGAGGCGCTGCTGCTCGAGGGGATGCGGAGGTTCGACGAGGGGATCGGGCCGTAGACGGAGCGCGATTGTCGAACGACCGTGCCCGCGTCACGCGCTATCTTCGAGTCGCCATGTCCCGCCTGGCGCGCGTGCGCGCAACTCTCCGGACCGATGGCCGATGGGATGGTAGGAGACCCCAATGAAGCGCATCCCCTCTCTGCCGAAGCACGCCGCCGACGCGTGGCGCGGCTGCCTGGTGTTCGACGCGCCCGTCTACACCACGTCCATCGCCGCTTCGAGCGGCACGGTCCTGGCGGCGACGGAGCGCATCTACCGCCTTCCCCGCGGAGACACGCGCTGGCAGTGGGGCGAGGTCCCCGAAGGCCACGGCGACGTTACGGCCGTCGCCGTCGAGCCGCGCCGCGCCGGAAAGCAGGGCTGCATCGTCGCGGCGACCCTCGGCGCCCTTCACTTCTTCGACGGGGAGGGCGTGATCACGCAGCCGCTGCCCGAAGGGCTCACCGAGGTCCACCACATGATGTGGGCGCCGCGCGCGGGCGCGCTCGACCCGACGATGTGCCTCTACCTGGACTTCGGCGACCAGGTGATGCGTCTGTTGCCGGACGAGGGAAAGGGGACCCGGGCCTTCGAGGGGAAGTTCTGGCAAAACGACCGCGCCGACGACGAGACCCGCGGGATGGCGAGCGACGGCGACCGCGGCGTCGCCTACGGGGCGCTGGACGAGGAGTACTGGGCCCTCGACGTGTGGGCCCTCATCGACTTCGACGAGAACCTCTGGGTGCGCCGCAGCATCCCGGCGCCGGGTTTCTTCTGCGGGGCGCGGCTCGCCGTGGCCGGTAGGGCCGTGGCCGTGGCCTTCGACCACGTGGGCGGCGTCTGGCTGACGCGCGACATCAAGGAGCAGGACTTCGTCGAGCTCGAGGCGTTCCGCGCCGACGAGGACGACCACGTGGACTACGACCGCGGCGCGGCCCTCGCCTTCGAGGGCTCGAGCCCCGATGCCGCCCTCTTCGTCGCCGCCAACGAGACGGCGCAGCGCGCCGCGATCGCTCGCGTGGACGCCACCGGTCGCATCGAGCGCATCGGCGAGCTCGAGACCAGCGACGAGAGCGGCGTCCGGCTGATCCACCAGATGGTCTGGGACGACACACGTCGGACGCTCTGGAGCGCCGCGGGACGCGCCGGTGTGCTCGGCTCGACGGCGCCGGGCGCGCCCGTGCCGATCGGCAAGGGGGCGGGCGCCGGAGCGTCGTCGTAGCGGTTCGCGAAGGGGCTGCCGGCACGGGGCGAGAGCCTGACATCCGTGCGTCAGGTTTGTCGGTCGCGACGCCGATTCGTCGCGATCCGAGCGTTGACCGTCGCATCGGTGGAAGTGACGATGCGGCAGTCGCACGAAGACCAAGGAGATCCTCATGAGCCTCACGTTCTATTTCGCACCCAACTCGACGGCCACCATCACGTCCCTCGTCCTCGAGGAGCTCGGGACGCCGCACGAGAAGGTGAAGCTCTCGTTCGACGACAAGGGGACCAGGAAGCCCGACTTCCTGAAGCTGAACCCGAACGGCCGCGTGCCGACGATCGTCCACGACGGAACGCCGATCTGGGAGTCGGCTGCGATCACGATCTATCTCGGGGAGCAGTTCGGTGAGAAAGCCAAGCTCTGGCCCGGCGCCGGCCCGAAGCGCGGCGAGGCGATGAAGTGGGTCGTCTGGACGAACGTCCACCTCGGCGAGGCGGTGTACCGCTGGGCGCGCAACACCATGTGGGCGCCCGAGGATCAGCGCAACGCGAAGGCCGCCGAGGCCGCGGCCGGCGACATCCAGAAGGAGCTCAGGCTGCTCGACGGCGCGCTCGAGGGCAAGCAGTACCTCACAGGGGACTACACGCTCGCCGACACGCACGTCAGCGCGTTCATCGACTGGCTGAACCACATGAAGATCGACATGAAGTCGTTCCCGAGCCTCACGGCCTGGAACAAGCGATGCGGCGCGCGGCCCGCGTTCGGTCGCGTGATGGCGCGAGAGAACGGCTGAGGGCGAGCCCAGCGCTACTGCGTGGGCGGCGGCGGCGCGATGAGCGTCAGGTTCAGCCCGCCGGGGTACTGGTAGCTCGTGTACTCGCCGTAGCCGAGCACCTGGAGCCCGACGGGCTTGCTCGCGACCAGGGTGTGCGCGCCGTCGTTGTTTCCCGGGAGGCCCAGGCGCGCCACCTGGTAGCCGTCCGCGATGAGGGTGGGGCTCTCGGCGGTGATCATCGTCCCGTCGAGCCACAGCTGCGCGTCCGCGGGCATCACCACGTCCATCCAGTTCTCGCTGTAGTCGTTGGGCGCGAGGAACACGTACTTCACGCGGTACTGCTCGACGGAAGCGAACAGCGACTGCGACGGATCACCCAGGCCGCCCGTCGAGTCGACCAGACTGCCCCCCAGCTGGAACGACGCGACCACGAACTCGCTGGTGCCCGTCACCTCGAAGTCCTGCGCGACGACGCCGCAGTCCACGACCTGACCGGCGTCGAGCGTGGCCGGGCAGTGCCCGGGGTTGGAGGGGGCGTACGTGAGCGTGGTGCCGTCGACGTTGCCGACCATGCGCACGACGTGGCCGATGGGCACGCCACCCGGGGCCGTGGGGACCGTGACGAAGTACCGCTTCCCGAGCGTCTCGGCGGGGAAGACCGACTGCTCCAGGTGATCGCAGGCCAGCGCGGTCTCGGGCACTTGATCGCACGGAGCCCCGCTGATGACCTGGACCGGCTGGTCCGCTTGAACGAGCGTGCCGCTGAGATCGAACGTGTCGCCCAGATCCGTCACCAGCTGGGCGACGTCGCCCGCGTCGAGCGTCAGATCGAGCTCGCCTCCGGCGGCGGTGGAGGCGATCCCCGTTCCCGCCTTGATGTCGGCGGACGGGGAGACGAGCACCTTGACGTGGGTGCCGTCGGCCACGCCCGTGATGGTCAGGGTGCCCGCCATGGACGGCATCCTCATCGCGCCGTTCGTGAGGGTCTCCCCGGGGTAGGCGACCACGCGGGCGTTGCCCGTGAGCGCGGTGCTCGGCAGCAAGAGCGAAGCGTCGTTGGTGTACGAGAAGCAGCCGACCGGTGGGCCGTAGTTGCGGCTGTTCATGTCGGTGCAGGGCTTGTCGCCCGGGCACGACGACCAGTCCTTGCCTGCCGGCCCGCCGGCGCCCTTGTACTCGAGCGCGTTGAACTGGGTGACGATGACGGGGACCGAGCTGACGAGGTGGTAAGCCGCGCCCGTGGCGAGCGTGGACGTGGTGACCGGCGCCGACGAGCCGCACTCGTCGGAGTCGGGTCCCTTGAGCTGGGGCACCCACGGCAGGTAGAACTTCGTCAGCGCGCCGGCGAGGATGATCTGGGTCTGGTTCACGCCGCCGGGGCCAGTGACGGTCACCTGCGCGGTGGCGGTGCCGGTGTTGGCCACGACCACGGCGTAATCGAAGATCGACCAGACGTTGTTCGCGAGCACCGTGGGCCAGTAGTCGCAGCCCACGTACGACTTCGAGGCGGCGGCCTCGGCGCAGGTCTTCGGATCGTCGCTCGCGGGGACGGGCGGGCCGAAGGTCCCCGGTCCGCCGTCGGAGGTCGTGCCCGCGTCGGCCGGGATGAGCGAGCCCAGCACCGGAGGCGGCGAGGACGAGCCGCAGCTCGCGACGAGCGCCGCGGCCCCCAGCGCCGCGAAGACCCATCGCCCCATGACGGAAGGCTACGCTACTTCCCCACGAGCGCCACGGCCAGCAGCGTGACCAGGGCTCCCACGAGCATGGCGACGACGGCGGCCACGATCATGCGCGCCCGGGCCCGGCGCCGGAGCACGCGCGGATCGGCCGCGGGGGCGCGCGCCACGAGCGCGAGCGCCTCGAGCATGGCGTCGGCGGTCTGGAAGCGGGTATCGGGCTCGCGGCCGAGCGCCTTCGCCACGAACGCCGCCAGCTCGCGCGAGACCTCGGGCCGGTAGCGACGCACGTCGGGCGCGTCGCTGGTGCAGATGGCGATGAGGATCTGTTCGTAGGTCGGGCCCACCTGGGGAGGTCGTCCCGCGAGGCACTCGAAGAGGATGGCGCCGGCGGAGTAGAGGTCGCTGCGGGCGTCGAGATCGGGAGCGGCGCGCGCCTGCTCCGGCGACATGTACAGGGGCGTGCCCAGCACCAGCCCTCGCCGCGTGAGCACGACCGGCGCGGTGCCGCCCGCCGGGCGCTCGATCTTGGACATGCCGAAGTCGACGATCTTCGCGAAGCAGGGGTCTGCGCCCTGCTCGACCAGCAGGACGTTGTCCGGCTTCAGGTCGCGGTGGACGACTCGCTGCCGGTGCGCGGCCGACAGACCCTGCAGGATCTGCTCGAGGATGTGGACCGATTCGTCGATCGGCAGGGTGCGCTGCCGGCGCAGGCGCTTGCCCAGGTCCTCGCCCTGGAGCAGCTCCATCACCAGGTACGGGCACCCGGCCTCCGTCCCGCCGTCGAGGACGCGGACGATGTGCTCGCTCGCCGCGGCCGTCGCGGCCCTGCCCTCGCGGGCGAACCGGGCGACCACCGACGTGTCGCGCGTCCACTCCCGGTCCAGGATCTTGATGGCGAAGCGCTCGGGGCCGGACAGGGCCTCGGCCTCGTACACGACGCCCATGCCCCCGTGACCCAGGGTGCGGACGATGCGGTAGCGACCACCCAGCGTGCGTCCGGTCCAGTCGACCGGTTCGGGGAGGGGAGCTGGCGTCAGCAGGCGTGGGGCCGTCAGGCGCCGAGCTTGTGGACCGCCGCGGCGAGCCGCGACACGGTGCGCGAGGCGGTCTTGGGGGGCACGGCACCCTTGCTGGAAGCGCGGTCGATCTCGACCGTGGCGGCGAGCAGCGCGGCCTTGGCGGCCTTGGGGTCCTTCGCGGCGATGGCGGCGCGCACGGTCTTCACGTGGGTGCGCACGGCGCTCTTGATGGCGCGGTTGCGCAGGGTGCGCTTGATACGCTGACGGTTGCGCTTCTCGGCGGATGCGTGATTGGCCACGGGAAAAACCCTCGGAAAGGACGGGGGGCGCAATCTACGGGGACCGGCGGGAAAGTCAAGGAGGGGCCGGGGGGCCGCGCCGGGAGGGCCCCCGCGCGCAAGTGATACCCTGGGACGGAGAGATGTCGATCCAGGCACGTCCCCGACGGCTGGGCCCCTACGACATCGTCGTCAAGATTGCCGGCGGCGGGATGGCCACGATCTACCTCGGGCGCGCGCGCGACGCCTCCGGGGCCGAGCGGCTCGCGGCGGTGAAGGTCATCCGGCACGACCTTCGGCACGACAAGCGCTTCGTCCAGATGTTCCTGGACGAGGCCAAGGTCCTGTCGCGCCTGTCGCACCCGAACGTGGCCGGGACCCACGAGTTCGGCACCGACGACGCGCAGCACTTCATCGCGATGGAGCTGCTGGTCGGGCGAACGCTGCTAGACGTGTGGAACGCCTGCAAGGAGCGCAAGCTGTCGCTGCGTCTCGATCACGCCGCGTGGATCGCCGCGCGCGTGGCCGAGGGGCTGCACTGCGCGCACGAGCTGACCGACGAGCACGGCGTCCCGCTGCGCGTCATCCACCGCGACGTCAACCCGAGCAACATCTTCCTGACCTTCGAGGGCGAGGTGAAGCTCTTCGACTTCGGCCTCGCCAAGTCCACGGGGCGGCAGCACGCCGACAGCTCGGCCGGGATCGTCAAGGGCAAGCTGCCGTACCTGTCGCCGGAGCAGGTGGAGCAGCAGCCGCTCGATCGCCGGAGCGACGTCTTCATGCTCGGCACGACGCTCTGGGAGCTGACGACGATGCGGCGTCTGTTCGCGAAGGACGACGACGTCGACACGCTGATGGCCGTGCGCGCGGGCCTGGTTCCGGATCCGCGCGGCAGGATGCCGTCCTACCCGGAGGCGCTGTGGAACGTCGTCCGGCGCGCGCTCGCGCGCGATCGCGAAGAGCGCTACCCCACGGCGGCGGCGTTTGCGCGCGACCTCGACGCGTTCGCGGCCAGCCAGGGTGAAGAGGACTGGGCCGCCATGACCAGCGACATCCTCGACGCGCTGTTCCCCGGCGAGCGCGAGAAGCGCGCGCTCTGGCTGAAGATGGCCAACACCTCCGTGAGCACGCCCGCGCGCGCGACCATGCCCCCGCCCGTGCCGCTGGCGGGTGGGGATCCGGGGGTGCCGCCGATCCCGTCGTCCAGGCCACCCTCCTCGAGGCAGCCGCCGCCGCTGCCGTCGGCCTCGTCCAGGCCGCCGAAGAAGAGCTCGTCGCGGCCTCCGTCGAAGGGGCCGCGCAGCTCGTCGAAGATACGCGTGCGCAAGGGGTGAGGGCGCCGTCTCAACCCGGCAGGGCAATCCGGAACGCCGCCCCGCCCAGGTCCCCCGTCGTCACGGCGATGGTCCCGCCGTGCGCCTCCGCGATCCCTCGCGCGATGGCCAGCCCCAGCCCGGCCCCTCCGGCCGCACGTCCCCTCGATCCCTGCTGGTACCGGTCGAAGACCGTGGCGCGCTCGGCCTCGGGGATGCCCGGGCCGGTGTCGGCGATCTCGAAGGTGGCGCTGTCGCCCTTGCGACCGTCGCGCCACACCCGCAGCCGCACCCGTCCGCCCTTGGGCGTGAACTTGAGCGCGTTGGCGATGAGGTTGTCGAGCGCCTGCCGGAGCTTCTGCGGATCGGCGCGCACCTCCAGATCGAGCGAGCCGTCGAACTCCAGCGCCACCCGCCGCCGCGTGGCGACGGGCGTGAAGACCTTGAGCATGGGCTCGACGAACGAGCGCACCTTCACCGTGCGCGGCTGGACCGAGAACATCCCCGCCTCGAGCCGGCTGGCCGCGAGCACGCCGTCGACCAGCCGCGCCATCTCCGTGCACATCCCGCGGATCTGCTGCACCGTCGTGTGGCGCTCGGCGGCCGACAGGTCCTCGGACTCGAGCACCTCGGCGATGAGACCGAGCGACGACAGCGGGTGGCGCAGGTCGTGGACCAGCATCGCGATGTGGTCCCGGCGCTGCGACTCGAGCAGGCGCCGGAGGCGGAAGGTCTCGACCGCGGCGCGCACCCGGGCCAGGAGCTCCCGGGAGTCGATGGGCTTGGTGAGGTACGCGTCGGCGCCCTCCTTCAGGCCCGCCTCGATCGCGTGCGGCTCGCGGCGCGCGGCGGTGAGCATGAGCACCGCGGGGCCGCCGCCGCGGCGGGCGCGCAGCCTCTTGAGCACCTCGACGCCGTCGAGCCCCGGCATCGAGACGTCGAGCAGCACCACCTCCGGCTCCCGCTCGTCGACCAGGCGCAGCGCATCGACCCCGCTCTGCGCCGTGCGTACGCGGTGGCCGTCGTCGGCCAGCAGCGCCTCGTAGAGCGCGAGCGCGTCCGGGAAGTCGTCGACGATGAGCACGTCGCCGCCCGAGTCGCCGAGCGTCGACAGCGAGGGACGATCGTGTCCCGCGAGGCTCACGACAGCGTTCCCGTCCGCGTGCTGGCGGCGCTGCTGGCCGGGGGCGGAACGCTCGCGGGCGAGGGCTCGACGAGCCGCGGCGCGACTTTCGGCAGCACCAGCGTGAAGATCGAGCCGCCGCCCTCGCGCGCGCGCACCTCGATCTCGCCGCCCAGGGCGCGCGCCAGCCTGCGCGACAGCGCCAGCCCCACGCCGGTGCCCTCGTAGCGACGGCCGTCGCCCATGTCGAGCTGGTGGAAGTCCTGGAAGAGCTCCTTCATCGCGCCCGCCGGGATGCCGATGCCCGTGTCCTCGACCGACACGTGGATCTCCGTCGCGGTGATGCGCACGTGCAGCACGACCTCGCCGCGATCGGTGAACTTGATGGCGTTGGAGAGCAGGTTGAGCAGGATCTGACGCACGCGCTGCGCGTCGGTCATCGTCACGGCCTCGCCCTCGGCGTCGACGGCGAGGCGCAGCTCCTTGCCGCTGCGCAGGCTGTCGACCTCCGCCACGCAGGCGCGCGAGAGCTGCGCCACGTCGACGGCGGCCATGCGCACCTCGACGCGCCCGGTCTCGGCCTTCGCCAGATCGAGCACGTCGTTGATCAGCTCGAGCAGGTGCTCGCCGTTGCGCTTGATGCGCTCGAGCGACTCGCGAGCCCGCGGCGACAGCTGCTCCTTCGGCGAGGACACGAGCAGGTCGGCGAAGCCCAGGATGGCCGACAGCGGCGTGCGCAGCTCGTGGCTCATCGAGGCGAGGAACTCGGTCTTCACGCGGTTGGCGCGCGTGAGGCGCTCGCCTTGCTCCGTGAGGGCGACGCTCTTCTCGCGCAGGCGATCGTGCGTCCAGGCGTTGTGCAGAGCGACCGCCAGCTGCCGCGCCGCGTCCCGCACCGACTCCGCGTCGCCCTCGGAGGCCACGTGGATGCCGCCGAGGACCAGCGCTCCCGCCCCCTCGTCGCCCAGGGCGATGGGGTACGCGAGCACCCAGCGCAGCGGCGCCTTGCCGATGCCCAGGTCCAGCTTCGGCAGCGGCTCCGCGAGCTCGTCGGCCCGGAGCAGTACCGGCTCGCGCCGTTCCAGGACGCTGCGCGGCAGCCCCTCGGCCCCGAACGCCTTGTGGTCGACGCTGCGCCCGTCGGCCGCGCTGGCCTGCACGGCCACCAGGCGATCGGCGTCGTCGAGCAGATAGACCACGCCGACCTGCGCCTCGGCCAGCCGCACGAGCGACTGCATGCCGCTGGCCGCCAGGGCCTTGACGTCGAGCGTCTTGAGCTCGCGCACGAACTCGGCGTACGCGCGCGCGCGCTGATCGCGATGGGCCAGGTCGGCATTGACGCGCGTGAGCTCGGCCACGGCGCGCTCGCGATCGGCCAGCGTGGAGCGCAGGCTCGAGTCCTTGCCGAGCAGCAGCGCGTGCATCTTGCCCAGGCTCGTCGCCAGCGCGCCCAGCTCGTCGCGCCGGGCCGGCATCGCGGGCAGCGGCTCGAGCGCGCCCGTGGCCTCCATCGCCTCCTCGAGCCTGCGCGTGGTGCCCGCGACGTCGAGCGCGATCCACGCGCCGCTGCCGAGGGCGAGCACGATCGCGACCAGCAGCACGGTGAGCGTCAGACGCCGCGAGGCGTCGGCCAGCGCGAAGGCTTCCTGCTCGCCGGCGTCGGCGTCGTCCTGGGCGTGGTTGCGCAGCTCCTTGAGGATCTCGCGCATCTCGTCGGTGAGGACCTTGCCCTCGTCGGCCAGGCCCGAGTTGACCAGACCCAGCTCGCGCGCGTGGATCTGCGGCTCGCTGATGTCGTGGATCCACTGGTGGATCAACCGCCCGAACGCGGCGACCCGCTCGTCCTCGATGCCGTTTTCCGCGATGCCCTGCGCCTCGGCCAGGACGCTGTCGAGCTCCTTGTTCGCCTGGTCGTAGGGCTCGAGGAAGCTGCTGTTGTTGGTGAGCAGGTAGCCGCGCTTGCCGGTCTCGAGGTCGGCCATGAGGCGCAGCAGCTGCTCGGCGTGGTCCGCGAGCTTCAGGTCGTGCTGCACCAGGCGCTCGAACTTGTGGTCGACCTCCTCGTGCGCCGCGTTCGCGCGATAGAGCCCCACGCCGAGCACCGCGACGACGAGCAGTGAGCTCAGGAGGATTCGCCAGAAGAGGGCGCTCGCGAGAATACGCACGCGATCTGCTGGTACGGTAGCATGAGCGCCCTGAACGCGACGCGCCTCGAGCAGTGGGCAGACCGGGCGACCGTCGCGTGCATCGCCCTGTACGGCCTGGCGGTGTGGTGGCCCACGCGGGACCTTCCGTACCACTGGGACAGCGCGACCTTCGTGGTCGACGCGGCGCGGGACCTGATGTCCCGGGGCTTCCACCCGCTCGTCGCGACGCACTCGGATTTCGCGCACCCGCCGCTGTTCGTCGCCCTGGTGGCGCTCGCGTGGACCGTGCTGGGCGAGTCGCGCGTCGTGGCTCATGCGCTCGTGCTGCCGGCGCTGCCGGCGGCGATGCTGGCGACGTGGCGGCTGGGCCTGAAGCTCGGTGACCGGGCG
>VFSW01007490.1_pt1 | contig 15837 bp, 15 predicted proteins | sample 5358111 | NCBI WGS metagenome assembly VFSW01 (sample SAMN11554181, study PRJNA540505) | mine drainage metagenome | isolation source: sediment from site ElyBrook_90M | place: USA: Ely Copper Mine, Vershire, VT | collected 2017 | reverse complement strand
TCCCACCGGACGGTGGTCAGTTGGCTGGCTATGATCCCGGTGTGAGAAATGGCGGCTACCCCGAGGTTCGTTCTCAACTACTGGTGACCGGCGAGCCTCCGTATCCCAACGCGAAAGTGTTCAGTCTCGAGCGAATGCTTGCGGAGGCCCGATACGACCTGCTGGTGATGAGCGACAGTGACATTTGCGTCACACCGGATTTCCTGGGCTCGGTAGCGGCCGAGTTCTCCGATCGGTCCGTGGCTGTTGCCACGTGCCCATATCGGGCACGCTCGGGCCGCAGCTTGTGGTCGGCGCTGGAGGCTGAAGGGATGAACACGGAGTTCCTGGGCGGCCTTCTGGTGGCCGCGTGCATCGAGGGCGTAAAGTTCTCGGTGGGGCCCACCGTGGCGGCGCGGCGCTCCGCTCTGGACACCATCGGCGGCCTTGCCGCGCTGAAGGATTATCTTGCGGAGGACTACCAGCTCGGACGCGCGGCGGCAGGCGCGGGACTCGGCGTGATCCTGTCGCGCACGATCGTGGAGCATCACATTGGCAGCGACTCGTTCCGCCTCAACGCACTCCACCGTCTCCGCTGGGCCCGCAGCACGAGGCGCTCGCGACGGGCGGGCTACCTTGGCATGATTTTCACCAATCCACTCCCCATCGCCCTCGCGCTTCTGGGGGCCGACGCGCGGTGGTGGCCCGCAGTGGCGGCCGCCGTCGCGTTTCGTTCCGCGGCGGCCTGGGCAACATCTGTGTGGGTGCTCGGCGTGCAACCGCGCTGGATGTTGCTGCCCATTCAGGACGCGCTGAGCTTTGTGTTCTGGGTGGCCGGTTTTTTCGGAAACACGATTATCTGGCGCGGGCGCCGGTACCACCTGTACCGTGACGGCCGCCTGGAACTTCGCGCCTGAAGCGTTCCGGCAGGCGCGATTGCAGCGATCGGGGCGGGAGCGATCGTTCGGGTCGCGGCGGGGCAGTTGGGCTAGACTTCAATGGTGACCGTAGCCCGCGCACGCTGGATTCTGGGCGCCCTGCTCTGCGCCGCGACCATTCTGAACTACCTCGACCGGCTGGCCATCGGGATCGTGTCGGTGGAGATCCGTCACGATTTTCATCTCAACGAGCGCGACTATTCTTACATCCTGAGCCTGTTCTTTTTTGCCTACACGGTGATGTACGCCGGCTCCGGGTGGCTGCTGGACCGCCTGGGCACACGCCGCGGCTTCGCGCTATTCACCGCCGCGTGGTCGGCGGCGCAGATGCTCCACGGGTTTGCTACCGGATTTGTCTCGCTTGCCGCGTGCCGCTTTCTGTTGGGGCTGGCCGAGCCGGGCGCCTGGCCGGCGGCCGCCAAATCAGTGCAGGAATGGCTGCCTCCGTCGCGCCGCGCGCTGTTTATGGGCATCTTCAACGCCGGCACTTCGTTCGGCTCCGCGCTGGCGCCGGTGCTGGTGGCTTGGGTCACGCTGGCATACGGATGGCGCTCGGCGTTCGTGGTTACGGGTCTCGGCGGCCTGGTATGGCTGGCAGCGTGGCTGATGTTCTACCAGACACCGGAACGGGCCACGTTTCTGGCCCCGGGTGAACTCGATCGGCACAAGGCGGAGTTCGTCCGGACGCCGGCCGCCTCGGCCGCCGCACGGCCGTGGCAAGTGCTCGCCCGCACGCGCGGGTGCTGGAGCATAGCACTGGCGCGATTCTTCACCGACCCGGTGATCTACTTCGTGATCTTCTGGCTGCCCGAGTATCTCAGGCGCGAACGTGGCTTCGACCTGGCCATGGTCCGCAACTACTCCTGGGTGCCGTTCGTTGTCGGGGGTATGGGCTTTGTCGCAGGAGGCTGGCTGTCGGGACGCCTGATGCTTTCGGGTTGGACACTGCCTCGCGCGCGTCACGCCGGCATGGCAACCGGAGCCGCGCTGATGCCCTTCGCGATGATGACGCCATTTTTGCCGAATGCCGGGCTGGCGCTCGGGGCCACCTGCTTTCTCACTGTGGGTCATGGCATCTGGGTGGCCAACATTCAGACGCTTCCGGCCGATCTTTACGCGGCGTCCGAGGTCGGGACCATCACCGGGTTTACGGGCGCCGGTGGAGCGATCGGGGGAATGCTGGCGCAACTGGCCACCGGCTGGATCGTCACACGTTTTTCCTATGCGCCGGTGTTTCTGATTGCCGGCCTGATGCACCCCATGTCGGCCCTGCTGCTACGCCGCGCGCTTCCGAGCAGGTTTTTCCCGGGCCCTACTGAACCGGCCGCCGCGCGAGCGGTCGCCGACTAGGGTGCTCAACGAAACAGTAACTGCCTGAGTTAGTATTTGTCTGCTGCCGCGCGCTCAAGCCGGCTTCCACAGGGATCGCACTCCCATGCCGGTGAGGGTCGATGGCTCCGGCGTTCCCTGAACCACCAACCCGGCCTGAAACGTCGTGTCGAACGCGTTGATACGGGTTCAACGCCTGCGCCGCCGGTAGGAGGCACCGGCCAGTATCACACCCAATCCGAGTAGCATCGCGGTCGAGGGTTCCGGGGCATCTTCGCCGCGGGGTCCGCCAGGAACATCGGGACTCGCTGCGTATGCGGGTATTCCAGGGCTTTGCTTGGTCTGAAGCGCAAGAGACACCGGCCCCTGGATCATCGGCTGAACACCGTTCAGGGACTTTCCGGTAGGATGACTCCGGACGCCATTCGCCAGGGTCAGGCTATTTGCCGCCGCCAGGTCGAGGTTGTCGCGGCTGTTGAGGCTCGGAGCGGCCGAGGCCTGGACTGAATTTACAGCGGGCGCCATAGCGGCCACGCCCGACAAAGACATCGACAAGGTTCCTGCCGCGAGAAGTGCCGGAATCGCAATTCGCATTCGCATTTGGTCTTCCTCCGTTTGAATGGGCTTGTTGGCCCTGCCCGGCGCCGGCTCTGCGCACCGTGCTCTTTCAGTCTCTGCGAATCGAGGCCCGGCGGCCATTGCGGCAATCCCGATTCTGCGGCGGGAAAACCCTGAAATTTCTGTTCGTTAAAGGGTACCAGGCAAATCCGGGTAGCGAACCGAGACCAGGAAGAGACCGGAGGCCGGAGCGGTGCGGCAGGGCCGGACGCCGGAGCCAGGCTTCAACCGGGCGACCACGGAGTCGCGGTCGAGATTACCGCGGCCCGCCTCCAGAAGCGTGCCCACCAGATTGCGCACCATATGCTTGAGGAAGCCGTTCCCGCTCACGCGGTAGACGATGCGGTCGCTTTCCAGAACGACGCGCGAGGAAAACAGGCGCCGGATTTTCGATGCGCCAAGACGGTCCTTCTCGTCGGATGCGGCGAAGGAGCTGAAGTCATGCTCGCCCTCAAAGACGGGGGCGGTTTCCACCATCGCCTGCGCGTTCAGCGGATAAGGATGATGACAGACGTAGCGGCGCTCGAAGGGAGGACAAATGCGGCCGCGGAAGATCCGGTATTCATATGTCTTCTCGATCGCGTCGAAGCGGGGATGGAACGTGACCGGGGCTTGTCTGGCGCTCAGGATACGGATGTCGTGCGGCAGGAGGCGATTCATGGCCCGGAGCAGATTGTCATCCGGAATCGGATTGGTCAGGGAAAAGGCGGCCACCTGCGCCAGGGCATGGACGCCCGCGTCTGTGCGGCCCGACCCTTCGACAGCCACCGGCGCGCCCTCGATCTGGCCGACTACGCGCTCGATCTCGGCCTGGATGGTCGGCAAACCCGGCTGCACCTGCCAGCCGTGGTAGGCGGTGCCGTCGTAGGCCACCTCGATCCGGATGCGTCTCACAACGTCGCCGCTAGGCGGCCCGGGAACCGGGCTTCACCACGGGTATTCCCTGGCGGCATAGAGGGCAGTCCTCGGGAGGCCAGGCGGTCACGTTCATGGTATGCAGCGCCACGCGGGGTACGCCCAGGCCGGCGGCGCCGCCGCTGCGGTCAATAATGGAGCCCGCGCCAAGAACTAAGGCGCCGTGGGCCTGCGCGATCTCTATCACTTCGCGCGCGCTGCCGCCGGTGGTCACCACGTCCTCGACGACGACAACAGTCTCGCCGGGATCGATGGAAAATCCACGCCGGAGGGTCATCCCGCCGGCCGTATCGCGCTCCGTAAACACGAACCGGGCACCCAGCGCCCGCGCTGTCTCGTGTCCGATGATCAGGCCGCCGAGCGCGGGGGCGGCGACGGTCTGGATCTTCTCGCCGCCGGCGAGCCGTTGGAACAGCTCGCCTAGCATCTTGCCCAGCCGCTCGGCAAACGGGGGATGCTGCAGAACCAGCGCCGACTGCAGGTACTCCGGGCTGTGCATCCCGCTGGTGAGCCGGAAATGCCCCCGAAGATATGCGCCGGTCTCTTGAAACACGCTCAGCACGGAACCTTCAGCCTCGGACATACGCCTCAATATAGCACCGGGCGGCGAGCCGTCCGCGCCCGGGCACTCCATTGGCGGAGAGATGTTTCCCAAAAACGGACACTCAACAACTGCGAATCTCGGGCCATCGTGAATGAAACAAAGGACTTGGGCCACAACGGTGATGGGCCTCGGCGTGCCGGATGGTTTGGCAAGCTGCGGCTTTCCGTGGCTGGGAAGCCGGTGAGAAACCGGGCGGGGCGCCGGGTCCGGTGCGATACGATGGTCGATTCAAGGGAACAGAAAGGCTGCGGTTTGCGTGTCTCAGACTTGAGGAATCCGTCCCTGACCAAAGCCGCCCAGACGACCAGCGCTCCGCGTCCGGCGCGCGAGCAGGGCGGGAGGGCAGCCGGCGATGCAGCCCGTGGGTCCGGAGGCTCTGACGGGCATGGCTTGGCGAAGAAATGGGGAATTGGGGCGGCGTGGCATCGCCGGCACCCGCGCCACGCCGCGCGGGCCAGTATTCGGAGTCCGGCGGCTATTCCGGGACGGCCGGATTTTCTCGTCCCGTCGTGGCGAATTTCGGCCCGCTGCCGGGCGCCGGCATCTCTTCGACGAGTGAGCTTAGATACTTCAGAATGCTTGACATAGGCACCTACCTAACTTAAGGTAGGTCTAGTGTTCGCCGAAGTCGGGGCGAACCGGGGCGGTGAGAATTATTGTGTATTTTCTTGGTTTCGAAATGGCGTGGTTAGGGAGGGTATGAAAAGAATTCGATCGCTTCTGGCCCTGTTGTGCGCGTGCCTCGTGTTGAATCCGCCCGTTGCGGCCGCCGACGGCCAGATTACGCCCCCTTCGGGAGGCTTCATGGGCTTCCTTACGCGACAGTTCCGGGCCCCTCATATTGCTCCGGTCGATCTGCAGGATTCCGGGCGGCTGGACGCGCTGATGCGGGCAGGCAAGATCTACCTTTCGCTGCAGGACGCGATTGCGCTGGCACTGGAAAATAATCTGGACATCGCCTCGGTGCGCTATGACGGGTTCATAGCCGGGCAGGATCTGAAACGAGCGCGAAGCGGTGGCTTGCTGCGCGGAGTCAATACCGCCGTAATTCAGGGTCCGGCCAGCGCCAGCACGGCGAGTCCCGCGGCGATCATCACCACTGGCGTCACAACAAGCGTCGGAAGCGGCCTATCGCAGTTGGGCCCGAACGTTCCCACGCTTGACCCGGTGCTTGCGGGAACTCTGGCCTGGGCGCACGCGACGTCGCCTCAGACCAACGCCTTCCAGTATGGAACGTCGGTGCTCACCACGAACTCGCTGATCACCAACGTTTCGCTGAACAAAAGTTTCATCTCGGGAGGCACGGCGACCATCGGGTTCTCCAATAATTTCGTCGCCCAGAACAGCTACATCAACTTCCTCAACCCGTCGCGTACGGCAACGCTGTCGGCGCAATACCAGCAGCCGATCCTTCAGGGGCTTTCGCTAGCGGTCAATAACCGCTATATCCGCATCGCGAAAAACAACATCAAGTTGGCCAACGTGGTGTTCGAGGAGCAGGTGATCGCCACGGTCTCGAATGTCGTCGGTTTGTATTGGGATCTCGTCAGCTTCACGGAGAACGTGAGGTACGCGCGGCAGAATCTCGAGCTGGCGCGTGAAAACTACGAGGACAACCGGAAGCAGGTGCAGATCGGGACCCTGGCGCCGATCGAAATCACGCGGGCGGAAGCGGAGGTAGCGGCCAGGGAACAGGACGTCACGGTGGCCGAGACCAGCGTCCTGCAACAGGAGACGATCCTCAAGAGCGTCATCAGCAAGCGGGGGCTGTTCAGCCCGGATGTGGCCGAGGCGAGGATTGTGCCGACCGACAGCATCCAGGTGCCCGCTCGAGACGATCTTCCTCCTCTTGGCGATCTGATGGCCGAAGCCATGACGAATCGTCCGGAGTTGCGGCAGAGCGGGCTTACGGTGGAAAACAGCCGCATCCAGCTTCAAGGCACCAAGAACGAGCTGCTGCCATCGCTGAGCCTGTTCGCCTACATGAATAACCACGGCCTGGCCGGATTTCTCAACTCGATCACGCCGCCGCCGGGCTCGGGATTCGTCAACGGGGCGGACCCATATTTTATTGGCGGCGACGGCCTGGCGTTGGCCCAGTTGTTCCGGCGCAATTTCCCGTCGTACCGGTTCTTCTTCACACTCAATATTCCGTTTCGCAACCGCGCCGCGCAATCCGATTACGTTCACGATCAACTCACGCTGCGTCAGGCCGAGATCTCCAACCGGCAACAGGAGAAGCAGGTCCGGCTTGATGTCGCCAACGCGCTCAATTCGCTCAGCCAGGCGCGGGCGCAGTATGAATCGTCGGCGAAGCAAAAAATCCTGCAACAGCAAACGCTCGAGGCCGAACAGAAGAAGTACCGTTTGGGAGCCTCGACCACATATCTGGTCATTCAGGCGCAGCGTGATCTGGCGCAAGCCGAGTCCAATGAGGTGGTGGCCGAGAGCGTATATCAAAAGGCGAAGGTGAATCTGGACGTGGCCACCGGCCGCCTGCTGCCGTCCTATGGCATCAGTCTTGAGGAGGCGCGCCAAGGACGGGTTGCGCGCCCGCCCGCGGCGCCGCCCGAGCACTAGGAGCGAAGAATATGAGATCGATCGAGCAGACGTTTAACCGCAAGGCAGGAGGAAACATGAAGACAGCCCAATCGATGGTGGCGGTGCTCTGCGCACTGTTGATGGCCGCGCCGCCCGCCTTGCCCTCCGACCGGACCGAGGACGGCATCACCATTCATGCCCCGTCGGGCGGAGGCCCGTTTGGCGCGTTCCTGCACCAGTACCAGGGCAAGACGGTTGCTCCGCTCAACCTGGCCAATTCGCCGCGAATCGATCAGCTCATCCACGGCGGCATCATCTACCTGTCGCTACAGGACGCGGTTGCGCTGGCGATCGAGAACAACCTGGACATCAACGTCCAGCGTTACGGCCCGCTCATCGCCGAAGCGGACCTCCTCCGCGCGCAGAGCGGCGGGCTGCTGCGCGGCGTTCCGGCCTCAGTGCAGAACGGCGCTTTCAGCGCCGGTCAGGGCGTAAACGGCGGAGCGCTGGGCGCGGCCACGACGGGCGGAACCACGGGCGGCAGCACCGGGCCGGCGGCCAACGTGAATGGCGTCATCAGCCAGCTTGGACCCACTACGCCCAACCTCGACCCCGTGCTGCAGGGTTTCGCGGGATTCCTTCACTCGACGGCTCCCGAAACAAGCACCTTCCTTACCGGCACCAGCTCGCTGATCAGCGAGTCGCGGCTGGCGAATTTCACGCTCACCCAGGGGTTCCTCACCGGCGGCCAGGCCTCGCTATCCTTTGACAACCGCTACCTCACTCAGAACGCCACGACGAACAACCTGAATCCGTCCTGGAACGTGACGCTCGACCTTACGGTGACCCAGAACCTGCTGCAGGGCTTCGGCTACGCGGTCAACAACCGCAACATCCGGATCTCGGAAAACGAGCTCAAGACCTCCTCGCTCACCTTCCAGGAGCAGTTGATCTCGACCATCTCCAACATCGTGAATCTCTACTGGGACCTGGTGAGCTTCAATGAGACCGTGCGCTATGCGCGGCAGAACCTGGCGCTCTCCCAGAAGACATACGACGACAACAAGAAGCAGGTTGAAATCGGCACCCTGGCTCCAATCGAGATTACCCGCGCCGAGGCGGAAGTGGCGGCGCGCCAGCAGGACGTCACGGTGGCGGAGACCAACGTCCTCCAGCAGGAAACCATCATCAAGAACGCGCTGAGTAAAAATGGCGTCGCCACGCCGGATGTGGCCGAGGCGCGGATCGTCCCCACCGACAAGATCCGGATCCCCGACTCGGACAACCTTCCCTCGCTCCACGAACTGGTGCAGACGGCGCTCAAGACGCGGCCGGAGCTCGAAGTGACGCGCCTCAACGTCGACAACAGCCGCATCCAGATCGAGGGGCTCCATAACGGTCTGCTGCCTATCGTCACCGGGTTCGGCGAGTTGACCAATCACGGCCAGTCCGGTCAGATTTACGCCCCCGGGGTTGCAGGCCCCAGCGGCCAGCCCAATCCGTACTTTGTCGGAGGTTACACGACGTCCCTGGCCCAGGCCTTCCGCCGCAATTTCCCCGATTACAACGTCGGCGCACAATGGACGGTGACATTCCGAAACCGCGCCGCGCAGGCCGACTACACTTATAACCAGCTCACGCTACGCCAGTCTGAGCTGAGTGCGCAGAAGCAGCAGAACCAGGTGCTGGTGGACGTTCAGAACGCCATGATCGGTGTTCAACAGGCTCGTGCCCGCTACCTGGCCGCGGTCAAGCAGCGCATCCTGCAGCAGGAGACGCTGGATGCGGAGCAGAAAAAGTATAAGCTCGGCGCCTCCACCATCATCCTTGTGATCCAGACGCAGCGCGATCTGGCGCAGGCTGAGTCCAACGAAGTCACCGCGGCCAGCGCTTACCAAAAGGCCAAGGTCAGCCTGGAAGTGTCAACCGGCCAGGTGCTGTCGAGCTACCACGTCGATATCGACGACGCCAAAAAGGGCGTGGTGCGCCAGGGCCCATCGGCTCCGCCTTCTGAAGCGCCCAAGTCCTGAGCGATTCCGTGGGACGCCGGGGAACTCGGGGCGCCGGCGCCGCCGGACTTCCGCGGGGCCGGTGCGTACGCAGGGCGTTCTGAGTGTCGAACTGGAACCCGGCCCTGTCCAAAATTGCACGGTATGTTCCGGCGTCGCGCAGATTTTTCCCGCGTCGTTTCGGGGGGCTCGTCATTTTCCGCAGGAAGTGAGCCTGAAACGAATTGGCAGCAAAGATGCACCACAAAAGTGCGTAGCAGACAGGGATGACTCAAGGAACCAGGCTGATCCGCTAGACTCAGTCGCCCCCAGTAAACCCGAAACCCCTGTTTCTCTCCAAAAAATCCTCAGCAGCTCACCCGGCCGGTTCCTTGAGATCAGAAAGCACGGCGACAATTCCCCAAGCGATTCCTCTCGCGCCCGATGGGGCTTGTACCGGGTGGTGCATGCGGGCCGTGCGACCGGCGGCTTTCTGTCCTATTCGGACAGCGGGTGGGCGGCCAATGTCCGTCAGTCCTACTTCCGCCGGGCGTTGAACCGGCGCAGATGGAAGACCTCGACCAGGGAGATGTACACATTCAAGACCCCGATGCCGCTGAGTGCTCCCCGGAAATACGGGTTCATCCAAAGGCGATGGATGGCGGGTGAAAATGACGCGAGCCAATTCACATCCCAGAGATCCAGCCAGGGAAACACGATCAGGAACACTCCAAGCTCGAAGCAAAATATGACGAACAACAGCGCGCCGAGCTTGTGGTACCACCTGTACTCCGGCGGCCCGGGAGCCGGTTCGGCGGGCGAGTGTATGATTGCCTCGTGGTCTAGCGACACGCCGCCGCTCCGATCGGTCCGAACATCGGCAATTGTTGGGGGAAGCCGGTGCTCAGCTCGGCCGGGCAATGCAGGCGTACGGGCTCGAAGCTGAAGCGGTGCAGGGGAGTGGGGCCATACTGGCGTAATGCGCGCCGGTGATCTTCCGTAAAGTAGCCCTTGTTCTTCGCCAGCCCGTAGGCCGGGAAAACCCGGTCCCAGGCATCGAGGCAGGCGTCGCGCTCGACTTTGGCCAGGATGGAGGCGGCGGCGATGGAGGAGCAGCGGGCGTCACCGTGGATGACGGGGGTCTGGGGAACCGACACATCCAGGCGAAGCGCGTCGGAGAACAAGTAGTCGCAGGCAGGCGCCAGCGCATCGACGGCGCGCTTCATCGCCAGCATCGAGGCACGCAAAATGTTGATGCGGTCGATTTCCATGGCGTCCACCGAAGCCACCGCCCAGGCCGCCGCGCGTTCGCGGATCTGAGCGGCCAGTGTCTGGCGGCGCTCGGCCGTTAATTGCTTGCTGTCGCGCAGGCCGCGGATGGGCCGGGCCACAGGCAGCACGACGGCGGCCGCGAACACCGGTCCGAACACACAGCCGCGCCCCACCTCGTCCACGCCCGCGATCCGTTGGTAGCCTTCGCGCGCGGCTCGGTTCTCAAACTGAGTTCGGCTGGGACTCCGCTGCGAACGGGCCGGCATGGGGCCCCGGCGCTATTCCCGCTCGCGGAGGCGCGCTGCCTTGCCCTTCAGCTCGCGCAGATAGTAGAGCTTGGCGCGCCGCACGCGGCCGGTGCGCACCATGTCGATATGGTCGATCACAGGTGCGTGGATGGGGAAGATACGCTCCACCCCCTGCCCGAAGCTGACCTTCCGGACAGTGACGCTTTCGCCCATGCCGCCGCGGTTATGACGAGCCAGAACGGTACCCTCGAATGCCTGAAGGCGCTCTTTGTCGCCTTCCTTGATTTTGACGTGGACGCGGATCGTGTCGCCGGGCCGGAACTCGGGGATATCGGTGCGTTTATTGGCGGTCACAACTTTACTCAACAGCGCGGTTTGCATGGGAGTTTCCTCGGGAAAAATGTGCGTGAACTCTTATTGTAATAAATCCGGACGGTTTTTTGTAGTCTTGGCCACGGCAGCCTGCCGGCGCCAGCGGCGGATGGCCTCGTGATTTCCCTGCAGCAGGACATCGGGAACCCGCCAGCCGCGGAACTCGGCAGGACGGGTGTACTGCGGGCAGTCCAGCAGGCGGTCCTCGGCAAACGACTCGTAAAGCGTGGAATCATGGTTACCCAGCACTCCGGGAGCGAGGCGGGCGACGCAGTCGATCACCATCGCCGCCGCCAGTTCCCCACCGCTCAAAACGAAATCCCCTACTGAAATCTCCTCATCGGCCAGGTGCTCGGCAACCCGTTCGTCGACGCCCTCATAGCGCCCGCAGATCAAAAGAAGCTCGGTGCAGGCGGCCAGGCGGCGCGCCGCGGCCTGATCGAACCGGGCGCCCTGCGCCGAGAGAAGAATCACCCGCCGGCCCTCGCCGCGCTCCGGGAAAATCGATTCCACGGCCTCGAACACCGGCTCCGGCTTCAGCAGCATGCCTTCCCCGCCGCCGAACGGCCGGTCATCCACGGTGCGGTGACGGTCCGTGGTCCAGGTCCGGAGATCGTGCCGGCGAATTTCAATCAGCCCGGCTTCGGCAGCGCGCGCCACCACTCCGTGACGGAAAGGGCCGTCGAAGAAATCCGGAAAGATCGTCAGAATGTGGAATGTCATCCGGTTCCGCCCGCTCAACCATTCAATTCGCGCAGCCCGTCGGGGAGATCGACCTCAATGCGCCTCGCTTCGGGGTCGATCGAAACGCAGATGGCGCGGGCGAACGGAATCAAAACTTCCTTCCCGGCATCGGTCTCCACCCGCAAAAGCAGCGGACCTCCGAAATCCTCCCAGCCGGCGACGACACCGACCGGCTCCCCGGTTCCCTTCTCGACGACGCGGCAGCCGACCAGATCGGCCACGTAATAGGCGCCCTCATCGAGGGGAACACGACGGTCCGGCGTCACCTCGACATCGAGGCCCGCCAGTGCCCCGGCGGCTGAAATCGAATCGACGCCGGCGAACTTCAGCACCAGCCGATCGCCGTGCCACCACGCCGACTCAACACGCAGGGCGCGGCCGCCGACAAACACGTCAGCGAGATCTTCGAACCGGCGTTTGCAATCGCCGACCGGCTCGGCCGCCAACTCTCCGCGGTTGCCGCGTGGGCGCAGCAGACGAGCCACCACTACCAGATTTTGTTCGTTTCCCGGTGTCGGCAGCGTCATCGCGAGCCGGCTTGCTCCTCCGGCGGCGGCCGGCGGCGGCTGCCGCGCTATTCGAGGATCTCGAGAGTGAATCGGCGGGTCAACTTCATTCCCGCCGCACCCAGTAAGGTGCGGGTCGACCGCGCCGTGCGGCGCTGCTTGCCGATCACCTTCCCCAGGTCGCCCGGCGCCACCCGGAGCTCGAGCACGGTGACCTGCTCCCCTTCCACCTCATGCACCACAACCTGATCCGGCTGGTCCACGAGAGCCTTCGCAATGTCTTCAATTAACTGCTTCATCTGGTGCCTTCATCTACTGACTGAGCTGAACTGGGTAGCCTTGGGCCGCGAACCGGCCGGGCGGCTCAAGCCACCGTCTCGACGACGGCGGGATGGGCCTTGAGAAGGCGCCCCACGGTCTCGGAAGGCTGCGCCCCGCGCTCCAGCCAGTGCGCGATCCGCTCGTGCTCGAGCTTGACCACGGGAGGCTGGCTGACCGGATTGTAAAAGCCCACGACTTCCACCGACCGGCTGTTGCGCGCGCGCTCTTTCTCAATCACGACTACCCGGTACGACGGTTTCTTCTTGGCGCCAAATCGCGCCAGACGGATCATTAACATTCTGTCTCCTATTTCTTATCAGAACACAGCGGGGCTCACGTCGCGCAACCGCGCCGCGCCTCCCCGCCCATCTCCTAAGGTTGCAGCATCGGCAGCTTGAGCTTGCCCAGGCGCTTGCCCAGAAAGCCGCCGCCCGTAAAACTCTTCATCATCTTGCGCGCCTGCGCGTATTGCTTGAGCAGGTTGTTCACATCCTGCACCGACGTGCCGCTGCCTTTGGCGATGCGCCGGCGACGGGCCCCGTTGATGATCATGTGATTGAACCGCTCGCGCTCGGTCATCGAGTCGATGATGGCCACGATGCGGGTGATTTCCTTGTCGTCCACCTTCACGTTTTTCAGGTCCTTCATCGGACCCAGGTTCGGCATCATGCCGAGCAGCGACTCCAGAGGCCCCAGCTTGCGAATCTGGCGGAGCTGGTCGCGGAAGTCCTCGAGCGTGAACTCATTGTCGATGAGCTTCCGCTGCATTTCCTCGGCCTGCTTCTGGTCGATGTTCTGCTCGACTTTTTCGATGAACGACAATACGTCGCCCATGCCCAAAATGCGCGAGGCCACGCGGTCCGGATGGAACGGCTCGAAGGCGTCCGGCTTCTCCCCGGTGCCGACGAATTTCAGCGGCTGGCCGGTGACCGAGCGAACCGACAGGGCCGCGCCCCCGCGGGCGTCGCCGTCCATTTTGGTCAGGATGACGCCGGTGATGCCGAGCTGCTTGTGAAACTCGTCAGCCGACTTCACCGCGTCCTGGCCGGTCATCGCATCGGCGACGAACAGGGTTTCGGTGGGGGAAAACTGCTCGTGCAGCTCCCGCAACTCCCGCATCAACTGCTCGTCGATGTGCAGCCGGCCGGCGGTGTCCACGCGCAGAACGTCGCGCCCGGTTTGCGCAGCCTCGCGGCGCGCTGACCGCACCAGATCGCCCGGCGCCGTTTCCTCCGGCGTGCCGGCATAGATGGGCAGTTTTACATCCCGGGCGATCACCGCAAGCTGCTGCCGCGCCGCCGGCCGGTAGACGTCCACCGAAACCAGCAGCGGATTGTGTCCGTTCCGCGACAGCCACTTCGCCAGCGTCCCAGCGCTGGTCGTTTTGCCCGAGCCCTGCAGGCCGACAATCATCATCACCGTCGGCGGCTCGTTGGCGAACCGCAGCCGCGACTGGTGGCTTCCCAGCATCTTGATCAGCTCGTCGCGGACGATTTTGACCACCTGCTGGCCCGGCGACAGCGCCGACAGCACGTCTTCGCCCATCGATTTCTCGCGGATACTCTCGATGAGCTGCTTCACCACCCGGAAATGCACGTCGGCCTCGAGCAGCGCCATGCGGATCTCGCGAAGCGCCGCTTCCATGTTTTCAGCCGTAAGTTTGCCCTCGCCGCGCAGGTTTTTGAAAACCCGCTGCAGCTTCTCGGAAAGGTTGTCGAACATGCTAGTATTCAGGCCCGGCGAGCGGTGGGGAACTCTTTCATTATACAACGGCCCACTTCGCCAACGCCTTCAAGAGGGGCGCCCGTCGGCGCCAATCCTGCGCCGGATGGCGGCTGGGCGGCCCTTGCTCCCCCCGCCGGGTATCCGGCGGGAATCCGGCCCGGCCGGGCCGCCCGGAGTGCCGCTTCCAGATTTGGAAGACAGGCGACTGAAACTTGCATTTCGATGCTAGAATTGAACAAGAGTTCTGCAACCGGTGCGTGTTCCATACGTCTAGAAGTAACGAAGAGTTGGAGCCACGGATCCGGGCGACAGAATGATTGCCGAGCAGCGACCCATGACTACCCAAGAACCGGAAGCCCCCCGCGCCACTAGTCCGGCGGACGATCCGGATATTCATTTGCAGCGAATTCTGGCTGCCTCGGTAGAGGTGCCGTGGTACCGGTCGCTCATCCAGAACGTCAAGGACATCATTCATCCCCCGAAGCTCCCCCCGCTGGAGATCACCTCCAAGCCGGTCGAGGTGAAAGATATCTGGGGTTTCTACGGCGGCCAGGAAAAGCGCGCCGGCCTCATGTCGGTAGGTATCCACGTCGGCGTCGTGCTGCTGCTCTTGATCATCGGCACCAACAAAAAAGTCCAGGAAGTCGTCAAACAGCAGATTACCTTGATTGCGCCCGACATCGCCCCGTACAAACCGATGCCCGCCAAGAAGGACACGATGGGCGGCGGCGGCGGCGGCGGAGACCGGTCACCCACGCCTCCGAGCAAAGGAAAGCTGCCCCGGTTTTCGCCGAAACAGTTTGTGCCTCCGATGGCGGTTGTCCATAACGACAATCCAAAGCTGGTGATGGAGCCGACGCTGAACATCCAGCCTGATGCACCGGTCCCGAAGGTGAACATGAATGTCCTGGGCGACCCGCTGGCGAAATCGAACATGCCATCCAACGGGCCCGGCGCCGGCGGCGGCATCGGAACCGGCCGGGGCGGCGGTGTTGGTCCCGGCTCGGGGAACGGCTACGGCCCGGGTTCCGGCGGCAACTTCGGCGGAGGAGTGTTCCGCATAGGCGGCGGCGTCTCGTCGCCGATCCCAATCTTCAAGCCGGATCCGGACTACTCCGAGGAAGCACGGAAAGCCAAGTTCCAGGGCACGGTTGTGCTTGCGCTTGTTGTGGACGAAAAAGGCCTGCCGCGCGAAGTGCGGGTGGTGCGGCCTCTGGGCCTCGGTCTCGATCAGAAGGCGATTGAGGCCGTCGAAAAATGGCGTTTTCGCCCGGGTATGAAAGACGGAAAGCCCGTCTCGGTCTACGCGACGATCGAAGTGAATTTCCGGCTCTTGTAAACCTGGCCGGGCCGGCTGCGGGCCTGTTTGTTCGAATCCTTCTTGTGCGCTGTGAAGGTGCCCTTGCCTAGCGCGCCGTAGTCGCACTCGCCCTGGATGGACCCGTCCCCGGCCAGCTTACCCCGATAGGTGACCTTCAACGCCTCCCCGCCCTCCGGAGTGGCCTCGAAGGACCATTCGATGCGGTCGCCGGACACTGTGCCGGTTACCTTGGCCTCGCCCAACACGCCCGAGTAGGTGCCCGCCAGCTTATTGCCGGTCTGTTTCCATTCGAAGTGGGCGGTGCCGCTGCCGGCGTCCAGATCGACATCGGCGTCCCAGGATCCGCTGAAATCCACTGCCCAAGCCGCGCCCGCTCCGAGCAGCACCAGCACCACCAGCCGTTTCATGTCTTCGAC
>VFSW01007489.1_pt1 | contig 15837 bp, 9 predicted proteins | sample 5358111 | NCBI WGS metagenome assembly VFSW01 (sample SAMN11554181, study PRJNA540505) | mine drainage metagenome | isolation source: sediment from site ElyBrook_90M | place: USA: Ely Copper Mine, Vershire, VT | collected 2017 | reverse complement strand
GGTCAGGTCCGCGCGCTCGCCGGCGAGCGCCGACACGCGCGCGTCCAGCGCGCCGCGGGCGGCTTCCTGCGCGCGCTTCCAATACTCGAGGGAGCGGGCCAGGCGGGCGGAGAACTCGTCGAGACGCCGGCCGACGCTCTCCTCGAACAGCTTCTCGTCCTGGGGCACGCGCTCGGCCAGGCTCTGGACCTGCGGCACGAGCGCCGACAGCTCGCGCAGCTCCCCGCGCCAGCGCGCGACGCCGTCCATGCCGTCCTTGAGCGCGCCGCGGAACGCCGAGAGCTCGGCGGCCAGCGCCGCGGCCGAGGGGCCGCCTCCGTCCCGCGAGGAGACGGCATCCTTTAAGAGCTGGGCGAACGTCGCGTTCATCTCGTCGAGGCGCTTCTCGAGGGCCTCGACGCGGCCGCGCGAATGGGAGCGGGCCTCGTCGCCGTCGCGCTCGATCTTCTCGCGCTTGAGCTGGTCGGTCAGCGCCTTCAGGTGCGCGTCGACCTCGTTCTTCAGCGATTCCTGATGGGCGAGCAGGCTCTGCGCGGACTGCGCGCGCTCGCGCTCGAGCGCCAGCTCCCGCTCCAGCGTCTCGAGGCGGCGCTGGAAGAAGTCCATCATCGGGGTCGTGTTCGGCGCGGGCGGGGACGCGGGCGCGGGCTTGTTGATCCATTCCGGACGCGGCGGCGCGGGAGGCACGGGGCGCGGAGGCTTGGGCTCGAGGGGATCCATGGATTATCGCTCGCGGTAGCGCCGGGAGACTTTCGCCGGCAGGTTGAAGCTGATCGAGAGGCGGTGCGTCGCGGTGCCGAGCACGCCCATCGGCACGAACGCGTAATCGAAGCTGAAGTCGTTCATCGTCAAGCCCAGGCCGAGACTCAGCGTGGACGCCAGCCCCAGGGACCGGTAGGTCTCGCTGTTGATGCCGGCGCGGGCGGCGGCCGCGACGCCGCGCTCGATCTCGACGGCGTACTCGACGCCGGCGGCGCCGAAAGGCGCGTCGTTGATCGGGGCGACCGCCTCGGCGGTCAGCGTCAGGGGTTTGAAGGGCTTCACGGCGCCTCCGAAGCGGACGCGCGTGGGCAGGGTGTTGCGGACCTGGTCGAACTTCTGGCCCGAGCCGAGGTTCTGGAGGGTCAGACCGACGTCGTACGAGGAGGAGTTGGTGTAGAAGCGGGACTGGATCCCGAAATCGGCGCCGTAGCCGGAGGCCGACGTTCCGGCCAGGTCGGTCGTGATCATGCGTCCGGTCACGCCCATGGCGACGTCCATCTCGCTGTCGGAGAGATCGTAGATCGACTGGCCCCAGCCGACCTCGGCCACGTAGGAGTACGGCGTGAAGGTCCCGTTGCTGAGGCCGTTGATGTCGGTCCCCGCGACGCTGCCGCCGTTGAGGTAGCGCACGCCGGCGCCGAGCACCGCGGAGTCGTTGATCCGCTGCGCGTAGGAGGCCGCCTCGTAGGTGATGTTGGCGACGTACTGCGTGTGCATGAAGGTCGTCGACAGGCGCGGCACCTGCGCCAGGCCCGCGGGGTTCCAATAGATCGAGGAGGAATCGTTGGTCACGGCGGCCATGGCGCCGCCCATCGCGATGCCGCGGGCGCTGGTGTCCATCAGGAGGAACTCGGAGCCGGTCGTGCCGGCGGCCCCGGTGCTGAAGTCCCCCGCGCGCGCCGGGAAGGCGGACAAGACGAGCAGCGCCGCCAGCGCCAAGCGCGCGATGCTCACCGGATCACCACCAGCTTCAGTATCTTCTTGGTTCCGCCGGCTTCGACGACGACCAGATAGAGGCCGCTAGCCACGGCCCGGCCGGAGCCGTTGGTGGCGCTCCATGTCAGTATGCCGGCCCCATTGGCCGTCCCGTCGAGGACGGTCTCGCCGCGGAGCGTCATCACGCGCACGCGCGAGGAGGGCGGGACCTGGTCGATCGTGGCGTAGGCGTCGGTCCGGGCGTGATACGGATTCGGGAAGACGCGCGCGGTGTCGGCGCTGGTCGCCACGGGGACCTGGACGAGCTGGTAGAGCGAGAAGTGATTGATCTCCGCGGTGAATGCCGTCGTCGTCGGATCAAAAGAGGTCTGCAGCGGCACGCAGGTGCCGCTGACGGGCTCGTAGCGCGACAGCGAGATCTGCGCGAGCGGGCCCGCGATCTCGGCGGGCGCGTACGACGCGGTCACATAGAGCGGGCGATCGGGCTGATAGGCGGGATTATCCGTGATCTGGAACGCCATCGCCTGCCCGCCGGGGACGTTGACGATTCCGTTCGGGCACAGCGGTCCGTGCCCGACCCCGCTCGTGTCGTAGGTGGAGACCGTCACCGTCGTGTCGGTCGGGAACGCGCCGCCGGGCGAGCGCATGTTGAAAACGGTTCCGTCTCCGAGGCTCCCGCCGAACTGCGAGATTCCGAGAGCGGTCAGCACTCCCGCCAGCGAGCCGGGCGCCGCGCCGCCGTTGAAGGTGATCGTGCTGACGCTGTTGGGGGCGCCGAACCCGCTCATCTGCCCATACGGGTTCTCGGCCTGCACCCGGACCCAATAGGTGGTTCCGGTCAGCAGCCCGGAGATCGTCGCCGACGAGAGGTTGAGATGGCTCGAGAAATAGACCGCGGTCGAGATGTTCGAGGCGAACCCGTCGGTGGAGTAGGTGACCTGATAATAAGTGTTGGGTGAATTGGAGTTTTGGCTCCAGCCGACCTTGATCGAGGTCGGCGTCGTGCCGAGGACGGCGAGGGCGGCCTGCGGATTGGCCAAGGTGTAGGTCGTTCCCGCGAGCAGCGGCGCGGAGGCGAAGCCCGCGCCGTTGATCGCGTAGACGAACGCCATGTAGGTCGTGCTCGGCAGCAGGCTGCCGACATTGAGGCCGAAGACGGTGGTCGTGATCGTCGTGACGACCACGTTGGTGCCGACGAAGCTTTCGAAGTTGACGTCATAGACGGTGCCGTTCGGGTTGCCGTTGTTCGTCCACAAGAGGGAGACGCTTGTGGGCGAGGTGCTGGTCATCACGGGCGCCCCGGGCAGGGGCACGGCCGCGAGCGTGTAGCAGGTCGCGGCGGGCGACAACGGCCCCTCTCCCGAGCCCGTCACGGCGCTCACCATGATCGAGCGCTGGCTGTTGACGCCCAGGCCCGTGTCGTAGAAGGTCGAATTCGTGCCGAGGACCGTCCCGATCTTGAGGCCGGTCGACGAGTTGTAGACGTTGTAGCTGTTGGCGGACGCGGGGGTCCAACTCCATTGGATCGAGGTGGGCGTGTCGCCGGAGCCGTTCGCTCCGCACGTGAGACCGCTGACGGCGCTGCGCGTTTGCGTGGACGCATAGTTGCTGAATGTGGACGGGAGCCCCGCGGAATTGAAGGCGCGCAGCCGGAAATAGTAGGTCGTGTCGCTTCCGAGATTTTGAATCACGTAGCTGGTGGCCGTGACACCGAGGATGTTCGGCACGGGAGTCGAGAAGGAGGTCGCGAACCCGTCCGTGGATTGGCTCACCTCGTAGATCGTCCCCGGCGTGTTTCCGTTGGGGTTCCACTGCAGCAGGAGCGTGTCGAACGTGACGGAGCTGATCGACACGTTGACCGGCGAGGTGGAGAGCGTGTAGTTGGTGGCGGAAGCGGCCAGGAGGCCGTCTCCGGAGATGTTGTAGGGGGCCACGAAGATCGACGCCGTCGTGTTCGGAGCGAGGTTGGTCTGCGTGAAGCTCGGGGTCGCCGCGGAAACGGTCGCGATGAAGACCCCCGTCGTGGCCGAGTAGATGTTGTAGCCGTCGAACGTGCCGCCGGGGGACGTCCAGCTGTAGGTCATGGCCGAGACGCCGGCGGGCGTGCCGACGAGGCTGGTGACCGGGCCGGCGGGCAGGGGCGGCCCGACCTGGACGAGCGGCGCGTTGATCGAATGGATGTCGGTGACGCCGACCCAGGTCATGTACCAGCCGTAAGGCAGGGCGGCGTTGCCCGGAAGGGTGACCTTGAGGTCCGTGTCGAGCGTCGGCTGGTTCAAGGGGTTGGCGTAGACCTCCGCCGTCAGGTTCGCGATGAACCCGGGGCTGGATTCGGCCCCGCCGGCGCCCGAGCCGTCGATCTTCTGGAGCAGAAGGCGAGGGCTGTTGAAGGAGGTGTTCGCGGGACCGGCGGAGCCGCCGCTGGCCTCGGTCGCGCCGCGGAAGCGGAGTCCGGTGACCTCGAACGAGCCTCCGGGGAGGACGAGCGACGGCGTGGCGGCCGTGATCGCCGATTGGCGGAGGCTCGGCTGGGTTTGCGAATTCCCGTCGGGCACTTCGGTGAAATACATCGCCTCGTACACCTTGTAGAAGCTGGCGGATTGGCTCGAGCCGATGCTGCCGTTGGCGCCGCCGATGAAGTAGACGCTGCCGTTCGGCGCCAGCGTCGCCGTGTGGAAGCTTCGGGGGGCCGGGAAGTTCGTCAAGTTGTCCCACTGGTTGAAAGCGGGATGGAAGAACTCGATGGTCTGCAGGGCGTTGGCCGTCGCGCCGCCGCCGAGCCCCGCCTGCGCCACTCCGCCCGAGATCATCACGGTGCCGTTGGGCAGGAGGGTCGCGTCGTGGCCGAAGCGGGCGTTGTTGAGCGCCGAGGCCGTGCTCCAGCGCGAGCCGTCGGGCTTGGAGGGATCGTAGATGAACGAGGAGGCCGTCTCGCCGAAGCCGTCGTCGCCGCCGGCGACCAGCACGCGGCCGTCGGTGAGCATCGTCGCCGTGTGCGACTGCAGCGGAGACGGCATCGCCTCGGCCAAAGTCGTCCAAGCGTTCGCGGCGGGATTGAAGATCAGGACGGTGTCGAGGATGCCGTTCTGGTTGGTGCCGCCGCAGACCATGACCGTCCCGTCCTGCAGCTGCACGGCCGCGGCGACGGCGCGCTCCTGGCCGGCGGGCATGCTTGCGGCCGGAACCCAGGCGTTGGTGGTCGATTGGTAGATCTCGGCGGTGTTGGTGACCGTGGTGAGTCCGTTGAAGCCGCCGGCCACGAAGACGTTTCCGTTGGGCAGGGAGACCGCCACATGCTGGCTGCGCGAGGAGATCATCACGGCCGCCGGGAGGAACACGCGCGTGTTCGGGTAATAGAGTTCCGCGCTGTTCACCGGGCCCGTGCTGACGGCGGACGTCGAGAAACCTCCGGCCAGGAGGACCCTGCCGTTGGGCAGCAGGGACGCGGAATGGTGCTCGCGCACGGCCGTCATCGGGCTCGCCGTCATGGAGAACGTCCCGGCCGCGGGGTCGAAGGTCTCCGCGGTCTGCAGAATGTACGAGCCGTCGGTTCCCCCGGCCAGCAGGACCGTGCCGTTGGGCAGGAGGGTCGCGGTGTGGAAGGCGTGGACCAGCGTGTCGGAATTCGTGCCGTCGGCCGTTTTGCTCGGATCCCAGAGGCTCCCGGCGTCCAGACGGCTGACTTTGTCGGCGGCTCCGGTGTGCGGATTGAACGTGTTCGTGATGACGGAGTAGGTGCGGCCGGCGATGTCGAATTCGTCTCCCTCGGTCGTCACGAGGGCCGACGCCCCCGTGATCGCGATGCCCGGCCTCACGACGGTGAAGCCCGGGGGCTGAAAGGCCCATTGGTTCGTCGAAGGAACGAAGTACTCGTTGTCGCCGAACAGCATGTTGCGGATGACCACGTAGTCGTTGGTGCCCGGCGCGGGGCCCAGAGTCGAGCAAAGCGGCGGGCCGCTCGATTGGTCCTCGCACAGGTCGACGGCGTGCGTCGTGAAGGTCATCGCCGCGTTGAGGGTGCCCAGCTGCGCGGGGCCTGCCAACGGGACGTTCATCGGACTTGTTATGTCGTAGGGCGAGACCCCGAGGACCTGCACCGTGCCGGCGAGGCCGGTGAAAGTCACCGAGGCGACGTCGATGTAGAAGACCCCGCCGCCGGCCGACAGCACGGTGTACGGGCCGGACGTGGTGCCCGCTCCGGGCCCGGTGGCGGAGCCGCCGGTCACGGTGACGGTGTAGCTGCTTTTCTCGACCCACGAGGTCGTGTTGGTGAGGCCGCCCAGCGTCAGAGTGAAGTTGGTCAGTTGCTGGCCTTTGAGGTAAGCCGGCACGGTGAGCGCGAGATGGGCCGTGAAAGTCGAGGCCGCGTTCAGCGTCACGGTGCTGGTCGAGTAGGCCGGAGTCGGCGTGAATATCATGTAGCCGGTGACGGCCGTCGCGACCTTGTTGGTCGTGGCGTAGGGAAGCGTCGGGGTGAAGGTGTTCTGCCCCATGTTCAAGAAGGGGAAGTCTCCGTTGATGTAGCCGCAGTCCGAAGACGAGGCGCAGCCGACCTGCGCCCCGTTCAGCGACAGGCGCACGCCGGTGGCCTCGCTGTTCTTGTCGGACGGCGCGAAGGTGACCGAGAGGTCGGTGTTCGGGAACGTCAAGATGGGATTGGAGAACTCGATGTCGCCGTCGATGATGGTGCCCGAGACCGGGGTGCCGAGCTTGATCGTCGCGTTCGCACCGGTTTTGGCGAATAAAGCGGTCCCGGAGCCCCCGCCGGAATCGTTGATGACGGCTCCGTTGTCGAAGGTGATCACTTGGTTGTCGAGGGTCGACAGGATATTGCCGATGCCTCCGAAGGCCGAGACCGTGCCCTCCGGGCGCAGGGTGGCGGCGTGCGTCTGGATGCGGGCCTGAAGCGGCGGCCCCGGGACGATGGAGCCGCCGATCGGATCGAACAGCTCCGTCGAGTTCAGGACGCCCTGCGAGTGGCCGTAGCCGGCCGGCACCGTGTCCATTTCGGCGACGTCCCGCTGGTTGTAGCCGCCCGCGACGAGGACCTTGTTGTCTCCGGTCAAGGTCGCGGTGTGGTAGGCGCGCTCGACGTTCAGCGGCGACGACTGCGACCACTGGCCCGTGACCGGGGAATAGCGCTCGGTGGTCACGACGTACGTGTTGCCCCCGGCCGGAGTCCATCCGCCGGCCACCCACACCGAGCCGTCGACGAGGAGGGTGGAGGTGTGCAGGGCGCGGCCCAGCAGGAGCGAGCCCGTCGGAGCGAAGGAGCCGCCCGTCCCCGAGGGCGTGAAGAGGTCGCAGGTCGCGGTGACGGCGGCCGCGGCCCCGGTCTGGCCGCCGCAGACGAGCACCTTGCCGGTGTCGAGCAGCGTCGCGGTGTGGTTGAAGCGGCCGCTCGACATGCCGCCGACGACGGCCCACAAGTTGGTCAGCGGGTCGTAGACCTCCGCGTCGGAGCGGGCGGTCGCGCCGTCCCAGCCGCCGGTCACGAGCACGTTGCCGTTCGGAAGCACCGAGACCGTCGCCGACGATCGCGCGAAGGTCAGGCTGGTCGCCGCGGAGACCGCCGGCGTCTGCGCGAATTCCGAGCCGTGCGTCGTGTCGAGAATCTCGACGGAGGCCAGCGGCGTGTTGGGCTGGTCGCTGCCGCCGACGACCAGTATCCGTCCGTCGGTCATCAGCGCGGCGGCCTGACCGTAGCGCGGAATCGGGAAGATCGCGCGCGCCTTCGCCGCGAACGCCGCGGAGAAAAGAACGAGGGCTGCGAAAAGTCGGGCTCGTCCGCGGAGTCTGGGAGATCCAGCCATGTTGGGTCGGAATTCTTGCTGAACGCCGATGCGCTGAGTGTAACGAAGGGGTGTTACAAAATCAAGACAGAAGCGGGCCACTCGGAAAGAAAGGCCTATTTAGGGAACGGTCAGCAGGGAGGCCCCCCGGTCCGAGCGCGGATTCTCGGGATCGAGGGTTTTTTTCTTGTCCACGGCGAAGAAGTAGCGGTACTGGCCGCGGTTCAGGTACAGCTTCACGCTCCAGGTCCCGTCGCTTCCCTTGGTCATTTCCTTGCGGCCGCCGCGGACGATGAAGGCTCCGACGAGTTGGACGGCCTTGGCGTCGTCGGCGCGGAGCTTGAACACGACGGGCTGGGCCTTGGTCGAGACGCCGACCGGGGCGGAGGCCGCCGGCGCCGCCGCGACCGCGGGGCTGGGCGTGGCGCGCGGCTTGGGCGGCTCGGTCAGCAAGGACGGCTTCGGCGCCCGAGGCGCGTCCGCGCGCTTGGCGGTCTTCGCGGGCGGCGGCTCGGGAGCCTTGGGCGGAGCGGCGGGCTTGGCCGGGACCGTCGCGGAGGACGCGGCGGTCTCCGCGGGTTTGGGCGCTTCGGCCGGCTTCGGCGCGGGATGGCGGCGAGCGGCCGCGGGCGGCGGAAGGACCGGGGCCCGCCAGTACTGATAGACCTTCGCGGCGACGGCGCCGCCGAAGACGATGACGAAGATCGAATCGAGCACCAGAAGAAAAGCCCACAGCCGGTGCGAGCCGCGCGATGCGCCCGCCGCGGATTCCGGGGCGTCCTGAGGCGGCGGCTCGTGCGGCGCGCCGCGGCTCTGGCCGAAGAGATCGCTCATCGTCAGGATTCTAGCCTTGGCGACGGCCCGGCGTCAACGCCGTTCACGCGTAGCGCGCGAGGATCGGCGCCCAAAGACCCTGGGCCTTGAGCAGAGCCTCGGTCATCTCGCGGAAGGCCCCGCCCCCCCCGCGCGCGTTGACGACCCAATGCGCCGCCGCCTTGACCTCGGGACGCGCGTTGGCGGGCGCGACGGCCAGGCCCGCGCGCGAGAGCACGGCGAGGTCCGGGAGATCGTCGCCGACGTACGCCGCCTGCTCGGGCGTCAGGCCCTCGGCCTTGAGGATCTCGGCGAAGACGGCGGCCTTGTCGAGGCGGTGCTGGTAGATGTGCTTGACCTTGAGGATGCGCAGGCGCGCGTCGGTCCCTTTCGAGACGCGGCCGCTGATCACGCCGGTGACCAGCCCCGACTCCGCGAGCCACGCCAGCGCGATGGAGTCGACCGCGTTGATCCCCTTGAACTCGACGAGTTCGCCGGCGGTGTCGACGAAGTGGTAGATCGTCCCGTCCGTCAGCACGCCGTCGACGTCGGTCACGACCAGGCGGATCTTCTTGAGGCGGGCCGTGCGCGCGGCAAGCGAGAGCTTCACCGCGCCGCCGCCTTCGCGTCGGACAGCGCGTTGGCCAGCGCGCGCAAGCCCGCGTCGGCCGCGTCGCCGAGCTCCAGGCGCAGGACGCGCCGGCCGGAGGCCAGCGTCGCCGCCGCGTCGCCGCGGACCTGGGCCCGGCACAGCGTGCCGAAGCTGAAGGCCTGCGAGGGCACCGGAAGATTCGTTCGAGCCGAGTCCGACAGGAACAGGAATACGCCGCGGCCGGAACCGCCCTTGTAGAGCTGGCCCGTCGAGTGCAGGTAGCGCGGGCCCCACGAAACGGTCACCGGGGCCGTCGTGCGCGCGCGCCCCCCGCGGCGCAGGTCCTCGAGGCTCCGGCGGCGCGGCGGGGTCGCGGCGGGGTAGGCGAGGGTGGAGACCTAGTCGCCCGGCGCGCCGCCCGCCAGGTGCGCGTCCAGGACCTCGCGCAGAGGGCGGTCCTGCCCGCCGTCGGACTTCAGCGCGGACTGGAGGCCCGCGTCGGCGAAGGCGGAGAGGCCTCCGGCCCGGAAGTCCGCCTTCTCGGCGGGCAGCGCGCCGCCGGAAAGGCCGGCGAGGAGCTCCTTGGTGCGGTCCTTGGCGGACTGCACGTCGGGCTGGTCGAAGGGATCGACGCCCAGGAAATAGCCCGCCGCGGCCGTCGCGATCTCCCAAAGGAAGAACTGCGCGCCCAGGTCGAGCTCGTCGGCGAGCTCCAGGCGCACGACGGGGTGGCCCGCGGTCTCGAGCGCCGCGAGCTTGGCGTCGATTCCCGCGTCCGCCCGGCCCTTGAGCGAAAGCCGGACGAACAGGCGGTCGCGGCCGTAGTCGGCCGGCGCGCCGAGCGGCTCGCCGACGACGGGGAAGATCCCCTTCCATTCCTTGCCCGTGGATTCGGCGACCAGCTGCTCGATCCAGAGGCCGAAGGCCTCGAGGCGCGGGTCGAGCACGAGCGTGAGCTTGTCGCGCCCCTGGCGGGCGTGAACGCCGAGAGCCGCGCCCAGGCGCAGTCCGGGATTGTCGCGCGTCGGCGCCGCCGGCGCGCAGGCCTTGGCGGCCGCGCGGGCCCGCTCGAGCAGACCCGCCGCGTCCGCGCCGCCCAGGACGGCGGGCACGACGCCGAAGAGCGTCAGCGCCGAGAAGCGGCCGCCGACGTCGCTGGGGTTCAGGAACGTCTTGCGGAAGGCGCGCTTGCGCGAGAGGTTCTCGAGCGAGGTTCCCGGATCCGTGATCGCGGCGAACTGGCGCCCGGCCTTCGCGCCGGAGCGCTTCTCGACCGCGTTCCAGAAATAATCGAACATCGAGTTCGGCTCGATCGTCGAGCCGGACTTGCTCGCGACGACGAACAGCGTCCGGTCGAGATTCAGCGCGCTCTCGAGCGCCAGGACCGCGTCGGGGTGCGTGCTGTCGAGCACGCGCAAGCGGGGCTTGCCCGGCGTCAGCGGCAGGACGAGCCGGAGCGTCTCCACGCACAGGCTCGAGCCGCCCATGCCCAGGATCACGACGGAGTCGAAGTCGCGCGCGGTCTCGTCGGCGAAGGCGCGCACGGAGGGCAGGTTCAGCGACGACGAGTCGGGCGCGGTCAGCCAGCCGAGCGAGTGCTTGATCAGCTTCGAGTGCGCCGCGTCGTCCTTCCAGAGCGACGCGTCCTTGGCCCAGAGCCGCTCGGAAAAGCGCTTGGCCTCGAGCTCGGCCAGGCCCGCGTCGACGCCGGCGTTCTCGGTCTCGAGCAGGGCGCGCTTGGCGGAGAGCTTGCCCATCAGGGTCTCGAAGGATTTCTCGAAGGACTTGAGCCCCTCGGTCTCGAGCTGGTCCGTCACGGCGCGGACGTCGACGCCGTAGCGGGCAAGCGAGCCCCACTGCGCGCGCGCCTCCTCGACGCGGTCCTCGATGCTGGGCCGCCCGGCGCCGTGGTCGCGGTAGGCGTCGACGGTGGCCGGGGGCATGGTGTTGACGGTGTCCGGCCCGATCAGCTCCTCGACGTACAGCACGTCGCGGTACGCGGGATTCTTGGTGCCGGTCGAGGCCCAGAGCAGACGCTGGGTCTTGGCGCCCTTGGCGGCGAGAGCGGCGAAACGCGGCGAGCCGAAGAGGTTTTTGTAATGCTGGTAGGAGAGCTTGGCGTTGGCGATCGCGGCCTTGCCGAGCAGCGCCTTGGCCTCGGGCTCGGAGCGCTTCTCGAGCAGGGCGTCGATGGCGCTGTCGACGCGGCTGACGAAGAAGCTGGCGACCGACGCGACGCGCGACAGGTCCTTGCCCGCGGCGGCGCGGCGCTCGAGCCCCTTCACGTAGGCCTCGGCGACCTCGGCGTAGCGTTCCTGCGCGAAGAGGAGCGTCACGTTGATCGAGATCCCCTCCGCGGTCAGGTCCTCGAACGCGCGCACCCCCTCGACGGTGCCGGGGACCTTGACCATCAGGTTCGGCCGCGCGACGCGCGCCGCCAGGCGCTTGGCCTCGGCGACGGTGCGGATGGCGTGCTTGGCCAAGGAGGGCGCGACCTCGAGGCTGACGAAGCCGTCGAGGCCTTTGGCCTCGTCATACAACGGTCGGAACTCGTCGCAGGCGGCCTGGATGTCCTCGACGGCCAGCAGCTCGAAGAGCTCGGCCGGCGTCTGGCCGGGACGGGCGTGGCGTCGGATCGCGGCGTCGTAGTCCGAGGAGCCGCCGATGGCCTTCTCGAAGATGGTCGGGTTGGAGGTCACGCCGCGCACTCCGTCCTCGGAGATCAGGCGCTTGAGCTCGCCGCTGGAGATCAGCGAGCGGCTCACGTAGTCGTACCAGACGGAGACGCCGAAGCGGTGCAGGTCCTTCAAAGGGTTCTTGCGGGTCACGGGATCACGCCTCCTTGGAATACGCGCGCTCGATGGCGAGGACCTTGTCCTTGCGGCGCTGATGACGGTCGAGTCCGGAAAATTGAGCGCTGAGAAAGGCGTTCAGGATCTCGTAGGCGACCTCGGAGCCGATCACGCGGCCGCCGAGGCAGAGGATGTTGAGGTCGTCGTCCTCGACGCCCTGCCGGGCCGAGAAGGTGTCGTGGCACATGCAGGCCCGCGCGCCGGGGACCTTGTTCGCGGCGACGGTCGCTCCGACGCCCGAGCCGCACACGACGATGCCGCGCGCGGCCTTGCCGGCGACGACGGCCTCGGACACCGCGCGGGCGTAGTCGGGGTAGTCGGCGGGGACGGCGTCGGTGTCGACTCCGAGGTTGAGGACGGAATGGCCTTTCTTCTCGAGCCAGGCGGACACGAGCTTTTTAAGAGGGTATCCGGCGTGGTCGCAGCCGAGGGCGATGATCATTCCGGGATACTACAAAAGACGCGGGCTCAGAGTCCCGCGGCGGCGCGTTCGGCGGAAACGCGCGGAGGCTGGAGACGCCAGCCGGGACCGAGCCGGCGCAGGACCGCGCGGCGCAGCGCGTCGTTCTTGAACAGGCTGCCGTGCAGGGCGAGCGGGGTCGGCCTCGGGAGGGCGAGCCCGCGCGCGGCGGCGCGCGCGAGCGCGGCGAGATGCGCCGCGGCCTCTCCGCGCAGGCGCGGCGAGCCGCGCAGGACGCGCGGCGCGAGCGCCGCCGTGGCGCGCACGGGATCGTCGGCGTGCGCGAGGTCGAGCGGGTGCGGCAGGCGCAGCGCCCGGCGCAGGGCGGAATCGCGCGAGGCCTCGCGGCCGAGCCAGAAGCCGGAGCCCTCGTCGCCGAGAAGAGGGCCGTAGCCTCCGGCCCTTCGCGCGCGCCCGCGGGGTCCGAGCGCGAACGCGGCCGAGCCGGTGCTGCCGACGAGGACGACCCCGGGGCCTTGCCCGAACGCGGCGAGATGCGCGATCTCGTAGTCGGGAAGGACCCGAACGCGCGCGGCCAGAGGCCGCAGGGCCCGGGCCAGGACGGCGCGGCCGGCCTCGCCGCCGAGACGCGTGCTTCCCACCGTCAGAGCTCCCAGCCGCCCCGCGCGGCGCTCGCGCAGGAGGCGGGGCAGAGCGCGCGGAAGCTCTCGCCAATCGACGGCGGGGACGCGCGCGGTCCAGAGCGGGCGCCCGTCCTCGGCCAAGCAGGCCCTCAGCCAGGTCGCGCCCAAGTCGACGCCGAGGGCCGCGCTCACGGCGCCGGCTTGAACATCGGCCGGCGGTCGTTCTCGGCGAGGATGTCCAGAAGCGAATTCTGCAGGCCGCGGCTCCACGAGATCGCGCTCTCGCGCGTCTCGAGCCCGCGGGTCGGGTCCATCATCTCGTGGATCATGTCCTGCACGACCGAGCGCCGGGCGGCGACGCTGTCGTCCAGGCGCACGCGGATCTCGGGCCGGCGCCCGGGGAGAGCCGGCAGCACGCGCGCTTCCAGGACGCCGAGCGCCAGGATCTTCGAGGGCTTGATGGTGAACGCGTCGAGCCGGAGGAGCTCGCGCGGGAAAGGGAGCTTGTAGGTCCGTCCCTCGATGACGACCTTCATCACGGGCTGGTAGAAGCCGAAGAAGGAGCGCGTGGGCGCCAGACGATACGTGCCGGGCTCGATCAGATAGAGGAAGTTCTCCCCGCCCGACACCGGCAGACGGTAAACTTCGGCGCGGCTGCCGCCGTCGGTCTCGAAGTTGACGGCCGTGCGCCCGCGGCGGGTTTCGCCGCTCGGCAGGATCATGCGGCAGCCGATGACGATCGCGGAGATCGACTGCTCGGGCGGCGCGTCGCGGTCGGGAACGGTTCCGCGGCAGGCCGCCAGCGCCAGCGCCGCCGCCAGGAGGCTCGCCCTCTTCATCGGAACAAGGATAGCCGATCTCCGCCGCGGAAACAAGGCGCCGGCCGGCGGGAGCGGGAGGGTCAGGGGCGGATCGCCGTGTAGTCGAGCTGGGACAGCGAGACGCCGGCGAAGTAGGCTTTCACGATGGTCTCGTAGTCCTGGCCGGCCTCGCCCCGGCCCATGGCGCCCGACTGGCAGAGGCCGACGGCGTGGCCCCAGCCTCCGCCCCGAAACACGAAGGTCTCGGGCACGAGGACGGGGCGGGGCTTCGGAGCTTTCGTTCCCTTCTTCTTTTTTGATCTCGGCGCGGCCGGGGTCTCGAGGCGGTATTCGGCGTCCATGACGAACAGGGTGCTCCGCAGGGAACCGACGCCGAGCAGGCTGCGGATGTCGAACTCGTCCTTGAGCTTGAGGTTCCGCCGCGAGCCGAGGACGAGCAGGGCCTCGACGTTCCCGGTCGGGGCGCGGCGCAGGACGCGCAGGCCCTTGAGCCGGCCGATCTTGTGCTTGCGGTTGATGCGCTCCTCGAGGTCCTTGGCCGCGATCACGCGCGCCCAGCGCGAATGCGACGGATGCACGATGCCGGACGGCTTGCAGAACGAGTCCGGCCAGGTCGAGAGATAGCGGCGCAGCTCGGTCGGCGAGGCGGGCGGGGCGAGCGGCGCCGGCGAGTCGCTCGCGCGCGACCAGTAGGGAACGTGGCCCCAGCCGATGTCGTCGCCGCTCTGGCTGAAGCCGCCGCAGTTCGACGAATAGATCGTGTGGGCGAGCTGTCCTTTATAAGTGATGACGCGGGCGCGCGTGGCGGCGACGGCCGCGCGGGTGCGCTCGGTCTCGGCGCGCAGGCCGGCGTAGACCTGGCAGTGCTGGCCGTCGCAGAGGTCGTAGCCCTCCCGGCGGTGGCGCTTGCTGATGTTCTTGATGAAGAGGGCGTGGGTGCGCGCGATCAGGGCCTGGGCCTTGAGCGCCTCGAGCGGCGAGTTGGGCGGCATCTCCGCGCCGACCACGCCCTGGGTGTAGTCCTCCAGGTTGACGAGGTTGACCAGGCGCAGGGAGCGCCGGCGGTTGAACAGCGAGACCTCCAGGGAGCCGCGCAGCGCTCGGCCGAGCATGAAGGGGCCGCCGCGGCTGGGATCGTCCTCGATCGAGAGCGCGGCATGCGCGGGGTTCTCCGGCTCGAGGCGCACGACGTCTCCCGGGACGGTCCGGACCGCGCCGTCGAGGGCGCGCAGCTCGAGGTGCGCCGGAATCGTCGCCGTCTTCTTCTTTTTCCCTTTCACTTTCCGCGCCGGCACGATCCGGACCGTCCACGACTCCTGCGCCGCGCAGGACGCCAGCAGCCGTCCGGTTTTCGGGTCGTACGCGTGCCAGGGCCCCGAGCCGCGCACGGTGACGGAAACGCGGGGCCGCGGCTTGCCGAGCGCGGTGGTGCCCAGGCCGACGCGGATCACGGGGATGCCCCCCTGCGTTTCGGAGTCGTCGGCGGGAACGGCCACGGGGGCGAGCCCGGCCGCGACGGGCCGCGGCTCGGCCGAGCGCGTGAGCAGGGGGCGAACCTTGTCCATCAGCGCGCGCGTCAGGCGTCCGCCGGGCTCGGCTTCCGCCAGGCGCGAGAGCTGGCGCCAGGCGTCGTTGTAGCGCTTCTGGCGGATGTAGGCGCGGGTGAGAGGGTCGCGGCCCTCGTGGAAGTACGCGTCGGACGAGACCGCGCGGCGGAAGGCCTCGGTGGCGGCGGCGGAATCGCCGAGAGCCTCCTCGGCGCGGCCGAGATAAAAATCGGCCAGCGTCTGCTGGAGCGCGAAGCCCTCGGCGCGCTTGAGCAGCGGGACGGCGTCGGCCGGCCGTCCGAGCGCGAGCTTCGCGCGGCCCGCGCCGAGCACGGCCCAATCGGAATCGGGATCGCGCGCGAGGACGCGGGCGAATACCGCGTCGGCCTCGATCGCCTGCGCCGCGCGCAGGAGCATCCAGCCCAGCGCCGTGCTTTCCACCGGGCCCCCGGTCAGCGCGGCGGCGCGGCGCGCCCAGGCGACCGCCTTGTCGGGGCGTCCGGCCTCCTCCCAGGCGATCGCGCCGTCGAGCCAGGCCGACGCGTCGCTCGAGGAGGTCTTGACCGCGTTCTCGAAGGCCGCGGCGGCGTCGAGCACGTCGCCGGTGAAGTAAAGGCTCCGCCCGCGCGCGCCCCCCGCCCCGCCGCGCGCCCGCGGGGCCCGCGCCGGCGGGCGGCC
>VFSW01007488.1_pt1 | contig 15838 bp, 12 predicted proteins | sample 5358111 | NCBI WGS metagenome assembly VFSW01 (sample SAMN11554181, study PRJNA540505) | mine drainage metagenome | isolation source: sediment from site ElyBrook_90M | place: USA: Ely Copper Mine, Vershire, VT | collected 2017 | reverse complement strand
GTTGCTGCATCTTTCGGGAGAGGAGGGGGAGGGATCACGTGGACAAGCAGGAGCCGAGCCCCGCTTCGCCTGGCCTCGGCGACTGCGTAACGCAGGAGAGCCGGCTGGTCGTCCAGATTGGTGGCCAAAAGAATCACCCTCGGGTCGCACCAGTGTTGCGGGAATTCGGAAGACATCGTCAGCCTCATATGTGGATCGCCGTCTCATCCGGCTCGTGGATGCCGGCAGGGAAGGGATGATCGACACTTCTCGGGTCGTGCGGGAGATCGTCCTCGCAAACTGGCGGGCAAAGCATCTCGCGCAGAGTGGCAACCAGCAGTCTCGGGGCCAGACCTTTGGGCAGGACCCGGTCGAACTGGGCTGCATCTCGAGCCGGGACGCTCGCGCACCCGGTATTCAGCACGAGCGGAACGTCGCGGTTGAGCCGGCGCAGCCGGAGGGCCAGAGCCGCGCCGGTTGTGCCCGGCATCGCGTAGTCCAGAACTACCGCATCCGGGGTACGGACGGAAAACTCATGTAATGCTTCGGAAGGGTCTCTCGCAATCGTCACGACGAACCCCGCCGCCTCCAGCAGAACGCGCTGCAGACAGAGAACGACCGGATCATCGTCGACGCAGAGAACCGTTCTTCGGCGTTGGCCTCGGGATTCCGCGTCTTGCGGGTGGTACTGCGCGGTCTTGCCGAGGGTAGACGATCCGGTCGTATTTACCAGGCAGATTGGGGCCACAAGTCCTCTTCGCCGGTTGCTGCCCGATCGGTCGCCGTGGCAGCCGGCATTACGCCCCCTGCATGCAGCGTTCCAGAGCAGGAGGCGCAATTTCTGCGGCCATGCAGCGATTTCCCCCGCCCCACAACCATCGATGTCAGACGATTGCGACGGATCTGTCCTGGATTTCGGACAAACAGCACGCAACTACAACGAAACAGGCTCATTTGTGTGCAATGCGCAGGGAAATGATGGTCATTCAAATGCCGGTAAACGGGGTTTCATTCTGCGCGGACTATCAATCGGCACAGTCGAGCGAGCGCGCGATTCGAAAACACCGTGCGGATGGCGGCTGCCGGGAGGCGATCATGGCGAGCGAGGCGATCCTGTCCTCTATTTCGTTCCACCATGACGTGCTGAGTCATGCTCCTCTGGTTCTGTTCCTGCTTTGCCCGCTGCTCATTGTGGTCGGGGCAGCTCTTCCACCGCTGCGCGCCAGGCCCTGGCTGCTGGCCGCACTGCTTTCCCTCGGGCTGGGAACCGCGAGCCTGTTCGTCGCTATGCCGGGCGGCGGAGTGGAAGATTCCGCGGTCGCTGTGGGAAACCCCGCTGCCGGGGCGGTGCTCTGGATCTACCGGAGTCTCACCGCCGAGGCCCGGCTTATCTTTATTGGCCTCACCGCGATCTATGTTGGGGTCATTCTGTTGCCGGAGCTGCTGCGCCGTCGTGACAACCGTTTGTTTTCGACTGTGCTGCCCCTCTCATTTCTTGTCCTGTATTCGGCGGGCGCGGTTTTCCTGATCCAAACCGCGGACTCGGCGGCGGCTGTGGCGCAGAAGCTTGGGGTGGATGCAGCGGCCACCGCGCCGCCGTCCAGCTCCGGCGATCCTCCCCATCAACAGGAATCCCAGGAATGAGGGGCCGCGCGGGACCCGCTTGCAAAGCCATGGGCAGGAGTATTCTGATCGCAAACCCCCGCAATCGCCACGGCGTGCCTCCGGTTCCCCCGCCCCTCCGTGACCGCAACCGCGGCGGACATGACGACGTCTCGCAAATGGACAGGGCCCAGCCGATACCGGTAGCCGAAACCCGTGGAAGGCGCGAACCCGATGCTGCGCCGGGCTACGACCTGCGCACGCAGCAGACAGTTTTCTGTGTCCTCACGTTGTTTGTGCTGGCGATGCTGGTGCTCCTGCACATGATCTTCGCCACCGTGCTCGGTGAGCCGACTCTGCCGGTGGTTGCGGTTCTTGGGCTGAGTTTTGCCCTGCGCCTTGCAGAACTCGGCTGGCTCCAGAGCCGCAACGAGCCGCTCAGCGAAAAAGCGGCCAGTCTGGATGGCGCAGTTTCCATCGTCAGCCTCTTTCTTCTGGCCGCTCTCCTCGCATGGCTGACCGACCGCGACCACAGTCCCTACCAGGTCCTCCTTGTCATCCCCGTGCTCCAGGCAGCCTGTCTCTTCCGCCTGACGGCAACCGTGCTCACGATTTTCGTGGCTGACGGCACGATCTTTCTGTGGCTCTGGCATTACTTCGCGGTGCATCCGCCGCCCATGGGTGAAGAATACCTCGAAGCGGGAATGTTCGCGGTTGTCGTGGCGCTGGTCGGGGTACTCCTGTGGGCCCTCATGCGAATCCTCCGGACGCATCAGACCGCACTCGCCGCTACGCTCTCCGATCTGCAGAGGACCCGCGAGCAACTCGTGAATGAGGAGAAGCTGGCTGCTGTGGGACGCCTGGCCAGCGGCATTGCGCACGAAATCCGCAACCCCGTCGCCATGATCGCAAGCGCTCTGGCGACGGCCGCAGACCAGGCAACCGATGTCAGAGAGCGGGAAGAAATGTTCGCGATCGCCGACCATCAGGCCAGGCGACTGGAAGAGCTGACCACCGGGTTTCTCAGCTATGCCCGACCCTCGGTTCCCCGCCGCTCTTCGATTGCCATCGCCGACCTGCTCGACGCGGTCGAGGGCGTTACGCGTATCCGCGCCGGGGAGCGGGGTGTCCGTGTCGAGTGCCGGGTCGAAGATCGCGCCGTCGTGAGTCTGGACGCTTCCCAGGTCGAAGGCGCTTTGCTGAATCTCACGCTGAATGCGATCGATGCATTGCAGGGCGCAGGCGAAATCGCCCTGACCGCCAAACTTGAACAGGGACTCCTGTGCATTGAGGTGCGCAATTCGGGAAGAGCGATCCCGGAGCGGCACCTGTCGCGCATCTTCGAGCCCTTCTTTACGACCAGAGCTGGCGGCACCGGTCTCGGACTCGCCATCGCCAGAGGAGTTGCCCGGGCGCACGGTGGCGACCTCTGGGTCAGCAGCAACCAGGAGGGAAACGTGGCATTCATGATGACTCTGACGGTTGGTGCTTTGGATGGAATCGAACAGGAGGAAGCACGTGGGTAAGATTCTCATCGTCGACGACGAAGCAAGTATGCGAAGAATCCTCGTCGCCAACCTGCGGCGCGAGGGTCACGTGCTCGCCGAGGCTGCCGGCTTCAGCGAGGCCAGGGCAATGCTGGCGCGGGAGGACTTCGACGTGGTCCTCACCGACCAGAAGATGCCCGACGGCAGCGGCCTCGATGTCCTGCGTGCGGCCCAGGAGGACGATGCAACCACTTCGGTCATCTTCCTCACTGCTGTCGGAACTGTCGAACTGGCGGTGGAAAGCATGCGCGAAGGCGCGCTTGACTTCCTTACCAAGCCTTTTGTTCCGGATGCCGTACGGGCCGCCGTTGCCCGCGCCTGCGAGCGCACTGCACTGCTGCGGGAGAACGCCGTCCTGCGCACCGCGGTGCGCAAGCTGGAGGGGGCAGGAGACATCCTCGGCAATAGTCCCGCAATGCAGCAGGTGCGCGATGTGATCGCTCGCGTGGCCAGGGCGAATTCTACCGTGCTCATCACCGGTGAAACCGGAACAGGCAAGGAACTGGTGGCGCGCGCCATCCATCGCAACAGTGCGCGATCGCGCAATCCTTTCATCCCGATCAACTGCGCCGCTGTAGCCGAAACCCTCCTGGAGAGCGAACTCTTCGGTCATGAAAGAGGCGCATTCACCGGCGCCGATAAGACGAAAGCAGGTTTATTCGAAGCTGCGCATCAGGGCACGTTGTTCCTCGATGAAGTGGCCGAGATGTCGCCGGCCGCTCAGGCAAAACTCCTCCGCGTTCTGGCCGATGGAGAGATTCAGCGTGTCGGCTCCACCATCACCCGCCATGTCGACGTGCGCGTCCTTGCTGCTACCCATCGAAATCTGCAGGATCGGGTCACGGAAGGTCGATTCCGCGAAGATCTGTACTATCGCCTCGCCGTTCTTCCCGTGCACCTGCCCCCTCTGCGCGAGCGCATGGAAGATCTGGAAGAAATCTGCGTTGCGCTCGCTGCGCGAATCGCAGCGGAAATGAACGTGCCCCGGCGCCTGCTCAGCCAGGCGGCAGTTGACCGCCTTCGCTCCTACATGTTTCCCGGCAATATCCGGGAACTCAGGAACCTGCTGGAACGCGCACTTATCCTGGGTCGACACCCCGAGCTGCAGCCCGAGGACTTTCCCCTCCAGCCTGTCGCCGCAGCCGGCGGCAATTTCGATCATGAGCTCACCGTCGAACAGGTCGCGGAGCATCTTCCCGAGCACCTCGACCTTAGAGATTTACTGGCGCGTCTGGAACGAGCCTTGTTGGTCCGTGCTCTCAACGGCGCCGACGGAGTTCAGGCCCAGGCCGCCAGACGCCTGGGCATGTCACGCAGCGACTTTGGCTACAAAATCGCCAAATATTCCATCAGCGAATCGTCGTCGCCGCAAAGGGAAAAGTATCCATCATGACCGCGCGGAGCGCGTGCAGCCGCCGAGTCTGCCTTTGCCACAAAATTCCGGCACGGATGTTACTGGGCAGGCATCGAGCAGAGAATGTACCTTCCTATGCTGATACCTCGTACCTGCTCCTGGGATTCCGCCAGCTTTGCCGGTTGTGAGTGGAGCACAACAACTCCAGAGAATCACCTGGCGTCACTATGTCTTTCACTGATATGCCTTCGAGGACCGTTGGCGCAGCAAAAAGGTGGAACCACCGACACGCAAGCGTGTGCAGTCTGACGTGTTGCGGGACAATGGAGGTGAAGGTCAGGAGAGGATTCGCGATATGCAGCTGGGAATGGTAGGGCTGGGACGAATGGGCGCCAACATGGTTCGGCGCCTGATGAGAGGTGCACAGGAATGCGTGGTCTTTGATCTGTCGCCGAAGGCAGTTGAGGAACTCGTGTGCGAAAAGGCAACCGGGGCCTCGGATTTCGCGGATCTCGCGCGCAAGCTGAAGACTCCGCGTTCGATTTGGCTGATGGTTCCGGCTGCGGCCGTGGATCAGACCATCGCGGAGCTGGTTCCGCATCTCGAAGCCGGCGACACGCTCATCGATGGGGGAAATTCGTACTACGTCGATGACATACGCCGCGCGAAGGAACTCGCCGGGAAGAGCATTCACTATATCGACGTGGGAACCAGCGGAGGAGTCTGGGGGCTGGAGCGCGGGTACTGCATGATGATCGGCGGCGAAGCCGATGTGGTCCAGCGTCTCGATCCGATCTTCCGGCAACTGGCGCCCGGGGCAGGTGACATTGCGCGCACGCCGGGACGCGAGAAAATTGGTGGCACAGCGGAGATGGGCTATCTGCACTGCGGTCCGAATGGCGCCGGACATTTCGTGAAGATGGTTCACAACGGGATCGAATACGGGCTGATGGCGGCCTATGCCGAGGGGCTGGGCGTCCTGCGCGATGCCAACACCGGCAAGCAGAAATTTGCGGTGAACGCGGAAACCACGCCGCTGCGCGATCCGGAGCAGTATCAGTATGACCTGAACCTGCGCGACATCACGGAGGTGTGGCGGCGCGGCAGCGTGATCGCCTCATGGCTGCTGGACCTGACGGCAACGGCGCTCGTCGAGGACCCCGCCCTTGCCAAATTCGCCGGCCGCGTCTCCGACTCCGGCGAAGGACGCTGGACCATCAAAGCCGCGATTGACGAGGGAGTGCCGACGCCGGTGCTTTCGGCGGCGCTTTATCAGCGGTTCAGTTCGCGCGGCGAAGCCGACTACCAGGACAAGCTGCTCTCCGCGATGCGGTTCCAGTTCGGCGGGCATATCGAACTGCCCGGAGGAAGATAGCCCGTCTCTGCTTGGCTCGCCGTTTCTCGTGGAAGGGGAAGTCGAAATTACCAGCTTTTGCCGCTGTGCCGCCTCGGGTCGTCAGGGGATTTTAGGGGAACGAATGCACCGCCTTGTTCAATTGCGAGGTCCACGCTGCCAACAACCTGCCAGCGATGGATTACCATGCTGTGCGGAGCCTGTTGGCCCCTGGCCAGACGTGTTTTTCGCCCTGTCGCCGGCTTGAGGGTTCCCCTGGCGCCGCCGGCGAGCAATTCGCACGACCGCGGGTTCAACCCGTCCGGAGGGATAGTCGATGGCTGCCACCACGCAAACTGCACCGAAAGCCACCGCTACGGCGCGCGTCCTTTCCCTCGACATCGCCCGCGGCATCACCATCGCCTTCATGATCATGGTCAACAACAATGGTGCTGCCGCCTGGCACCCCTTCAGTCATTCAGCGTGGAATGGCTGGACTCCCACCGACCTGGTCTTCCCCACCTTTCTCTTCATCGTGGGCGCTTCCATCGTTCTCTCTTTCGCAAAGCGGCTGGAGCGGGGAGACTCCAGAACCAGCATCGCCATCAGCATCTTCCGGCGCGCAGCCATCCTCTTTGCGCTCGGCCTTGTGGTTAACGGATACCCTCACTTCCCCCTGCATACGCTGCGCATCTACGGAGTTCTGCAGAGAATTGCCCTCTGCTACCTTGTCGCTGGCCTCTTCTATTTGTGGCGCCGCGACGCCGCGAGCAAAGTCGTCGCCATTGTCGTTCTACTCGTTGGCTACTGGATCCTCATGCGTTACGTTCCCGTTCCCGGCTTCGGTGTCCCCACGCATCAGATTCCGCTGCTCGACTATGACCGGAACTGGGTCGCCTGGCTCGATCGCAAACTGCTCCCGGGGCGCCTCTATGAAGGGGTGCGCGATCCCGAAGGCCTGCTCAGCACCTTCCCCGCCATCGCTACCACGCTGCTTGGTATGCTCGCCGGCCTGTGGATGCGGACGGAGCGCTCGCGTCAGCAGATCACCGCAGGCTTCCTCGCCGCCGCCGTGGTGCTCATCGCGCTTGGCGAGTTCTGGAACCTCACTTTCCCCATCAATAAGAAACTCTGGACCAGTTCCTACGTCCTGTTCGCTGCCGGCTGTTCGCTGCTCCTCCTCGGCTTCCTCTACTGGTGCATCGACGTGAAACAGTGGCGTCGACCCTTCACGCAGCCCTGGATCGTCTTCGGCACCAATGCCATCTTTGCCTACATGCTCTCCGAACTGCTCGCTTCCACGCTGTGGAATGTGCATGTACACGCACCCGAAATGCTGGGGACCTGGATCTACACGCCCTTCCGCCACATCCAGCCGCCCGGAGCCGGCTCACTCCTCTACTCCATCGCGTTCACGGCCGTATGGTGGCTCGCGACCGGGCCGCTCTGGCATCGGCGCATCTTCCTGAAAATCTGAAGACTCGGAAGAGGCCCGCCATGGGCTGTCTTCCACCTTTCGGTGGAGGACGATCTGCGTCTTCTCGATGGTGCGATCATACGGCTCATGCTGCTACCGTATTCTTTCCCGCCAGGCGGAGAGAGTTTCGCGCGCCTCCGTTGACGTTTCCACCGCGCAGATTGATTCTGACGAAGTTTCAGGTTCGACCCCAGCTTGAAAGGACCGACAATCCATGCCTCACATCGCTCTCCCCGAAGGACTGCCCGGCATCCGCGGCGCCATGGCCTTCCGTCCCGAAACCGCAAAGCCGCTGAATGAGCTTGTCGAAGTCCTGCTCTTTGGTCCGCATACCCTCGCCCCCGGCGAACGGGAGCTCATCGCCACTTATGTCTCCTATCTCAACGACTGCCATTTCTGCCAGAGCATTCACGGCGCCATCGCGGCGGCGCATCTGGGTGGGGATGAGGATCTGGTGAAGCGCGTGAAGGCTGACTTTCAGCACGCGAACATCTCCGACAAGCTCAAGGCTCTGCTGGTGATTGCCAGTAAGGTGCAGCGGGGTGGGAAGAATGTGACCGCCGCCGACGTCGAGCACGCGCGCAGCCTGGGTGCAACGGATATCGAGATCCACGACACGGTCCTGATCGCGGCGGCGTTTTGCATGTACAACCGCTACGTCGATGGCCTGGGCACCACGCAGCCACAGGACGAGGCGATGTATCGGGAACGCGGCAAAATGGTCGCCCGCGAAGGATACATCCAGGGCAGCAAATCCTATCTGCCGGCAGCGACCGCCGCTCGCTGAGGAGACGACAATGCCACACATCGCACTTCCCGAAGGGCTGCCCGGCATCAGCGCCGGCTTTGCTTTTCTTCCGGAGACGGCGAAGCCCATGCGCGATCTCGCCCACATTCTGCTGCACGAGCCGAACAGTCTCTCGCCCGGCGAGCGTGAGCTGATCGCGACCTACGTCTCCTCGCAAAACGACTGTTACTTCTGCCAAACCAGCCACAGCGCCGCAGCGGCCTGCCACCTGGGCAGCGGCGAGGTCGTAAAGCAGGTGAAGACGGACTTCCAAACCGCGCCCGTTACCCCGAAACTGAAAGCGCTGTTGGCCATCGCGGGCAAGGTCCAGCAGGACGGCAAGCGGGTTTCCCCGTCGGACATCGCCCAGGCAAAAGCACACGGGGCCACCGATCTCGAGATCCACGACACGGTCCTCATTGCCGCGGCGTTCTGCATGTACAACCGCTACGTTGACGGTCTCGGCACCTGGCAGCCACGCGAGGAGTCGATGTATGCGGAGATGGGAAAGCACCTCGCCGAACACGGCTACCGAAAACCCTCACGCTGACGACGGCGCATCGACAAGCCAGCAAAGTGTCCGCTCCAGAACGCTGTCCATCATGAATCCTCTTCGTCCTCCATCAATGGGTGGACTTGGATTCCCATCGGCGGGCTGAAGACACTACTCGCGGCGCAAAGTTACTGTTGCGTCCGAGCAGCACGTCGGCCTCAGAGCGGTTCTGATCGGCTGCGGTGCCTGCCGCTGGATCCCCTCCAGCACCTCAAGACGGCGGAGTCAGTTCGATGAGTCAGCACGTCCCCAGACGGCTGTGTGCCCTGTTTGTGTCGATTGCCGTCCTCGGCGGCGTTGCCCTCGCTCAGGTTCCCACCAGCAGCATCAACGGAATCGTCACCGACCCCAAAGACGCTGTCGTTGCCGGCGCGCACGTCACGGCTTCCAATCTTGAGCAGGGGATTTCGCGTACCACCGTCACTGACAGGAGCGGCCTCTATTCCATCGTGGATCTCCCCGCAGGCACCTATGACCTGCAGGTGCAGGTGCCCGGCTTTGCAATCAGCGAGTTCAGGAACGTTATCCTTCTGGCCGGCAGGAATACGACCATCGACGCCCGATTGCGTATCGCCGAGAGGGGCACAACGGTAAAGGTCAACGGTTCGGCAACGGGCACCGTGGACCTGACCCAGTCTATGATCCAGGGCCAGATCACCTCAAAGACCATCCAGAGCATTCCGCTGAATGGGCGCAATTTTCTGGAGCTGGCTTACCTCATTCCCGGGAACCGGCCCGCGCCGACCTTCGATCCCACCAAGACGAATACGCTCGAGGTGAGTTCGGCTGGCGGTTTTGGACGCGGCGGCAACATCACTGTCGACGGCGGCGACAACAACGATGAAGTCGTAGGCGGAACGCTGACCAACTTCCCCGAAGACTCTGTCCAGGAATTTCAGATCGCGACCGGACGCTTCACTGCCGAGGTCGGCCGCTCCGGCAACAGCATCGTCAACATCGTCACAAAATCCGGCACGAACAACTATCACGGTTCGGCGTTCCTGTTCGAGAGGAACAGGAACCTGCAGGCTCTTCCCGCGACATTCGATCGCGATCTGTCCACACCCCCCTTCGATCGCGAACAGATGGGCGGCTCCGTGGGCGGACCGATCAGGAAAGATCGCGCCTGGTGGTTCTCTTCTTTCGAATTCCGCGATCAGAATGCGGCGGTGCAGACCGGCGCGCGCGACTTCGCGGCCGATACTATCCTTCACACGTCCGCGGCAGCGCCTCTGCGCGACGCTCTCTGGTCCACTCGCTTTGACACGCAGATCTCGCAGCGCAACAGCCTGATGGCGCGGTACTCGTTCAATCATTCCACCGACACAGCCGAAGCGACCCCATCGCAGACCACGCCCGCGTTCACCGCGGCCGAACGCCAGAACTCTCTGAACCGCTTCAACTCCGTCATCCTTGGGCTGACCTCCGTCCTGGGTCCGACCCGGGTGAACTCCCTCATCTTTCACTACGACAACTTCTATAACGACATTCCGCCCTTCCCCACAGACGCGCCGATCACCGATCCGCCGCTCAACCTCACCAATGAGCTGATCTTTCCGGATCTCGCCGACGGCGCGAATTTCAATCTGCCCCAGGCAACGCACCTGAATCGTTATCAGTTGCGCGAGGCCTATGCCTGGACGTTGGGCAAACACACCCTCCATATCGGCGGAGAGTTTCAGCACTACACTGCGAACGGGGAAATCAACGTCTTCGGCACCGGAACTGCGATTCTTACCTCCGACTTCGGATTCGCAGACCTCAATGGAGACGGTGCGATCAATGACCTCGACATCCCTCTGGCGGTCGGTCTCAAGAGCAGCGCCCCGGTCACGCCGGTTCCCATTCCCACCGTTTTCGACAGCTACGTGGCCGCCTATGCCCAGGACGACTGGCGCGTCGAGCCGCGGCTCACGCTGAACCTCGGGCTGCGCTGGGAGTATGACTCCAATCTGACCGGCAACTCTGGCGCCCACGATCCCTGCCCGAGCCTCACGCAGCAGCCGACGCACCCGTGTACATGGATGGCGAATGTCATCGACCTGAAGAAGAATCCCGACATGAAAGACTTCGGTCCCCGCGTCGGCTTCGTCTTCGATCCCTTCGGCAAAGGGAAGACAGTACTGCGCGGCGGCTATGGCATTTACTACGACCGCATCATTCTCGAATCCGGCGCGGAAGAGCTGGTGCAGAACGATCGCGCCCTCACCGTCACGCAATACGCCGGTTCGGCCTGTACCTCGCCCTTTGTTCCCGGCGGACCCAGCCTCGGCGCCTGCTTCGCTCCGGGTGGTAGCTTCGCGCCGGGCTCACCCACGCTGGCCAGCCCCTTTAGCGGCCCGCATCAGGTCGGCGGCGTCGGCATTCTGGCCATGGGGCCCGATGCCCACCATCCGATGATGCAGCAGACCTCGCTGGGTCTGCAGCATCAGTTCGGCCAAAGCTGGCTGGTCTCCGCGGATGGCCTGCACGTCTTCGCCAACCGCCAGCTCATCGGGCACCTGGTGCGCAGCACGGATTCTCAGTCACCGTTTATCAACTGCCCCGGGAACAAAGTGCCGTGCACAATCACCGATCCTCTCACCGGAATTTCCGACAACATCACCCTGATCCAGTCGCAGGCAAAGTCCTGGTACGACGGCCTCATAGTCAGCCTCGCCCATCGCTCGACCCGGCTCGGACCCATCGCGTATCAGTACAACGTCGGCTACACTCTCTCGAAGACTTTCGACTACTCCGACGCCGATCAGCTCCCCAACGGCAACGCCGATGAGCAGGTCGATCTTGTCGAGGGCATCGACAACCTCCGCATGGAAAAGGGTTATGCCATCACCGACGAGCGCCACCGCCTCACCGTCTACGGCGAAGCTCAGCTGCCGTGGCGCTTTTCGCTGGCCCCGCTCTACACCTACGGCTCCGGTGTACCGGCAGATACCTTCCTTCCCGGCACCGCCATCAATGGCGCCAGCGGATCGCGCCTGCCGCTGCTGCCGCGCAATGCCCTCGCCCGCGAGGTGAACAACAGCGGTCAGCTCAACGCCATCATCGACCGCTGGAACGCTCTGCCTTCCTGTCCGGCGACTTTCCCGTGCCTTGCCGGCGGGACCCTGCAGCACGTTCCAGGCGGCATCAATTTTGCCAGCCCGTTCAGCTCGCTCGATCTGCGACTGCGCAAAGACATCGGCATCGGAGATCGTATGACTGTCAGCCTCATGGCGGAGGGCTTCAACATGCTCAACCAGACCAATATCCGAGGCACGACCAACACCAACTACTCGGGGCGCAACATTTCTATCAGTCCTTGGCAGCCCGCGCAGAATGGACAGCCGGCGCAAACGGTGCAGGCGAACTTCTATTCTCCGGTCAGCACAGCCGGCGGGTTCTTCGGCTCCGGCGGCCCCAGAGCCTTCCAGTTCGCCACTCGAATCGAGTTCTGACCGATGACCTCGGCGTTCTCCAATGCAGATCTGCAGGCTCTGGCAGTGCAGCGAGCCGCACCGTCCTCAACCAACCTGCCTCTGGTTGAGGAAGCATCGGCGAGCCCCGAGGTCCGCGCGCTGTTCCAGCAATACCGTGACCGCTTCGGCCGGACCGACCTGCCGGGGATCCTGCTCTGTTTCGCCACGCACCCGCCCCTGCTGCGCGGCATGCTGGAGATTGCCGAGCATCTGCTGTTCGTGGATGGGCTGCTGACGCGCCGACATAAGGAACTGATTGCCACCTTTCTCTCGCTGCAAAACGCGTGCCCGTACTGCGCGGACAGCCACGGATATTCCCTTCATGCGCAGTGCGGCTCGGCCGATCTGCTGAGCGCGCTGCGCACCGCCGACCTCGATTCGCCGCTGCTCACCCAAGCGGAGCGTGCGCTGCTGCGATTCGCCGGCAAGGTGAACTCTGATTCGCAGGCCATCAAACGCTCCGATATCGAAACCACCATGCAGGCCGGCTGGACCGAGGCCCAGCTGGCCGAAGCGGTCCACATCGCCGCTCTCTTCGCCGCCTTCAACCGCATCGCCAATGCCTTCGGGCTTCCTTCTCCGTATCCCGGGATTCTGTGAGGATTGCCATGTCTGGACCTTCGAATCCACGGCGCCCCAGGCGCGGAAGTTGGCGGCCCAAACCCGAAACCACCGCGCTGCTGCACGTCTCCGGCAACCCGATCAATGGTGTTGGCGAAACCTCTCCCCGCAGGCCCTCTCCCTTCTTCTGGCATCCGCCGGATCAGCATCCCTTCGGAGATCTGCAGCTTGTAGCGCGCCGGAATTCGCGCAAGTGCCCCGGCTCTACAGAAGCTTTTCAGGCTGCCTATACCTATCCTGAACTGCAGGGCGTCGCCGCAGCACGTAACCAGGCTCCAGCGCCGACGCTGACCGAACAGGCAAAAAGCTTTGCCCTCTCCCACGAGGCCGACGACGTCGGCATCGCTGCCATGGATTCCCTCTATGTCTTCGAGGGCTACACCATCGACCATCCCTGGGTCATCATTCTCGCGCTCGGGCACAACTATGAGCGGCTCCGCGAAGTTCCTTCAGACGAGACCAACGGCATCGGCGTCTGCGATGTCGGCGATCAATATGCCAAAGGCACTCGGTCGTCCCACAACCTCGCGAACTGGATCCGATCGCAGGGCTTTCACGCCGATCCGTATCCTGGGCCCATGGCCGGGGCGCTGCTGCTCATTCCTCCCGCCATTGCCGCGGGCCTCGGCGAACTCGGCAAGCACGGCTCGCTTATCAGCCCGCGCTTCGGCGCCGGCGTTCGTCTTGCCGGCGTCACGACCGATATGCCGCTCGTTCCCACCGTGCCTCGGAGCTTCGGCGCCGATGAGTTCTGCTCTACCTGCCAGGTCTGCACCCACGCCTGCCCACCCGCCGCCATCACATCGCAGAAGCAGATGGTGCGCGGCATTGAGCGCTGGTACGTGGATTTCGACAAGTGCATCCCCTACTTTGCCGAAGCTGCGTCCTGCGGCATCTGCATCGCAGAGTGCCCCTGGACCCGCCCCTCTGTGCGGCCGAAGCTTCTGGAGACTATGGCGCGGCGGCGCGCCCAGGGATGAATCCGGCCTCCCCGCAACGAGCCGACGAAGGCTCGCTCCACTACGCCGGATGGAGCGTTCTCGCTGCCGCCTTCACCGGCGTCATGGTGAGCTTCGCTCCCATCGTTCCGTACACCTTTAGTCTCTTTCTCGATCCTCTGCATGCCGCGTTGGGATGGAAGCGGGAAGCCATGGGTGCGGCCTTTGCGCTGGCAGCCATCACCGTCGCGCTCGTCTCGCCGGCCATCGGCCTTCTCCTCGACCGCTTTCCGCCCCGACGCATCATCCTGCCCGCCATTCTGGCCTTCGCTCTCGCGCTGGCTTCGCTCAGCAGGCTCAGTTCCCACATCGGGCAGTTCTATCTCACGTTCTTTGTGCTCGGATTGGCGGCCAACGGAACCGCGCAGTTCGCCTACACCCGCACGATACTCACCTGGTTTTCGAAGCATCGAGGTTTCGCGCTGGCGCTGCTGCTCACCGGCAGCGGCGTCGGCTCCATCCTGATCCCCCCGCTCACCCAGTGGATGATCCAGCATCACGGATGGCGCGATGCCTGGCTCATGCTGGGCGGTATAGCCCTTCTGGGTTTCCCGCTTACGGCGATGCTGGTGCGCAACCGGCCCGAAAAGCCGCTTATCCGAACCGACCGGCAGGTTTCGGGCGTAACAGTGGCCGCCGCTCTGGGCACTGCCGCCTTTTGGATCCTCGCCGTCATCACTATTCTCTCCGCCTTCAGCGAGAACGGGCTCGTCACCAACCTTGCAGCGATTCTCACGCAGCATGGCGTTCTGGCCACCGGCGCCGCCCTCGCCCTGTCCGTCCGTGGAGGAGCGGGCATCATCGGCAGGCTCTTCATCGGTTTCGCCATCGATCGCGTAGCGCCGCAGCGGATACAAACATTCGTTCTGGCACTGGCCGCCACTGGAACGCTGATTCTCGCCTTCGCCGGCACCGGACCGATGGCTCTGGTCGGCGCCGCGGTGCTGGGCGTCGGCCTGGGCAGCGAAGCGGATGTCATGCCCTACCTTCTGGCGCGTTACTTTGGCCGGCGCCACTTCTCCGTCTTATACGGACTCACCTGGACCGCCTACGCCATCGGCGGCGCCACCGGGCCCCTTTGGATCGGGCATATGTATGACCGCGCCGGCGGTTATCAGCCCCGATTCATCGTCTATCTTGCCGGCGTAGCGTTCGCCTCCGTTCTCCTGAGTCTGTTTCTGTCTCCACACCGCGAGACAGTCCAGCTGGAACGAGAGCTGGCGGCAACAGCCACCGCGGGATCAGCTGAGAGGTAGCAAGTTTTCGAAACCAATCGATAGGTTGACTATGATAGCCCGTGGGGTATCGATTGCTCGCGATCCAACTACTCCGGTAAGTCTCTTTATTGACCGATGCTCCTGATTTTGCAAAGGCGAGTAGCTCCGCGGCTGACAGTTATACTCAAATTACTTCGAAAGTTTCCTGCGACATCCCGTTGCCGAAAAGTTCCGGGAATCAGGCGGTCTTCTGTTTCGTCCTTTTCCAAAAGGCCCAGCGTTTCCGCTGTGCGTCGGCGATTCGCGCACGTGCGTCTGCGCTCATTACGCGCAGGTCTGCTGCCTCATCGGGTGTAGAGTTCGTCCTGACCGGAGAGCAGTGCTGCGAACTTGCCGGAGCCTGGAAATCTCGGAATCGATCGACGAGAGAAGGTGTCAGAAGCATTCATCGCGAATAATTTACCGCCCATGCCCCAATCGATCGAAAAGCCGCTCCTGGCGGAGTAAGCACCGGATTCCGAAATTGAGATCGCTGGGTATGCCGGCGGCACAGCCTCCAGGACGCCTGTTCCGTCCACGACCATGTTTCCAGAAACGGCTTGGGTCAGTTTGGGGTCAAACCAACCGAGTTCTCTGCTTTTAAGACTTCGCCGAATCATTCGCCGTACAGGTTCCGATCTCTTCATTCTACTCCGGTGAAAACATGAGTACTCCGGCCTTCAGCCGACGGCTGTTAACCGAAGGGTTGTAGGTTCGAGTCCCACCTGAGGAGTCAAGATTTCAAGCACTTGCAGCAACCCTTCCGATCGACTTCGCCGAAAGTCGCCGATTTTCATTCAGACCTTTCGGATTTCTCCCCTTCAGATGGGATGAGACGGCTGGTCTCGCGAAACAGCCTAAGCTGTTCGCACG
>VFSW01007487.1_pt1 | contig 15838 bp, 12 predicted proteins | sample 5358111 | NCBI WGS metagenome assembly VFSW01 (sample SAMN11554181, study PRJNA540505) | mine drainage metagenome | isolation source: sediment from site ElyBrook_90M | place: USA: Ely Copper Mine, Vershire, VT | collected 2017 | reverse complement strand
AATCAAGTACCGGTGTGCCCGATAGACAGAGATACTCGTCAGCGGTCTTTTGGGCGTCTCCGGTTTTATCCAGTGCAAGATAATCCATGGTTAGATAAAGATCTGCTTCTTTCAACATGCCCAACAACTCATCGGAAGTCAGATGCGCTTTTAGACTTGCAACAGTTTTATTCAGAATATCTATCGATTCTTCGAACCTTAAGAATTCATACGCCTCTTTGCCCTTTGATAATTCAGACGTCACATCAATTGTTTCCTTATGCTGTCCAGAAGGTTCATACCTGTCAAAAGAAATGGTACGTAACCGTTGACGGACGTTATCCATAAACCCGGAAGGCAGGCTGTTTTCTGACGGTCGAATAATCACCAGTACATGTCTGTTGGTTTGCGCATGTACAACGGCACACAAAAACATCACGGTAATAAACATATATATGGTTTTCATATAAAGACGGAAACCATACAAATATCGTATTGTCAAGTAATAAACGAATTTATTCCGGACACCTTAAGAGTATTGAGCCAGGGTTATAGAGATAGTGGGAATTTACGGTTTAACCCGTGCTGTCTGAGGTGTCCAGAAATTAACCTGCAGGACATGCGCTGACTTTGTCAGTAATGCCTTGAGTTCCTGTTTCTCTTCGCTGCTTATAATAGGCTCAATATCCGAAGTATCTGCGCCATTGCTGTCCCTGTTGTTTTTCCAGTTTACAATGTAGCCGGCTACAAATGCAAACCCGCAGCCCCCGGGACCACAGCACGAGGTATCAACTACGCTGTAACCGGTGCAGTAACAAACCTGTCTGCCCTTGTAGGTAAACTGCTCTTCTTTTTCCAGTGAATAATGGCCTGATATGGCCTCTATCTCTTCACCCAGTTTCTGGTGTGTATACTTATAAAGCTCCATGATCCATCCTCTTGTTATAGTATAAGCACGCCGGTTTCAACCGTGAACCGGCATCCGGAGGAATTTAGGTTTGGCTCTTTCGTCGCCCCCTTTCCCCTCTTCCCTCGCTGTTATCCCCTCGCTACTCGCTGCTCATCCCTCACTACTTTTTATACTCCTTCTTTACCGACAATGGCTATACTGACAACGTTCATGAACGGGAATCCGCCAAGGTTATGAGTAAGACCGAGCTTTGGATCCTTGAGCTGTCTCTGATCCGCCCTGCCATGGAGCTGGAGATACATTTCATACAGCATACGGAGCCCCGATGCACCGATGGGGTGCCCGAAGCATTTCAAGCCGCCGTCAACCTGCGCGGGAACACCGCCGCCTTTCAGGTCATAAAATCCATCCAGGACATCCTTGGGTGCGCCTCCCCGCGGAGATATGCCGAGGTCCTCATAGGTAATGAGTTCTGTGATTGAAAAACAATCGTGCAGTTCCATCATACTGAGCTCTTTCCTCGGATCTTTGATACCTGCCTCTTTATAGGCAACCACACTCGCCTTCGTGGTGCTTACAAAATAGGTGCTGTCCCATTCGTTGAACTGCACCTCTTCTCCGTTGCTGAGAGCCAGCTGCAATGCCTTCACGGTAACAAGGTCCTTTTTACCGAGTTTCTTTGCAATCTCCGGCGTTGTAACAATGGCAGCTGCTGCACCGTCGCTCACACCGCAGCAGTCATACAACCCGAGCGGATGTGCTACCATGGGTGAAGATATGGCCTGGTCCTCGGTAATAGGTGTACGCAGGTGTGCTTTCGGGTTGAGTGCGCCGTTCGCATGGCTTTTTACGGATACATGCGCCAGAACGCGCTTTAAGTCATCGATAGAATACTTATACTTGGCAGCGTATGCCGTTGCGAGCTGGGCAAAAGCACCGGGTGCTGTCATGTTCGGCATCCATAACCAGTTCAACGAGCCGCTGTTGGAACCGGAGTTCGGCAGGCCCCCGTATCCGATATCTTTTAATTTTTCCACTCCAAGTGCAAGCGCAATGTCACATGCACCTGAAGCAACTGCGTAGACAGCTCCCCGGAACGCTTCGGTTCCGCTTGCACAGAAATTTTCCACCCTGGTTGCAGGTATATTCGGCAGTCTCAGGGTCAAGGATAACGGAAGTGCACTTTTGCCGATGTGTATTTCTTCAAAGCAATCGCTCAGCCACGCGGCCTGGATCTGGTTCTTCTCTATACCCGCATCGGCAATGGCCTCTTCAAAGGCCTCCACCATAAGGTCTTCGGCACCGGCATCCCACCGCTCGCCGAACTTTGTACATCCCATTCCTATTATCGCTACTTTATCTTTAATGCCTGTTGACATGTTTTTGTCTCCTTTAAGCTATTTTAAGGTCGCTTTCCAGAAATAACCCGTAAAACCCCGCTCCTTATCGTAGTATTTCTTCCGGAAGGACAGCTTCATTGCCTGTCCGACCTGAACGTTCTCGAGATCACAGTCCGTAAAATCGAGCAGTGTTCTTCCGCCACCGTCAAATTGCACCATGCCATAGAGGACCGGGGGCTCTACAGCCACCGCAAGATAATCTCCGGTAAAGGACATGACCTTTGCATCCTTGTCCGAAAACTCGTAGTCCTCCTGCGTATGGAACGCATTACACTTCGGATTGACGCAAACGTTCGTTTTCGGGTACTGTACGGTACCGCATTTCTTACATTTCCCGCCGACGAAGCCGAGTATCATCTTCCTGTTGCGCCACAGCGTTGTCAGTGCGGTCTGCGTCGCAGCTTCCGCCCGTATACCGGTTTCCGCATTGATAAGATCGTTGAACTTCAGGAACTTTGCGTAACTTGCTTCTTCTTTTCTGATTGCAAGCGAGCCCTTTATCCCTGTTCTTGGGGCGAACTTTGTTATGTTTCCGGTCACCTCAAACAGGAGAGCATCACTGCCCTGCCCGAAGCTTGCAACAACGATCTTGTCTCCCGGTTTTGACTGTTCAAGGGCAGCGGCAAGCATGACCAGCGGATGTGCTGCACCTGTTTCACCGGTGACCTCATGCATATTATCGATAACCTGTTCCTTCGATGCACCAATCTTTTTGGCTATGCCTTTATGTTCCCTCGATATAAAGCAGGGGTAAACAACCTTTGATACATCCTTGATCGTCAGCCCGTACTTTTTTAAAAGCCCGTTTATGGATTGAGGAATGATTTTTTCATAACCTTCATCACGGATCCACCGCTCTTCCCATGTATAATCAAATTCCTGCATCGCACCTCTATAGTGATCAACAAAATCGAGCGACAGAGAGTACGAACCCTTGTACTCCGCTATGACATTCTCTTCTCCCAGAAGGAGTGATGCCGAACCATCACCAAACCACATTTCATAGAAACTTGCGGACCGTGTTTTCCTGTGATCCGAAGCAGATACAAGAACGGCTTTTTTTTCACCGCTCTTTATAGATTCGAGTCCGGCAATCAGCGCTGTCGTTGCGGATTTCAAAGAAGAGGTAAAATCCGCAGTCACGATATTCTCCCTGAGATTGAGCGCTGTCGCAACAATGCCGGCATTTTGCCGGTCTGCGAACGGGGGGGTTGTTGTCGCAAGCAGCACGCTGTCGATCTTCGATTTGTCAAATCCGGAAACGCAGTCTCTTGCCGATGCCACTGCCATGGTCAGACTATCTTCGTCCCAATTGCACATCGAACGCTCTCCGTTGGCAACCATCATCAATGCAGGTATGTACCATCCCATCTCCTGAATCACCGACATCCTGTTCAGCCTGCGTTTTGGTACGTAACCGCCGTAAGAAACTATACCAATCATTGTTTGCCTCCTTTTTATGGAACATTTTTCCAAAATTTTTTCGGATACGCTATTTATTCAAGCTTCGTTTGATTTAAATGTCAATCATTTTTAAAAATATATTATGTACCTTCAGGATGGTATTAGTTGACAGAGGAATAAACGGATGTATATTGTATACAATAAAAAACTGAAAGGAGAAAACATATGAGCAAACTCAAGGATAAACTATCGAAGTTGATTCCATCATGGCGGGAAGACGTTACCAAGCTGACAAAAGAGCATGGAAAGGTAAAGTTTGATGAGGTAATTATAGATCAGGTCACCGGCGGCATGAGGGATATTAAATCGATGGTCTGTGAAACATCCTATCTTGACCCGCAGGAAGGTATCCGTTTCCGCAATTATACTATACCCGAAGTACGTGAAAAACTCCCGAAGCCGGATCCCAACAGCGAAGCCTATCCTACAGGTTTGTGGTATCTGCTGTTGACCGGCGAATTACCGACAAAGGAAGATGTCCAGGACATAGAGAATGAATTTAAAGCAAGGGCAACCGTGCCGCAGTATGTTTTTGACGTTATCAGGGCAATGCCCGTCGATACGCACCCGATGACCCAGTTTTCAACCGCGATACTCGTCCTGCAAAGAGAATCCCTCTTTGCAAAAAGATACAGTAAGGGTATGAAAAAAACAGAGTACTGGGAACCCATGCTCGAGGACTCGATGAATCTGCTGGCAAAGCTGCCTGCAATAGCTGCTTACATCTATAGACATACGTACAAGGATGATACCTTTATAAAAGCGGATCCTTCCCTTGACTGGGGTGCGAACTTTGCCCACATGATGGGGGTTGATAACCCGGAGTACAAAAACCTCATGAGGTTATATCTGATACTGCACAGCGATCATGAGAGCGGCAATGTCAGTGCACATACAGGTCACTTGATTGCAACAGCTCTTTCGGATGCTTATTACTCGATATCGGGGGCAATGGACGGACTCGCAGGTCCGCTGCACGGTCTTGCAAATCAGGAATGTCTGAAATGGATAGTAGATCTTATGAAGGTTTACAATGGAGTGCCTACAAAAGAGCAGATAGAGAAATTTGCAAACGACACACTCAGCAGCGGCAAGGTTATCCCGGGATACGGTCATGCGGTATTGAGAAAAACAGATCCGAGATACACGGCTCAGCGCGAGTTTGCACTGAAATACCTGCCTGAAGATCCTATCTTTAAGACCGTGAGCAATGTGTTTGAAGTCGTTCCGAACGTATTATTAAAAGCCGGTAAGGCAAAGAACCCATGGCCAAACGTAGATGCGCACTCGGGTGCTTTACAGCAGCATTACGGAGTAACAGAAGAAGACTTCTATACCGTGCTTTTCGGTGTTTCCAGGGCAATGGGTATAACAGCCCAGATCGTATGGGACAGGGCAGTAGGTGCACCGCTTGAAAGGCCGAAGTCTGTGACCGTTCAGATGCTCAAAGACGCGGTAGCAGCAGGCAAATAACACAATCGAAACAATGTTCACTTGAAGGAGCGGCTTCAAACCGCTCCTTTTTTATTTCCCTTAACCTTTTATCACGCCCAGGGGACGTAGTTTTGCAACCTTCCTTGCGAGCCCTGCACCTTCCACGATATCGACCACATTCGCCACATCCTTATAAGCCTCAGATATCTCCTCATTGATCGTGGCCCTGGTTGCACCCTTAACGATAATACCCTTTTCCTTGAGTTCCTTTATTACCTGCCTGCCTTTTGACGAGCGTACGGCCTGTCCCCTGCTCATAAGCCTTCCTGCCCCATGACATACGGTACCGAATGTTTCGCTCAGGGTTTGTTCCGTTCCCACAAGGACATAAGAATATCTTCCCATGTCCCCGGGTATCAGCACCGGCTGGCCCGTAGACCTGTAAGCCTCCGGTATTTCCGGGTGTCCTGCCGGGAAGGCGCGGGTTGCGCCCTTCCTATGGACCATAAGCTTTTTTTGTTTCCCGTTTATTGTATACGTTTCTTCCTTGGCGATATTGTGCGCAACATCATAAACAATTCGCATACCGAGCTTATCCGCCGTTTCGCCGGTTACCTGTTCAAAAGATTCTCTCACCCAATGGGTTATTAACTGCCTGTTTGCAAACGCAAAATTTGCCGCTGCATTCATTGCACCGAAGTACTGCCGGCCTTCCTTTGAATTAAAATATGCCCAGACAAGCTGCCGGTCCGGTAATACAATATGTTGTTTATACGCAGAGCTTTGCAGTGTCCTTAAGTTATCGTCGCATATCTGATAGCCAAAACCTCGTGAGCCTGTGTGGATAAGCACTGTTATATTATTTTTGATCAGACCAAAGATATCTGCCACCTTTTGATCGTAAACCTCTTCTACAAATCCGACCTCTACAAAATGGTTCCCGGAACCAAGCGTGCCAAGCTGATCATGTCCGCGTTCCCTTGCCCGCTGGCTGACATTTTCGGGGTTTGCCCCGGATATTGTCCCGTTCGCCTCGATGCGCTGTATATCTTCTGGAAGGCCGAACCCTTTTGAAATAATTTCTTGAACCCCGTTTAACGCTATCCTGTCAAGATCCGCTTTTGAAAATTGTATGTCTTCCCTGCGAGAACCCACCCCTGATGGAATATTATCAAACAAGCGGTCCACAAGCCTCCCCAGAATGGAATCTTGAATATCCGTTTTTGAATCTTGAGTTTTGAGTATTGAATCTTTCGGTATATCCGTTCGCAACAGCCTTACACCGCAGTTGATATCATAACCGACACCGCCCGGAGAAATGATGCCGTCCGAACTGTCAAAGGCAGCGACTCCGCCGATGGGGAAACCGTAACCCGCGTGTATATCGGGCATTGCAATGGATGCATTGATAATGCCCGGCAGCATTGCGACATTACGGACCTGTTTGAGGGACTCGTCGTGCATCAGGGAAGAGATCATCCTTTCATCGGCATACACAATGCCGGGAACATTCATGTCCGCCTCCTGCTGCATCTGCCATTTGTATGCACCAATTTGTTTCAGCCTGATTTCCGCCATATTTATCCCTGCCTCCGATTTTAAGATCTCTCATCCAAGAACAAACCCTCTTCGAAACAACGAGATTGGTAAGGACTCATATATCAACAACAAACCGGACGCTATAGATACCGCCCTTTTTTTCTATGTGCACATCGTGATACGTGACCGCTTTAATTTCTCTTTTGGCATCATGCTCTTTCGGGTCAAACCTGATAAAGGCAACCTCCGCCTTAATCGTTGTATTACTCAAGCTCTTGATCTTACTGCCGGCATACATCAACCCATGTACGTAAAATTGATAAAGTACTTCCTGCAGCCAGTAAATAAAAAGAAGGTCTTTATCCGGTGCTATAATAGCTATGTCGTTCATTATCTTTTGTCCCTTTTTACCGGCACTTACCATTTGATCGGTAACTGCTTTTGCAGCATTATCAAACAACTTTTTCAGGGTCGTCCCTCCCAGCTTAATACAGATATCCGCCGTATGCGGTTCAAGGGTGTAGTTAATTTTTTTTATACTTCGATTCATATTGATTAATATATGCATTCTTTCGCTCTGGAGCATGATAAGGGGCGATCCGTTGAATTTTTTTTGTTGACTTGTTTTTTTATTAATGATAATTACTTTCAATAAGGAGAAATCGTTCGTGAAAAACAAACACTTCAAGAGCATGGTTATGGAGCCCTGTCATGATTCAGGAGGGGGCGGGTCTGTACCCGGTAATAAGGGAAGTATTACCGTAGCGCTCGCAGGCAACCCCAATGTGGGTAAAAGTACGATATTTAACATTCTGACCGGGCTGAACCAGCACGTCGGAAACTGGCCCGGCAAAACAGTAGAGAAAAAAGAAGGCTACACCGAATATAACGGTAAAACCTATAAGATAGTGGACCTCCCGGGCACCTACAGCCTGTCCTCGGGTTCTATAGAAGAAACCATCGCAGCAACCTACATTGTTGAACAAAAGCCGGACGTTGTGGTTTCCATAATAGACGCATCCAATCTTGACAGGAATTTATATCTGCTTACACAGATCCTCGAAACAGGGGCAAGGGTTATCATAGCTCTTAACATGCTCGATCTAGCCACATCAAAAGGTGTCGAGATCGATGTCGAAAGGCTTGAGGCGTTGACAGGCATACCGATTATACCCATTATTGCCGTAAAAAACAGGGGCATCAAAGAACTGCTTTCTGCTATAAGCGAGCTTTCGGAGAACAAAAGGACATTTAAACCCGCACCGCTTCATTACTCAAAAACTATCGAGGACCTTATACGCGTCATCAGCGGCAAATTAAACACCTATGCAGTCCCGTTCAGCAATACGAGGTGGGTTTCCATTAAAATACTCGAGGGTGACGAACATGTTGTGGAAATACTCAAGTCTATCATCAGCACAGAGGACTATCAGTTTATACAGGATGTTCAAAACCGTGCAGAGAAATTGATCGTGGAGGTGGCGGACGCCCGTTATGACTGGATACACTCGATCACATCGGGTGCGGTAACACCTTTCAAGTTAAACATTATAACCTTTACGGATAAACTGGATCACCTTCTTACGAATCAATTCCTCGGGCTTACCTTTATTGTCCTTATCCTTGGATTTATATTCTGGGCAACCTTCGGTTTAAGTACCCCCTTAATGTCGCTGCTGAGTCAGTCGTTTAGTATGCTCGACGGTATTTCCGCAAGATTACTCGGGAACTCGCCTGCATGGCTGAAAGGATTGCTCATAAACGGTGTAATGGGCGGTGTCGGTACGGTTGTATCCTTTTTCCCCCTTATCTTCATCTTTTTCATTTTTCTCGGTATCCTTGAAGATACAGGTTTACTCGCGCGATCGACCTTTATCATGGACAGGGTAATGCATGTCCTGGGGCTTCATGGAAAAAGTTTTATCTGCCTGCTGGTGGGTTACGGATGCAATGTGCCGGGGGTCATGTGTTCAAGGGTAATGGACAACGAGACCGACAGGAAATTATCCGTACTGATAAACCCCTTTATCCCCTGCTCGGCAAGGTTTGTCGTCACCAGCCTTTTTGTCAGCGTGTTTTTCCCGGACCACGCTGCGCTGGTCATGATATCCGTCATAGGTATAAGCTTTGCCGTTGTCGTTGTAACAGGCCTGCTCCTGAGGAAGACCGTGCTCAAAGGAGAGAGATCCCCGCTTATTATAGAGCTCCCTCTCTACCGGAAGCCGAATGCAAGAACTGTCGGTATGTACGCATGGAATAAAACGGTGAGCTTCTTTAAGAGGGCCGGCACCTATATTATCTCCTTCACCATTATTATATGGTTTTTGTCCCACTATCCCGGCGGGACCATAGACCAGAGCGTACTCGGTATGATAGGAAAATTTATAGCACCTGCAGGCAGGGTCCTGGGTTTTGACTGGAGAATCCTTGTTGCGCTGATAACGGGCTTTACCGCAAAAGAAACATCCATTGCGACACTCAGTGTGCTCTACAATGCAACGAATGAAAAGACCCTCGGGATCGCACTCAAACAGTCGATCAGTCCTCTTGTTGCATATGTGTTTATCATTTTTCAGACACTGTACATACCGTGTCTTGCGACCGTGGTTACCATGAAAAAGGAATTGAACGACAATAAGCTCCTCGCCATAGGCATTATTTATCCGTTGTTTGTTGCGTTTTTGATAAGCTTCGTAATCTACAAAACGGCTCATCTTTTTTAACCCAAAATGCAATAGGGAAGTTGGTTTGTTCTCCGCAGTCAGGTTCTCCTCTGGCGAAGCTCAAACCTTCGTAAAAGGAAGAGTTTCCTCCTCGGTTTGTGCCAATCGGTACAATCGTTTGATTTTATTGCACGATCCATGTAATTGATCGTTTAACTATATGAGCTTATGTTAGAAAAATTATCCAGCAATAGGATCATTTTCGTTACGGGGAAAGGCGGTGTAGGTAAAAGCATACTATCGGCATCACTCGGTATAGCTTTCGGCAGAGCCGGCCACAGACCTTTGCTCGTGGAATTCTTCCCGGATAAAAGACTTGAGCACATATTCAACTTAAAGGCCGAAACATACAAAGAGACCGAGATCCAGAAGAATCTTACCTATATCAACATATCCCCATCCGACGCACTTGCAGAATATATTAAAAGGCAGTTGATTTTGGATGTAATTTCAAAATTTGTTTTGAACACAAAATTTTACCGTCATTTTTCCAGTACAGCCCCGGGACTCAAGGAACTCGTCGCAGTCGGCAAGCTTTACGATTTAGAGAAAAAACGGGACGACGAAGGTAACCACCTGTACGATCCGATCATCGTTGACGCTCCCCAGCTCGGGAAGTTTGTTTCATTCGTAAAAACGCCGCAAAGCGTTATGAACATGTTCAGGATAGGACCGGTCAAAAAAGAAGCGGAAAAGGTAAACAGACTGATACTGTCGGACAAATGTTCCGTTATAATCGTAAGCACCCCGGATGAAATGGCAATTACAGAAGCACTGGAAGCAAAGGAAGAACTTTCAGCAATGACTCACCCGGCACTCAAAACAATCATCATAAATATGGCTGTTTCAAGTAAGATCGGTATTACCGATACCCGGTACTACGATCAAAGGCTGAACAAAATTCTGGACAATCAAACCATAAGCACCGGTATCATAGAAGTGATAGAGAAATTCTTAACCTACGTAAAGATGGAAAAGAAGGCCGTAAAAGAGCTTAACGATCGTGTAAAGAATCTACCCGTATTGATGCTGCCCTTAATCGAGGTCGACGAGGACGAACTGTCCATAGCAGAGTCATTATCCGCACATTTAAAATCTATCACCAATGAGGCGCCGTGAAGTATCAACCCGAGATCATCGTATGCGTAGGAACAGGAGGGGTCGGCAAGACAACAATATCTTCGGCCATAGGTATGACGGCAGCGCTCAAGGGGAAAAAGACACTTGTTATGACGATAGACCCTGCAAAGCGGCTCGCCCAGTCAATGGGTATAAAGGAACTTAAAAACACCCCTACCCCGGTGCCCCTGAAAGCCCTTGATAACTGTGAACAACGGATGAACGGCAGTCTTGATGCGATGGTCCTTGAGACGAGGACTACCTTCAACAACCTCATAAAGAGGTACTCATCCTCACCGCATAAAGCGGACACCATATTGAACAACAGCTATTATCAATACGTGTCCGGTGAGCTCGCCGGTTCAGAAGACTACATGGCAATGGAAAAATTGTACGAGATAAAAAAAGAGTACGATTATGATTTGATCGTCGTTGATACCCCTCCGGCACGGCATGCCATAAATTTTCTAACGGCACCCAACAGGCTTACACAGTTGATCAGCTCCGGGGTCCTGAAATGGCTTATCCGGCCTTCAACAAGCGTGAGTATGTTCGGATTGAACATATTGAACAGGGCTCCCCAGAAGATTGTAAAATTATTAAAGAGCTATGTCGGACTCGAAATTGTGGAAGAACTTACAAATTTTTTCAGTGAGTTTGATGAGCTGTACTCCGGTTTTAAATCCAGGGCAAAGGAAGTACATGCACTGCTCTCCTCGGAAAAGGTACAGTTCTATATGGTCACCGCACCGACACAGGACGCCATAGAAGAGGCGATATACTTCTACAGCATCATGAAGGACTATGATATAAACTTCGCCGGATTTATCGTAAACAAGGTCCACACTGCCTTTTACGATGATGCTTTAAGAACAAAGATAAACAAAATAAATAAAACACTGGATAAAAACGACCCCCTGAGGATCGCCTTACAGGAAACGCTTCATATAGACAGCATTGCCCTGCACGACAAAAACTTGATTTCTTACCTGAAAACCAAGATTAAATCACAGCAGATCCATTATTATCTTACCGGTTTAATCATGGACAGGGAATTACTGAATCTCTGTTCGCTTGCAGCACTTTCCGAGCCGCTGAATGGAATTATAGAATGAGCACTAAATCGGACATAGCAAGAAGTGCAGGGGTGGTAAGTATTATGACCCTCGCCAGCAGGGTACTCGGGCTGATACGGGATATCAGTTTTGCATACTTCTTCGGTGCGATTACATCAGCCGATGCGTTCTTCGTTGCATTCAGGATACCGAACCTTTTACGCAGGCTCGTTGCCGAAGGTGCAATGAGCAGTGCCTTTATTCCCGTTTTTACGTCGTATCAGGCCAGATTCGGGAATGCAGAAGCTAAAAAGGTTTCCGATATAACATTTACCTATCTCCTGATAGCCCTGCTTGTCCTGTCCGTGCTGGGCGTTGTATTCTCAAAAGAGCTTATTTATCTTTTTGCGCCCGGTTTCGAGCTACACCCTGCAAAATTTAATTTAACGGTAACACTGAACAGGATCATGTTCCCGTTTATCCTGTTCGTGAGCATTGTTGCCCTGTGTATGGGTTTATTGAACTCACTCAAGCATTTCTTTGTCCCTGCACTATCTCCCATCATACTCAATATTTCCATCATAACGTTTATCCTGATAGCCAATCACGGGCGCCATGCGATAGTGATCGTGGCAATAGGGGTGCTGGTAGGTGCCATCCTGGAGCTTGTTCCCCAGCTTATCCTCATGCGCAAAAAGGGATTCATGTTCTCTTTAAACTTTGATTACCGGCATCCGGCATTAAGGGAGTCCCTCTTCCTGTTCGTGCCCATGATGTTCGGTGCGGCAGTTTACCAGCTCAATGTTTTCGTGAGTAACGTGCTCGCTTCATTTTTAAAAACAGGCAGCATATCTTACCTGTACTACGCATCGAGATTATTTGAATTTCCCCAGGGCATCTTTGCCGTATCTATAGCCATTGCCGTCCTGCCCGCCATGTCCAGGGATACGGTAACAGACGGTGTTTCAAAATTAAAGGATTCTCTTGTTTTCTCGCTGAAGCTTCTGAACTTCGTTACCGTACCTGCAACGGTCGGTCTTATCGTCCTTGCGCGGCCGATCATTTCCGTACTTTTTCACAGGGGTTCCTTTGGTCTGTCGGACACCATAGCGGTTTCCTCCGCATTAATGTTTTATGCTATCGGTCTGTGGTCTGTTGCATTTTCAAGGGTAATTACGCAGGCATTCTATGCGCTCAAGGATGCAAAGACACCCGTGGTAATAGCCGTCTTTACGGTTATGATAAACCTCCTGCTGAGTGTGTGGCTCATGAACAAGATGGAGTACAGGGGACTCGCTCTGGCAACCAGCATATCCGCTTATTTCAATACCTTTTACCTGCTGTATGCCCTGAGGAAAAAGATCGGCAGGATAGGACTGAAAACAATAGCGGTATCATTTTTAAAGGCTTTTATAGCATCGGGTATCATGGGTATGGTGCTGGTACTGGCTTTTAAAAATATTATGCTCCTGCAGCACCACTATTCGGGATTCAGCCTGTCGTTCCTGCTTTTTCTCGCCATCCTGCTCGGTATTGTTTGTTATGCCGTTGTTTCGTACATCCTGAAAACAGAGGAATTGAAGGACGGCCTCGCGATTCTAAAACGCAAGCTGCTGTAACCAAAAAAGGCAATAGGAAAGTTCGTCTCACGAGAGAGGGAAGAGTTTGAGACGATGTGGGCGGTCAGAACAGCATGAACGGTGACAACGCCTGTTGTGAAACGGGCAGCTTTTTTATCTCATAGGGCGTTAATAACAGGCCGCGCATATCCGTATCCCCATGGAACAGTACTGCATCCTTAAACTCCCATGTCTGAACAATCGAATTACCATTGTAGAGTTCAACCGTCCCGGGCAGCGTCATGGTTGCCTGTGTGGAGCTGTCAGCTTCAATACGGAGGGTTGTACCATTCGCATCATTGCCCTTTTTGATTTTTGCGGTATTGTTTGCAATCTGTGCCCCTGTTAAATAGTTCTTCACAACAGCCAGGATATAATTGTTGTTGTATGCTAACCTGTACATTATGGGGACCGTATCTTCATTGTCTATAAATAATTGATCGTTATCATTGCCGACAATATATGCAGCCCGATCGTTTGCGAGTCCATAAGCGACCTTTGTTTGATTTAACCTGATTTCATTGAATATTCTCTGCGGATTATCCGATAAATACAGACCCACTAAAACCGTAAACATATTGTTCTGTGCAAATATCTGCAGGGGTGCGGATATCCTTACCTTGTTTACCAGTGTTGTCTGACGAAGTCCTTCGTTGATAATACTGACACGTGCCTTGGGAAACTGGTAATCCTGCCTGACATAACCGTTTGATTTTATGATGACCCTGCATGGTACCGGCGTATTGATGTATTCCTTTCCAAGATTAAAGAACGCATTGCCGTTCAGCACCAGTACCTCTAAATCTTCCGGCGCCTGCATCAGTGATGCCATTTTAGAAGCAGGTACCATAAAGCCTGTAAACAACACAAAAGCCAGTAAGACCAATGCTATCCTTTTCATCTGGTATACCCTTTCATGTACTCCAGTAACTTATCCTTTATCTCCGTTCTCTTCATTGCATAAGCGATATTGGCGAGTAAAAATCCAAGTTTGTCCCCGCCGTCATACCTGTCTCCTTCAAACTGGTATCCTATCATGCCTTTTTGTTTCAACAGTACTTTCAACCCGTCTGTAAGCTGGAGTTCCCCGCCGGCGCCTGAAGGGATATTTTCCAGAATATCGAAGATCTCCGGTGTCAGGATATACCTTCCTATAATCGCGAGGTTTGACGGCGCATTTTCGGGTGCAGGCTTTTCAACGACATCATCCAGAAGATAAACCCCGTTAGCCGTTTGTGTACCCTTTATTATGCCGTACCTTGATGTGTCTTCCCTTGGAACCTTCTGCACTGCTATAACGGGCTTTTTGTATTTTTCATAAACATCCACCATCTGTAAAAGGCACGGCCTCTGAGAATCTATGATGTCGTCCCCCAGGATGACAGCGAACGGTTCGTCGCCGATAAGGTGCTTTGCCTGTAAAACAGCGTGACCGAGTCCGAGCGGCCTTTTTTGCCGTATAGATACAATCTTTATCATATCCGACAGACCCTCGATAAGCCCAAGCAGACCGTTGCTGCCCTTTTTTCTCAGGGTATCTTCCAGTTCGTAGTTAATGTCGAAGTGGTCCTCTATTGCCTCTTTACCGTGGTTTACAATGAGGATCACAAGCTCTATGCCGGATGCCTTTGCCTCCTCGACGATATACTGGATCATGGGTTTGTCCACTATCGGCAAAAGTTCTTTCGGCACCGCCTTGGTGACCGGCAAAAATCGTGTTCCGTATCCTGCTGCAGGTATTACTGCTTTTTTGATCTTCATTGAATGCCCCTATCTTTTTATTAATCGTTCAATTTGTCTTCTCTTAAAAGCTTATCCAGCATGTAGTCCGCATTTATGTGCGTTAACGACGCAAATATTGAATCTTTTATAAAGGGATGTCCCTTTTCAAGCTCCGCTATAATCTTCCTTACTTTCTGCCGGTTTGTCAACTGAGGCCTCATTGAAACAGGACACTCCGGATCGATCAAAGGTGCTTCAAGGCTTGAGGCATAATCAAGCGCAGACTGTGCTTTGACATATATCAGCGGCCTTATGACGGTTACTCTATACTTATCCGAAACGCTGACCGCGGGCATCGACTTTATCTGTCCGTTAAAAAAAATATTCATTAATAATGTTTCTATGAGATCGTCCATGTTGTGTCCGAGTGCGATCTTGTTGCATCCGAGCTTTGATGCAAGGCTGTACAGCAGGCCTCTCCTCAGCCTCGAACATATCGAACACAACAGCTTTTTGCCCTTGTTATTCTTGAGTGCAACCTGCAGAATCCGGGTGTGCTCAATCCTATATGCGTATCCGTGCTGCTTTAAGTATGACTCAACGAGATCACTTTTCATGCCCGGGGCACCGGTGTCTATATGGACCGCCATAATTCCGTATTTCACGGGCGCTTTGCGCCGCAACGTTTCAAGTGCGTCCAGCAAGGTATAGCTGTCCTTGCCTCCGGACACGGCAACAAGAATACTGTCTCCGTCTTTTATAAGGTCGAAATCACCGATAGCCCTGCCCACAAGCCTTACAACATTGGATCTATTGTCTCCCATAATTATCAATATACTATCATCGAACCCTGAAAAGTAAACCCCGTTACACC
>VFSW01007486.1_pt1 | contig 15839 bp, 5 predicted proteins | sample 5358111 | NCBI WGS metagenome assembly VFSW01 (sample SAMN11554181, study PRJNA540505) | mine drainage metagenome | isolation source: sediment from site ElyBrook_90M | place: USA: Ely Copper Mine, Vershire, VT | collected 2017 | reverse complement strand
GAACCGCTGCTTCAAGGTGTTCGATGGCCTTCGCATCTTGAGTCATCGAGGCGTACACCAGACCCAGAAGTTCCTGCGCCTCAAAGTTGTTTGGAACCTGTGGAACGAGTTCCTCAAGCTGTGTTGCCGCTTCTGCATACTTCCCTGTTTCGTACTGTGCCACTGCCGATTGAAACTCGCGATTTTGCTTTTGTTGCAGACTGTCCTGCGCTGTTGCGAATGTCACCCACGCCAGCACAGATGAAACAATCATGAGGCGGTACCCGGCCTTCCTGCCCACAATCCACATCTGTCATCACCACGCGAGCCAACTGCTCTATAACCAGTTGCTCTATAAAAAGATAAACCCCGGAAAGGCACCTTGGTACAGTGCCCTTCCGGGGTATCTCATTCTGCGTTAGTAATACAGCTTCAGAGCAAACTGAATCTGTCGCGGATCGTAGGGAGCATCGCGCGTGGATCCAATCTCGCCGAAGTTCGGGCTGGTAAAGTTGCCGGAGTTTGAGACCGCGACAACACCATTGCCGCCGAAGTTCGGTGCGTTGAAGTTCGGGTGGTTGAGGATGTTGAAGAACTCGGTCCGGAACTGCATCGAGAACCGTTGGTTGATCGGGATATTCTTGAAGAGCGAGAAGTCCAGACGATGGAATCCCGGACCCGTAGTAGTAGCCGGCGAGCCACCCAAAACCGCGCTGCCAGTCAACGGAATGCAACCAGCAGGAGAGTTTGTAAGAGGTCCGTTCGGGCCCAGTTGGCAAGGCTGCTGAAATGCCTTCGGATTCCCGAACCAATTCAACTTTCCTTGCGAGTCCGTATGGAGTCCGAGATCCTGACTCTGGCCTGCAACATTGACATCGAAGCAACCAGTTCCCGCAGTTGTAGCGGTAGGACAGGTTAGGCTAATAGGTTGACCGCCCTGAAGCGTGACAATCCAGTTAACCGCCCATCCTCCTACGACAGCATTAACCGGCTTGCTCGCGGTGCTCAGGAGGAACTTATTGGTGCCGATGGGAAGATCGTAGCCGCCACTGAAATGCACAACCTGGCGGATATTGAAGTCTGCGAGACCCCAATCGAACATAGGACCAAGCCCCGGAACCGAAGGTGCACGGAACCCGCCCAGGCTTCCTCCATTCAGGAGGTCGCCTCCGTCAGCAAGCGTCTTGGAGAAGGTGTACGCGAAGAGGAACGTGAGCCCATTCGAATACTGCTGCTCGAGTTTGACCTGCAGACCGTTATAGTCACTCTGGCCTACCGTTGCCTGATAACTCGAGCCTGCAGAGAAATCAGGGAACGGCACAGCACCGGCAATCGTCTGATCCGTTGTGTTTGTGCCTTGGGGTAGAAGCGCGCTTACATTGTTTTGACCAATTCCCGCTTGCAGGTTCTTCGCCTGCGTAAACACATAGGCTGCCTGCAAGGACAAGCTATGCGTCAACGAGTACTGGAACGTAAGATTCGAACTCAGAGTACGCGGGGTTTGATAGTTGAACTGCAGTCCCTGCAGTCCCAGGCCCTGTGCGTTCACGCTGGTAGGCGTGAACTGAACGCAGGAGAGACCCGCGCCGATGGTTGCAGTACCACCAGGCCCAGCCGTCGTGCAGCCAGCCCAGGGGGTGTTGTAGCTGATGGGCGATACCGCTTGTAGCCCGGCATTGCTGCCAGCGGTCTGCGGCGAGTAGCTGAAGTTGAACACGAAGGGATAATTCTCACCGATATTTGGTCCATATCCCTGGTTTTCAAATGAGTTGTAGAACAAACCGAAGCCGCCGCGGGCTACCAGTTTCGGAGTGATCTGGTAAGCGAAACCTACACGAGGAGCGAAGTTGGTCTTCTGTGTCTGCACCAGTCCCTGGCCGTACTTGTCGGTGGATTCCAGTGCGATTCCATCCTTCGCGAGCAGCGTAGTAAAGCTGGTCGATAGGCTGCGGTTATCCTTGCCGGACGCTGGAATCAGGAAGGTAGGCGTTCCATTGGGCGGCCCACTTTGCACGAAGTTAGCCTGGCCGCCGTTGGTCTCGTTGATCGGGCTGAAGTAGTCCCAACGCACACCCAGGTTGAACGTCAACTTGGAATTGACCTTCCAATCATCCTGGAGGTACACAGCGAGATACTGCCGGGCGTCGTAGGTCTTGTTGATGTTGGAGGCGTTGATCGAGTCCGAACCGCCAGAGTAGTTGACTCCATTCGCGACCGTTGCCGCTTCCGGAGTGAGCAGGAATTGTGCACGGCCAGTCTGGCCATTGTTGAGCTGCGGAATATCGGTGTAGGTGCCGTTGAAGTCAAAGTTACCGCGTGAAAAGCCGGGCTGCAGAGTTGAAAACTTTACATGCTGCGATTCGATACCCGCCTTGAAGCTGTGCGCGCGCCAAACCTTTGTAAAATCGTCCGTAACCTGCAACGTCTGACTGATTTCATCAGACGGAAGGAAGGCGTTGCTGCCGAGTGTCGCCATCCCACCGATTGCGAGGGAGGGAAGTCCGCCGTTCTCAGTAAACTGGGGAATACCCTGGATTCCGTATTGTGCGGGAATGCCGTTGGTCGTGCCCTCCGGACCGTAGCGGGTGGTGTGCAGATGGTTGAACCCGACATGAAGTACGTTGATCGTCTGCGGAGTAAAAATGTGCGTGTAGCCGACGACCGACTGACTCGCAGTTGCGCCCTGAATACCCTGCTGGAACGCACCACCATCAGCAATACCGCCGAAGATGCCGGGGATATATTGGGGATCATCTACATAGCTGAAGCGTCCGAATACCTGATCTTTATTTGAAGGGTTTACATCAAGACGGACATCGAACGCATTTCTATGCTCGTACAAGCCGGGACTGGATGCGAAGTTCGACGAGAACGAGCTCCCCGTAGGTGCGGGATAGAGGCTCAAAAGTTTGAGCGCCACAGGGTCCAGCCGATTCGCTGGCAATTGATTCAATCCGCAGGCTGAGAGCGTGAAGGTCGTCGTGTTCGGGGAGCAGCTTCCAAACGGATCTCGCACATAGCCAGTTGCCGTTGCGACAATACCAGATGTGGGATCTATCTGGCCTGCGGTGACTGCACGTGTCGTTGCAGGATCGACGACAGTGCCGAGCGGGATCGACCGGCCTAGGTCATCGACCTGTGGAGCAGAACTTGCCTGCGACGAAACCAAGTCAGAGAGATTGGTGAAGCCGCTGCTGACCTCAGCCGCAGTTGGCACCGTCCCGGTTTCTACTGTGCCCTGGACGCGCCGGAGCCCTTCGTAGTCGCCGAAGAAGAAGATCTTGTCACGCAGGATCGGGCCACCGATCGAACCACCAAATTGATTCTGCCGGTATTCACCCTTCTTGATTCCGGCATTATCCTCGAACCAATCCGCGGCATCGAGCTTGTCATTGCGGAAGAACTCCCAGACCGCACCGTGGATGTGGTTGGTTCCGGACTTGATGGTTGCGTTCAAAACCGCGCCTGCGGAACGACCGAGTTCTGCGCTGAAGTCCGCCGTCTGTACCTTGAACTCCGAAATCGCGTCGAGAGGCGGGAGAACAATGAAGTTGGTTCCGTTCAGGAAGTCAACCGCATTGGAGTTGTTGTCGATTCCATCCAGCAGGTAGTTGTTCTGCGCGGGCCGAAGACCGTTTGCAGAAAACGCACCGGACCCGGCGTTACCGCGCGTATCAGCCTGAGGCGTCTGGGTACCCGCACCGAGTTGCGCGAGAAACGTAAAGTTTCTGCCATTGAGCGGCAGGTCATTGACGCTCTTCTCCGTCATGACTTGTCCAACCGATGCGTCAGCGGTCTGCAACAGCGGCGGCGCTGTGGTTACATCGACGGTCTCCGTCGCTGCGCCAAGTTTAAGCTGTACGTTGACCTGCAGGTTCTGCGAAACGTTGACCGTCACGTTCTCCTGAGTCGTCTTGGCAAAACCCGGCGCGGTGACCGAGATGGAGTAATGACCAATTCTGACCGGCGAGAAGGCGTATGCTCCCCTGCTGTCCGCCGTGCCCTTGAGGGTTAGACCAACGTCCGTATTCAACAGTGTGACGGAGGCGTTGGGCACTACCGCACCCGTCCCGTCCGTAATCGTTCCGTTGATGGAACCCTCATCTACCTGTGCCGCTGCGTACTGTGCTGTGACCATGAGTAGGCCGAAGCACGCGAGCAAAATGCAGCCACACCTCTTTAGCCAGTTGATGGCGTTACGATCAAGATCCATCTGAGTATCCTCCAAAGTTAATCCGTTCTCTTCGCGCTCTTTTTCTTCTAATCACGTAGCCTTTGAGCGGAAGCCTTCCCGATCTTTGACTGCGGTGTAACCGATTACAGGTTTGCGACTCGAAACACTAGAACATTTACTGGACCGGTGTCAACCAAAAGTTTTAGTTTGTGCCAACCAGACGGTTGACTTTGTCTTGACTAACCCATCATTTCTGTATTGACCACATCTCAATTCCTGTATTCTTCATTACAAACGTCTCTCCCATCGCTCATACGTACATGTAAACGGTTGCAAGGACGTTGACCGAAACAGTAGTACAAACCTTGAATCTATGTCAACCAAAAGATTGAGATTTCTGTTTATCGCAGCAATTGCGGGCTTCAATTGACCGCTTCCGCTCTCCGCTGATGGAACCTCGGCGCCAAGATTGGACCGGGTGATATTCTGCGGACGCCTTGCCGGCTTCACGGCTCCATCGAGAATCATGTCAAATCAAAGCAATAACAAATCGCAACTTTCCCGGCGAGCACTGCTCAAGGGCGCTGGTTTCGCTCCGCTCCTGCTCCGCGCGGCGCCTTTCTGGGGGGAGCATTTCCTGGCTGGCTCTGCTCTAGTTTCGTCGGGGCAGCCCCCTGCTTTCCCCTACGCAGACATCCGCTTCAAGCCTCACTATCCGTCACCATCTTCTTTGGCAGACATCCTTCGTCTTGTTAATCCGGGCTCAGATGAGTACACAACCGAGAAGTATGCCTTCGAGATCGATGCCTTGCTCAAACAATGGGGCCAGTCGCTCACAGAGTCGGTCCATAATGTGTCGGCCTTGTCCAGGCTGCTCTCCACCACCATCGATGCCTCATCACCCCGTCCAGTCAAGGAAACTCCACTTCGTACCGGCTATGGGATCGATGTGACGAAGAGGCAGTTTGGAGGCGCTGCACCTCGCAGCCGTGAGCAATTTCTCAAGGACATTCAGGTTTGGTTGGGTCTGGTCTCAAAGATCGAGACTGCGGAGTTCGAGATCTTTGGGATTGACGAGACCAGTAGTAAACCTTTGACCGTACAACTTCAGATTCGCTACGACATCGTCGCTGTCCGAAACGACGCGCAGCGCGAAGAGCGAGTCGGATCATGGAAAACCGAATGGGTGCGCGATGACTCGGATGCTTGGAAAATGGGGACGTGGGAAGCAGGCGAGGAGACTCAATGCGTAGGACACGGAACCGCGTTTCTCGACGTGACCTCTCAAGCTCTGGGTGGGACAGAATCCTACAAACGCCAGATGCTTCGCAGCGTGGATTATTGGCGGACGACACTGGATGGAGCTTGCGGGATCGATATTTACGGTAACAACGGCGTAGCTGCCGGCGATTATGACAATGACGGATTCGACGATTTCTACGTCTGCCAGCCGGCGGGTTTACCCAACCGTCTGTATCGCAATCGAGGCGATGGCACCTTTGAAGATGTTACCGAGAAAGCCGGAGTCGCTGTACTCGACAACACTGCGTGTGCCTTGTTCGCGGACTTTGATAACCGTGGACTTCAGGACCTTCTGGTAGTGTGCGGAAGTGGTCCTCTGCTCTTCGTCAATCAAGGGGACGGAACGTTCTCACGCAAGCGTGATGCCTTCACATTCGCGCGCTCTCCTGAAGGGACTTTCACCCATGCTGCAATAGCTGACTACGATGGAGACGGTCGCCTCGATATATATTTCTGCACTTACATGTATTATCTGGGCCTTGATCAATATCACTACCCTGTTCCCTACTACGACGCGCGCAACGGTCCGCCCAATTGTCTCTTTCATAACGAGGGCAATGGGAGATTTGTAGAAAAAACCGAAGCTGCAGGATTAAATGCAGATAATAATCGCTATAGTTTTGCCTGTGCCTGGGGCAATATAAATTCCTCCGGCCTGCCCGATCTATCGATCGCAAATGATTTCGGAATATCACAGCTATATCGCAATAATGGCAATGGTACGTTTACGGTGATTTCAAAGGAGTCCCACATTGAGGATGTCGGTGCCGGTATGAGCGTCGCATGGTCTGACTTCGATAATGACGGCCGGCAGGATATCTACGTCGCAAGCATGTGGGAGGCTGCAGGCCAAAGAGTTTCGGAACAAGCGCAGTTTCATTCCGCCGCTCCGCAAAATCTCCGCAAGCTCTACCAGCGGCACGCACAAGGCAATGCTTTATATCAGAACCGCGGAGACGGCAAGTTTCAAAACATCGGTCAGCAGGCCGGTGTCGCCATGGGCCGCTGGTCGTGGTCATGTGACTTCTGGGACTTCGATCATGACGGCTACACGGACCTGTATGTCGCGAACGGCTATATATCCTCGGTAGATCAGAATGATATTGCCAGTTTTTTTTGGCGGCAGGTAGTTGCAAAATCACCTGAAGACACTACGCCTTCGTCGGCGTACGAGCATGGGTGGAACGCTATCAATGAATTGATCAGGTCAGACTACTCGTGGAATGCCTGCGAAAGAAATGTCTTGTTTGCCAACAATCGTGATGGAACATTTTCCGAAGTCTCCGGCGTTGCAGGCATGGATTTCCTCGAAGACAGCCGGTCCTTTGCACTCGCTGATATCGATCATGACGGGCGCTTGGAGGTCATTCTCCGCAATCGCACCGCTCCTCAACTAAGGATTCTGCACAATGCGATGAAGGACCTGGGCGACTCGATCGCCTTTCGGCTACGTGGACACAAGAGCAATCGTGATGCAATCGGTGCGGAGATCACAGTCGAGGCCGGTGCCCTTCGCCAGACGAAATATTTGCAGGCGGGCTCCGGATTTCTCGCGCAACATTCCAAAGAGCTTTTCTTTGGAGTAGGAAAGCCAGAAGGCACACTCAAAGCAACAGTACAGTGGCCAAGCGGGATGATTCAGACTTTCGACTTACTCCCGGTAAATCATCGCATCGAGATTGAGGAAGGCTCGAATAAATTCGTAGCCAAGCCCTTTGCCGCTGCGCCACCTGCCTACGCGCACACGGAAGCGCCGCCCATACCAGAACCTTTACCTTTACAGGTGGAGACCTGGCTCATCTCTCCACTCAAGGCTCCGGCATTTTCACTACCCGATCTTGCCGGCAACAAACTCGAGCTGCAACAATTCCAAGGCAAGTTCGTCCTATTAGTTTTCTGGACTACGACGGTGCCGCTCTGTCGCGAGCAGTTGCGACATCTCAATCAACATCATTCAGCGTTTATAGCAAGCCAACTAGAAATCGTTGCAATAAACATGGATGACGCCGCGGATCTTCCGGCAGCACGATCCGTCGCGACAGAAGAAGCACTCCACTTCCCTGTTGTCCTCGCAACGGAGGAGGTGGCCGGAATATACAACATCATTTATAGATATATGTTTGACCGCCGCAGAGATCTCGCTATTCCGACTTGTTTTCTCCTGGACCGGGATGGCATGATGATCAAGGTTTACCAGGGTCCGGTTGATCCTGGCCATCTACTCGAGGACGTGAGGTCTGCTCCAGCGACGGCTACTGAACAAATAGAACGTGCTATTCCATTCAAAGGTCAACTCTTCCAGGGCTCATTCCAGCGAAACGCATTTACCTACGGAGTGGCAATGTTTCAGCATGGATATCTTGATCAGGCTGCAGAATCGTTCCAAGAGGTGATCGCTTCTAAACCCAACGATCCTGAGGGCTATTACAATCTGGGAACCTTGAGTCTAAGAAGGAATAATTTGCTGCAGGCGCGCCAATATCTGGAGCAAACAGTGAAGCTTCGTCCCGCCTACCCGGAGGCATGGAATAACCTCGGGATGATCTCTGCTCAGGAAGGCCATCCTGACGCCGCAATAGAAAACTTTCAGCACGCATTATTATTGCGACCGACCTACGAGATTGCGTTGCTCAATCTCGGGAATGTCTATCGGCGCCAAAGATCCTTTGGGAAGGCAGAAGAGTGCTTGAGCCACGCACTCGAACTCCAACCGGACGATCCAGACGCAAACTACAGCCTCGGAATGCTAAATGCACAGCGGAATCAACTGCAGCCAGCGGCCATTTATTTACAGAAAGCGATTCAACTCCGTCCTGCATATCCGGAAGCATTGAACAACCTCGGTATTGTTTTCGTGCGATTGGAGGAGTATGACAAGGCAGAGAATCAATTCGCGACCGGGATACAACTTGCTCCGGGTAACGATCAGTCCTATCTCAATCTCGCTCGTCTCTACGCAATGAAGAACGACAAGGTCAAAGCCAGAGACGTTTTGCAGAAGCTACTGCAAGTCCAGCCAGATAATCCGAGTGCGAAGCAGGCTCTGGACACATTGCGATGACTCATTTAATGGAGAAATTGAATAATGGAGAAATCAAAGTTGCGCGACACATTATAATTTCGCGCCTTATTATCGGAATCGAACCGGAGTTGTCAAGATGTCGTCGCAAATGATTACCGCCCTCGCTCTATTTTTGACTATTTCAACGCTCTCGCCCAGTGCAGGCCAGAACACAAATTCACACGTGACCGCGGATCTGCGACAAGAGAAATCATTACTAAGTCAGGGACGACTCGACGAGGCAAAGGCTATGACTCTCAAAGAACTCCAAACGAGTCCTAGCGCGGACAGCTTCAACCTGCTCGGCATTATTGAAAGTCAGGCACGTGATTACTCCAATGCCCTTGATGCATTTCACAATGCACTGCAACTTGCCCCTAACTCCATCGAGACCCACAACAACATAGGCAACGTTTACCTTTCAGAGAAGAAGTTTGATCTAGCGGAGAAGGAGTTCCGGACCGTTCTACGGTTCGACCCTGGCGACCAGGATGCTGACTACAATCTGGGAATTCTTTTCCTGACCAAAGGATTACCTGCGGACGCAATTCCATATTTCCTTCGGGTCCATCCCCAGACTGCAGAAACTCGCTTTGGCCTGATTCGTGCTTATCTTCAAACCAACCAGATTCCGGCGGCATTACGATTAGCAACTCAGCTGTCGTCAGAGAATAAAAACAATGTTCAGTTGCACTTCTCTCTCGGCGTTATGCTAGCCTCCGAAAACCAATTCAACGCTGCACAACTTGAACTCGAACAAGCAGAGGCACTGCAACCTGGAACCTACGCAATCCTTTTCAACCTCGGGCAAGCATCACTCGGGAGCGGCAATAACCAGGCTGCAGAACTGGCACTATCCCAAGCACTTAAAATAAAGCCAACTTCGCCGGAGACGCTATACCTCCTGGCGCAAGTCTATACGAATGAATCACGGCAGTTAGACGCGATGGATCTTCTGTTACGTGCAAATAAGCTAGCACCTAAGAATCCCGACATCCTTTATTTGATGGCTCAGATAAGCATTTCGCAGAAATATTATGAGGATGCTATACCGCTACTTGAGGAGGCCCTGCAGATAGCTCCAGGACGCCCTGACCTACTCGCATTGCTGGGCGAGAGTTACTTCAAATCCGACAAGATTGATAAATCTATTTCAGACCTCAAGCAACTAGTAGAGATTCAGCCCTCAGTGCGTGCCTACTCGTTTCTGGGTCTTTCTTATACCTACCTTGGGCGCTTCGACGAGGCAAGACAGAACTTTCAGGACGGGCTCAAACTAGATCCCCATAGTAGCTTCTGTCTATTCCAGTTGGGCTATATCGCAAGGATGCGGGGTGATTCCGCGGGCGCAGAAGCTATTTTCCTGAGGGTACTCCGCTCCAATCCGGACTATCCGCATGCTCTGCTTGAACTGGCAAACATTCGTATTGAACACAAGCAATTCGCTCAAGCAGCGGAATTGCTCAGAAAATATGTTCGCGTCAGCAGTGATTCCGCGACAGGTTATTACAAACTGGCAATGGTCGAGAAAACTCTGAATCAGCCATCCGCTTCTGCACGCGATCTCGCTGAGTTTCAGACTCTCTCCAAAAATGCCGTCGCCTCTTCCCATCCCTACGACAATCTATTTGATTACCTCGATAATCGTTCAAAACTTGCTCCTGGCGCAAGGGTTCAACAGGATATCGTTGACCTCACGGATCAACTGAAGACGCACCCGGGTCAACCAGAGGTTCTATATACGTTGGCTGAAGATTACCTAAAGTCAGGAAAAATGGAAGACGCAAGGGCAACGATTGCGCACCTCGACACAGATCACCCAGGCGACGCCAGAATCCTAACGAATAATGGAGTGCTACTTGCGCGATATAGGTTATACGGCGATGCCATCCAACAGTTTCAAGCAGCATTACAGGCAAGGCCTCAGGCGGATGACGTTAGCTATGATCTCGCGGATGCATATTTTCATAAAGGCCTTTTCTCCGACGCGCTGGATGCTGCGATGCGCATCTCGGCGGAGGGCCGTAAGGACGACTCATATCTTGATTTACTCGGAGATATTTATTCCCACTTAGGTGATAGTGTACGCGCGGAAGAACTCTACAAGAGTGCGATCATGCGCAATCCAGACAACGATCAGGACTATCTCTCACTAGCGTTACTCGACTTTCGCAGGCACCACTTTGCAGCAGCAAAGCAAACGCTGCTCAAAGGTCAGGAACGAATTCCGGGATCAGGGAAAATCGTATGGGGGCTGGGCCTGGCTTCCGCGTTGGAAGGTAACACTCTCGAAGCAAGCAAACAATTCGAACGAGCCGTCGAAATGTTGCCAGAGTGGCCTGGAGCCTATTCGACGCTGGGTGTCTTCTACTACCAGACCGGTCAGATCACCAAGGCGAAGGAAGTCTTGGATCGGTTCAGGAACAGCAGCGCACAGGGCGGGTTGGACGTAAACCGGATCGAAGAGACCTTGGCCCAGGCTCCTTCCGTTGCCTCTACCGATGACGAGCCATTGTCGGAGACGAAGCGAGCACAATTGCTCCAATTTGCATTATTTCTTGCGGATAAAACGCTGTGAACCTTGCTACCGTTGCGTTTTTTCTGAAGGCTCACCAGCGCCACGTGCATGAGCAACTCAACTCTGCACAATATGACGCCGGATCCATTACGGGTGTACGCTCTTTCTTCGTACTATCTATTACTAAACAAGTTCGATCGCTATAATTATTACAATCTATGACCTTCCCTCGACGGCGCTTTATCGGCTCTTCCCTATTCGTGTTAGGCAGTGCCTTAACAGATGCACTTACAACTCCGCTCTGGAGATGGCGGCATCCGCTGAATGTAGAAGCGTCTGTGTTGAATTCGAATGACCCAGGGGTTCAATTCGTCGATGTTGCCCAACAAGCTGGACTCAACGTACCGAATGTATGGGGAGGTGTCGACCATAAACGATCCATCATTGAGACGAAAGGAAGCGGCCTCGCTTTCTTTGACTACGATAACGACGGATGGTTGGACATCTATCTAACAAATGGCAATCGACTCGATACTAAATGGCCCTCGGGCGAGGCACCGATATCTCATCTATATAAAAATAATCGCGACGGCACCTTTACTGACGTTACGAATAAATCTGGCTTAGGTATTAGTGGATGGCAGACCGGTGTTTGCATAGGGGACTACAACAACGATGGATGGGATGATTTATTTTGCTGCTTTCTAGGACATAACATTCTCTTTCATAACAATGGAAATGGAACCTTTACCGATGTGACTCGAAAAGCAGGACTTTACCAGGAGAAGGGCCGTTGGGGCGCTGGCTGTAGCTTTCTTGATTATGACCGTGATGGTCATCTGGATTTATTTGTTTGTAATTATGTCAAGTTAGACCCGGATAAAGTTCCCTCGGCGAGCAAGACGAATTACTGCCAGTGGAAAGGCGTCCCGATCATGTGTGGCCCGCGCGGCCTTCCTGGTGACACCAATCTCCTCTATCACAACAACGGAGACGGCACATTTACTGATGTCTCGGAGAAATCGGGGATACTCAAGCCCGGCCCACGGTACTCGATTACCGCCGTATCTTATGACTTCGATAATGACGGATGGCCCGATATTTATATTGCTGTCGATTCACAACCGAGCATTCTATTCAAGAACAACCACGACGGCACTTTCACCGATATTGCAGTGATGGCTGGCTGTGCCTACAATGTCGACGGACACGAACAGGCTGGCATGGGTGTCGCGGTGGCTGACTATGATTGTGACGGCTGGTTTGACATCTTCAAGACCAACTTTGTAGATGACACCTGCAATCTTTACCACAACAACGGAGATGGGACATTTACTGATGTGACTTTCCCTTCAGGCATTGGCGTCAATAATCGTTATGTGGCCTGGGGATGCGGTTTTATTGATTACGACAATGATGGTTGGCAGGATATCCTTCAAGTAAATGGTCACGTTTATCCCGAAGTCGACCAATATGACTTTGGCGAATCATTCAAGAATCCAAGATTGGTTTACAGAAATCTCGGCAATGGCAAATTCAAGGATGTCTCAGCGCAAATGGGCCCCGGCATCAGTGAACGCTTTTCGAGCCGCGGCGCGGCCTTCGGCGACTACAACAATGACGGCAGCATGGATGCGCTTGTCTTGAATATTAATGATCTACCATCACTTCTTCGCAATGATGGAGGCAACAAGCAAAACTGGATAAAGATCAAGCTAGTAGGAACCAAGTGCAATCGCACTGCTATAGGAGCGCGCGTGCACGTTGTCACCCATAAGCATGTGCAGATGGATGAGGTACACAGCGGTACCAGCGTAATGTCACAAAGCGACTTACGGCTTCACTTCGGTCTTGGGAAAGCTGACGTTGTGGACTTTATTGAGGTGAAGTGGCCGACAACGCAAAAAGTCGAGCGGTTCGCACAGATCAAAGCGAATCAGATACTCACCATTCGCGAAGGTGACGGGATTATCTCATCCTATAAGCCAAAGTCAACTTAGAGATTGTCTAAGCTCTTCGCAACGGCTGCATCGCGGACATCAGAATCCATCGCTCTCGAATTGTTCAGTGCAAATCTTCACGGTGCTGTAGGACCGTGTGGCTCTTCTTTCGGAACTATCAGAAACTGTTTGAGGTCTCGCCGTTGCCGTTCGGTAGCTTCTGCCTGCTGCTGCTTGATCTGGTCATGAAGTTGGAACTCCAGCTTTGCCTTTGCTGGTTGAGCGGTGCGATCATACGCCACGCCCAGGCGATAATAAGCATCGGCGAGCTTTGGGTTCGCTTCGATAGCTCTTTTGTAGAAGTCGATCGCCTTATCAACGGATCTCTGAGACATGGCAATAATTCCGAGTTGAAGATAAGCCTCACTACACTTAGGGTCGATCGCAACAGCCTTTGACAGTAGAGCCTCCGCGTGTTGAACTGCCACTTTGTCTGGCCCCTGCTCTTGATCCTTTAGAAGCGACATAGCATACAAGTAGTTGGCAATCGAGCTACCGGGCTGCTGCTCCACAAAGCGCGCCAACTTTGGCGCAACACACGCCAAGGAGTTAGGCGACGCCATCTGAATCTTTCCCATGAAAATATAAGGGTCGGGGTCTGCCGGGTTCAGATCGGACGCATGGCAGAGGCGGAGGGCTGCCGCATCGTAGCGAGCGCCTGCAAAAAGCGCAGCGCCCATGGCTGTCTCCATCCTGACAGAATTCGGATAGGCATCCTCACCCTTTTGAAAGACTTCCTGCGCTTGCCAGACCGCACGATGCAGCAGCAACTCTGAGCCCCAATCAAAATAGTTTTGTTCGCTCGGATCAAGCCTTGTCGCCTGTTCGTATTCATGCACGGCAGACAATGGGTCGCCTGACTTCTCGTCTAATTCGCCCGCCAGACCATAAAGATCGGCACTCTGCCGACTCTTTAGTAATTCGTGAATTCGCTTAGAGGCCCCCGATAAATCGCCACTCTCGTCATACGCCAACACCAGGTCATACTGATTCACGTCATTAGATGGATCAATCTTGTAAGCGCTCTCCAAAAACTGGATGGCCTCAGAGTATTTTCTTGTACGCAGATAAAATTCTCCAAGGCGATAGTTTGCTCTAAAACTATTCGGCGCGCTGGCGAGCACCGCGTGCAGTCTGCTCTCCGTCTCTGCGTCTTCCGCGGCTTCTGCCGGAGTGCTGGCTACGCCGCGACCAGTTACTTCCGGCTTCAGATGAATCGTTTCGCTCGCCAGGGATTCGCTGGTGCGCAGCGTGGAATAGGACCCATGGCCGCCCACGGCAGTCCAATCCGTAACACCCGCGATGGCAAAGTTTGGCTGGTCGGCGAACTCCATCGCCTGGGCTACGGGCGCGGGCGACTCACTCGAAGATGAAGCCGGTTCAGACACATCAAAAACCAAATCGACCTTCGTCATACAATTCGCAGACGACGTCCTGACATCTGTCGCGGGACTCCGCGTTCCTGATTTTTCTACACTAATTCGGTAAGCCCCAAAGGGAAGGTTCGAAAACTCGAAGGTACCGGCTACATCAGTTTTAGCTTCTACGGCACTCGTGGATCGCTTTTCTTTGAGATGAACGACGGCATCGTTCACTGGCTGTCTGCTGGAACTGAGGACGGTGCCCTGGAGCGTCACTCCGCCCGAGCATGTTGGAGATATCTCTTGCGCAGCAACCATTCGAGTTAGCACCGCGACGGCGAACACTACGGCGCAGCGTCCTCGGAGGACACTTGACTTCGAGGAACGCAACCGGCCGAACTCGACCAGAGCGAATTGAATAGCAGCGACGACGAAATACATAGGGCGAGATGGCTTCTTCACGTTGTTAAATGAACCTACACCTTTGTATGCCTGCCGTCGGCTCTCTGCAACTGTGGTCGACTGCCGCATCCCCGTCACGCCATGACAAATGTCACGACGCTTTCCTGATGCACCTCACTGCAACTCGCGTTCCTACGCTTCCATACTCGCTCATGTAATCAGTTGTTCACACAGGTTTCACACAAGGAGCGACCATGAGCGCAGTCCTCGAATTCAGCGAAGCAGCCTCGACCGAGCGCGGCGCACCGAGCGACACCGTCGCTTCGCTCACCCGCATCACCAAGCGCTACGCCAACGGCGTCCTCGCGCTCGACGATCTCTCGCTGTCCCTCCGTCGCGGCGAAATCGTTGCCCTCCTCGGTCCCAACGGCGCCGGCAAATCGACGGCGGTCAAGCTCATGATGGGCCTCAGTTCGCCCACCAGCGGCACTGTCCGCATCTTCGGCGCCGACCCGCGCCAGACCGCCACCCGCCTCCGCACCGGAGTCATGCTCCAGGTAGGCAAAGCCCCGGAGATGCTCCGCGTCCGCGAGCACGTCAACATCTTCCGCGGCTACTATCCCAACCCCATGCCCTACGCTGATCTGGTCAAAGCCGCCGGCCTCCAAGGCATCGAAGACCGGTTCTTCGGCGAACTCAGCGGCGGCCAGAAGCAGCGCACACTCTTCGCCATCGCACTTGCCGGCGATCCCGACCTCATCTTCCTCGACGAACCCACGGTCGGTCTCGATATCGAAGCTCGCCGCGGCATATGGGCGCAGATTCGTTCCCTCGCCGCGCGCGGCAAAACCGTTCTGCTCACCACCCACTATCTCGAAGAGGCCGACGCTCTCGCTCACCGCATCGTCGTCATCAGCAAGGGCCGTATCGTCTGTGAAGGCACGCCCGCCGAAGTCAAATCGCTCGGCGCAGCCGCCACCGGCAACTCCAGCAGTCGCAGCCTCAAGGTCATCCGCTGCTCCACCTCACTCCCCGTCACCAC
>VFSW01007485.1_pt1 | contig 15840 bp, 22 predicted proteins | sample 5358111 | NCBI WGS metagenome assembly VFSW01 (sample SAMN11554181, study PRJNA540505) | mine drainage metagenome | isolation source: sediment from site ElyBrook_90M | place: USA: Ely Copper Mine, Vershire, VT | collected 2017 | reverse complement strand
CGTAATCCGCTTGGCGCGCTCGCAGTTGCGCAACATCAGCCTTCTTTCGCAGGACTTGATCGACGGACGCATCAATGTATTCTGAGGCAGATCCCCTCGCGCCGACTTGACCTCCCCACACGAGCCCGGGTTGATCCTGCCGGTTCTTCTTTGGCACAGCCTCACTCCGCGGGCGTATGTTGCCTTCGCTTACCCGTGCTGAGCCAGCGCCTCATATCCGGAGATCAGTTCGAACAGTTCCTCATCGATGGATTCCTGCCGAACACGATGAAATGTGCGAGTCAGCTCGTCGAGGATTCCTTCGATGTTCTTCTCCGCACGTTGCATGGCCGCCAAACGACTGGCGTTTTCGCTGGCCAGTGATTCCGCGCACGCTTGAAACAGCAGTACGAAAAGATACTCCCGGATGAACGCCTCGAGCGCGGGTTCCGCCCCTTCAATGACCTGGGGCAAATTCTTGGTGGGCCACGGTAGCGTGGAGATATTCCTCTTCCATATGGCATCGAGCGGCAACAGCCGCCTGCCAACGGGTTCGTAAACGGCAGCGGATTTCGGGTGGTTATGGAATACATAGACTTCACGGATGCCGCTGCGTTCGCGGGTTTGTTCGATTGCGATAAGAATCTGGCCAACGAGCGGTGCGATTGCTTCAACCGAGTTTGGCACGACCAAGAATTCATGCGCCGGCAACCCGGCTTCCGCAATCAGGGCCTGCATGCGTTCTCCGACCGACCAGATCTGTTGGGGTTTGCCGGCCAGGGACTTGAGGGTACCCATCGCGCATTCCATGAGCACATCATTGAACCGGCCCACGAGTCCCTGATCCGAACCGAATATTATGGCGACGGTCGCTCCCGTGTTGGCCAGCGGGGTGATCGCTGCGAAGGATGGCGTTTCGTTCTTAAGACAGGCCATCAGCCCAAGTTCCACGGTGCGGTAGTATCCATCCAGCGCCTCGACCGATCTTTCGTATTGGCCGATGCTGGCGGCCGCCAGGGCCTTCATGGAGCGGACGATTGCCTTGAGATCCCACGCGCCGGCGATTTTCAACCCTAGACTTTCTGTTGCCCCGCTCATTGCGGAGACTCGGCGCGAGTTGATTCCGCCGCAGGTTGAAATGAGGCAAGCGTCTTTTCGGCCATTTCTAAAGCCGTTTTTCTGTCGGCATCGCTCAGTTTATCGGTCATGAACCGACCTAGAACATCCGCTGGGCACTTGTCGATCGCGTCACGTAGCGCCTGCTCGGCGCTCAACATCGCGTCGAGCGGTACTCGATCGAAAAGCCTTCCCTCCAAGGCGAGCAGGACCAGGATCTGTTCTTGGACCGATAGCGGCTGGGATTCCGCTTGTTTGAGGCATTCCCGAATGCGCCGCCCATGCTCGATGATTTGTCGAGTGGACTCATCGAGACGCGTACCGAACCGGGCAAAAGACTCCAGCTCCTCGAATTGCGAATAGGCAAGCTTCAGGGTGCCCGCCACGGCTCGATAGGCGGCTCTTTGCGCGGCGCCCCCCACGCGCGAAACGGACTTACCGACATCGACGGCGGGCAGGATACCCAGCTCGAACAGTGCAGGCGACAGATACACCTGCCCATCCGTGATCGAAATGAGATTGGTGGGAATATAGCCGGACATATCTTGCGCCTCGGTTTCGATGATCGGCAGCGCCGTGAGGGATCCGCCGCCGCGTTCCGAGGCAAGATGGGTGGCTCGCTCGAGTAGCCGTGAATGGATGTAGAAGATGTCGCCGGGAAATGCCTCGCGCCCTGGCGGACGACGCAGCAAGAGGGACAGTTCGCGGTAGCTGCGCGCATGTTGCGTCAAATCGTCATAGACGATCAGGACGTCGCGGCCCATCTCCATGAAGTATTCCGCAATAGTCGTCGCGGCGTAGGGTGTGATATAGGCAAGTCCAGGCGCATCGTTGCCTTCGGCAACGACGACAACGCTGTAATCCATCGCGTGATGGTCTACGAGCTTGGCCACCACCTTGGCCACTGCCGACGCCCGCTGGCCGATCGCGCAGTAGACACAGATCACATCCTTGCCGCGCTGATTCAAGATCGTGTCGACCGCAACAGCCGTTTTTCCCGTCTGGCGGTCCCCAAGAATCAACTCGCGTTGACCGCGGCCGATGGGGATCATGGCGTCCACGACCTTGAGTCCGGTTTGTAGCGGGACGACGACGGAGGCTCGGTCCATGATCGCCGGCGCCGATCGTTCAACCGGCCGCCTTTCCTCGGTTCTGACCCAACCTTTACCATCAAGGGCCCTACCCAGCGGATCAATTACTCGTCCAAGCAAGCCCGGTCCTACGCCCACGTCCATGACTCGGCCCGTGCGAGTCACCTCGTCGCCCGCGCGCAGACCCTGATTGCCGCCCAATAAGACGACCCCTAGTTCCGCCTCGTCCACATTAAATGCAATCCCCAAAAGATCGCCGCGAAACTGCACCAGTTCCTCGAAGCCGACGCTGGACAGTCCTGACACCGTGGCGATGCCCGTCGAGACGTTCGTCACGACACCCACCTCACGGGGCGTCAGTTGCGGCAAGAATGCTTCTCGCGCCTGACGCAGGCCCGAGAATGCATGACCGATGGCGCCGTACAGCGGGCCCGGTGGGGTCACGGTGGCACCGAATTTGGCGTGTTGACGGACGCTGCACTCCGCGGATCCGGCAGAGATTGGGCGTCCACAAGGGCAGTTACCTTTTCCCCGAGATTCGCCAGATATTCCGCAATGCTCCAAGCAAGTTTTTGATCGCCCACCCTCCATTCGATTCCGCAAACCGTGTCCGGCGAGGTCTCGAAGCGCAAGTGTACGTCGGTGGCGAAGATATCGCCGAGCGCCTCTTGTATCGTAGCTCTTCGAGCGGCAGGGATATCAAAAGCGCTGCGCAACACGGATTCGGACGATTCTTTTAGAGCTGCAGCAAGCGACTCCTTCATTTGAGGGTCCATTTCGCGCAGTTGACGCGTAAATGCCGCCCCCATACGGTCTTCCAGATCGGCAGCCGCGAGGTCCGCAAGCGCCTTTCGCGCGATCGCAAACACTTCCTCCTGGGCCAGGCGGGTGATCGCGCGGTTCAGACTGATATGATCTTTTCGCAACCCAGTCTCGTACTGTACCCGTAAGGCGTCCGCCGCCTGATGCGCCTGCGCGAGAAGGGCCTCGCGCTGCAATTTAGCCTCGCCGGCCGCACCGTTGAGGATGGCACCACGTTGTTCATCCAGCGCTGCGCTTTTCCGTTGAAACTCCTCGCGCTCCCTCTCCGCCGCGGTCCTCGTCGCTGCGGCCTCTGCAAGCTCGGCGCCAATGCGCGCTTCCCGCGCATCGATCGCATCGAGGACGGGTTTGTAAAGAAAGCGCTTGAGCAACCACACCAAAACGAGAAAATTGGCGATCTGGGCCCCCACGGTGAACCAATCGATGAGCATGTCTCACTTTCCGCCGGCGGCCTGAGCGATGACGTAACTCCAAAAGGGGTTGGCGAATATGAGAATCATCGACACGACAAAGCAGTAAATGGCCAGTGACTCGATCATTGCAAGACCCACGAATAGGGTCCGAGTGATGGTGGCTGAGGCGTCCGGCTGCTGTGCCAATGACGCCAGCGCCGTGGCAACTGCCCGCCCCTCGCCGAGTGCCGGCGCCATGCAGCCGATACCGATGGTGATGCCCGCCGTGATAATCGATGCGAGCGCGATGAGAGTAGTGCTATTCATCGAGACGTCCTTCTTTGCCAAGTGGTGATTGAGCGCGGGTTGCGGCCGCAATATAAACTGCCGCCAGAATGCAGAATATGTAGGCTTGGACCATGCCGGTCAGTAAGCCGAGCGCAGTCATAACGATGGGGAAAAAGAATGGCGTGATCGTTAACAGGATACCGATGATAATCACTCCACTCATCATGTTGCCGAACAGGCGAATGGCCAGAGCCAGCGTACGCGAAAGCTCGCTGATGAGATTGAAGGGCAGCATGAGCCGCGTCGGCTCGGTGTAGGTTTTCAGATAGCCGAGAAGGCCTTGATCTCGGATGCCGAACAGCGGTACTGCGATGAACACGGACAGCGCCAAAGCGGCAGTGGTCGAGAGCGAACCGGTCGGCGGTTCAAAGCCCGGGATCACCGTACCGAGATTCGCCAAGGCGACGAACAAAAAGAGACTACCTAGAAACGGAAGATATCGGTTCGGGGAAGCAAGACCCACATCGGCAATCTGCTTTACGATGCCGGTAACGATGATTTCGAGCATCGCTTGCCGGCGCGTCATCGTGCCGTCGATCGCGAGCCTGCGGGTCATCAGCTTCGCGGCAATCGACATGATGAGCATCATGCCCCAGGTGGTGACGATTGTGCCGTTCAGTTTTAAGAATCCGTGCTGCCACAGAATCTCCTGGTCCGAGCTTAAGTTCATGCACTCGTTTCCTCGATGAGACGAGTTTTTGTGCTGAGTGGAGCGCGCGTGAGCCGTGTTACCCCGATGCGGGCCGCCAGAAATCCAATGAAACAAGCGAGAATGCTGCGCCAGTCGCCTCGCGCCACAAGCAGGAAGCCGCCGATGACAATCAGTGAACGCAGAAAAAAACTTCCAATCAACCAGATGCCGGGGGTCTTCGACGACACGATCCTGTGCACCGTCCACCACAGGCCGCCGTAGAAAAGGGCCCCCAGCAAGATGCCCACGAATAGCGCCAACATCAGAATGGAGGCCTCCATCACTTGTCGTCCAATTCATTTTTGATGGCCTGGTTTTCCCGCGATACCCAGTACCATGCGTTGACACAGCCGATCACCAGCCCCGCGACGAGCAGCGCAAGTGTCCAGGAATGCGGTCCCGGGTGGTGTCGATCCCACCAATGACCAAGTAGACAGCCGAGAAGTGTCGGAAGGGCCACGGACCACCCGACCGTACCCAGCATACCGAGGCCAAACCAAACCGATAGACCACCCTCCCGCTGTGCCTTGAGTTTCAGATCGGCTTTGGCCGCTACACGTCTGGCAAATGTCTTGTCATCATCGGCCATATTGATACTCTGCGAATCGTCCGAGCAATGCCGCCTGCATCTTCGAGAGAGCGGCGCGCGCCTCCTTTTCCCGTTGCTCGAGCAGCAGAAACTCGCGTTTCACCGCTTCATGCAACTCGCGAAGATTCGCCCCGCCAATGGCGCGGCGTACCGAGACGAGCACCTCTGCACCGCTCTTGACCAGAACACCTTCATCGACAGCGATGTAGCTCGCACTCGCCCCGAGGGACTCATAGACTAGGATTCCCGGCACCAGGGCCGCCACGCAGTCGAGCCGGTGCGGTAGAAAACCGAAGGATCCCTCGCGGGTTTCTGCGATGATTCGCGACACATCCGTTTGCTGCACCACGATTTGAAATGGAATCAAGACTTTGAGATTCATCAATGCTTGCCGAGATGACTGGTTGTCGGTGTGCCGGTGGTGCGCGCCTCATCAATCGCGCCGATCATGTAGAGCGCACTTTCCGGATAGTCCTTGAACTCATCGTGCAGGATGCGCTCGCAGCCGTCGAGCGAATCTTGCAGGCTGACGAGTTTGCCTTTCATCCCGCTGAATTGTTCAGTCGCAAAAAACGGCTGCGTCAGGAACCGTTCCAGGCGCCGGGCGCGAGCCACTGTTTTGCGGTCTTCCGGGGAAAGCTGTTCCAGGCCGAGCATTGCGATGACGTCCTTGAGATCCTGGTACTGAGCAAGGGTTCGCCTGATTTCCTGCGCCAATTTGTAATGTCGCGCGCCAACTATGCCAGGCGTCGCCATTTTCGAGCTCGACTGGAGCAGGTCAATGGCGGGGTAAAGTCCTTCGCTTGCGCGTTTGCGTGAGAGCACGATCGATGCGGACAGATGCGAAAATACATGTGCCGCCGCCGGATCGGTCAAATCATCGGCGGGAACATAGACGGCTTGGATCGAGGTGATTGCACCAGCCTGGGTGTTGGCAATGCGTTCTTCCAACTCGGACAACTCCGTGCTCATCGTTGGTTGATAGCCGAGCCGCGACGGCATCTGACCCATCAAGCCTGACACTTCCATGCCGGCCTGCAGGAAGCGAAATATATTGTCCATTAACAGGAGAACATCCCGATGCTCGTCATCGCGAAAATATTCGGCCATCGTGAGAGACGCGTGTCCAACTCTGAAGCGGCTGCCCGGCGGCTCATTCATCTGCCCGAAGACCATCACCATGTTCGGTAGAACGCCGGCTGCTTTCATCTCGCGGTAGAGTTCTTCGCCTTCGCGGCAGCGCTCTCCAATCCCGCAAAAGATGCTGACCCCTCGTTGCTGCCCGACCATGTTGTGAATCATCTCGGTAAGCAGTACCGTCTTGCCGACGCCGGCGCCACCGAATAGCCCGGCCTTGCCACCACGTTCCAAAGGGACGAGTACATCGATCGCCTTGATGCCGGTCAGAAAGATCTCGGATTGGGCGGACCGCTCGGACAGCGGCGGCGGTTCGCGGTGAATAGTTCGCCACTCAACCTCAGTCGGTTCCGGCTGGCGATCAATGGCGCGGCCGAAGACGTCGAACATCCGGGAAATAATGGCCTTTCCGACGGGAACCTGCAGTGGGCTGCCCGTGTCCTCGACCGGCATTCCTCGGGCCAGCCCCTGCGTCGGTGTCAGGGCGATTCCGCGAACGCGCCGGGAATTGAGCTGCGTCATCACTTCGATGACGATCTGTGATTTTTGGCCCGCACGCAGGACAGAATGGATGAGCGGCAAACGCTGCGCGAAGTGAACATCGACGACGCTTCCGCGGACTGCGACCACTGAACCCAAATTCGCCGGCGGCACATCAAGCCCCATCAACCCCTCCCGAGTGCAAGATGTACCTTGCTGCTTCTTCCGTCGCAAAGACCACTCGCCCGCGCTGATCGCGGGAGATTGACGCGGCAACACATCCACAGCGCTCCGGATGATGCGCCTCCTACTCGAGTAGTGTAGTGGTCATTGCGGGAGAGTCTATAAGGACTTTCCCTTGAATTCCGCCGCCCTACCGCGGCAGCCATGAATTTCGCGCATCTTGTAGCAAAAGGCGCGATGATCGGCGGCGTCCGTACGGCGATCAGAAAGTTGCCAGATCCGACGGGGCAGACCCAAATGTTTATGGCGGCCCAACAAATGGAAAACATCGTGCAACGCTCATTTGAGGGATTTGAATAGGTCCAAGACGTCCTTGGTTTCATCGCCGGCTTCTTGCAACTCATACTCATAGCGAATTCTGTTTTCCGTAAAAGCTGCCTGTTCAACAGCCATTTCCACAGTATTGCCATCCAAACTGGGCTGATAGGGGATTCGATACAGCATAGATGATGACGGCGATTCGGCCGCGGTCGCTGCCATGTGAAGGGGCGAATCCGTCACCAGAGCTACCGCATCCGATGCGGCGTTCGCTTCTTCAAGCGCTGCCTGAAAATCGAAATCCCGCGCCTTGTAGTTGGGTGTATCGGCGTTGGCCATATTCGCAGCAATCACTTCGAGTCGACGGCCTCGTAGTAAGAGTGCATTTCCCGCCTTGTCATCAATGGTAAACGGTTTGGAATCGGAATTTCCTGGGAACCATTTATCATTTTTGATGAAATCCATTTGCTGGCTCCTTGGCGAACACAAACGCAAGGGTTAAATGGCAAAAATGCAGGCAGAACCCGCGTCGCGACGATGTTTGTTTCAAAACCACGCACGGACGCCAATCAAGACATTCAAGTCTCCAACCGAGTCCCCACTCGCTCGCGCATACGTCGCCGTTTGCGCAAACACCCGCTTATAGGCGACCCCGAAATAAGGAGCGAATTTGCGACTGAATTCGTAGCGAAGGCGCAACCCCGTATCAAGATCCGAAATTCCAGAACCCTGCCGGCGCCGCGCGTCCGGTGCGGTGTAGGCGTTAACTTCAAACTGCGGCTGTAGAATCAGCCGCTGTGTCAACAATAGATCGTATGATCCTTGCGCCTTCGCGGCGAAATGACCGCTGTCACTGGCGTAGACAGTGGCTGCCACCCGCAGGAAATAGGGAGCCATCCCCTCCACGCCGAACGCCGCCCAGGCGCGGCCTGGAGCGGAATCGAGGTCATAGCGCACGCCCGTCTGCAGATCGAAAAAGCTCGTGATGGGACGATCGAAGAACAATTCGGTCTGCCCGTCCTTCACAACCCCGTGACGGTCGACTTCGCCCTCGCTTCGTAGCCAGAGGCGATTTCTGTCCGTCCCCACCCAGGCTTCGCCGTCCCAGCGGGACACATTGTCACTGCTGGCCGCGCGGTATTCGAACTGCTCGAGCAGCGCGTGCACATACACGCGCTCATCGTCCACCGGTGAGCCAAACGGGGCGGCGTCGCTGGATGACGCCGCATCATCGTGAGCCCAGGTGCTCGCCGATGCACCAATCGCCAGCAGAGCGACCAGAATCGTGTTCGCGCACTTCATGCCACCAGCACCGTACGAAACATGCCGGTCTCCATGTGATAGAGCAGGTGGCAATGGAAAGCCCAATGTCCCGGTGTATCGGCCGTAAAAAGATACGATACTTTCTCGCTGGGTTTGACGTTAACCGTGTGCTTGAGCGGTGAATAATCCCCTTGCCCGTTTTCGAGGGTGGTAAAGAATCCATGCAGATGGATCGGATGTTCCATCATGGTGTCATTGATGAGGATGAAGCGTACGCGTTCACCCAGCGCCACCGCGATCGGCTTCGCCTCGGAGAACTTCTTTCCGTCGAACCCCCACACCCAACGGTCCATATTGCCCGTGAGATGAAATTCGATGTCGCGCGTAGTGACCCCAGGGATTGCCGTCACCTTCAGTGACTTCAAGTCGGCGTAGGTCAGCACACGGCGTTTACTATCGTTAAGTCCAGTACCCGCTTCGGCAGACCGGTTTTGGGTAGACATCGATACGTTGTCCACATTCGGCTGGCCGGCGAGGGATTTTGGATCGACTCCGTCCGCATTGACGGCGGATTGTTTGTTTCCGCCGCTCATATCCATGGTGCTGTGATCCATGCCGGGCATGTCGGACATTTTGTCTCCGCCGGCCATATTCATGGTGCTATGGTCCATCCCTGGCATGTCGGGCATCGAGAATTTGTCGTTCCCCTTCACGCTGGACATGTCCATCGAGCTCATGTCATTGCCCGACGTGTTCATGCCCGCCATACTCATACCCATGTCGGCCATCGATCGAAGCGGCGGAGGATCGAGCGGAGGCACGGCCGCGGCCATTCCTGGGCGGGGCGCTAGGGTGCCCCGTGCGTAACCACTGCGATCCTGTGCTTGGACAAAGAGGGTGTACGCGGAATCGCCGGGTGTGACGATGACGTCGTAGGTTTCCGCGAGGCCGATCCGAAATTCATCGATGAGAACGGGCTCGACATCGTTGCCGTCGGCCTGCACGACCGACAGTTGCAAACCGGGAATGCGCACGTCAAACGTGGTCATCGACGATGCATTGATGAAACGCAACCTCACTCGCTCGCCCGGGGTAAATAACCCGGTCCAGTTCGCAGCGGGCGGTTGGCCATTGATGAGAAACGTGTAGGTCGACCCGGTGACATCCATGATATCCGTCGGGCTCATGCGCATCTTGCCCCACATCAACCGATCGGCCAGCGTGGCCTTAAGGCCATTGACGCGCGCATCCTTAGCAAACGTCGTGAGCGTGCGCTGCTGATAGTTGTAGTAGTCGCCCTGCTGTTTGAGGTTTGACACCACCGTCATGGGATCTTCGTCAGTCCAGTCTGAGAGCAGCACGACGTGCTCGCGATCGTAAGCATAGGGCTCCGCCTTGCGCGGCACGATAATCAACGGACCGTACAATCCGGTCTGTTCCTGCATGCCGCTATGGCTGTGGTACCAGTAGGTGCCGCTCTGCCTCACGGGAAAGCGATACGTAAACGTCTCGCCCGGATCGATGCCTCGATAGGTCAGGCCCGGCACCCCGTCCATGTCATTGGGTAGAAGCAAGCCGTGCCAATGGATCGACGTGGGTTCGGCGAGCCGATTCGTCACGTTGATGGTCAATGCGTCACCTTCGCGAAAGCGCAGAGTCGGCGCCGGCAGCGAGCCATTGACCACCGTCGCTAGGCGCTGACGCCCTGTGATGTTGACCGCTAGTTGGGCGATTTCAAGATCGAATCGATCCCCGACTAACACGGGAAGTCCACGCGGCATGGGGAACGATTGACCGAGCGCCGCGCGACCGCAAAGGCTCGCAGTGCCAACCCATGCAAGTCCTTCGACGAAGCGTCGGCGCGTCAACAGATTCGCCGTCGAATTCCTTTGAAAACTCATGAATCAAGAGCCCTTCGATTGGATCTACAATTGATGTTACTTAACCCATACGCACCGTCGGTGCTTACCCCTCTGCTGAAGGACTCAAAGCTTCGATAAGTTTTTGTCGGGCGCGACGCAAGCGCATCTCGACCGCTTTTGTGGTGGTTCGTAGCACGGCCGCAGCCGCTTCCTGCGACAGACCGCCCACAGTCGTCAGAAGTAACGGCTCCTTGTACAGCTCAGGCAGCGCCGCAATGGCTGCATCCAACCGCCGCAAGCGGTTTCCCTCGCGCGCCTCCGCTTCCCCCAAATCCGCGAGTTCCGCCGGTGACGGTGTTTCCGCCGTTGGCTCAGCGGCAAACAGTTGCGAGACCCACTGTCGAAAAAGCCGCCGGCGACTGAAGTCCCGGCACTTATTCAGCGCAATTGTGCGTGCCCAGGCCGGGAATGATCGCTTCGAATCAAAGCGATGCAGGTTCTCCCACACGGAAATGAACGTATCCTGCAGCAGGTCATACGCATCATCGGAATTCCCGAGATAACGGCGCACAAGACGGTAAAGAACGTCTTTATGTCGACCGATGAGCGTCTCGAAGGCCTGACGATCGCCCTGCTGCGCCCTCAACGCCAGCGTCTCATCGGGCAGCGCAGACGCAGGCAACGTCACGGCTGGGTGACAGCGAGAGCCTGATTGACAGTCCGGTCAAACCGATCGACTTGGTCACTTGAGAGCAGTGCGCGCATGGCGATGACGTGTTGGACGGTGGCCTGCTGCAGTTCGATCATGGCGCGATGCAGCCGATCGATGGCGGCCTGGGCGTCTTCGTCATACTGATGCCGCACCGTAATCGCACGTGCGATATCCTGGTTGGCCATACGCATTTCAGCCTCAAATTGGGCACGTTTTGCTGCAAAATCCGACTCGAGGGTTTCGAGCTTCTTATCCTGAGCTGCCGACAAATGAAGTTGTGTGTGCAATAGCTCATCGAGCTGCTGCGGCTCGCGTGCTTGGCGCAATCCGTAATTGACGCCCGCCCACCCCCCGATCATCGCTGTCAAGAGAGTCAGGGCAATGATAGTGGCGGAGATTCGCGACGAGCTCATCGAGCGCTACCGAGGAGCAAACTCGACGGCGTCAATTCCGATCCGAGGGCGAGCACTACGCGGCCCCGCGCTGGCCCGGCGGACCGCGCGGCGTTGATGCCGACCGCGATGCTGCCGACGAGCGCGAGAACCATGACGACGCTCTGGAAGGAGACACGCCTCCGCGCTGCGGCGCGGTTTCGACTCCGCACGGCCAGTCCAGCCCAAATGTCGGATTCCAGTCCGTCGAGAGAGTGATCTGACGCGCCCGCATTGAGTTGGCGCAAATCGTCGTCAATCATGGCGTTCTCACTTTTAGTACTATGCCTTCTACGCACGCCGCTGTGCTAACCCTCCCGTGGGAGGGGCACTGCCGGTGAATGCGTATATCTGGCACCGGACCGTGCGATAGTCGCATCCGCCAGCTTACCTTTTGGGGTCATCATCTCTATGAACAAGATACAAGGTCTATCCCGCGTCGGGGCACTTACTAGCATCGCGATATCGTTTATTGTCGGGGCCTCTTTGGCGAGTGCTCACGCGAAACTCACCAGTACGACGCCGCCAGCCGATTCCACGGTCAGTTCGCCTAAGCTGATCCAAGTACATTTCAATGAAGCGGTTGAGGTCAAGATGTCCAGCCTCAAGCTCGCCACGACCGACGGCACCGCCGTTGCCGTGATGGCGATGAACGATGCGAAAGATCCCGCGACGTTGTCAATCATGCCGAATATGCCGCTCAAAGCGGGACGTTACAAGGTGACTTGGAGCGCCGTCACGGACGACGGACACAAGGTTCAAGGCTCTTTTAGCTTCACCGTTCAGTAGTATTGGCATGGGAGCCGGGACACTGATCGGAGCCCGGCTTCTGCAGTATTCGGGTGCCTTGGTCCTATTTGGCGCGGCTCTATTTTACCTATATGGCTTTCGCCCCGGCGCTCCGCCTACGACGGCCGGGCAATGGCCCTGGAAACGCAGTGTAGTACTGACCGCGGCGAGCGTTGCGCTGCTCGGCGCACTCATCTGGGTAATGGCAGAAACGGCTTCCATGACTGGCGAGGCTAGCGATGCGGTCAACCCGACGGCCCTGTGGACGGTTATGTCGGAAACGCGATTTGGGCTCGCGTGCTGTGGGCGGATTGCCCTCCTGACGCTGTCCGTGATTGCGTGCCTCGCGATGAGACGCGTTAAAGTGCTTTGGATCGTGCAGGCAATTCTCGGCGGCGCCACCACGGTGAGCTTCGCCTGGACAGGTCACGGGGCCATTGAAATAGGCAAGACGGGCGGCATCCACCTGAGTGGTGATTTGCTGCATTTGCTGGCAGCGGGCATGTGGATCGGTGCCTTGGTGCCGTCTACGCTCTTGGCGCTCCAGGCGAAGCGCTCCAGCGCCATCGAGGATGCCCAAGCGCTGCAATTTGCCCTTGACCGGTTCTCGGCGATCGGCATTTGGATTGTCGCAGCTCTTATCCTCAGCGGAATCATCAACAGCTGGTTTTTAATTGGCCCATCACGCTGGAGAGCAACATTCACCACCACTTATGGGATCGTGCTCATCGTCAAACTTGGGCTATTCGGCATGATGCTGGTGTTTGCGGCTCTCAATCGATACCGGTTGTCACCTGCCTTAAACGCCGCCATCGATCGGGAAAGTTCTACTCAACTTCCGTTATATGCCGTTCGATCGAGCATTTTCACTGAAACCGCTTTGGCACTACTGGTCCTGGGAGCAGTCAGCCTTCTCGGCACGCTGGAGCCCCCAAGCTCAAGCCAGTAAGGCCCAGTGGGAGCGAAGCTGCAGTGTCACGACATTAGGTTGGCAGTCTTCGTTCTGCAATGGACAATGGACCTGCACGTGGTGCAATCCTGGATCGAGGCTGAATTTCACGCCCAGTGGACGCTGTCCGCCGACGAATCGACCCTGCTGCCCGGCATCACCGACCGAGGTCGGCTGGGGTTTGCCATTCAGCTGAAGTTCATGCAGTTGCGCGACCGGTTGCCGGAGCGTCATGAGGAGAATCGATCCGGATAAGCATGAAGGCGTTCACGAATTTCCGTCAGCATCTGCCCATGCCGAACTGCGCGGTCTGTGTTTTGGAGCGGCGCGCGGATGGTCCCTGGAGTTTGACGGCAGACGCTGCCGCCATGCGCCGCATCGCTGCGGTGCGCGCGCCAAACGCGGAGTGAAAGCACAACATGATTCGCGATTGGACTCAGCGGTTGCGTATCTACGACACGCGTCGTAGGATGCAGCCATGTCATCGTTTTTACTCCCCGCGGACGAGTTGGAATACGCGGTGCTCGCCAAGCTCTGGGAACTCGGTGTCGCCTCGGTGCGAGAGTTGCACGATCAGATGGGGGACCCGGACCGGGTCTACACGACGACGGCGAAGGTCATCGATCGCTTGCGTGGCAAGGGTCTGATTCAGCGTCAGCGGCGCGGGAAGGCCTTCGTCTACAAGGCGAAGGTCGCGCGGCCGGCGGTGGAGAGCGCTCGAGCGCATCACGCAGTAAATCGTCTACTGGGCACCACGCCGCACGCGGCGGTGGCGGCGCTCGTCGAGGCGGTCGATACCTTTGATCCGAAGCTGCTCGATGAGCTGGAGCGCGCCGTGAACGCGCGCAGGAGATCGAAGCGTGGAACGTGAATCCCTGCTCACTGTGTTGATCCTGCTCCTCGGCGGCTTGACGCTGCAGTGTTTCGCGGCCTGGCCGCGCAACGATCGCACCACCGCGGCAGCGTGCCGCCTGGAGCGACGCCAGTGGCTCGCCCTGTGGTGGCCTGCTGCACCGACATTGATTGTCGCCGCGTGGCTCTGTGGCTGGGCGCTCTCGCAGCCCGATCCGGTGCGAGATCCGGTGGGACCGTTGCTGTTCATTGGCTGTGCGCCCTTTGGCCTCATCGTGGTTCGGGCCGTGGCGCGCGCCTTATGGGCACTCGCGCGATCGCCGGGTGACTGCGGCGTCGCGACGGTGGGGATCTTCCGGCCGCATATCGTGTTCGCGCCGCAGCTCGCTAAGCGACTCGATGATCGCGCGATTGCGGCGGCGCTCGCCCACGAACGCGCGCACATTCGCCACCGCGATCCGCTGCGGATCTGGATCGCCCAGTTGGTGACGGATCTGCAGTGGCCGTGGGGTGCCGCGCAACGTCGATTTGCGTCCTGGCTTTCGGCCCTCGAGTTCGCCCGGGATGATGAGGCGCGCGCCGGCAGCGTGGACGGCGAGGATCTGGCCGCTGCATTGATCGCTTCGCTTCGCTTTCAAAGTGGCCGGCCTCTCTCCGCATGCGTTGGCATGGTCGGTCAACCCGAGGGAGTGCAGGCGCGCATCGAGCGCTTGTTGCGACCGCTGCCGGAACTCTCATCGCTGCACGACTCGCCGCGCATGGCGAATGTCGCTCTCGCCGTGCTCACGCTGCTGCTGGCGGTGGTGTTCGGTGTGACCTGCGGCGAAAGTCTGATCGGGCCGCTGCTCGCGCTGAGTTCGTAGCCGCCGGCGCGTTGGCTTTATTCATGCCTCGACCGCCATGCCACGTTCGCGTCCTCGCGATGCTGTTACTTGCGGCCTTACCCGTATGCGGGTGGGCGGATGATGACGATGAAGTCGCGCTCAATCAGATCGTCGTCACGGCGACGCGCACGCCCGGATTGATTCGAGACGAGCCGCTGCGGGTTGAGGCGGTGCCGGCCGAGGAGATCGAAGAGAACCTGACGGAGCAACCCGGGAATCTCTCCGCTTTGCTCAACGAGCTGCCCGGCGTGCGCGTGCAGGCCACGGCCGCAGGCCTCGGCGGCGCCGGCCTGCGGCTTCGGGGAATGCCGACACGGCACACCCTGGTGCTCACCGATGGTCTGCCGCTGCTGGGAGCCGAGCCCGACAGCTTTGGACTTCTGCAGACACCGCCCCTGGATCTGGCCCGCGTGGAAGTAATCAAAGGCGCTGCATCGGCGTTGTATGGCGGCGCTGCCTTGGGTGGGGTCTTGAATTTGGTGTCACAGACCGCGGCGGCAGATTCCAGCGTGCTCGCCAATGTGAATTCCCGCGGCGGCCGCGATCTGGAGGGATTCTTCACCCACGGTGGTCCGACCGGATGGAGCGGCACGCTCACCACCGGCGCGCACGCGTCGTCGCGGGAGGATGTGAGTGGCGAGGGCTGGGCGGATATTGCGGGATTCCGTCGCTACACAGTCCGTCCCCGAGCCTGGTGGACTACCGGCTCCGATCAATCGCTCTTCTTTACCGCCGGCTTGACGGATGAATATCGCGAGGGCGGCACGCTCATCGGGCGGGTGCTGCCAAGCGGCGAGACCTTTGCCGAAGCGATGCACACGCAACGATTAGACGGCGGGGTGGTGAGTCACTGGCGCTTGGGCGATACCATCGCACTGGATGGGCATCTGTCGGTCACGTCGACGAATCTCGACCGCATTTTTGGCAACGAGCGCATAGCCTCGACGCAGAG
>VFSW01007484.1_pt1 | contig 15841 bp, 12 predicted proteins | sample 5358111 | NCBI WGS metagenome assembly VFSW01 (sample SAMN11554181, study PRJNA540505) | mine drainage metagenome | isolation source: sediment from site ElyBrook_90M | place: USA: Ely Copper Mine, Vershire, VT | collected 2017 | reverse complement strand
GGCTTCGACTGCTGCTGTTTCGTGTCGGAGCTGCGCACCTGGATGCCGCCCTTGAGCACAGCGCCATCTTCCACGCTGATGCGTGAGGTGGCGACGTCGCCGATGACGGAGCCTTCGCTGCGAATGTCGACGCGATCGGTGCATTCGATGTTGCCGGTCACCTTGCCCATAACCACCACTTCGCGGGCGGAGATGCTGGCATCGACTTTACCGTTGCGCCCGATGGTGACGCGGCTCTCCGGCATAGTGATCTTGCCTTCGATACGGCCATCGATGTAAAGCGCTTCTGAGCCGGTAATCTCGCCCTTGATGACCAAGGTGCGGCCAATGGTGGCCTGGTCAACGGGGGCGGTAACGGTTTTAATCGGGTTAAACGAGTTAGGGTTGGAAGCCGGTGTGTTGGACTTCAGGTAAGAGTTCTCGGCGGACTGAAGCATTGCGACCTTCCTTGGGTTCCCGCGCGGCGCCTCGCTGGCTGGCCCGTCCATGCGGTTGGTCTGAAATTTGTGGCTGGCGGGAGTTGCTGCCCGTTCGGCCAATCTGACTATCGCACACTGGTAAGCGGATTACCGAGATTACGGAAGATGGTGTACGGTGGGCGTGAGCAAAGGCGAAGACTGGTTATCAATCGGATTTCTGCAGGGCCTGGGACAGGCTCTCCCACTCTTCAATCAAGGTGGCGTGACTGGCTTTGTGTTGGTCGAGTGCCTGGGACTGACGCTGGCTCTCCTCGGCGCTCACGAAATTCTGCAATGCGGTCTCGCATGCGGTGATAGCGGCTTCGGCGCGGCTGATGGCTTCTTCCAGTTCGTGGACGCGGTCTTCGATCTGTTTGCGTTTGATGGGATTGACGCGCTTGATCTTGGATTCTTCCGAGGTCTTTGCCGGTTCTGCGGCAGAATTTCCGTTCGCGGGAACGGTTGGAGCAGCTTTCGGGGCGCTCGGCGCGGGCGCGCTTCGGCTGCGCGCCGAAATGGCGCGGGGGACATCCTCGAGTGTAGGTACGGTTTTCGCTCCGCCTTGCTTGCGCCACAAATAGTCTTCGTAGTTGCCGGGATAGATTTCGACTTTGCCGTCGCCGATTTCAAAAACGCGCGTGGCCAGCTTGTCGATGAAATAGCGGTCGTGCGAGACGAAGACGACAGTCCCGGTATACTCCATCAGCGCGCCGAGCAGGACATCTTTGGCGCGAAGGTCGAGATGGTTGGTGGGCTCGTCGAGCAACAGGAAGTTCGCGGGATGCAGCAGCAGCCGTAGCAGGGCGTAGCGGCCGCGCTCACCGCCGGACAGCACGCCAAGTTTCTTGAAGACATCGTCTTCGGAGAAGAGAAAACAGCCCAGCAGGCCGCGAAGTTCGGTCTGGGTGGAGCTGGGCGAGAGGTCGCCGAGATCGTCGAGAATGCGCGCGTCGGGATTGAGTTCTTTGTACTGGTCCTGCGCGAAGTAGTCCGGATCAACGTTGTGGCCGAGGCGGAATTCGCCGCCGGTGAGCGGTTCGCTGCCGGCGAGCAGCTTGATCAGCGTGGACTTGCCCGCGCCGTTGATGCCTACCAGCGCGATTCGGTCGCCGCGCTCGATCATGAAACTGACGTCGCGGAAAACTTCCTTCTTTCCACCATCTCTTCCCGCATAGCTTTTGGCCACGCCCTCGAACTCAGCCACGATCCGGCCGCTTTGCTTGGGCTGGGTGAACGAAAAGTGGATGGCCTTTTCTTCGGGAGGAACTTCGATCCGCTCCATCTTCTCCAGTTCTTTGATGCGGCTCTGCACCTGCTTGGCCTTGGTGGCCTGGTAACGGAAGCGGTTGATGAATACTTCGAGTTGCTCGATGCGTTCGCGCTGGTTGCGGTAAGCGGCCTGCAGTTGTTCGTTGCGCTGGGTTTTCTGCGCCAGAAATCTGTCGTAGTTGCCGGTATAGAACCAGATCTTCTTGTTCCAGATTTCGGCGATCTTGTTGACCGTCACGTCGAGAAAATAGCGGTCGTGAGAAATGAGCAAGAAGGAATGAGGCTAGTCGAGCAGCTACTCTTCCAGCCCGTTGCGGGCTTCGCGATCAATATGGTTGGTGGGTTCGTCGAGCAGCAGCAGATTCGGCTTCTGCAGCAGCAGCTTGGCGAGGGCGAGTCGCATCTGCCAGCCGCCGGAAAATTCGTCAGTCTGCCTCTCCCAGTCTATTTTTCGAAAACCCAGTCCCATCAGGACTCTTCCAACTTCCGCTTCGATGGAATAGCCGCCGCGAGTTTGGAACTCGTGTTCCAGGCGGTGATAGCGATCGGCCACGTCCGCATATGCCAGGCTTGTGTGGTCGAGTTCCGCGATGCTGTGGGTGAGAGTTTCGAGTTCGCGCTCCATGTTCCGCAGTTCGTCAAATACCGACATGCACTCGGCGAAAACGGTTCGTCCGGAGAGCGATAGACCATCTTGCGGAAGGTATCCGGCGGTGGTGCCTTTGGCGATGGTGAGCGCGCCGTAGTCGAGTGTGTCGAGTACGGCCAGAACCTTCATCAGCGTAGTTTTGCCGGTGCCGTTCGCGCCCACCAGTCCGACGCGGTCGTGAGACGTGATCAGCCAGTCGGCATTTTCGAACAGCAGTTTGTGGCCGAAGCGTTTTCCGGCGGCGGAAAGCTGGATCATGGGCTGGAATTATCGTCTCATAGAATCGGTGCCGAGTATTGAGTCCCGAGCCCCGAGCCTGAGCGAAGAGTGAAGAGTGAAGACTTATGACTGGACTGCGGCTCGCGTGTTGCGGTTTGCGGAGTCTGTTGCCCACAGAGCCCCGTGGAACTGGATGCGTTCCAGGGCGCGGTCAATGGCGGCTTCGAGCTCGTGCGCGTACTTCACTTCGCGGCCTTTGGCTAGGCGCCGTTTGGCCTCTTCCGCGCTGAACCAGGTGGGCCGGCGCATGGGCTCATCGGGGCGGCGCATCTGCTGCACTTCCATCAGGAAGGCTTTGACTACGAATTCCTGCACGCCGCCGGCCTGCCAGAAGACGCCTTTGGAATGAATGTAGAGGTGAAAGTGGCGCGGTTCGATGGAGCCGGTGGCGCCGGCTTCTTCCACGGCTTCGCGCTCGGCGGCCTGGCTGTGGGAAAGGTTCGCGTCAGGAGATCCTTTGGGAAAAGTCCACTTGTTGCCCCCGTTGGTGTTCACCAGCAGGAATTCGACTTCGTCGCCGCGCCGGCGATAGCAGACGGCGGCCACCTGCAGGGGCAGCGATTTTGTAGCGCGCGGTGACCCCATGGAGCAGCCTCCCAGGGAAATCCTATATGCACCATATTGCAGCAGTGTGAATGTGCAGCAAAAATTGTGCAGGGGGTGGTTACGAAAGGATTACCTGCGTTCCCCTTAGCGAGTACAGTTCCATAGAGACGCGAGCCGAACGCGAGTTGATTGCGGCGCAACGGGCGACCACATCGGCTTCGCTCAGGACATGCTTGCTCGGCTGCCGCTCCACAGCCGAAAAGATCGAGATCCCTCCGCCGCGATGAAACGCGGACGTTCGGGATGACAGGGCGCAACTGCATGACAATCGAGACTACATCGCCGCTGGCTGGCTACGATTCCGTCACAGGCCTCGGCCGTAGACCGGGAGCACAGCTCCGGTGACATCCTTGCCGGCGTCGCCGGCCAGCCACACGATCAGGCTCGCGACCGAGGAGGGTTCCACCCACTTGGAAACATCGGCGCTCGGCATGTCTTTGCGATTGGCGGGTGTGTCCATGGTGCCGGGGAGAATTACGTTGGCGGTGATGCCCGCGTCCTTGTTTTCGAGTGCCACGGTTCGGATTAGCGACACCAAGGCTGCCTTCGAAGCGCTGTAAGCGCCCACGCCGGGTCCGGGATCTTCGGCGGCGCGGCTGCCGATGGCGATGATGCGTCCCGCCCCGGCTTTGCGCATGAGCGGAATGACCGCGCGCAGAATGTGAAAGGCGCTGCTGAGGTTCATGGCGAACATGCGCTGGAAAGTGGCGTCGTCGGTTTCGGCAACGGATTTGCCGCCGGCGAAGCCGCCGATCAGATGGGCGAGAATGTCGATTCGTCCGAAGTGGGAGATAACGCCATCGGCGGCCTTCTTCGCGTCCTCGAGGCTGGAGATTTCTGCTGCGAGCGCGGTGAAATTCGCATGCGAGAACTCCGACTGCTGGATGCGTGGCGCGAGCCCGACGACGGAGGCTCCGGCATCGAGCAGGGCTTTGGTGACGTGGTTCCCGAGGCCGCCGTTGGCTCCGGTAACGAGGGCAGTTTTTCCAGTCATAGGGGGCTTCGGGTCCGAAGCAGACCTCATCATAATGCCCTCCGAGGTTGTTGGTGAAATCTCTGAGTTAGCTACTCAGCTCGAGCCACTGCCTGGATCTGGGCGGCGGTTCTATGCTGTCGCGGTCGAAGTGAGAAGCGCAGCGGCCCTCTTGTCCAGATACAGGGTGGTGTTCGCGTGGGTGCGCAGAATCGAGGCGGGCGCAAGCGGACTAATCTCGCCCTCAAGGCACGCGGCCACGGCTCGCGCTTTTCGTGCGTCCGACACGGCACAGATGATCTCCCGCGCCTGGAGAATCTGGCGGATGCTCATGGAGATGGCTTGCCGCGGGACTTCAGAAAGATTCCCGAACCAGTCTTCGCCAAGCTGCTGATTTCTGCAGGCCTTGTCGAGCGTAACCACTAGGTATGGCTCCTCTGTTTCAAAATCCGCCGGGGGATCATTGAAGGCAAGGTGGCCGTTTTCTCCGATCCCCACGAAAGCCACGTCAATCGGCGCTTTCTGCAGTGCGCTTCCTACGTCGCGGATAACACTCGCCGGTTCCTGTTCTCCATCGAGGAGATGGAAATGTGTGATCCCGACTTTGTCGATCAATCTCGTGCGCAGATACTTTCGAAAGCTGGCGGGATGGTCCGCGGGCAATCCGATGTATTCGTCGAGATGAAACAGTTCGACTCGTTCCCAGGCAATGCCCGGCAAGCCCGTAAGAGCGTCCAACAATTCAAACTGGGACGCGCCGGTCGCGGCGATGATTCTGGCCTGGCCTTTCTTATGGATCGCCTGACGAATGGCGTCGGCAGCCTGGTGAGCGGCGGCCTGGCCCAGTGAAAGCTTATCGTCAAACACTTTGATGATCATTTTGGTTGGGTTCGTTTCTTGGTTCGTTTGCCTAGAACTTCTTGCGAAGAAATTCAAAAAAGACATAACCGATGAGCGCGGCGATCATGGCGATTTCAAAATTGGCAGCGGTGAAAACATCTCCGAGCGCCCAGGACAGACCCCGCTTCTGTCCCATCCCCGAGTGCTCAAATTCTCCCATCAGGAGGTTGGAATAAAACAGGAACATAATAAAAGCTACCTCGATCATCGCTCTCCAGACATTGTTCTTCATGGCAAATTCCGACTCCTCAGGCAGAGTCGCTGGGTCGCCGCTGCCAACGGCTCTCGGAATACTAACAACGGACGACAAACCACAGGCTGAGACAACGGAAGCGGCTGTCTCTGCGCGGGTTTGTTCATGGGCGTTGCTGGTTTGCGGGGGCCTCCAGGGTTTTTACTAGCCACGGGATAATCACTTGCTTGAAAATCAGAGGGTCGGGCCAGACTCCCACCTGACGGCCAAGATGGCCGCCGAGTGGGTTGATCCAGGCTTCTTTGGGCACGTCGCCTTTACTCAGGAGCAGATATTCATCTTCGATGGGGACCTGCGTGTCGAGAACGCCGGCGAGGATAAGCATGGGCGCCATCGGCTTGCCGAGCAGTCCCTGATGGACCAACGACATTTTCGGAAGATATTCGCCCATTTCTTCGAGGGTGTACACGCCTTCCAGAATGTTCATGAGCGCAGGCACTTGATCGAAGAGATACTCGCGATTGCCCAGAAGCGAATTCATCAGGAAATCTTTCTGGAAGAATCTATCGATCGGCGGAGACTGCGCGCTGGCCCCGCGCAGGCGGGCGCGCTCCACGATCGCCATTTTCGTGGCCCAGTAAGCTCCCCAGCTTACGCCGTGCAGGGCGATGCGAGTCTTATCGATCTCGGGACGCGACTGCGCGTAGTCAATGACTCGTGAGAGCATTCGGTCGGCCGTTTCACTCACCTTGATCGGATTCTGTCCGGTTCCGGGGCCGTCGACGGCGAGATAGCCGATGCCGAAGGGAAGGATCGCACTAAAACTTTCGGTGAGATCTTCTTTTCTGCTGTCTAAGCCGTTCACCGCGATCACGAGGGGCACGGGGCCCTTGGCGTTTTTCGGCAGGCGCAGATAGCCGATGATCTCTTTGCCTTCGAAGGGAATGTGGACGACCTCGAGCGGCGGATCGAAGAAGCGCGCGTGCGCCAGGAACGCTTCGAGGGCTTTCTCGTAGGAGCGCTGCTTGCCCGGCGACGCAGGGATGGGCCAGCGTCCGAAGGAATAGAGCCGCCAGGCGCGGATGTAATCTGCGTTGGCCTTGGCCAGATCGGCCTTGTCTGTAGATTTTTCCAGCGACTTCGCTTCGTTCAAGTAGCGATCGGCCACGCGCATGAAGCCCGCGGCCCATTCGTCTTTATCAGCCGTGTGGATGCTCTCGAAGGCTGCTTTCACGTCCGCGGGATCGAGGCCGATCAGTGGATACTGGCCGACTTCGGCGCGGTGGACGGCTTCCACCTTGATCTCGTCGATGGTGCGCTCGCGACGCTCTTGGCCGGATGCCCTGGGGCCTGCCACCGCTCCTGCCAAGGATAAAGTGAAGAGAGTGAATAAAATTCTGTTCGTCATGATTCGTGGTCCCCAATGCTTCTGGCTCGCCGTCGCACACGGCCAGAGTCGATAAGAATGGCCGGACGGCATTGGTCCGGCCCCGGAAGGTGCAGCCTTGTTTCGAGCTAGAAAACGCCTCAAGCTAGAAACGTCTCGACCTAGAAAACAAACTTCGCCCCGAGTTGAATCGAGCGTGGCCCGCCCGAGCCCACGGCGGGATTGGCAGCCGCTATGTCCGGCGTGGCGCAACCGCAACCAAACGGACGCACCGAAGGATCGTTCAGACCAAACCCGTTCTGCCCGCCATACGGATTGGCGAAGTTCGGGTGGTACAGGATGTTGAAAAACTCGGCGCGCAACTGCAGACGCTTTTGTTCGCCGAAGTGAAAGTTCTTGGCCAGAGAGAAATCGAAATTCTTGAACCCGGAATCCTGGAACATATTCCGGCCCATGTTTCCGAAGTGCCCGAGTGGCGGCGGCAGCATGATCGAATTGCCCTGGGCGTAGCAACCAAAGAACGCAAGGGACTCGGTAGCGGCACCCGGACTGCCGCCGTCCAAAGCCAGAGCCTTTGTGTTGCAGGCAGGGTTGCCGCTCGGGTTGGTCGGATTGTTGTTTCCCGAGAAGTACGGAATCCCAACTCCCCCCCGAGACTTGAAGTCCGAGGGGGTGCCGTAGAAGCTCCAACGAATCGGAGTGTTGGCGGGCGGGCTTACCGGCAACGGCCCAATTCCGGCTGCATCCGTTCCTTCATCCATCGGGCCCCAGTACTGCGGGCTCTCCAGGGTCGTGATGGTGTTGATCTCCCAGCCTTCGCGCATCTGTCCGAACCCCTTCTTTCCGGGGATCGCGTACGTGAGCGAAACGGTCAATCGGTGGCGGATGTCGAAATCGCTGTTGCCATACTCGGCGCCGACGTTGTAGGCGTTTTGCGGCAGGCCGGATCCGTAGCCGAAGTCCCAGTTCGCGCCCACGTCATCGGACGCGTGCGAATAGGTGTAGCCCGCGACCATGCTGAGCCCATGGTAGTTGCGCGCGTTCAGCGTGATCTGCAGGCCGTTGTAGTTCGAGCGATAGACGTTCCCCATCTGGAAGATGTTGGCGAGAAAGGGGAACTGCGTGAAGGGTCCCACCTCGGGCGCAACCTGGCAGGCGGGATTGTTTAACGTGTCGTATTTGCCGCTCGCGGTAAGGTTCGCGTTGCACGCAGCGACATTTGCCGCGGGCCAGCCCGACCCCACTGCCGGCTGGTTAATGTCGCGAATCCCCGTCAGATTCGTCCCGCGATTGCCCACGTAGGCGGCTTCCAGCGACAGGTTCGCATTGAAGGCATGCTGCAGGTTCAAGTTCCAGTTCCACACGTAGGGCGTGGTGAGATTGCGGTCCACCGTCATGATGGGACACGGGGCACCTGGCGGGGTCGGAGAGCAATTGACCGAAGTGCCGTAAAGCGACGTGGTCGTAGAGTCCCAGTTTGTGGGATAGCTCAAGAAATTCTTTATGGTGACGTTGCCGGTGGTGATGGTGCCGCCGGACGTGTCTCCCGCGGGGTTGATCGGGGCCCCGGTGGGAACACTGCCCGGACCGAAGGCATTATTGAAGGCGACAAACGACTGCCAGTTGACGGTTTCGTAGATCAATCCGCCGCCGCCGCGCAGCACCGTCTTACCCTTGCCACCGATGTCCCAGGCGAAGCCCGCACGAGGGCCGAAGTTCTTATGGTCCGGGTTATAGAGGCTGCTGATCCCATGGCCCACCTGCACCATGCCCACGTTGGGATCAAAATTTCCCAACAGATTGTTAGCTTCCTGGGGAACACTGCTGAACTCGTAGCGAACACCGAAGTTGACAGTCAGATTCTTGGTAGCGCGCCAGTCATCCTGGAAAAATCCCGAATACGCCCAGTTGTGCAGATGCAGGGTGGGATTTCCCACCTCGACCGACGACTTGAATGGCGCGCCCGCCAGGAAGTCCTCCAGCGGGGTGGAGGCGCCGGCAATCACGGTGCCCAGGAAAGTGACGCTGCCTCGGGCGTTGCCGTACGCCGCGTTCGTCACTTTGTTGTAGTGGAGCTCGCCGCCGAATTTTAAGGCGTGCTTGCCCGCGGTGTAGGAGATGTGATCCACAAACTGCGTGATCGAGTCGGGTCCCTGGAACTTCGGCCACTTGAATCCACCTAGCCCGGGGAAAAAGTAACCGCCAAAGCCGATGCGCGGCAGGCCGCCGGTAAAGGGTCCGCTCACGCCCGTATTCAGGCCGTATGCCGAAGCCGGCGTGTTGAGATCGTCGGGTAGGGTCGGTTGGTACAACCGGTTGTAGCCCGCGCGTGCCTCATTCACCCAGCGGGCCCCGGGAGTCCAAATCCAGTTGCCGCCCACTACCTGTGCGCGGGTGTGAATCGTGGAGAGCCACTTCTGCTGCAGTTCAGGGAAGTCTTCGACATTCCCGGAGTTGTTTCCAAAAAAGTATGTTCCGCTGATGCCGTTTCGCTCGTTGGGTCTGTAATCCAACTTGGCGACGAGATTGTTAACGTGGACGTTGTTGTTGAATCCGTTGGCGATATTGATACTCTGGGTCGGGTTCAGGGGAAATCCGCTGCCGTCGCAGGTTACAGAGGCGCCTGAAACCGTACATCCCGAAATTTTCTGGCTCGCCGCGCTGACTTCGACGCCGGACGAGGGCGGCGCGAGTTGCAGATCGTGAATCGCATCCGGAATACTGTCGGCGCAGTCGCCGTTAAAGCCAAACGAACAGGTTCCATTCGGGGTCGTGCTGGCCACCGTCATCGGGCTGGTCACTCCTCCGTACGAGTTGCCCACGTTGTAACGCTGGCCCTCGTAGGCGCCGAAGAAGAACGCCTTATCTTTGACCAACGCTCCGCCCAGACTGCCGCCGAACTGCTCCAGCGTCCGGGTCAATTTCGGATTCGGAGCCGCGTTGAAATAATTCCGCCCGTCCATGGCTCCATTACGGAAAAAACCAAAAGCGGTTCCGTGCACAGTGTTGGTGCCGGACTTCAGGCCTACATTGACGACCGCTCCCGGCTTCCACCCATATTCCGCCGGCGGGCTCTGTTGCAGGTTGAACTCCTGGATCGAATCGATGGGGAGAATTGTCGCGGAATCGCCCGCAATTCCTGCCCCATTAATGATCGCCTGGCCGGAATATGGCTCGCTGTTGAACAGACCTTCCACGAAGTAGGAGTTGTCCTCGGCGCGCAGGCCGTTGCTGCTGGTGGTGGAAAATCCGCCGCCGGGATAACGCATGACGCCGGGACGCAACTGCAGCAGGTTCTCGTAATTGCGGCCGTTCAGCGGCAGGTCGTTGATCTCTTGGTTGCTGAGCGTGCCTCCCAGAGTCGAGGAAGTGGTGTTCAGCAGAGGAACCTCTTCCTGGACGACCACGGTTTCTGAAACCGCGCCCGGCTGCAAAGAAAAGTCGGAGCGGACATCAGTGGCGACCTCAATCACCACGTTGGGCCTCTCTGCGGTCTTGAACCCCTTGGACTCGACGTGGATCTTGTAGGTTCCGGGTGCGAGGTCGGCAGCCACGTAGTCTCCCGAAGCATCCGTGGTGAGGTTTCGCGCCGTGCCGCGCTGCACGTCGGTGACGATTACGGTTGCTCCGGCAACAGCGGCTCCGCTTTGATCGCTGACCGTGCCGAGGATACGTCCGGCGGTAGATTGGGCGGCTGCCGGCAAGGCCAGCAGAAACAAGCTGCAGAACGCGACCAGCAACTGAATCGGTACGACGTGGTACCGGCCGCAAGCTGCGGCCCCACCATTACGGGATGGCATGGGACTTCCTCCGTGAACCCTGTGGTCCGACAGCCATACCACTACCTGGGAAACGGTGTCAAGGAGAATCCCAACCCCATGCTTCCCACTGTCAGTGGATTCCACCCTTCGATTGAAGATCAGGGTGGCGGCAAACTGCTGAAAGGCAAACTATTCTTTGGGCTGAGCACGCTCAAGTCGCAACTGTGGTACCCTGTTTGTGGTCATACCACTGTACCTTAAGACCATTGCCGAAGCGCCCTAATTATGACGCCAGCCCAACAAACCCTACAGCCCGCAGTGGATATGCGGTATAGTAACCAGACCACGACCAGCCGCCCGGCTGGTTTCGCACGTCGTGCGGGGGGCAATTTCGTGTACAAGCTGGTTCGCACGTCTCGGCTCTACGAGCAGATCGTTCAGCAAATCGAAGAATCCATTCTGCAAGGTGCTCTCAAGCCGGGTGATCAGCTTCCAGCGGAACGCGATCTGGCCCAACGCTTTGGCGTCAGCCGCACGGCGGTGCGCGAGGCCGTGAAAGCGCTGCGCGAAAAAGGTCTGGTGGAAGCCTACTCCGGGCGGGGTACTTTCATCACAGATGGGACCTCGCAAGCGGTGCGGCAGTCCTTTGATCTGATGGTGAAGATCGGCCAGCCGGAGGGCTCGACCGATCTGGCTGAGGTGCGAAGCATTCTGGAGCCGGGCATCGCAGCTCTGGCCGCCGAACGTGCTCAGGAATCCGATCGCGCGACGCTGCGCGAAGCGGTTGCCGTGATGGACCGTGCGTTGAAGGATGCAGATGCGTACATCGAGGCGGATCTGGATTTTCATCTGGCGCTGGCCGAGGCCGCCGCGAATCCCTTGATTCTTTCGCTGATCGATTCCATCGTCGGCTTGCTGCGGGCGCAGCGCCTGCGGATCTTCAAAGTGGAGGGTGGTCCCGAACGAGGCCAGTTTCATCACAAGCGGATTCTTGAAGCCGTGGAACGCCGGGATGCGAAGAAAGCCTGGGAAGCGATGAAGGCTCATCTGGAGCAGGTGCGGGAAGACAGCCAGGTCTCGACCGGCAAGCGCGCCCCCGGAAAGCAGGTTGCGCGCTAAGGCTCGCGAACGTCGGGCTTCAGAATCAAGCTTCAGTAATGAAGGTCAGATGCAAGGCTGGCAGGAAGAAGTTTTGGAGGGCAGGAACGGATGGCGAAATTAGGATTCATCGGCCTGGGCGTCATGGGCAGCCAGATGGTCAACCGTCTGCTGAGCAAGGGTCACACCGTGACGGGATACAACCGCACGCGTGCCAAGGCGCAGTGGCTGGTGGAAAAAGGCATGCAATGGGCCGACACGCCGCGCGCCGTCGCGAGCGCCTCCGACTATATCTTCGCGATGGTGACCAACGCCGCGGCGACTGCCGCGATCACGGAAGGTCCCGATGGCTTGCTGGCGGGCCTGAGCGCGGGCAAGTTCTTCATCGACATGAGCACCATCAGCCCGGCGGTGAGCCGCGCGCTGGCGGCGAAAGTGCGCGCGCTGGGCGCTGACATGGTCGACTCGCCCGTGAGCGGCAGTGTGATCACGCTGCAGGAAGGTAAGTTGTCGGTAATGGTGGGCGGGCGGCGCGACACTTTCGAAAAAGTGAAACCGTTGTTGCTCGACATTGGCCCCAAGGTGACACACGTCGGCGATAACGGTTTGGCACTGGCCATGAAGATTGCAGTCAACCTGAGCCTCGCGGTACAGATGCAAGCATTTTCCGAGGGCGTGTTGCTGGCCGAGAAAAGCGGCATCGCGCGCGAAACCGCGGTGGACGTGCTCACGCACAGCGCCGTGGCTTCGCCCATGATCCAGTACCGCGGGCCGTTCGTCCTGCAGCAGCCCGAAGAAGCCTGGTTCGATGTGAACATGATGCAAAAAGATATGCTGCTGGCTTTGGAACTGGGCCGCCAGTTGGACGTTCCCTTGCCGACGACCGCAGTGAGCAACGAACTTCTCACCGCCGCGCGCGGCATGGGCTTCGCGAAATACGATTTCGCCTGCATGTTCGACGTGCTGGCGGCGATGTCGGGAGTGTCCACTCCTGTGACTGCCGGAGGAAAGAAGAAGTGACCACCGCTCCATCCAAGCCCGGGCCCGGCCACAAGGCCTCGAATCCGACTGAGAAAGACAAATGGCTCCGCGTTTACCGCCAGATGGTGAGCATCCGCCTGTTTGAAGAGCAGGTGAACGAACTCTACACGCGCGCTCTCATGCCGGGGCTTGCTCATCTTTACAGCGGCGAAGAAGCGGTGGCCGTGGGCATCTGCGAAACTCTCCGCATCGATGACTACATCACGAGCACCCATCGCGGCCATGGACACTGCCTGGCTAAGGGCGCCGCACCCGACCGCATGTTCGCCGAGTTGCTAGGCAAGGAAGCAGGTTATTGCCGCGGCAAAGGCGGATCGATGCACATTGCCGATCCCGCAACCGGCAACCTGGGTTCGAACGCCATTGTCGGCGGTAGTGTGGGCATCGCCACCGGTGCGGCTTTCACGGCCAAGCATCTGGGAACGAACCGCGTAGCAGTCTGCTTTTTCGGCGAAGGCGCGCTCGGGCAGGGATCGCTTTACGAAGTGATGAATCTGGCGCAGTTGTGGAAGCTGCCGGTGATCTACGTCTGCGAAAACAATCTCTACAACGAGTACACGCATTACACGGAAACGACTGCGGGAACCATTCTCGGCCGTGCCACCGCCTTCGGCATTGAGGCGGCCAGCGTCGACGGTCAGGATGTACGCGCAGTGCACGAAGTCGCTTCGCGCCTGGTGAAGCGGGCGCGGACCGGCGGAGGGCCGGCCTTCCTGCAATGCGACACCTACCGTTACAGCGGCCATCACGTCGGCGACATCAATCGCGAGTACTACCGCACCAAAGTGGAAGAGCAGCAGTGGAAGAGCGAGCGGGATCCGATCAAGCTGCACTCGCGCTGGCTGATGGATGAAGGCCATGCCGATGCCGGGACCCTGGAACGCATTTCGTCCGAGGTGCGGGCGCAGATGGAAGCAGCCGTGAAGTTCGCCGTCTAGGCCCCGTATCCGGGAATCGACGAAGTAGATCAGGACGTGTATGCCTGAACGCGAACTCACATTTGCGCAAGCGGTGCGGGAGGCGCTGGCCGAAGAAATGCGCCGTGACTCGCGCGTGTGCATCTTCGGCGAAGATGTGGCCGAGGCGGGCACGCCTTTCAAGGTTCTGTCAGGTTTGGTCGAAGAGTTCGGAGCCACGCGCGTCGTCGATACGCCGATTTCGGAAGCCGGTTTCACGGGCGTGGCAGTCGGTGCTGCCATGACAGGGCTGCGTCCCGTGGTCGACATTATGTTCGGCGACTTCATCACGCTCACCATGGACCAGATGGTCAACCAGGCCGCGAAAGCGCACTACATGTCCGGCGGCCATTGGAAGGTGCCCATGGTGATGCGCACCACGCTGGGCGCGACCCGGCGCTCGGCGGCGCAGCATTCGCAGTCGCTGCACGCCTGGTTCAGTCATGTGCCCGGACTGAAAGTGGTTCTGCCCTCGACTCCGTACGATGCTAAAGGCCTGTTGAAGACCGCGATTCGCGATGAGAATCCCGTGGTCTTCTTCGAAGACAAAATGATGTACAAGCTGAAAGGGCCAGTGCCGGAAGAGGATTACACAATCCCGCTGGGCGTGGCCGACGTGAAACGCCATGGCGACGACATCACGCTGGTGGCGACCAGCAGCATGGTGCAGGTGGCGCTGGGCGCAGCGAAGTTGCTGGAAAAAGAAGGGATCAGCGCCGAGGTGGTGGATCCGCGCAGCACCTGGCCGCTCGATGAGAAGACCATGATCGAGTCGGCCAAGAAAACGTCGCGGGTAATCGTTCTGGACGAAGGCTACGGCCGCTACGGAGTGACTGCAGAGATTGCGGCCGTGATCGCGGAAGGGGCATTCTACGATCTGGATGCGCCGGTGAAACGCATGGGCGCAATGCACGTTCCCATTCCATTTTCTCCGCCGCTGGAAGATGTGACCGTGCCGACGGAAGAAACAGTTTCGGAAGCCGCGCGGCAACTTTGCGGCAAAGGCTGACCAATTCGATCGTAGAGACGTAGCCTGCTGCGTCTCTGCGTACAGCATCCCGAATGGTGGCGAGCGAGACGTTGCAAGCAACGTCTCTACAGGGGGGTTCTTTATGGCACTCAAAACTCATGGAACGATGGCAGTAGATTGGGAGCAGCGCGTCGACTTCGATCGTCTCCGCCGCGAGCGTCTGCAAAAAGCAAAGGATCTGCTCGCCAAGTCGTCGATGGGGGCGCTGCTCTGCTTCGACATGAACAATGTGCGTTACCTCACGTCGACGCACATCGGCACCTGGGCGCAGGACAAAGCCAATCGCTTCACGCTCCTGCCGCAGAATGACGAGCCCATCCTCTGGGATTTCGGATCCGCCGCCAAACATCATCAGCTGAATTGCCCCTGGCTCGACGGCCGCTCGCGGCCTGGGATCTCAATGCTCCGCGGCGCGATGACGCCGGAGATGGGTCGCGCCGAAGACGTCGCGAAAAAGATTCGCATTGAGCTCGAAATGCGCGGCCTGTACAAGGAACCCGTCGGCATCGACATCATCGAACTGCCGGTGCTGTTTGCCTTGCAGCGCGAGGGCATCAACGTCGTCGACGGCCAGCAACTCATGTCCGAAGCTCGCGTGATCAAGACACAGGACGAAATTTCTCTGCTCAACACCTCGGCCATGATGGTCGATGCCGCCTACGACGAGCTTTACCGCGCCATGAAGCCGGGCCTGCGCGAAAACGAAGCTGTCGGGCTGGTGAGCAAGGTGCTCTACGATCTGGGCTCGGAATATGTCGAGGCAGTGAATGCGATTTCCGGCGAACGCTGCAACCCGCATCCGCATGTATTTTCCGATCGCGTACTGCGGCCGGGCGATCCCGTCTACTACGACATCCTGCATTCCTACATGGGCTACCGCACCTGCTACTACCGCTGCTTCACCGTGGGTTACGCTTCGCACGCGATGGTGGATGCCTACAAACGCTGCCGCGACTACCTCGACGCAGCCATTGAACTCGTTCGTCCCGGCCGCACGACTGCAGAAATCGCTGCGGTGTGGCCGAAGGCGGAAGAGTTCGGCTTCCCCAATGAAGAGGCCTGCTTCGCGTTGCAGTACGGCCACGGCATCGGACTCGCCATCTGGGAGAAGCCAGTCATCAGCCGCCTGGTCTCGTTCGAGCATCCGGTCGAGATCAAACCCGGTATGGTGTTCGCTTTGGAAACTTTCTGGCCTTCGACGGACGGCTGGAGCGCGGCGCGCATCGAAGAAGAAATCGTGG
>VFSW01007483.1_pt1 | contig 15841 bp, 20 predicted proteins | sample 5358111 | NCBI WGS metagenome assembly VFSW01 (sample SAMN11554181, study PRJNA540505) | mine drainage metagenome | isolation source: sediment from site ElyBrook_90M | place: USA: Ely Copper Mine, Vershire, VT | collected 2017 | reverse complement strand
CATGGTCAGCTGCTGGCCGATTCGAAGCTGCAGGCTCGGCTTCAACATGTCTTTCTCTACACCCGCGCCTACAGTTTGAAATCCTGGCCCAAGTACACCTCACGGACCTGCGGGTTGGCAAGAATCTGCTCCGCGGATCCCTCGGCGAGCACCGTGCCCTGGCTCACGATGTAGGCACGGCCGCAGATTCCGAGGGTCTCCCGGACATTATGATCCGTGATCAGCACACCGATTCCCTTATCGGATAAGTGCTTGATTAATCTTTGAATGTCGGCGACCGACAGCGGGTCGACGCCGGCGAAGGGCTCGTCCAGGAGGATGAACTGCGGGTCCGCAGCCAGCGCGCGGGCGATCTCCACGCGGCGCCGTTCGCCGCCCGACAGGCTCATCCCCAGGCTCTCGCGCACGTGCTCGATGTGCAGCTCGCCGAGCAGCTCCTCGAGCCGGGCGGCGCGCGCGTCGGCATCGAGGCCGGGACGGGTCTCGAGAATGGCCATGATGTTGTTGGCCACCGACAATTTGCGAAAGACCGAGGGTTCCTGCGGCAGGTAGCCCACCCCGAGCTGAGCGCGCCGATGCATGGCCAAATGGGTGATGTCGCGGTCGTCGAGCAGGATTTCGCCCTTCTCGCAGCGGGTCAGCCCGACGATCATGTAGAAGGCCGTGGTTTTGCCGGCGCCATTGGGCCCCAGCAGGCCGACCACCTCGCCGCTTTGCACCTCGAGCGACAAGTCCTTGAGCACCTGGCGGGACTTGTACGTCTTGGCGAGATGCAGTGCGCGCAGCACGCTCATGGCTTGGACGCGGGCGGTGGCGTGATGATGATGCGTACTCGTTGCTGGGATTGCTCGGTGCTGTCCGCGACGATGCTCTGCGCCGTCACGTTGTATTTCAGCGATTCCCCGCGAATTTCGTTCTGCCCGTCGCTCACCCAGGCGTTCTTCGACAGGTGCACGAGCCCGCTGCCCACGTCGTAGTCGATGACGTCGGCCCGGCCCTGCGCGAGCTTGCCGGTCTTTTGCACGCGTTGCTCGAAGGTCGCGGGTTTGCCGTTGACGACGGCCTTGCGCAGCTCCCGGTTCATGAAGGTGATCTCGGCGTCGTCGGCGGCCAGCTGGCCCTGGTTCATGGTGACCTTCACGTTGCCGCGAAAGGTCCACACGCTGTTGTCGAAATCGATGCCCGACGCCTGTCCGAGATCGGCCGCGATCGACATGGCGCCCTGCACGATCTTGACCTTGTGGAACACCTGCAGGCCGCCGTTCAGCCCGCCTTCGACGGACTGCGCATCGAGCGTGATCGGCAGCTGTGAGCCGGCCGGCGCCGCGCCGAGCGCCGCCGGAGCCGCGGCCGCCAACGCGAGCAGCAGCAGGGCGCTAAGGGAGGAACCGGCCATTGACCTTCGATTCTAAGCGCAACGTCTGCTCTTTCAAATTCGCGACCATGCCGCGTGCGGTGAGGGTCTGCGGGCCGAAGTCGATGCGCACGTCGCTCTTGGTGCTCGCCACGGCGGCGGCCACGTCGTAATGCAGCGTGTCGGTGTGCACCACCGCCTGGTCGCGCCGCGCCGTGCCCGTGCCCTGCAGGCGCACGTTGCCGGTGACGTCGATCGCCGTGCCGCCCGGCTGCACGTGCGCGACGTCGCCGTACAGCGCCCAGTCCTCCCCGGCGCGTCCCTGGTAGTCGACGCGCACGCCGTACAGCGCCACCTCCTCGCCATGGTCGATCTGCTCGATGCGTTGCGCCCGTATCTGCACGCTCGGCTCGCCGTTCTCCCCGTACTCGGTGAGCACCGCGTCCTTCAGGAAGTAGCCCGGCAATTGCGGCTGTGGCGCGGCGCCCGAGTCGGCCGCGCGGCGGCCGGGACTGCTCAGTATCCAGGTGCCGACCGCGAGTGCGACCACCGCCAGAATGGTGAGCACGCGCGCCATGGTCAGCGTCCGGCCGCGCGCGCGGCGAGCAACGCGTCGGCGAACTCGCGCACCGCGCCGCGGCCGCCCGGGGTGTGCGCGACCCAGTGGGCCGCGGCGCACACCAGCGGATGGGCGTCGGCCACCGCGGCCGCGAAGCCGACGGCCGCCATGAGGGGCAGGTCCGGCGTGTCGTCCACCAGGCAGGCGGCCGCGAGCGGCTCGATGCGCAGGCTGCGTGCAAGATCGTGCAGTGCGCCCACCTTGTCCGTGCAGCCCTGGGTCACGCGGCGCACGCCGAGCTCGCGCATCCGCGCGGCCACGGCGCGCGACCGCCGTCCGCTCACCACCGCGATCTGCAGGCCCGCGCCCAACAGCAGCTTGATGCCGGGGCCGTCGCGCACGTGGAACACCTTGAGGCTCTCCCCGGAGCCCGAGAAGTACAGCCGGCCGTCGGTCAGCACGCCGTCCACGTCGAGCACCACGAGCTCGATGCGCGCGAGCGGCGTCGCCTTGCGCGCCCTCAAACGACCCCCGCCCGCAGCAGGTCGTGCACGTTGAGCGCGCCCACCAGAATGCCCGCGCCGTCGAGCACCGGCAGCGCCGTGATGCGATGCGTCTCCATGAGGTGCACGGCCTCGGCGGCGAGCATGTCCGCTCCCGCCGTCTTCGGATGCCGCGTCATCACCTCGGCCATCCGGGTGGTGCGCAGGTCGGCCGCGCGGTCGAGCGCGCGCCGCAAGTCGCCGTCCGTGAACACTCCGAGCACCCGGTCCGCCTGGTCCACGATCGCGGTCATCCCGAGCCCCTTGCGGGTCATTTCCATGAGCCCTTCGGCGAGCGGCGTCTCGGCGTGCACCTTGGGCACGTCGGCGCCGCTGCGCATGACGTCGCGCACCCGCAGCAGCAGGCGGCGGCCGAGGCTGCCCGCCGGATGCGAGCGGGCGAAATCCTCCTCCGTGAAGCCGCGCGCCTTGAGCAGCGCCACGGCGAGCGCGTCGCCCATCGCGAGCGCGGCGGTGGTGCTCGCCGTGGGCGCGAGGTTCAGCGGGCAGGCTTCCGCGGGCACGCCGATGTCCAGATGCACGGTCGCCGCGCGCGCGAGCGCGGAGTCCCGGTTGCCCGTAAAAGCGATGAGCGGCACCCCGAGGCGCTTGAGCACGGGCACGATGGTCAGGATCTCGTCGGTCTCCCCGGAATTGGAAAGCGCCAGCACCGCGTCCTCGCGGGTTATCATGCCGATGTCGCCGTGGCTCGCCTCGCCCGGATGCACGAAGAAGGCCGGGGTGCCGGTGCTCGCCAGCGTGGCGGCGATCTTGCCGCCGATGTGCCCTGACTTGCCCATGCCGGTCACGACGACGCGCCCGCGGCAGTTAAGACAAATGCGGCAGGCAAGCGCAAAATCCGCATCGAGGCGCGGCACCTGTGCGGCGAGGCCGGCGATCTCGATCTCGAGCGCCTGACGGCCCAGCCGGATCAGGCCCTCGTCGGTGAAGTCGGTATCCATCGGCGTGGATGATACCGCGACAGGAACATCGGAAGGACATGGCATGAACGCACAACGTGTGGCGGAATTGATCGAACAGGGTCTCGCGGGCAGCCGCGCGACCGTCACCAGCGACGACAACGTGCATTTCGAGGCGGTCGTGGTCGCTCCGGCCTTTGCGGGCAAGCGGGCCCTGCAGCGGCATCAGCTCGTGTATGCGACGCTCGGCAGCGCCGTGGGCAACGAGATCCACGCGCTCGCCCTCAAGGCGTACACTCCCGAGGAATTCGCCGGTCAGGCGCACGCGGGCCGGCCCCGTGGATAAGCTGCAGATCCAGGGCGGGGTTCCCCTCGAGGGGGAGATCCGCATCTCCGGGGCGAAGAACGCGGCCCTGCCCATCCTCGCCGGATGCCTCCTGGCCGACGGCCCCGTCACCGTGTCGAACGTTCCGCACCTGCAGGACGTCACCACGATGATCGAGCTGCTGGGGCGCATGGGCGTTTCCGTGACCATCGACGAGAAGATGCGCATCGAGGTCGACGCCTCGACCATCAAGGAGCAGTTCGCGCCGTATCAGCTGGTCAAGACCATGCGCGCCTCGATCCTGGTGCTCGGGCCGCTGCTGGCGAGGTACGGATCCGCCGTCGTGTCGCTGCCGGGCGGCTGCGCGATCGGCGCGCGGCCCGTGAACATCCACGTGGCCGGGCTGCAGGCCATGGGGGCGGACATCCACATCGAGAACGGCTACATCAAGGCGAGCGCGGGCCGGCTGAAGGGCGCCCGGCTGGTGCTCGAGACGGTCACGGTCACCGGTACGGAGAACCTGATGATGGCGGCGGTGCTCGCCGAGGGCGTCACCGTGCTCGAGAACGCCGCGCGCGAGCCCGAGGTGGTGGATCTCGCCGACTTCCTGAACGCGATGGGCGCGAAGATCGCCGGCGCCGGCACCGACAAGATCGTCGTGCAGGGCGTCGAGCGGCTCGACGGCACCGCCTACGAGGTGCTGCCGGACCGCATCGAATCGGGCACCTATCTCGTGGCGGGCGCCATTACGGGCGGGCACCTGCGCGTCAAGAACACGCGTCCCGACCATCTCGACGCGGTCATCGGCAAGCTGCGCGAGGCCGGCGCGCGGGTCGATGCCGGGGATTCCTGGATCGAGGTGGACATGCGGGGCCGGCGGCCGGCGGCGGTCGACATCCGCACCGCGCCTTACCCCGCGTTCCCCACCGACATGCAGGCGCAGTTCGCGGCGCTCAACACCATCGCGAGCGGCGTCGGCACCATCATCGAGACGATCTTCGAGAATCGCTTCATGCACATGCTCGAAATGCGGCGGCTGGGGGCCGAGATCCGCCTGGAGGGCAACACCGCCATCATCAAGGGCGTCGAGCGGCTGACCGCCGCGCCCGTCATGGCCACGGACCTGCGCGCCTCGGCGAGCCTCGTGCTGGCCGGCCTGGTCGCCGAGGGGCGCACGGAGATCGAGCGCATCTACCACATCGACCGCGGCTACGAGGCGATCGAGGAGAAGCTGCAGCAGCTCGGCGCGCGGATCCGGCGCACCCCGGGCTAGGGGCGCGCCGGGCTAGGGGCGCGCCGGCGCGATCACTGCCCCTGCTGCACCGGGTGCGTGGGCCGTTCGATCACCTTGACCCGGACCTTGTACGCCTCGCGGCCGTGGCGGCCCTCCAGGACCACCTCGGCGCCCGGCGGCATCGCCGCGACACGGCTCACCACGTCCTGCGCGCTTTGCGCGGGCGTGCCGCCGAGCGCCGTGATCACGTCGCCGGGGCGCACGCCGGCCTCGTAGGCGGGGCTCTTGACCAGGATGTTCACCACGGTGACCCCGCCCGAGTCGATGCCGAACTGGGCCGCCTGCTCCGCCGAAAGATCCTGCACGCTCAGGCCGAGCCAGCCGCGGATCACGTGTCCGTTCTTCAGGATCTGCTCCATCACGCCGCGCACCAGGTTGACCGGGATCGCGAAGCCGATGCCCTCGGGGCCGCCGTAATTGCGATTGAGCACCGCGGTGTTGATGCCGACCAGATCGCCGCGAGCGTCGATCAGCGCGCCGCCGGAGTTGCCCGGATTGATCGCCGCGTCGGTTTGGATGAAGTTCTCGAAGGTGGCGAGACCGAGCTGGCCGCGGCCGGTGGCGCTCACGATGCCCTGGGTCACCGTCTGGCTGAGGCCGTAGGGATTGCCGATGGCGAGCACGATGTCGCCCACGCGCAGCTTGTCCGACCGGCCCATGGGCATGACCGGAAGCTTGCCGATGCCGAGCCGCAGCACGGCGAGGTCGGTGTCCGGATCCTGTCCGACGACGATGGCTTCGGCGATGCGGCCGTCGGCGAGCTGCACGCGAATCGAGTCGGCGCCGGCCACCACGTGGGAGTTGGTCACGATGGTGCCCCGGGGGTCCAGGATGACGCCGGATCCGAGGCTGCGCTCGACGTGCTGGCGATAGGTCGGCCAATAGTCGCCGAACAGCTGATCGAGCGGCGCCGCCTGGGTGCGCTCCGTGACCACCCGGGCGGTGTAGATGTTGACCACCGCCGGCGCTGCGCGCGCCACGGCGTCGGCGAAGCTCACCACGGGGGTCTGCGGCCCGGCGGATGATGCGGGCCGCGCCGCCGTGCCGACCGGGGCCTGGCCGGCCGTTCCCTCGGCGCGATGCGTCGGCGCGGTGCGCACACCGAGCAACGACGGCTTCCACCAGACCAGAAGAAAGGCGGCCGCGAGCCCGACGACCGCGGCCTTTAGCAGAAAACCAACGATGATGCGCGCCTGCTGCACGTAAAGTCCTAGTGGAAAGTCCCATGTGTCCGGACGGCCGTGCGCGTCGCGAGGCCGATCGTTTAATCTGTGTATAATGCGCTGCTTGCATTCTTAGGGAAACTTCGGCTCCGCGCGGAGTCGGCGTGAAAGGTTTGTCAACGTTTTCGCAGGGGCAATCGAATGAGTGATCAGGTGGACCACAGCCGGCGCCGCTTGTTGACGGCGGCCACGGTCGGTACCGGCGCCATCGGCGTCGCCTTCGCCGCCGTGCCGTTCTTGTCGTCGTGGCAGCCCAGCGCGCGCGCCAAGGCATTGGGCGCACCGGTGGAGGTCGACGCCTCCAAGCTCGAGCCCGGCCAGATGCTGAAGGTGGCATGGCGCGGCCAGCCGGTGTTCGTCGTACGCCGCAGCAAGGCCGTCATCGAGCAGCTCGGCAATCACGACGCACTGCTCGCGGATCCGGCATCCGACGATTCGGAGCAGCCCGAGTACATCAAGGCGAAGGGCGCCGCCCGCGCCATCAATCCCGAGTACTGGGTGGGTCTCGCGGTCTGCACGCACCTCGGCTGCTCGCCGCTCGGCGCCTTCGAGGTCAACAACCAGTTCCAGGTGGCCGGCACCGATCTCGGCTCGGGCTGGCCGGGCGGCTTCTACTGTCCCTGCCACGGGTCGAAGTACGACATCTCGGGACGGGTCTTCAAGGCCATGCCCGCGCCGAAGAACTTGGCCATTCCCTCCTATACCTTCTCCGGGGACGCACGCATCACCATCGGCGTGGACGCAGCCCCGCAGAAGACCTAATCGACGAACGAGAGGTTCCGCGATGGCCGCAACACCCGATTCCGCAGACCCGGTCAAGTCGACAGGCTTGCTCGGCTGGATCGATCAACGCTTCCCGCTCACCAAGTTGTGGCGCGAGCAGGTTTCCGAGTACTACGCACCGAAGAACTTCAACTTCTGGTACTACTTCGGTTCGCTCGCCCTGCTGGTGCTCGTCAACCAGATCGTCACGGGCATATTCCTGACGATGAACTACAAGCCCTCGGCGGCGGAGGCCTTCTCCTCGGTCGAGTACATCATGCGCGACGTCGACTGGGGCTGGCTGATCCGCTACCTGCACTCGACCGGCGCATCGGCGTTCTTCATCGTCGTCTATCTGCACATGTTCCGGGCCCTGATGTACGGCTCCCACCGAAAGCCGCGCGAACTGCTCTGGATCTTCGGTTGCGTGATCTTCGTGCTGCTGATGGCCGAGGCCTTCATGGGGTACGTGCTGCCCTGGGGCAACATGAGCTTCTGGGGAGCCCAGGTGATCACTTCGCTGTTCGGCAGCCTGCCGGTGATCGGCGGCCCGCTGGTCGAATGGATTCGCGGCGATTTCGTCATCGCCGACGCAACGCTCAACCGCTTCTTCGCGCTGCACGTGGTGGCGCTGCCCTTCGCACTGGTGTTCCTGGTGGCCGCGCACCTCATGGCGCTGCACGAGGTCGGTTCGAACAATCCGGACGGCATCGAGATCAAGAAGACCAAGGGTGCCGACGGCCATCCGCTCGACGGGATCCCCTTCCACCCGTATTACACGGTCAAGGACATCATGGGCGTGGCCGGCTTCCTGCTGGTTTTCTGCGGCGTGATCTTCTTCGCCCCGACCTTCGGCGGGGTGTTCCTCGAGTCGGCGAATTTCGAGCCGGCGAACCCGCTGCAGACGCCGCCGCACATCGCGCCGGTCTGGTACTTCACGCCCTTCTACGCGATGCTGCGCGCGGTGCCTTCCTTCGCCGGCACGCAGGTCTGGGGTGTCCTGGTGATGGGCGCCGCCATCGTCGTGCTGTTCTTCCTGCCGTGGCTCGACCGTTCGCCGGTGAAATCGATCCGCTACCGCGGCCCGATCTTCAAGGTGGCGCTGGCGATCTTCGTCGTGGCGTTCGTGGTGCTGGGCGTCTGCGGCATGAAGCCGCCGTCGGGCATCTATCCGATGCTCGCCAAGTGGTGCACGGCGCTGTATTTCGCGTTCTTCCTGCTCATGCCCTGGTATTCGCGGCTCGACAGTACCAAGCCCGTGCCGGAGAGGGTCACCGGACATGCTTAAGAGAGTGGTAATGATGGCGGCGGCGCTGTTCGCCGCCGGGACCGCGGGCGCCCAGGAAGCGGGCGGCCCGCAGCTGCTGCATGCCGGCAACGACATCGGCAACATCGATTCGTTGCAGCGCGGCGCGCGCGATTTCATGAACCTCTGCTCCGGGTGCCACTCGCTGCAGTACCTGCGCTACAACCGGATGGCGAAGGATCTGAAGATCTCGGAGGCCGACCTGAAGGCGAACCTGATGTTCACCTCGGACAAGGTCTTCGACACGATCAATTCGGCCATGCCGGCCGACGCCGAGTCCTGGTTCGGCAAGCAGCCGCCGGACCTCTCGCTGATCGCGCGCTCCAAGGGCCCGGACTACGTCTATTCGTTCCTGCACGGGTTCTACGCGGACAAGACCCGTCCCTGGGGCGTCAACAACCTGTATCTGCCGAACGCGTCGATGCCCCACGTGCTGGTGGATCGGCAGGGTCTGCAGAAGCCCGTGTACAAGAGCGAATCCGAGGGCGGCGGCGCGGCGGCCACCATGGAGCTCGTGGGCGTCGAGCCCATGACGCCGGGGGCGCTGAAGCCGGAGGAGTATGATCAGTTCGTGCGGGACATCGTGAACTTCCTCGACTACGCCGGCGAGCCCATCAAGGCCAAACGCGAGTCCCTGGGTGTGTTCGTGACCCTGTTCCTGCTGGTCTTTTTCGTCTTTGCGTACTTGTTGAAGAAAGAGTACTGGAAGGACGTCCACTGACGCCGCGGCGGGGATTCCCGTCGTTCGGCGCGGTAGGGAGAGTGGCTTAAGTGGCGCGCCGTTCGGTGATGACCCTGTTCTCCGCACCGTCCGACCCGTGGAGTCACCGGGCGCGCATCGTACTTGCCGAAAAAGGCATAGCGATCGAGCTGGTCAACGTCGATCCGCAGCGGCTGCCGGAGGACCTGCTCGACCTGAACCCGTACCACAGCGTGCCCACGCTCGTGGACCGCGATCTCGTGCTGTACGATTCGCGGGTCATCATCGAGTACCTCGACGAGCGCTTCCCGCATCCGCCGCTGATGCCGATCGATCCGGTGACGCGCGCCCAGTTTCGTGTGGCGCTGTACCGGGTGGAGCGCGACTGGTACGGGCTCGCGCACGACATCGATTCGGACCCGCACGGCAAGACGGCGTCGCACAGCCGCAAGGTGCTGTGCGAGGCGATCTGCGCGAGCGCCGAGGTGTTCCGCGCCAAGCCCTTCTTCCTGAGCGACGAATTCTCGCTGGTGGATGCGAGCATCGCGCCCATCCTGTGGCGGCTGCCGGCGTTCGGCATCGAACTGCCGGCCCAGGCGCAGCCCATCGTCAAGTACATGAATTTCATCTTCGCGCGCCCGGCCTTTCGCTCCTGCCTGAGTCCGCTCGAGCGGGAGATGCGCCATTGAAGCCGCGCCGCCCCTACCTGCTGCGCGCCCTGCACGAATGGATCACCGACAGCGGCGACACTCCCCACATCGTGGTCGACACCACCAGCGAGGGCGTCGACGTGCCGCGGCAGTACGTGAAGGACGGCAAGATCGTGCTGAACGTGAGCATGAGCGCCACGCAGATGCTCAAGCTCGGCAACGATGCGGTGAGTTTCGAGGCGCGCTTCGGGGGCGTGAGCTATGCGGTGCGCGTGCCGGTGCGCGCCGTGCTCGGCATCTACGCGCGCGAGACCGGCCAGGGGATGATCTTCGCCGACGGCGACGCGGACCCCGATCCGACGGGAGCGCCGCCGGTCGCGCCGCCTCCGGCCGCCGCGCCGGCGCCGGCGCCGGCCCGCGCCAAGCGGCCGAAGCTCCAGGTGGTCAAGTAGGCCGGAACGCGTCCACGATCCACTGAAGCCGCGCCGACGCCTCCTCGATCGCGATCACGTCGAAGCGCACCTTCAAGTCGCGCCATTCGGCGTGCCGGAGCATCAGGAACTCGGTGGTGCGGACCATGCGCCGCTGCTTGCGCCAGGTGATCGAGGCCAGGGCGCCGCCGAAATCGGTGCGGGTGCGCAGGCGCACCTCCACGACCACCAGCACGTCCCGGTCGCGGCAGACGAGGTCCAGCTCGCCGAACCGGCAGCGGGCGTTGCGCGCGAGGATGGCCAGGCCGTGCGCGCGCAGGTGCGCGGCGGCCATTTCCTCGGCGGCCAGACCGCGGCCGCGGCGCGGGTCGTTGCTCATGCCGAGGATGCTGCCGCGGCGCCCGATCCGCCGCCGCCGCCATTCCTGGCGGCTTCCTCGAGATATGGGCGCTACAGGACTTCCGGCACGCCGTCCTTGATCCGCGCCCAGTCGAGCTCGCGGCGGATTCGCCGCTGCGCGTCCAGGTGCAGCTTGCCGGTGACGCCGGCGATGTCCGTCGTCTCGGTCAGGGTCTTCGCGCGCAGCGCCGGCACCACGCGATAGGCGTCGAAACCGAACGCATAGAGCCGGTCGCGGTGCTCGGTGCGGTTCGGCCAGGCGGCGTGCACGTCGTCGCGGATCCGCGCCGTGACCGGGTCGGCCGACACCATCCAGGGCATGTCGGGAAACACCAGGCCGTCGATGTCCGCGTTCGCGCTCGGGTCGGGTTCGTAGCTGTCCGACGTGGCGTACACGGGAATGTCGCCCGCGTAGTGGAATTTCAGCTGCGGCAGGATCAGCCGGGCGGCGCTGGCATTGCCGGCGACGAACACGAAGGAGGCGTCCGGCCGATGCGTGCCGGGCTCGCCCTTGACGCTGCGCACCTGCAGGGCCTGGCGGATGATGTCGGAGAAGTCGGCCCGATTGCCCTCGAAGCGCGCCGTCTCGAGCACCTCGCCGCCCAGGCTCGCGAGCTCCTGGGTGAACGCGGAGCCGACCCGGTTGCCCCAGTCGCCCCCGGCGACGATGGCGATCCCCTTGAGCTTGCCCTCGGCGGCGAGCCGGCGTGCGACGCTGCGCGCCTCGTCCTCCGGCCGCAGCGCGAACTGGTAGAAATTGGGGCCCGGATTCAGCCCGTCACCCAGGAAATTCAGGGCGAGCTCGGGGGTGCGCCCATCGCCGAGCGGCGCCACCGCGGCGACCTCTTCCTTGGTGAGCGGCCCGACCACGAAGCCGGCGCCGTCCTCGATGGCGCGGCGGTAGGCGCTCGCCACGGGCTCCGCGGCGTCGTCGTAGATGCGCAGGCGCGGCCGCGCGGCCGGATCCTGTTCCAGGTAGGCGGCCAGGAAGCCGTCGCGCACCGCCACTCCGAACGCCTCGGAGCGCCCCGACAGCGGCAGCAGCAGCGCGATCTGATCCGGAAACTCCGTGGCCACGGTGAGCTGGCTCTGCGCGAGCGCGAGCACGCCGTCGTTGGCGGGATGCCGCGGGAACTGCCGCTTCCACTCGGCGAGCGCCGCGGCCGCGTGCATGGGATCGCGCGCCAGTTCCGCGGCCACGGGACCGAGCTGCAGCCAGCCGAGCACCACGGGGTCGGTCTTCGGCGGCGCCTTCAGCGAGGTGCCGCGCTCTGCGGCGGCGCGCACCCGCAGGTAGATCTCCTCACGGTTGGCGCGCACGGCCGCCGGGTCCGCGAGCGAGCGCTCGCGCTCGACCAGCGCGCGCGTGCCCTCCACCGGCCGGCCCAGCAGGAACGCGCCCCGGCCGCGCAGCCACCAGTAGTTCTGCGCGAGGTTCGCGGCGGTCGGGACCGGGATGGCGTCCAATTCGCGCAGCGCGCGGGCCGCGTCACCCTCGGCGAGCGCGACCTCCGCGCCGACCAGCGCATACGGGGTGGGCGAGCGGGTACGCGCCGCCGGCGATACGGAGGCGAAGGTGCGTTTTGCGGCGGCCGTGTCGCCCGCCGCCGCCCATTGCTCGGCGCCGAGCAGCAGCAAATCGTCCCTCTGCGCGCCGCCCGCCGCGGCCAGATTCTCGTACGCGCGTGCCGCCTCCGCATGCCGGCCCGCGCCCGCCAGCGCGTCGGCCTGCGCCTGGGTCGCCGCGGGTGCGGTCACGGGCTGCGACACGGGGCCGACCAGGCTGCAGGCGCCCAGCGCGAGCGTGGCGGCGAGCAGGGCATGAAGCGCCGGGCGTGGACGTCGAATGGTCGCTACCATAACCTTGTGACTCCTCGGGTCTGCCCTGCCGGGCCGAACAGGACGAAATTATAGTGACAAACCCGTCGGTCGGGCGGCTGTACGTGGTGGCGACGCCGATCGGCAATCTGGGCGACCTTGCGCCGCGCGCACTCGAGACGCTGCGCGGCGCCGACCTGATTGCCGCCGAGGACACGCGCCACACGGGCCTTCTGCTCAAGCATTTCGCGGTGACCGCGACGCTCGTGTCCCTGCACGAGCACAGCGGCGAGGCGCGTGTGCGCGAATTGGTGGAGCGGATCGTCCGCGGCGCGTGCATCGCGCTGGTGAGCGACGCCGGCACGCCGGCCGTCAGCGATCCCGGCTTCGAGCTGGGGCGCGCGGCGCTGGACGCCGGCGGCGAGGGGCGCGCGGTGCCGGGTCCCTGCGCGGCGATCGCGGCGCTGTCGATTGCCGGGCTTCCCACGGACCGCTTTTGCTTCGAGGGCTTCCTGCCGCAGCGGCCGGCGGCCCGCCGGGCGCGCCTCGAGGCGCTCAAGGACGAGCCGCGCACGCTGGTCTTCTACGAGGCGCCCCACCGGATCGCGCCGATGCTCGAGGACTGCGAGCAGGCCTTCGGCGCGGCACGCGCCGCGGCCGTGGCGCGCGAAATCACCAAGATGCACGAGACGCTGTATCGCGGCACGCTCGCGCAGCTGCGGGCGCGCGCGCAGGCGGAGCGCGACTTCGCGCGCGGCGAACTCGTGGTGATCGTCGCCGGAGCGCCGCCGCTCGAGACGGCGGCCGCGGACCGCGAACTGATGCGAGTGCTCGAGGTGTTGCTCGCGGATCTGCCGCTCAAGCAGGCCGCGCATCTTGCGGCGCGGCTCACCGGCGCCCGCGACAACGCCGCCTATCAGCGGGCGCTCGAACTGCAGCGGCCTCGCAATCCGTGACCGGAGTGCGTATGGTGCGCACCTGGAGTCGGCCAGACAGTCGCTGTGTGCTCTTCGCACATGGAGGAAAGTCCGGGCTCCATCGGGCGCGGTGCCAGGTAACGCCTGGGGGGCGTGAGCCCACGGAAAGTGCAACAGAAAGATACCGCCGAAGCGCCGCGCAAGCGGAGCTGGCAAGGGTGAAATGGTGCGGTAAGAGCGCACCGCGCGGGTGGCAACATCCGTGGCACGGCAAACCCCACCGGGAGCAAGACCAAATAGGGAAGCGGGCGGCGCCCATGGCCGCTACATGTGCCCACATGGGCTTCCGGGTAGGTCGCTCGAGCGGCGCGGTGACGCGCCGCCCAGAGGAATGACTGTCCACGACAGAACCCGGCTTATCGGCCGACTCCTTCTTCAACGCGTTTCGGCGCGCGTTTGCGCCCCGGCGTGCGGGTTCCGCGGGGCCGGTGGCGCCATGCTCAGGTCATCCGTCGATGACTCGTGAGAAATACCTCGTAACAGGTTGATTCAATTCGCTCCTGGCGCGAATCGCCTACGCCTTTGGGCGGAATGCGACCTAAGTCTCTGTTGTCGCGGGTTTTTTTTAACTTAAGGCGTTGACAGTCCGGCGCTGCGCTCCCTATAGTGGCGCAGGGTGGGAAAAAGTGGGAGAGAATGGGTTTCACGACCCATCTTAAGCGATGTTCCGGGGCGCCAATAAACTGACTCTCGACACCAAAGGCCGGCTGGTGATGCCCACCCGGTATCGGGAGCGGCTGCAGGAACGTTGCGGTGGCAATTTGGTGATCACGGTGGACCGGGACCAGTGTCTGCTCCTGTATCCGCTTCCCGACTGGGAAGAAATCGAACGCAAGTTGATGCGTCTGCCGACCTTGAATCCGCAGGCACGTCGCCTGCAGCGACTCATGGTCGGTCACGCCACCGACCTGGAGCTCGACGGACACGGACGCCTGCTGCTGCCGCCCAAACTGCGCGAGTTCGCGACGCTGACGCGCGATGCCATGTTGATCGGCCAGGGGGTGCGCTTCGAGCTGTGGGACGAGGCGCGGTGGAACGAGCGGCGCGACGAGTGGCTTGCCGGCGAGGAGAGCTCGACCGATCTGCCGGCGGAGCTCGAGACGTTGTCGCTGTAGACGAGCGTTCGTGACGAACGTGTCGGGGGCTCATGCGCCGGTACTCCTACGGGAGGCGCTGGCGGCGTTGAACATTCGGGAGGGCGGCGCCTATCTGGACGCCACCTTCGGGCGGGGCGGACATGCGGGCGCGATATTGCAGAACCTCTCGGCGGACGGTCGTTTGCTGTGCCTCGACCGCGACGGCGAGGCCGTCGCCGAAGCCCGGTCGCGCTTCGCCGGCGATCCTCGCGTGGCGGTGTTCCATGCGCCGTTCTCGGCGCTGGCCGCGTGCGCCGATGAAGTGCGGCCCGGCCTTCGCCTCGACGGCATCCTGTTCGATCTCGGGGTCTCCTCGCCGCAGCTCGACGACCCCGGGCGCGGTTTCAGCTTCATGCAGGACGGGCCGCTCGACATGCGCATGAATCCCGAGGAAGGCATGAGCGCCGCGCAGGTCGTGAATGGCGCCTCGCGCGAGGAGCTGACCCGCATCTTCCGCGAGTATGGCGAGGAGCGCTTCGCGGCGCGCATCGCGCGCGCGATCGTCGCCGACCGCGGCGCCCGGCCGTTCCTGCGCACGCAGGAGCTCGCCGCGCTGATCGCGCGGGTGGTCCCGTCGCGGGAGCGGCACAAGCATCCGGCCACCCGGGTGTTCCAGGCGCTGCGGATCCACGTCAATCGCGAGCTCTAGGAGCTCGCCGCTGGGCTCGACGTGGCGCTCGAACGCCTCGCGCCGCGCGGGCGCCTGGCGGTGATCAGCTTTCACTCGCTCGAGGACCGGATGGTCAAGCGCTTCATGCGCACCCATGCGAGCACCGATCCGGTGTTCGCGGGGCTGCCGTACGTGCCCGAGCACGCACTTCCGAAGCTCGCGCTGGTCGGCAAGTCCGTGGAGCCGGGCGAGGACGAGATCGAGCGCAATCCGCGCGCGCGCAGCGCGCGTCTGCGCATCGCCGAGCGCTTGCAAGGATTCGCCGCCGCATGAAGAGGGATTTCCCATGAACCTACGCAAGGTCTTGCCGCTGTTGCTGCCGGTGCTGTGGTTGGCGGTGCTCGGCTCGGCGGTCCAGGTGATCTACGCGCGCCACGAGGCGCGCGATTTGTTCGTGCGGCTGGAGAAGGTCAACGCCGAGCGCGATTCCCTGGAAATGGACTGGGGCCGCCTGCAGCTCGAACAGAGCTATTGGTCCTCGCACGCCTTCGTCGAGCGGGTGGCGAATGCCAAGCTGCAGATGAGCCTGCCGCAGATGCACGACGTGAGGATCGTGCGGCCGTGAAGTTCAAGCCCGGCGAAGCCAGCGGTCAGGCGAAGGGCTATCGCTGGCGCTCGACGCTGGTTCTCGTGTGCGTGATGCTCGGCGCGCTCGGCCTCGCCGCGCGCGCCGTGCAACTGCAGCTCATCGATCACGGGTTCCTCGCGCGGCAGGGCGATGAGCGCAGCATGCGGGTGGCGAAGATCGCGGCGCATCGCGGCGCGATCACCGACC
>VFSW01007482.1_pt1 | contig 15845 bp, 14 predicted proteins | sample 5358111 | NCBI WGS metagenome assembly VFSW01 (sample SAMN11554181, study PRJNA540505) | mine drainage metagenome | isolation source: sediment from site ElyBrook_90M | place: USA: Ely Copper Mine, Vershire, VT | collected 2017 | reverse complement strand
AACAAGGAAGAGCTGCACCGCTTCGTCCTCGAAACGATGATCGCGCAAATTTCCGCGCAGATGGAATCTCCCGCCGTGCTCTCGATGGACCCTCCCGAGCGCGTGCGAGCGCTCGTGAACCTGACGTTTGATTTCGTCATGCGCAACCCCGCGTATCCGAGGCTGATCCAGCGCGAGATGATGGCGGCCCGGCGGCCCCTGCACTGGATGGTGGTGGCGCATCACCGGCCCTTGCACCAACGCGCCGTGAAAACCATCCGCGAGGGGATCGCGCGCGGCCAATTTCGCGCCGTCGATCCCGACCAGATGGTATTCACGATCTTCGGAATGATTATGTACTATTTTGCAACAGGACAGCTGGCCAGCCAAATTTGGAATCGCGATATCTGGAATCCCCGAAACGTAGAGCAGCGCCGCCGCGCCGTCCTGGATTTTCTCGAGCACGGCCTTTTCCTTACTCCCGCCGCGAAAACCTAGCCCGCACAATTTCGCCGCGGGTTTGAACTCCCGGATTTGGCGGGTGGCTGTCCTACTCGAATAGTTACTTTCGCATTGTTTGCGGGAGCGGCGAGGTGTAGATTGCCGGTCGGGTGGAAATAAAATGAAGATCGCAGCTCAGTGGAGGGCGCGCCGATGAGACATCATGGCTCGGGTTGCAAACACGTCACGATGGGGTTGGACCGGAAAGATGAAGCGCGTCTCGGGTCCGGCGCCGGTTCTTCGCGGCGAGAAGTTCTGCAATGGCTTGCGATGGCCGGAGCGGGCTCGTTCCTGCCCGCCAGCAAATTGTTGGCGCGGGCCGGCATGCCCGCTGCCGGTGCGCTTACCGGCCGCATCGACGTCCACAGCCACACCGTTCCGCCATTCTATACAAAGGTCATGGAGAAAGAGATCCTGGCGACCGGGCACTCTCTGCCCACATGGACGCCCTCTCTGGCCATCGAAACAATGGACAAAAACGGCATCGCCACGTCGATGCTATCGCCCATGACGCGCGTCGTGCAGGATTCGTTCTCCGACAAATCCGAACGCGCCCGCAAACTGGCGCGTGAGAATAACGACTACACGCAACAACTCGTAAGGGATTACCCCGGGCGCTTCGGGCACTTTGCCGCGCTGCCGCTGCCGGATTCCGAGGGCAGCCTGCGCGAGATTGAATACGCGTTCGACACGCTCAAGGCCGATGGCATCGGACTGTGGACGAGTTACGGCGACAAGTGGCCCGGCGATCCCGTCTTTGCTCCCGTGTACGAAGAGCTCAACCGCCGCAAAGCCGTCATCTTTATTCACTCCGCGCCGCCAATCTGTTGCCGCGCGCTCCAGCCCGGCGTGATCGACAGCGTCGTGGAATACGATTTTGACATCGCGCGAGCCGTGGTCAGTTACTTGAAGAGCGATTCGTTCCGGCGCTACACGAATATCCGGTTCATCTTCCCCCATTCCGGAGGAACGCTGCCGGTGCTCGCCAACCGCGTGACGGAATCTCTGCCCGAAAAACGCTCCGAGCAAGCAACCGCGGAGCTGATGGATGAAGTGAAAGGGCTTTACTTCGACGTCGCGCATGCGACGTACCCCGCGCCTTTGTCCGCGCTAACTAAAGTGGTTCCCACGTCGCAGATTCTTTTTGGCAGCGACTACCCGATCATCCAGTACCCTGTTTCGGCCGGACCTCTCGACCATTTCGGATTTTCGGAGAGCGACTTGCAGGCGATCAATCGCGGAAATGCCGAGCGATTGTTCCCGCGGCTAAAGGCCTAAGCGTGTGCGGCGCTGTGGACTTGCGACTGACTATTTAAGGATGCGGAAAAACTCGCAATTTTGTCATTCCGAGGCGCGCTGCGCGCCGAGGAATCCCTCTTTTCTTGGGTTTCAATCAAAGAGGGATTCCTCGCTTCGCTCGGAATGACAAAATAAACTACTTTTTCCGCAAGCTGTACTGCGTACTTCAGCCATTCAGGTCAAGACCGCCACTGAGCTTGGAATCTTCAGATGCCATTACTCAACCCTCGATCCTATTTGTTCGTCCCAGGTAATCGGCCCGACCGTTTTGCGAAGGCGTGCGCAGCCGGGGCCGATGCGGTGGTTCTCGACCTGGAGGATTCCGTAGCAAGCCAGGACAAATCGAGAGCCCGCGCAGCTGTGGCAGAGTGGATTACGCCCGCTCATCCCGTCCTGGTGCGCGTCAACACCTCGAATAGCGAATGGTTTCGTGACGATTTGAACCTGGGTCGCACGAAGGGCGTCGCCGGTGTCTTATTGCCCAAGGCCGAACGAGTCGAGGAAATTCGCCTCGTTGCTGAAAATTTTGGCTCCGCGGTGCCTATTTTGCCTCAAATTGAAACGGCACAAGGTTTCCGAAACGCCCTTGCATTGGCTGGCGCCGAACTTGTGGAGCGTTTGCTTTTCGGTTCAATCGATTTCCAATTTGACCTCGCAATGACCGCCGAAGAAGACGAGCTTTTGTATTTCCGTTCGCAGATCGTTCTCGATTCGCGACTTGCCGGCATTCAGCCTCCGGTGGATGGTGTTACCACGGACATAAATTCGGTGGAGCGGATACGCGCTGATACCTTGCGCGCCAGGCGCCTGGGCTTTAGCGGAAAGATGTGCATTCATCCCAAACAAGTGCCGGTCGTCAATGAAAGCTTTACTCCCACCGCGGAAGAAGAAGCCTGGGCCAGGCGAGTTGTGGAGGCGTCCGCGGCGGCTCGAGGCGCGGCAACGTCAGTGGATGGGAAGATGGTGGATCGCCCAGTTCTCGCTCGGGCTGAACTCATCCTGGCGATCGTAACGCAACTGCGCCAACGCTGATCGTGCCGGGCGCGCCAACCTTCCAGCGATTTTGAACTTAGAGCGCCGTACCCTTGAAGTCTTCAAGGGTGCCTCGTGTTTGGCTATCCGGAGGCGTAGAGAACGGCGGATTGCAAGTGATTTTGGATGAAGAGTGGCTTCGTTGCACAGGCATCTGGTGCAGCGAAGCCGTTTTTATTTGGCAGACCCAACGCGGAGGCCCAGAGGTCGGCGCACAGCAGCGAGACGGCTTGTGGAGTGGTGATTCGGGAATGGGGGGGCGTCGAGGTCGAAGCCGCTGCCAGCGAGGACGGGGCAACGGGCTGTGCGCGAGATGGCTGTTTTCCAGGGCCAGCAGCAGGAGCGCGTAAGCAAAAACAAAGAACGTCGCGGTGGTGCGCACGGCGGGATCGCCGCGGACTTGCGGCTGGCCGAAACCGAGCAGGGTTTTTTCGTCGCGGAAATTGAGTTCGATCTCCCAGCGCCACAAGTAAGTTTGCAGGATTTGCTGGGGCGATAGGGTGGGATCGCGGCGGCGGAGAAACAAACGGTTCTTGTCCTCGACAATCCACTCGACGACCGCGCCGCGGGTGAACTCCATGGACTGGGCGACAGCGGAGGGAAAGTTGATGTACCGCTGCTGACTGTCCTTGCGCCGGATCAGCAGCACCTTCGTAGGGAATCCCATAAGGCCTCCCTGAGCTCTAGTTATATAACCAGATATCTACGAACACAAGATGGCGCAGACAAATAACGTTGCGGATTCACTGCCGGAGGAAAACCTATTCCGAACTAGTCAGAGGGCCGAACACGAGACCCGGGTCATTAGGCGCGAGGGCTTTCTGACACACGAGGAAAATCCTCGCCTCTGCCCCTTCGATGCTCTCAGGGCAAGAGAGGCGAACTACAAAATCCCTAATCCGTATCGAACCTCTGCTCTTTCCACGGATCGCCGTACATGTGGTAGCCGTTCTCTTCCCAGAAGCCGGACTGGTCCTCGGCGGTGAGCGCAAAACCACGCACCCATTTCACGCTCTTCCAGAAATACAGGTGTGGCACGACGAGGCGCAGGGGATAGCCATGTTCGGCCGATAGAGTTTCGCCGTCGTGCTGGAAGGCGAAAATTGTTGTGGGCTTCATCAAGTCTTCGAGAGGAAGATTGGCGGTGAATCCGTGCTCGCCGCGCACGATGGCGAAACGCGCTTCAGGCCCGCCGGCCGGCGAGACAGGCTTTGGCGTGACGAGTTTCATCACTTCGGTGAACGGCACGCCCTCGAAGCGATTGTCGAAGCGGCTCCAGCGCGTCACGCAATGGATGTCGCACTGAATTTCCGTCCGTGGCAGCTTGTTGAATTCCTCCCACGAAAGCCGCACCGGCCTTTCGACCAAGCCGTCGATGCGAAAATTCCACGTGCGCAGATCGACGCGCGGCACGTCTCCGTAGTGCAGCACCGGCCACTTCAGCGTGAGCGATTGCCCCGGCGGCAAGCGGCCCTCGTTACGAAACTGCTGTTCGAGTTTCTTCCGTTCGCTGCTCTCGCCGAAAATCATCTTTGTTTCCTTCGTCCAGTGGAATTTCATTGTACCTGAATCTTACTCATGCCCAGATAAACCCCAGGGGGCCAGTAGAGCGGGAGACAAGCCGGTTCCTTGCATCCTCCAAAAGACGCCGGCCCCTCTTGCATCGGGACAAGCAAGATGCCGTCGCTGCGCGCAAAACTCGCCGCATGGGCTGTGCTACCATAAATAAGAAGCACGCATTATTGGTTGAGACAGGGGAGAAAGTGCCAGCGCGCATTCTCAACGGCATAACGATTCGGGACCAGATTTACGCGGAAATCAAGCAGGAAATCGCTGTCTTGAGCGGCGCGGGGATTCGTCCCGGACTTGCGGCCGTGCTCGTGGGAGAAAATCCCGCGTCGCAGATTTATGTGCGCAGCAAGATTGCGGCGTGCGAGCAACTGGGGCTCGGGAGCTGGCAACACACACCGCCCGCCACAATTACGACAGAAGAGTTGCTCGCTCTTGTCGCGGAGCTGAACGCACGCGACGAAGTCGACGGAATCCTGGTGCAGCTTCCCCTGCCGCCACAAGTGGACACGAAGCGCGTGCTCGAAGCCGTGGACCCGGCGAAAGACGTGGATGGGTTTCATCCGGTAAACCTCGGGCGTCTGGTATCGGGCCGCGCGGGGCTCGTGGCGTGCACGCCTGCGGGCTCAATGGAAATTCTGCGGCGCAGCGGCATTCCGATCGAGGGAGCCGACGCCGTCGTCGTGGGGCGCAGCGATATTGTCGGAAAGCCGATGGCGCTGCTGCTGATGCACGCGAACGCGACGGTGACGATCTGCCACTCGAAGACGCGCGATTTGCCGGGCGTAGTGCGGCGGGCCGACATTGTCATTGCCGCGATTGGGCGCGCGGCAATGATCGAACCGGATTGGGTGCGGCCGGGCGCGACGGTGATCGATGTGGGCATCAATCGCATCACCGATACAGCTGAAGCGCAAAAAATCTTTGCGAATTTTCCGGCAAAACTCGCGCAATTCCATGACAAAGGCTCCGTGCTGGTGGGCGACGTTCATCCGGGTGTCGCGGAAGTGGCTGGAGCGATCACTCCCGTGCCGGGCGGCGTGGGTCCGCTCACGATCGCCATGTTGATGAGCAACACGGTGAAGGCAGCGCGCCTGCGGCGGGGGCGCGGACAAGCGACGCTCGGCAGCTTGACGGGCGCCGCGGCGGCCAAACCCTGATGCTGCGCGTCGGCCTGACCGGAGGAATCGCCACCGGCAAAACCACGGTGGTCGCGATGCTTCGCGAGCTCGGTTGCCGCGTGCTCGAAGCCGACAAGATCGCGCACCAAACGATCGAGCCCGGCGGCGCCGCTTACGAGGAAGTGGTGCGCGAATTTGGCCGCGGCATCCTCACGCCGGAAGGCCTCGTGGATCGGCAAAAGCTTGGCGCCATCGTATTCGCCGACCCGAAACTTCTTGCGCGTTTGAACGCCATCGTGCACCCGCCGGTCCTCGAAGAGCAGAGCCGCCAGCTTGCGGCGATCGAACGAGCCGACCCCTACGCCATCGCCGTGGTGGAGGCCGCGCTGCTCATCGAAGCGGGATTCGATAAGAAGCTGGAATACCTGGTGGTCACCTGGTGCACGCCGGAACAACAGCTTGCGCGACTGACCGAGTCCGGCACGGGCCGCGGTCTGACGATCGAGCAAGCCCGGCAGCGCATCGCGGCTCAAATGCCCATCGAAGAAAAACGGCGCAGGGCCGATGAAGTGATCGATTGCTCGGGCACGCTCGAACACACGCGTGCGCAAGTGATCGCGCTCTTCGCCAAACTCAAAGGAATGGAAGACGGGAAATCCAGAGAGAGTAGAACGGGGATTTAGGGTGGTTTGAGTAGCATAGGCACTCTTGCCTGTGCGGGGTTTGCGATTGTCGCTAAATTGGCAGCCTGCGCGTGCGACTTACAAAACCGCACAGCCAGCCCCTCGCAGGGGCTCGGGATAAAGAGTGGCTGTGCTACATGCAGTGTTGTCGCACATGCTCTTTAGGGGTAGGAGGCACATCGTCATGAGTGAAGGAAAAGATAGCCGGGGCGTCATCCGTTTGCTGGCCTTGGGCTTGGTGCTCGTTCTGGGAGCGTACTGGGCGGGCAGCCGCTGGGGCCAGCGACAGCCGCAAAGCGTCGGGGCCGTGCCTATCTCCTTCCCCGAACCAAAACCGGGAGAGCTTCTGGGCGACGAAGCGATCTACGTCAAGGTTTATAGCCAAGCTGCCCCGGCCGTGGCCAACATTGTGACGCGCACGCTCGAATATGACGTCTTCATGGAACCGGTGCCAGTGGAAGGTGCGGGTTCCGGATTCGTGATCGATCCGCGCGGATACATCCTGACGAATTTCCATGTGGTGCAGGGTGCGCAGAATATTTCAGTCACGCTGGGCGACCGCTCGCACTACGACGCGAAATTTATCGGCGCCGACGAGCGCAACGACATCGCGCTCGTCAAGATCGATCCAAAGGACAAAAAACTTCCCGCGCTGACCATGGGCGATTCCGACAGCCTGCAAGTCGGCCAGCGCGTTCTGGCGATCGGAAATCCTTTCGGCTTTCAAAGCACGCTCACCACTGGAGTCGTCAGCGCGCTTGGCCGCACGGTGCAGACCGGGCAGAGTACGGTCATCGACGGCGCAATTCAGACCGACGCCGCGATCAATCAGGGAAACTCGGGCGGCCCGTTGTTGAATTCCCACGGAGAAGTCATCGGGATCAACTCGGCGATTTACACGCCGTCCGGAACGACCGCAGGCATCGGGTTCGCGATCCCCATCAGCACGGCACGGCAAATCGCGCAGGACTTGATCACCGAGGGCCGCGTGCGGCGCGCCTCGATGGGAGTTGAGGCCCGCTTGCTTACTCCAGCCGTTGCAGAGGCGCTGCATTTGCCCGTGACGGAAGGCCTGATGATCGAACGCGTCACGCCCGGCGGCCCGGCCGAGCGCGCAGGCCTGCGAGGCGGAGACCGCCAAGCCATTCTCGGCATGCGCAAGATTCTACTGGGCGGCGACGTCGTGACGGGAATCGATGGTCGTCCAATCACGGGACAAATGGATCTCAATCTGGCTCTAAACCGGAAGCGTCCCGGCGACACAGTGAAAGTGGAGTACTACCGCGGCGGGCAAAAGATGGAAGCGCAAGTGACACTCGACGATTCCAGCCACTAGTTCATTCATCGTGAATAGGCGGGGTTTCTCGGGTAGAGTTTTTCATGAACTTTGAGATCCCATGCGGCCAAACGTTTACATCATTGCGGGTCCGAACGGCGCGGGCAAGACGACATTCGCACGGGAATTTCTTCCTCATTACGCCGATTGCACAAATTTCATCAATGCGGATCTCATTGCTCAAGGCGTCTCGCCATTCTCGCCTGACACTGCCGCCTTTCGTGCCGGAAGGCTGATGCTCGGTGAGATTGCCCTATATGCCAGGCGTCAGGCCGACTTTGGTTTTGAGACGACACTTTCGGGCCACGGCCATCTGAAATTGATTCGCGATCTTATACAAGGTTGGATATCAGTCTCACATTTTTTATCTTTGGGTACCGAGAGTCCAACTGGCGCTGGATCGCGTTAGAGTGAGAGTTCTGGGTGGGGGACATGATGTACCAGAAGCTGTGGTACGTCGACGATTTGACCGCTCGATCAGGAATTTTCTGGCGTATTACCGTCTCTTGGCGGAATCATGGACATTGTTTGACAATTCTGGCGAAACGCCGAAAACTATGGCTCCCATGGCAGAGCATAAGCTTAGTATAATTGCAGCAGGCAAGTACAGAGACTTGGTCGCGCGTTACGGCGGAAAATGAAGAAGCCTCCAGGAAATGTTCTAGAATTACCACTAATTGAGCGGGCTGAAATGGCCCTTAAGGCAGCCGTCGAAAAGGCAATGGAAGAGCACGCCCGCGAAGGACTTCCCGTCTACGTTTTACGCGACGACAAGGTCGTCGAAATATCCGCTGAAGAACTAAGAACACGTTACCCACGGAATCCGCAAGAGTCTTGAATGCTTGAAGCAAAGGGGATCAGTCCGGTCATTCGAGACGGCGCAAGAGGCGAGAGATCCAGGTTTCAGACTCGGTCCACTTCGGTGCGAGCGCGGCAAATTCGGGCGGCGGCTCGCGAGATACCGAAGGGCGCGAATAGCGGAGAACCAACAAGAAGCAGAGACAGACGACGACACACCAACCAAAGCTAAACAGAATGCCACCCGCAATTCCGAATACATCCACACCGAGTCGAAAAACAGCGACAGTGCAAACAGCGATGATCGTGACCCCTATTGATGCCAGAATCCAACAGCCGACGATCAGCATTTGACGAGGAAGCGCACCAAGCATCCGCCGCAGAGCATCGACGCGATGCACCGGGAAAAAGCGGTAGGCCAGCGACAAACCAAAAGCATAGAGCGCGATAAGGGCAACGGGAATGGCCAATAGGTACGATGAAAGCGTGAACCAGGAAGCCAGCGTCCAATCGCGATGCGCAGGATTAAGGCGCAAACGAAGAAAGCAAACGGCAACGCCCGAAGGGCTCCAAGTCCAAATGAAGTAGCGGTGAAGCCACTTCCAGCGCTCGAAGGAGTTGCCGTCGGGGCGTGCGATTTGCAGCATGAGGTGGGAGTATACGCCCCAAATTAAATATCCGTAAAGATTACAAATATATACTCAGGTGAAGTTTCCGCACTTATCCCATTCGCTGCGCTCGCGTTCCCGCTCCGCTTCCGTAAGCGAAAACCAGCTCTCCGCTACATCTCTCAGACGTTCCAGCATTTTCTGCATTTCCTGATGCTTTTTCTCGAGCCCTTCGTGATCGGTGTCTTTGGGCACTTCCATCTCCGGCGCGATGATGAGAACGGCGCGCGTGAAAGGCTTCGGTATCTGCATCAGGTCCCAGGTCTTCTTGAGCGTCCACGCGCGCTCGAGTCCGATGTGAAACAGAACGACAGGCCTGCCCGAGCGCCGAGCCAGCATCACCGGACCGGGCTTGGCCACATACCGCGGCCCGCGCGGCCCATCGATGGTGAAGCCGGAATCGACTCCCTCCTCCAGCCGCCGCGCCATGACCGCAAGCGCGCGCAATCCTCCGCGCGTCGAACTTCCCTGCGCCGTGCCATACCCCAATCGCTCAATCACGCGGCGGGTCCACTGCCCGTCGAAATTCGTTGTGTTCATGAGCACGCCGTTGCGGTTTCGGAAGTACCAGGTTGCCGGAATGATGCAGCGATGCCAGAAGGCGTAGATGTACGGCGGCAGATCGGGCCGGTAATCGCGCCCCGCCTTCTGCCCGCCCAAGACCTCGAATCGAATCGTCGGCCCGAGCAAGCGAATCACGGCCCAAACAACCCAACCGATAATCGGGATCAGTGCGCGTTGAAGAAAACTGAGTTTCGGCAGCCTTGTGTCATAGTGAACCACCAGGCGTTCTTCTTCCTGTCCCGGCGGCGTTTTCACTTGTTCTGGCATGCGGCTATAGTATAAGTCGAAGTTGGTGTTAAGATAGCCTCACCACGCCCTTCAGGAAGCTGCAGGTAAAAGTGTTTTCCCTAACGATCCCGAGGAAGCATCTGGCCACTTGGACGAAGATTTTCGCGGTCGCAATGCTGGCGATTGTGGCGACGGTCTCCATCCGGGACGCCCATATTTCAGCGCAGGATTTCCCTGTTGTCGTTGGGCGAATCGAAGGCGATGACCTCGAAGTCGTAACGACAACCCCGTCGGGAATCGAAAAGGACGCCGCGCCAACCGTCGTTGCCAGCGGCAGCGACGTCACGCTGCGTTCTGGACATGCCCTTCTTCTGCTGAATGCCGGCGGCGAAGTCAGCATTTGCGGCCCCGCGCATTTCAAACTGATCAAGTCTTCCGGGGCTTTGACGCTGGCGTTGGATTATGGCCGCGTCCATCCCTCGCTGGAATCCGCGGACGGTTTCACGATTTACACGCCGACGATTGTTGCGACGCCAATCGCAATTGCGGGAGGTCCACGCGATATGACGGTGGGCCTCGAACAAAACGGCGAAATGTGCGTGCTCACCGACCGAGGTGCAATGCGCGTTGAACCTCAATTTTCCGACCAGAGCATGATCGTTCCGCAAGGCGGCACTGTAAGCCTTGCCGGAGGGCAAATTGAATCGCTTCAGGCTGACGCATCTGCCTGCTCGTGCGATTTCCCTCGCGCTCGCATGGAACCTACGGAGTCCGCGCCGCCTCCGCATTCCCTGTCTGCCCGAGATGTCGGAACCCTCGCTCCCCCGCTGCCACCGGACCGCAAGAAAGCCAGCAATGCCGCGCCCCCATCCGCTTCCGCAGGAGAGCCTGTGTACACGGTGCTGATGCCGCCGCTCAGTTTTGACGCCAATTCTCCCCAACCTCCTCCCGACCCCTCTCCCGAAACCATTCTGCTCGTACGCGAAGTGCGGCTGCGCCCTTCGGTCGAATTTCGCGGGCACGTGAACCCCGCGCCTTCGCAAGCGGCCGTGAGTTCCGCTCCTCCAGCGGCGCCTTCCGACGACCGGCCCCCGGTATCGCCGCCGAGCCTTCTCGACCGCGTGCGGACTTTGTTCCGCAGGCTCACGAGTTCGAGCCAGGCCCCCTGCGCGGGCGCCGGCTGCAACAGCTAGAGCGCTGTCATTATTAGTGACACAATTCGTTGACGCTTGTTAATGTGTTGTGGTACCTTCCGTTCCACTCTCCAGGAATTCACACGAGCAGGCGGAGCCATGCCCAGCCCATTGGATCTGTATCTTGCCGAGTGTCCGCCGTGCGGCATGTATCCAACACTTCGCGATGGACGGCTGCGCGAATTTCCTCGCATGCTCCTTTTTACTTCTCTCCTGCTCTGCGTGATTTGCACTTCTTGTAGCGCCGTTAGCTCCGGGTCGTCTTCGGCTCCGCCTCCGCCGGTGACCGTCACGGTCACGCCAAGTTCGGCGCAACCCTTCCAGGGCGGCAACGTGCAGTTCAATGCCGTGGTGGAAAATGCATCGAGTTCGGCTGTCAACTGGCAGGTGAACGGGACGACGAGCGGGAATCCGACGGTGGGGACCATTGATTCGACCGGGCTTTACACAGCCCCCGCATTGGTTCCAAATCCGCCAACCGTTACGGTCACGGCCGTCTTGCAATCGGACTTCACCAAGACTGGATCCTCCAGCGTAACTATCCAGGGGCTCAGCTCGGTCACGGAACAACTTGTGGTGTCGCCCGCTCTTTCGAGTGTCACGACATCGCAGACGTTACAATTCAATATTCTGACTCCGGGAGTCAGTAATACCGACGTGACCTGGACGGTTGATGGAGGGACGATCGCACCAAGTGGGAATTACACCCCTCCTAGTACCCCGGGCGCGTACAAGATTGAGGCATCGCTGCCTAATGCCAGGGGTTTTGCAACAGTCGCAGTCACGAATTTCCCGGGCACGCTCACTTGGCGCAATGACCATTCGCGTTCCGGCGTGAATAGCCAGGATCTCGCGCTCGCCCCGGCGACGATCAGTTCTTCGACGTTTGGAAAATTATTCTCCTGCCCCATCGATGGCTATGCCTATGCGCAGCCGCTCTATTTGCCCAACCTGGCGATTCCCGGGAATGGAACGCGCAACGTCATCTTTGTAGCCACGGAAAAGGATTCTGTCTTTGCGTTTGACGCCGACGCCAACCCTTGCGTTCAGCTTTGGAAGACAAGCCTCATTCCCGCTGGATCGCAGCCCATCGAAACTCCCAACTTGAATATCACCAGTACCGACATCGTTCCCTTCGTTGGAATTACCGGCACTCCTGTGATCGGCCTAAGCGCATCCGCCCTGTATGTGGTTGCCGCAACGCAGACAATCGCACTCAATCCAACCTATAGCCAGCAACTCTATGCGCTGGACCTGGCGACCGGACAGCCAATAATTCAGCCCGCCGGAGTCGAAATCGCCTCGCCGGCGGGGCACACCTCCGTATTCCAGCCGATGCTGGAAAACCAACGGGCCGCGCTGCTCCTTGACAACGGAACCGTGTACATCGCCTTTGGCTCGTATGGCGGACAGGGCGACTATCACGGATGGCTGTTCGGATACGACGTCTCCTCGTTGCAACAAACCGGGGTTTTCAACGTCACCTCTAACGCCATCCAGGGAGGAATTTGGCAGAGCGGAGGCGGGCCATCCGCGGATTCAAATCACAATGTGTTTGTTGTAACGGGAGACGGCCCATTCGATGCGAATCGAGGCGGGATGAGTTACAGCGATAGTTTCCTCCGGCTCGGAACGGCCGGAGGCCTGTCAGTCTCCGATTATTTCACTCCTTGCGATCAAGCGACGCTCGAAACCGCTGGACTGGATGTCGGAGCCGGCGCGCCGCTTCTTTTGCCGGATTCCGCGGGTTCCTCCTTGCAACCGAATTTGCTGATCGGCGCCTCGAAAGCCGGCTCCCTCTATGTCGTGAACCGCGACGCCATGGGAGGATTTGACTTCCCATGTCCGGATTCGCAAGCGCGCGTTCAAACGATTCCGGCCGGTGGGGGGATCCTCAGCACTCCACTCTTTTGGAATAACGCCGTCTATGTGGCGCCAGGGAACGGGAATCTGATGTCATTTCCCATGTCCGCGGGAATTCTCGCTTCCTTCCCCTCCGCTTCCCAATCGCCCGAAACGCTGGGTTCGCAAGGGGCCACGCCGGCGATTTCTTCCAACGGAACGATCAATGCCATTCTTTGGCTGATTGACTCGAGTGGAGCCCTGGCCACGCCAAATACACCGGCCATCCTGCGGGCATTCGATCCGAATAACCTTTCGAACGAGATTTACAACAGCGCGATGGCCGCCGCGTCGCGCGATCAGGCGGGTCTTGCCGTGAAATTCACCGTTCCCACGGTGGCCAATGCCAAAGTGTATGTGGGGACGCAGACGGAACTCGATGTGTACGGGCTTCTGCAGTGATTTTAGTAGAACAGACTTCAGTCTGTTGCTTTTGAATTTTTTCAGCCCTGCACGAAAACCAGACAGACTGAAGCCTGTCCTACCTCACATTCCTTCGTAGTTCGGGCCGCCGCCTCCCTCCGGAGGCACCCAGGTGATGATTTCGTAGGGGTCGGCAATGTCGCAGGTCTTGCAATGCACGCAGTTCGACGCGTTGATTTTCAGCCGCGGCTGGCCTTTTTCTTGCACCATTTCATAGACGGCGGCAGGACAAAAATACTGGCAGGGATTTCCGTACTCGGTCACACACTTCGTCGCGCACACATTCAGATCGGCGACGACGAGGTGGCAGGGCTGGTCCTCTTCATGCCTCGTGCCGGAATGATAGACGTCGGTCAAACGATCGAACGTCAGAGATCCATCGCCCTTGAACCGCTCCGGCGCTGGCCCTCGTCCGTTCAGCTTGTGATATTCCTCGAACCCGGGGCGAGCCCTCATGGGATCGATGATCCCGCGCCCGCCCGTGACAAATTGAATTCCGGCGTGAAACAAACCTGCGTAGAGCCCATGGTGGAATCCCTGATGGAAATTTCGCACGGCCCACAACTCTTTTTTGATCCAGCTTTGCTCGATCTTGCGCGGAAACGCCGAAAGAGTTTTAGACGATGCATCGCCCGTTTTCAGCGCCTCGAAAACCGTTTCGGCGGCAAGCATCCCACTCTTGATCGCTGTGTGTATGCCCTTGAGCCGCTGCGAATTGAGCAAGCTTGCCGAATCGCCGACGATCAATCCGCCGTCCACATATTGGCGCGGCATGGAATACCAGCCGCCGTATGGCACGGTCTTCGCGCCGTAGCGCACCAGTTTTCCGCCTTCGAGAATGCGTTTGAGGAACGGGTGCGTCTTGTATTTCTGAAACGCTTCGTGCGGATCGAAACGCGGATCGCGATAATCGAGGCCAATTACCATGCCTGTTGAAACGCGATTCTCCGGCAGGCCGTACACCCATCCTCCCCCGTACATGCTGGAATCGAGCGGCCACCCGAGCGTGTGCGCCACATACCCCGGCTTGATCCTCCCCGGCGGAACTTCCCAAAGCTCTTTGATCCCGATCCCATACACTTGCGGATTCAGGCCATCGAGTTTCAGCCGGTTCACCATATCCTTTGTAAGCGATCCGCGCGGCCCTTCGGCCAGCACGGTCACTTTTGCGCGCAGTTCGTATCCTGGCGTGTAGTTGTCCTTTGGCTTGCCTTCCTTGTCGACGCCTTTATCTTCGGTGACGACCCCGGCGATGCCGCCGCCCTCGTAAATTAGATTCGCGCCGGCAAATTGCGTGAACAAATTCACGCCCGATTTTTCGACCAGTCCGCCAAGCCATTTGACCAGCTTGTTCAGGGAGACGATGTAGTTGCCGTGATTTCGAAGCGGAGGAGGCGTGATCGGCAATTTCCACGCGCTGGCGGAAGTCAGAACAAACGCGGCATCGTCGGTCACGGGCGACTCGAGTGGCGCGGTCTTCTCCCAATCGGGCACGAGTTCGGCGAGCCCTCGCGGGTCCATCACCGCGCCGGACAGTTGATGCGCTCCAATTTCACGCGCCTTCTCGAGGACGTAGACATTTTCGGCGGAAAGTTCGGGCTTCGCGCCCTCGGCATTGTGCTGCGCAATCAGTCGCGAGAGATGCAGAGCGCAGGCAAGCCCCGCGGGACCCGCGCCCACGATCAGAACATCCGCGTCCAGCCGCTCTCGCTCGACAGACATATGCTCATCCTAGCAGAAGGACCTTGCTCACTGGCCCGGGCGTTTGAGGAGTGTTTTTGCACAGCAATAGAAGAGAGGCGACTCATTTAGCACTCCTAATCATCGATATCGCCCCGTAGTCTCTGTGTTCCTCTGTGCCTCTCTGTATCCTCATGTGTTAAGCCTTTTCCGGGAAGACGCGCCGAAATGAAGGGAAAAACCTTAACACAGAGAACACAGAGGGGCACGGAATTCACGGAGGAACCGGAATCGAGAACAACGAACGAGGCCTATTCCCTGGCAATCCCTCGCAGCGCGGCGTCCTGCGGGACGGGCTCTTCCGGGTTCGACCAATCGTAGAAACCCTTGCCGTTTTTCTTGCCGTACCAGCCGGCCATCACCATCCGCTTTAGCAAGGAGGGAGAGGCGAACCGCTTTTCCTTGAATTCGTCGAACATTACATTCGTGATGTAGTACGTCGTATCGAGGCCGACGAAATCGAGCAAGGTGAACGGGCCCATGGGGTATCCGCATCCCAGTTTCATCGACGCGTCGATATCGGCTACGGAACCCACGCCCTCTTCGAGCGCGCGGATCGCATCCATCAAGTAGGGCACGAGCAAGCGGTTCACGATGAAGCCGGTCTTGTCGCTCGTGCGCACCGGAACCTTCCCCAATTTTTTCCCAAATGCGCATGCCGTTTCAAACGCTTCCTCTGTCGTGACGATGGTGCGTGCAACTTCCACCAGCTTCATGAGCGGCACGGGATTGAAGAAGTGCAGGCCCACGAACTGGCCGGGACGCCCGGTCGCCGTCATGATCTCCGTGATCGAGATCGAGGACGTATT
>VFSW01007481.1_pt1 | contig 15848 bp, 29 predicted proteins | sample 5358111 | NCBI WGS metagenome assembly VFSW01 (sample SAMN11554181, study PRJNA540505) | mine drainage metagenome | isolation source: sediment from site ElyBrook_90M | place: USA: Ely Copper Mine, Vershire, VT | collected 2017 | reverse complement strand
GAGGAGGAAGGGACAGCAAAAAGCCCCCCGAAGGGGGCTCCTTGCTGGGAGAGAGGGAAGGGGAGACCTAGTGCTTCCGTCTCGGGTTCCTGGTGGCGTACTCTTGCATGTAGAGGCGGTTCCGCTCCCTGATCCGGGCTTTGTCCCGCTCGCCTGTCGACGGCCGCTGGCGGCTGTACTTGACCCCGAGAAGCTTGGCCATCTTCTCCCGCTGCCACCACATCAGGCCCCCGAAGATTCCCCAGGCGCACAGCAGGGACGGTCCCCCGTGGCCCCCGGGGGCCTCGTGGCGGGACGTGAGGGCCATCACGAGGCACTCCGCCTGGACGGGGCACACGGCGCAGATATCGAGGCACGCCTGGTCCTTGGGGGATATGGGGCTACGGCGGGCGTGGGTGGTCTCAGCGACCCACCAGGAGGGATGGAGGCGGTCCCGGCAGGCGGCGTTGTCGTAGACGTGGTCGAACCTCATGACAGCCACACCTTATGCATGGCGATAACCCGGCCCGCCCTCGGTGAGATGAAGTGGAGGCGTTGGCTTGGGACGGCGTTAGCGGCCATGGTCACCCCGGCGTAGCGGTTATCGGACTCCGTCGAGCCGGTGAAATAGACGCTCCCCTGGCCGTCGGGGAGGCTGTGCTCGGAATGATTGTGGTAGTGACCCACGTACACGTCCCGGAAGTCCCAGGGGTAGGCGCCACTCTTCTGGCGGGTCACCCACTGGACGATCGTGGCGGGCGAAGCGTAACCGTTCCTTCCAATCTCATCTCCATGTATGAGGAGGGCTCGATATCTTCCCAGGGTAATCCGTTGGATATCGTCAGGACAATCGGCCCAGTGTAGTCGGGGTTCTCCGCCAAGAAGTTGTCGAGCAAGCTCATAACACATTCGGTCGATGTTGTCAGACCGAGGTACAGCATTCCTCTTGGACCCGATGCGGCCATGGTTCCCCCATTCTGCCACCACGGTGACCTTCTCGTACATAGCCAGGGCCGAGCGCACCGTGTCGACCATGAGGTGGGAGACCGCCACGTACTGGCCGAAGATGGTGGCGTCGATCTCGAAGGGTTGGGTCGGGAAGTTGAAGAGGCCCTCGACCATGTCGCCACCGAAACAGATGACCACCTCGGGGCACGGTGATGCCGTGCGGCGCATGTCGGTGATGAGCTTGGCCACCTTCACGTACTCTGCCACCCGTTCCACCATCTTGGCAGTGGAGTAGGTGCGGGTAAGCTTCGACCCCTGCCAGTCGGTGAGGTGCCACAGGGCCACCTCGGGGTCCCGGGTGCGACGGTCCTTGGTGGGGGGTCGCACCGCACGGATAGGGCCGGCGGCGGTGACGGCGTCACGGCAGGCGGAGATCGTCGCATCGACCAGGCGCTCGCCTCGGTTCTTGGCCCTGGATAGCTGGCGCTGGAGGTTGTCGATGGTGCGATGGAGCTCGGCGTTCTCCGTGGCTAGATGAAACTCGGTGGGTTTACTTCGAGCAGGCACATTGACCCCGTCGATGGGCACCCACGGCGTGAAGGGTGACATTGATCCCCCACCGTTCGAGCACCTTCACGATGGCGGGAGCAGAGATAGTTCTGTCTGTCATCGCCTGATCGAAGGCGTCCCGGTGTTGGGCGGTCATGGTTTGCCGGGCGCCGGGTATACGACATCCGGAGCCTCCTCCGGTGGCCGCACGAAACTCCGCTAGGGGGTCGGTCACTTGATCCTCCCGGGGACGATGGCGGGGGGCTGGTGCTCTTCCTTGATCAGAACCGTGTCGGGATGCGCCAAGTCGAAGTAGAGGTCCTGGTGGCACTTGGGACAGTCCAAAGTTAGACGACTCGTATCGAATCTCTTCGGTTTCCCATCCACCTCCGGCCAGCCGAGGAGCATCCAGTCCCGGCAGCAGCGGTTGGTGGCGTTATATCCGTAGTAGCGGCGAGGGCCGGTGTGGGCGGTCTCCCAACCCTTGGGGATGACCCCACGCTCCAGGTCCTCCAGTACGCCGGGGTCGAACCCGGTCTCCTCGACCCGGGGAACGTCATAATGGCTCATACCTTCATCCTCTCCTGTTCCAGGCGCGACAGGTCGGGGAAGCGGGAGTCCCGAGCCGACATGTCGTGCTCCGATTGGGCGATGCGAGCGGCGGCGTTGCGGCGCTCCAGCACCGTGTTGAGGTTGACGGTATTGCCCCTGATCTCCACGGTAACGGACCTCACGTCGGAGCGCCAGTGTTCCCGGGCCTCGTCGGGGGTGCGCCCGGCGCTGACGTAGTGCCACTTGGGGTGGGAGATGTCGCATCCCTTCCCGCAGGTGTATCGGTAGGTCTGAGGAGCGACAACCTCGCACGCACGGGTGCGAAACTTCTCCCGCCATCGTCCAGGGCGTCCACCAGCCGGTTCAGGGCATGGAATCGAGCCTCGAACGATAATGCCATCCGTGTCGACGTGCAGAGGTGGCACGGGGCATCCGTACAGTCCCTCTGAAAGTAGGCGAACACGCACCCGTGCCGTGGTCTCGACGGCGACGTGGCGGGTGCGGGCGTGCGGAAGATTCCGGCGGGGTGCCGTCGGTGAGATCGGATGCGGGATATCAGTCCCATGCTTCGTGCTCCATTTCCACTCGGTCAGGTCACCTTCCATGGCGAAGGTTCCCCACAACGTGTTGGCGACCATCTTGGCCAAGATGCTGGCTCCGCCCGGTAGGCGGCGGCCTTCTTGCATCAGTTCCCACCAGGCGTCGAAGGGCCGGCACAGAGATGTCGGTATCCACGCTTCGTGCATGGTGACATGGCACCCGAGGGCCCGGGCCGCTTCGAGCTCCACCAGGCTCCAGGTACCCTCCACCGGCCCACCGTCGGCCGGGTACGCCACGGCGTCGGGGAAGTCGGGGTGACGCCACGGCAGCGGGCCCCATCGGAGATCGGGGGGAACGAGGACGGTGGCCCGAGCGATACCGGGCTCATCGCTGCGCCACTTGGGGTCCACCTGGACCCGGCGTAGACCGGCGGCATACGGCTTCCCCGCCATGCTGTGGGGGTAGGCGGCGCTGATGTCGTAGTGGACGAGGTGGCGGTAGTTGCCCGGCACCGCTTCCTGGCGGCCACCAAAGAAGGCCGGCGTGGTGGCCTTGGGGTCGCTGTCGAGATCCATAGGACCATCCAGGGTGGATCGCCATAGGTTGGTGGCCATGGTGCCCACGCTGGCCGGGTTCACGTTGCGCCCCCCCACCCAGTCCAGGAAGGTACGAAGGTCCGCATACGGATCGGGTGAGGCGTCCAGGGCGCCCCGCAGGTTCCCTATGCGGACCTTCGTACCGTCCAGTGCCATGGATGAGGCCCGCCCCTTCCACACGGTGGCGGTCCACGCCCGGGCGTCTATCACGTTGCGTAGGGCGGTCACCCCCGTGGTGCAATAGATCCGGTGGTCAGCCCGACAGATGAGCTCCCGGGGTGCTGACTTCTCGAAGGTCACCCCATGGGGGTTGTCGTCGTCGTAGATGGTCATGACCCCCATACCGGGGCGCACCAGGGCCACGGGCCGAGGTGGATAGCGGTTGGCGGTGTAGGGGAGGAACTTCATCGGCGCTGTCCATAGAGTCGGTTGCGCTCGGTGGCCGACGCCCGTCGCAGGAGCCGGGCTGTTTTAGGGTCGTACTCTCGGTGCGGGGGCTTATGGCCCGATGGGCGGTTGCATTTCGGGTATGCCGCCTTCGTCCAACCCCCGGGCTTGGCGGCGTTGGCGTCACAGGTGGCGCCGTAGTTGACAGTCATGGTGTCCCCCCGATGTCGTTCTCGATGTCGGAGTCCTCCATCCAGGCCCGCATGTCCTCCACCGCATAGCCCGGCACGTCGAAGGTGTTCTGTTGTCCGTTGCGCAGGGTGACGGTCATCGTCCATACCGGGTCGGTGGTGGGGGTGAAGCTGGCCCGCCGGACCTGGGACCAATCGGCCACCTGATAGAGCGCAGCAGCGGACGCCACCTTATTGAGCCCCGGCTGGTTGCGGAGCTCTTTAGGTACATACCGGGACGAGTACCAACGCCGAACGATACCCATATCCTCCGGTCGGTCAGTGCCGCTCGCCACCCGGGAGATAGCTGCCTCCCGGCGATCCTTTGTAAGCGGCGGTGGTTCCGCCAGGTTATATCCGCCACGAACGTACTCCTCCCGCCCTATGCCTTGGTTGCGGAGCCTGATGCGGTACTCCGTCGACAGGCGACGGTCATATGCATAGGCCCGATAACTGAGTCTCTTGGGGGTAGGTGACCGACGCCGAGCCACTCTCGGCGCCGATCCCCTACCGCTCCGTTCCCGCCGGGCCTAGAAGCTTCCGGCCTCCCACTTGGCGGCCACAAGGTTCAGGATGGTGCGGCCTGCCTTGTTGGTCGCCTTCTCCGTGAACATGGCGTCGAACGGGATCTGTCCCGTGCGGGCCAGCTGGTACACCTTGGCGACGACCTTGGCCGCACCGGAGGTGACCACGACGGTGGCGCCGTCGGTGGTCTGGGCGTGGATAACCACGTAGATCCCGAGACCCTCTTCGTTCTCGAAGTCGGAGTTCTGCCAGGCGACAGACGACACCCGCAACGGCACGCCGAGCAGGTCCCGTCCACCCATGACCTCGGTCTCCGCCAACGGGTTGTCTGAGGTGAGAATCTCCTCGATGATCCGCCGAGAGACCGTGGCCCCGTCCTCTTCTACCACGCTGAGCTTCACGGTGGGGTCGAGCAGTGCCGCCGCCACCTCGTCCAGCGTGGTGATCTCTGTTCCCTTCGTCATGTCTCTTTCCTTTCGCCGGCCCGGGCGGGTCGGACAACTAGACCGAGGCGGTCCACGCAGAAGGCGCAGACAGAGCCCCGGATGCGGTTGGTGAACACCTGACGGGCGGGCGTCATGGTGTCGACGGGATAGATCCCCCGACAGTGTACGCAGGGGTCCCAGCGGGGCGAGGTCATTCCATCAGGTCCGTGTCGACGGTGGTGGGAACGATGTCCCCGTTGCTGTCCTCTTGCATCTCGTGTTGGAGCGCCCACTGGCACATGACCTGGCCGGTGTAGAGACACCGGGCCCGCAGCACGGTCCAGTCCGGGGTGTCGCCTTCCCGCACCTCGATGTCGTAGCCCTTGGGCATGTACACACCGAGGGGGAAGAGCCTCGGTCCGATGTAGTGGAAGAGACCAGGGCCAGCCTCGGTGTCGGCGGGCGGGTCGACGTGAGCCAGGAACTCGAAGGCGTTGGGGTTCACGCCGGCACCGCCAGTCCGTTGTCATCCAACTTCCAACCACTGGGTAGCACCAGATTGTAGGCGCCCCGGAGGTTGGCGCCCCGGAGGTTGGCGTCCCGGAGGTTGGCGCCCCGGAGGTTGGCGTCCCGGAGGTCGGCGCCCCGGAGGTCGGCGTCCCAGAGGTTGGCGCCCCCGAGGTTGGCGCCCCCGAGGTTGGCGTCCCCGAGGTTGGCGCCCCCGAGGTCGGCGTCCCAGAGGTTGGCGCCCCGGAGGTAGGCGCCCCCGAGGTAGGCGCCCCCGAGGTTGGCGCCCCCGAGGTTGGCGCCCCCGAGGTTGGCGCCCCCGAGGTAGGCGCCCCGGAGGTCGGCGCCCCCCAGGTTGGCGCCCCGGAGGTAGGCGCCCCCGAGGTTGGCGTCCCCGAGGTTGGCGCCCCCGAGGTCGGCGCCCCGGAGGTCGGCGTCCCTTTGTAGGTCGATGGCGGTCACCTTGACCGAAGGGCCAACCCGGATCTTGCCGTTCATCACGATGGTGGCGTCAGTGGAAACGACGACGCTCACCACCCGGGGCCCCCACTTCAGTGCCTCAGCGATGGTGAGACAGACATGGATGCCCGGGGCGCAGTCGTGCGATAGGTCGGTGTCGACCTCCGCCTTATGGACCGTGCCGGTGGTGTACTTCCGCCCGGGCTTGTACGGCCCCAAGAGCTCTTTGGTTACGCCCTTGTAGAAGATGCCGTTATGAACGAGGTTCACTGGAGGTACGCCTGGGTCGTGGTGGTGGGGACCATTGTAGTGGAAGAGACCAGGGCCAGCCTCGGTGTCGGCGGGCGGGTCGACGTGAGCCAGGAACTCGAAGGCGTTGGGGTTCACGCCGGCACCGCCAGTCCGTTGTCATCCAACTTCCAACCACTGGGTAGCACCAGATTGTAGGCGCCCCGGAGGTTGGCGCCCCGGAGGTTGGCGTCCCGGAGGTTGGCGCCCCGGAGGTTGGCGTCCCGGAGGTCGGCGTCCCAGAGGTTGGCGCCCCGGAGGTCGGCGTCCCAGAGGTTGGCGCCCCGGAGGTCGGCGTCCCAGAGGTAGGCGCCCCCGAGGTTGGCGCCCCCGAGGTTGGCGTCCCGGAGGTTGGCGCCCCGGAGGTTGGCGCCCCCGAGGTTGGCGCCCCGGAGGTTGGCGTCCCCGAGGTTGGCGCCCCCGAGGTCGGCGCCCCCGAGGTTGGCGCCCCTTTGTAGGTCGATGGCTATCACTTTGACCGAAGGGCCAACCCGGATCTTGCCGTTCATCACGATGGTGGCGTCAGTGGAAACGACGACGCTCACCACCCGGGGCCCCCACTTCAGTGCCTCAGCGATGGTGAGACAGACATGGATGCCCGGGGCGCAGTCGTGCGATAGGTCGGTGTCGACCTCCGCCTTATGGACCGTGCCGGTGGTGTACTTCCGCCCGGGCCTGTGCGGCCCCAGGAGCTCTTTGGTTACGCCCTTGTAGAAGATGCCGTTATGAACGAGGTTCATGCGAACGGGGTTCATCGGGCGTCGCCCCAGATGTCGTCGCAGTGCTGTACCAGCGTCATGGCCTTGCGGGTCTCCACCGCCAGCGCACGGGCGGCGTCGTCGAGTGCCCCCGTTCCATAGGCGACCTCTTCGTAGAACGCCATGATCTCTGCCTTGGGGAGTGCGTCCCCGTAGCGGTCGTGGCGGGCACGGATGTCCCTGCGATCTGTTGCCATTTCGGACCCTCTTTCCTGGACTGATTACAGCATCGTTCAGATCGGGACTCTAGTCAAACAACGGACACCCAACTAGTGGCGGGCGATACCGTTCTGTCGGCGCTCCAGGCGCTCGACCCGGTCACCCAGGTCATCCACCTTCTGGAGCAGGCGCCCGGTGCGAACGAACACGGCACTGATCCCGCTCAGTGCCATCACGATCCCCCCGCCGCCCAGGAGCTCTACCCAGGCGGGCACGGGTCAGGCCGGAGGAGTGGTGGCCTTGGGGGCGTTGACGATGTGGTAAACGCCGGCCAGCAGTGCCCCCACTCGCACGGAGGCAGGAAGGTGGGGGTAGTCGGCCACACCGACGCCACCCACGGCGAAGTAGGCGGCCAGCTTCTCGAAGGGGGCCACGAGGCCCTCCACGAACTTGACGAGTGCCGACAGGTTGAGGTTGATCATTGGGGCGCCTCCGCTGCTCCTGGGTTGTATGCCGGGGGTTCCGGCGAGTCGGGTGAAGTATCCGGGGCCGTATTCGTAGAGGGGTCCGAGGTTGGCGAGACTGTATCGGACCCGAGGGTAGGGTCCACGGGTGGTGCCTCCTCGATCCCCGACAAGAACGGAGGGGGGGGAGTTGGTAGTGCCGCCGCCGCTTGCAACTTCAGAACTTCCACCACCGCTGTGTCCAGGGCCACGTGGGCCGCAGCGATGGCGTCGAGTGCCGCCGAGATGTCGATGTTTGCCATGGGCGTCAAGATATCACAGGACCCCGGCGTTGCGCAACGTTCCCACGTCGGTGGTGAACTCCACCCCGTTGAGGGTCAGGGTGATCACCGCACCCGCCGGGGGGTTGGACCGCTTCAGGGTGGCGATGTCAACGGTCAGGGTCTGCCCGTTATTAGTGACCGTCACCACGGTGGCCGGTCCGATGCCGGCGGTCTGGGGTGGGCCCCCCACCGCCACCGCCTGGACCCACAGGGGCTCGACCACGGACAGGTCATAGATACCCCCCGAGCCCTGGCCGTACTGCTTGGCCACCAGGCCGGCATATACCACAGGATCTCCGGGTACCGACAACAGGGCTACCCCGTCCGGTGCCGCCAGCCATAGCGACACGTCCCGGCCGAACTGGAGATTGAGTGCCTCCAGGCACCATTTCACCGTGGGATAGGTGGAACGGTTGCAGTAGACCGTGGGGCGTCGACCGGAATGGATCTCCCGGTTGGCCCACTGGGCTGCCCCGGCAGGAGACACGTCTCCGGTCTCGCAGTCCACCACCCGGGCCCCGGTGTGACCACCGAGCACCGTGATGGGGATGCGCCAGGAGTTCATGAAGTACTCCCACTGGGGCACGGTCCAGTTATAGGCGCCGTCGGAGTACCCGGCCACGGCCCATGCCCCCCGAGGGATATTCTCGGGGTGGACCGCATCGAACATGAGCCAGGTGGTCACGACCCGAAGGCTATATCCACGTCGCTGACGGTGCGGTGGACCTCGATCTGGGCGGAGGCCACGTAGGTGGTGGCAGCGGCCGCACCCCCCACCACCGGGATCAAGTTCTCCCCGGCCTGGACGATCACCTGGCGGTTGGAGTAGAAGTGGACGAAGGGCAGGGTGGCTGCCAGGTCCACGAGCTCGGACGTGGTCAACATGTTCTCCAGGGATGCCCCCTGGAGGGTCGACCCCTGGTCCCCACCGATGGCCGACACGAAGATGTCGCCGGTCCCCGCCGCCATGTCGTCCACCTTGACCGCACCCATCACCAGCCGGCGCACCAGCCAATAGAACCCCGCCGCCGGCCCACCGATGACGAGCCCGAAGTCTTGGCCGTCGACGGCGGGTGACCCCGAGCAGACGATCTTGACATCGATGGGCACCCGGGCCCGCATCATCTCCCGGTAACGGTGCTCCGCCAGGGCGGCCCGATCCGCCCGGTCGTTTATCCGCCCGAGCTCCACCCCGATGCTGGCCATGAGCTCCAGCGGTCCCACCGTTACGTCAGCGTCAATCCCCGGCATGGTTCCCCTCCGTGACTATCCCTATCGCCTCGAACACCGTCTCACCTTCGGCCAGGCGCAGCGCCCTGGCCCTCTTCTCTGGGCTGGTCACGTTGCGCTCCCACCACCGGGCCGCCCGGTGCTTCATGACTAGCACCTCCGGGCGTTCCTTCAGGTAGTCCCACATGATCCAGGCGTTGAGCACCAGGCCCACGACCATGATGGCGATACGGAGTGCCTCGGTCGGGTCGGTCTCTTCGGTCTCGACAGACTCCACGTCGGCCATGCTACACTGTCCGGCATGGCGGATGAGGCGGCCTATTGTGCTCCGGTGGATCACACCCCACCCGATCCGGTCCTGGGCAGGATCGAGGACACGCTGAGTGCTCTGATGCAAGACGTGGCCCACATCCGCTCGGTGCTCGACCGGGCCATGCCCGTGATCGACGCCTACCTATCCCCCGCCGCATCCGGGCCGGTAGCCTGGGCGGTACGGCAACGACTACGGAAAGGCGGGCAGGATGCCTGAATCCGAGGAGACCACGACCGAAGAGACTACCGAGGCGATCCCTCCCGAGCAAGAGGAGCGCATCGTAGACAAGGTCACCAATCGCATCCGGGACGTGGTGGAGGACATCGTCAAGGCGGTCAAGGGGGGCGAGACCGAGGTCGAGGAGGTCACCGAGGAGACCACCGAGGAGGAGACCCCCGAGCCCACCACGGTGAAAGCCATCGAGGCGGACGCTGAGGCCCAGGTGCGGGCTGCCCTGGACAAGATCAAGGCGGAGGAGAAGCACGCCGAGGACCACGAGAAGCTGTCCAGGGAGCCCGAGCGTGCCCCCCGCCAACTCGGAAGGGTGACCCAGGCGTTGTGGGGCGACCGTGATTGAGCGTTGGTTCTCCCGGTTGCTCGGCCTCACGCTCTTCGCCCTGATCCTGGTGGATGAGCTCGACCGCTGGTGGGAGGAGCGTCAGCACCACCGGACGTGTTCGCACGGTGCCTGAGTCCTTCTGGGCCCAGGGCCACATCCGGGGGACCTGTATCAAGTGTGGCGAGCCGGCCCGTCACGCCCGGGCCTTCTACTGCGCCGAGCACACTCCGGTCTCCAAGAAGGCCAAGCCCAAGGTGAAGGCGGGCAGTCCCCCCGCTGCCGGCCCTTCCGATGTCGGGCCCGCCACCGACTCGGACGGGCCCGGCGGGGCCTATGGCGACACCGAGCGTCGTCCATCCGAGCCCAAAGAACCCTTGACAACGAGCGGGCTGCTCGGTAAGTTGACGGGACGGACGACGGGCGGTGGCGCAAGCGCAAAGGCACCTCCGGGGTCCTCCTCGGAGCGCCGCCCGTCGTCCCCCCCCAAGCGTCGGGTGTCCACCACCGAGTTCTGGGGCAGCCTGGTAGAGGGTGGGGCATCCATCGCCGGGCGTGCCGGCTACGTGCCCATGGCCCGCTCCATGGTGTGGTCGAGCCCGGTGGCGGGGGAGATCATCGAGGACGCCACCAAGGGGACGGTGGCCGACCGCCTCATCCAGCCCCTGTGCCGCAACGGAGAACGCTGGCAGGATCTCTTCGACCTCCTGGGATTCTGGGCGGCCATCGGGGTGGCCCAGAGCAACCCCGCCCAGGCCCCGGCTGCCCTCGGGTTCGCCCGTAAGCGGTTAGTGAACCTCCTCCCTCGCATCGCTGACAACATCCGCAAGCAACGGGCCAAAGAGAGGGCAGCGGTGGAGGCCCTGACCGAGCTCATGCCCGACCTGGCCGAGCTCTTCCCCGACGCCGGGGATGCCGACCCCGTCGACCTTCTGCTTCAGTCCCTCTTCGCTGCCCCCGCAGAGCCGGAGCCGGTTCATGCGCCTTGACCTCGGATGCGGACCGGAGCCGGCCAAGGGATTCGAGGGGGTCGACATCGAGCCGGGACCCGGCGTCGATTGGGTGGTAGACCTTCAGTCTTTTCCGTGGCCCTGGGCCTGGAATCAGGTCAGCGAGGCTCGGTCCTCGCACCTCGTCGAGCACCTCCCCGACCTCGTCGGGTTCATGCGTGAACTATGGCGGGTCATGAAGCCCGGCGCTCACATCGAGATCAGTCACCCGTATCAGTTCAACGTGCGAGCCTGGCAGGACCCCACTCACGTGCGCTGTATCAACGCGGGCACGTGGTACTACTTCGACAAGAAGGGGCGGGGGGGCACCGAGAATACCTGGGGCGGGTACGGCGATACCGATTTCACCATCGTGGAGCTCGACGCCCTGCCGGCGTCACCCGAATGGCAGAAGGTGATGGAGGAGTCGCCGGAGGAGTTCGAGAAGGCGGCCCGCTCGCTGATAAACGTCGTGTCCGATCTCCGTGTCGTTCTCGAATGTCGAAAGTAAGGTCGGTCTGTTTCGGTGGGGAGAGTGGCACCGGTGCGTGTCGATACTTCCGGGCGGAGATCCCCGCCAAGGCGCTGAAGCCCCTGGGATGGAACACCTCGGTATCGGCCTATGTCCTCACCCCCACCACCGACTCCGCACTGAAGCAGTACGGACCGAGGCTCCGGGGTTGGGACGGCGGGAAGCACATCGGCAAGCCGCCCGACATCATGACACTGCGCATCATGGACGACGTGGTCCTGACCCCCGAGGCCAACTACCGCATGGAAGGAATGGCCCTCGACATCCTCCGGGCCCGGAGCGCCGGCCAGATCGTCCTCTACGACATCGATGACGACCTCTGGCACCTGCCGGAATGGTCGCCCGCCGCCCAGGCCATGAACAAGATGGTGCCCTACGCCCGAGCCTGTGACCTCGATGTGGTGAACGCCAACATCGAGGTATGCGACGGCGTCATCACGTCCACCGACTATCTGGCGGAGATCCTCCGCAAGCGGTTCGACGTTCCGGTGTACGTGGTGCGCCCCGGCATCGACCCGAGCGTGTACCTCCCCCGCTCGGACGGGCCCTTGCGGGTGGGATGGATGGGGTCCATGTCGCATCACCTCCCCCACCTGCGCACCATGCAGACCGCACTCGACTGTCTCCCGAAGTACGATGCTGAGTTCATGCGACTGGGCTACATCGAGGGGGACCGGAGCGAAGAGGGGCTCCAGGAGCTTCCGTGCCGGGTGGGCCAGATGCCGTGGGGCGGTATCGAGGAGCTTCCCCGCAAGCTCTCACACATCGACGTGGGGATCATCCCCCGGGTACTGGAGGACTTCAACGAGGGACAATCGGTGACCTCGGGGCTCCAGTACGCCGCCGCCCGCATCCCCTTCCTGGTGTCACCGTCAGCAGAGTACGAGCGCCTGGAACACCTCGGTGCGGGGAAGGTGTGCCGCACGATCAACGACTGGCGCCAGGGCCTGTCCGATCTCCTGGAGTTTCCCACCGGCCGCACGTTCGAGGCGGAGCGGGCCCGGGAATGCGTGGAGGTGGAGTTCGGCCTGGACGCCACCGGCCGGCACTATCACGATCTGTTCTCGGAGCTCCTCGATGGCTGAGCCCAAGGTGGTCGGGATGACCTGGCCTGCATTCCTGGACTACTTCGGAAAGGCATGGAAGCCCGGGGAGCACATCGGGCTGTGTGGTTCCACCGGCTCGGGGAAGAGCACATTCGCCGGGGGCATCCTCAATCTGCGCCAGTACGTCATCGTGGCCGACCCAAAGGGCGGAGACGAAACCCTCGCCGCATTGGATCTACGTCGTCTCCCGCAGTGGCCGGGTGAGCGTGCCATGGTTGGCATGCTCGACAAAGATGACCGAGCGGGCCGTCCCAGCCGCTATCTGGTGGGTCCCATTGTCAACCGGGGTGAGGATCTGCCCAAGTTGCGAAAGGCCATTGCCGATTCTCTCGACGGCGTTTTTGATATGGGGGGATGGACCTACTACCTGGACGAGACCCAGGTGGCGGCGGATCGTCGGCTCATGAACCTGTCGGGCAAGGTCGACAAGCTCCTGGTGGCGGCCCGGTCCAAGGGCGTGTCCCTGGTCATGTCCTTCCAGCAGCCCCGGTGGGTGGGCGGCGCCGCCATGACCCAGCCGGCATGGTTCGGGATCTCCACCACCCGGGACACCGACACCGTGAACCGACTGGCCGAGCTCATGGGCCGCCCCAAGCCGGAGATCCGGGGGGCGCTGAAGGGCCTCCGCCAGTACTGTTGGCTCATCGTGGGCCGGGACCCCCAGGCTCCGCTCATCGTCACCAAGCCGGACAAGATCGCACCCAAACGGAGGAGTTGACACAAAGGTCGTTTCTTTGTGTTATCGTCTCACCCGAAGGTCCTGAGGTGCTCGGGTAACTGGACCTTCCCCTGGCATCCCAGGACCACCTCGACAGTGGAGGTAGGTACGGGTGCCGACAAGACGACAGTTCGATCTCCTGATCATCGTCCTCATTCTGTGGTCGCCCGCCAAGGGCCTGGCCAAGATGGTCGCCGCCCGCCACGCCTCCTCTGACTCCGGCGCATCCCAGAAGGCGGCCAAGGCCGCCTCCATCATCCTGTAGGAGGAAGAGACATGCCCGCTGCCACCGCTCAGGTCGCCCAGGGTCAGGAGGCGGGCCGCCCGCAGCCGCAGACCACCGTCCAGGGCGCCGGTCACCCGTTCATCACCTACGCCCAGGCCGGCATCCGGCTCCAGTATGTGAACTCCGGCAACGCCCTCGGTGGGCAGGTCAACCAGCCCCTGGTGGCCGTCCCCGGGTACATCCGCAAGTTCCGGGTGCGGGTCAACTCGACCGGCGGGTCCGCCACCGCAGCGGTCACCCAGGTGGCCGACTCCCCGTACAGCGTGTTCTCGAACGTCCAGCTGTACGACTCGTTCGGGACGCCGCTGATCATCGCCCCCGGGTATGAGGCCATGAAGCTGATCCCGAAGTACGGCGGGCAGCACTTCCAGTGGGTGGCGTCGGACCCCGGCAACCTGCCTTCGTGGACCGCCATGACCACGGCCGCCGGCAACACCGGGAACGCCACCTTCCAGAGCGCCCTCCCGTTGGAGTTCGCCAAGGGGATCGGAACATTGTCGGGCGCCAACGCATCGCTGCTCCCCCGGCTCCAGTTCACGATCAACTCCTACGCCAACTTCGTGGGAGCCACCGCCGCCGGGCAGACTGCGCCGGTCATCGAGGTGGACCTGGACTCCGAGTTCTACTGGCTGCCCGAGGGCGTCAACATCGAGCCCCCGGGTCTCGGGACCACGTGCCAGTGGGTGCTCCAGCAGGCCAATCCGACCATTGCCACCACGTCCACTACCAGGGTCCAGCTGCCCCGGTTCGGTGGGTACATCCACACCCTGATCTTCGAGTTCAGGGACTCCCTGTCCCTGCGCCCGACCTCGAACTCCGCCGACTCCGGGACCAACAACACCGGATGGGGTGCCCGGTCCAGGATCTACGTCGACGGTGTGCCCTTGTGGGACATCAGGGACTCGGAGTGGCAGGACGACATCTTCAACTCGTTCCAGGGTGGAAACTTCGGTGGCACCGCTGCCGGTGGTTCCAACACCTTCAACCAGGGTGGGACCATCGAGACCGGCGTCCGGGTGCTGTCCCGGAAGCTGTCCCTGTGCGGGGTCATGCATGGGCTTCTGGACACGGGCGAGACCTTCCTGTCCACCAACCCGGGCACCCTGGTCGAAGTGGAGGGCGCCCCATGGGGCACCATCACCAACTCGCCCGCCGTGCTCAACGTCCTGGCCGGCCTGGTCGTCCCCGTGGGCAGCCTGGTCACCGGGATGCCGGAGATCTAGACCATGCCGGGCATGAACCTCGGTACCTTCGGCGGGGTCTCACGTAGACCCCAGGCCACCACGGCCCCGCAACCGGCCACCTCGGTCACGTCGGCCGCCTTCGGTCCGGGGTACTCGGTACAGGCACCGGGCACCTCAGCCGCCCTGGCTCCGAACGACGCCTTCGGGATCTCGTTCTGGGTGGGGATACTCGCCATCGCAGGATTGGTCTACCTGCGCCACACTCTTCCGAGATAGGAAGGAGGACCCACCGTGAATCGCTCCTTCGTCTGGGGGGCCGTCGTCGGCATCGCCGCCGTCTACGCCTTCCATAAGTTCGTCAAGCCCGTCGCCGGCAAGGGTCAGTAGCCATGCGGGGGCTTCTGGCCGCCGCCCTGGTGGAAGCCGGGCTGGTCACCTACCGTGACCTGTCCGCCCAGAAGGTGCTACCCCCGCCGTCGGACTACGTGGCCGTGGCCATCATCTACGGAGGACTGTCCCTCTTCCCGGAGTCGGGATCGAGGTTCGCAGCCGTCTTTGGGTGGGGCCTGGTGGTGGCCACGTTCCTGAACCTGTGGAGCCCGACCACCCCGACCAAGCTCGCCGTGCCGGGAGGCACCGCCACCGTCCAAGCCGGCAAGGCCCCCGTGGTCACGCCGGCACCAGCCGCATAGGAGTTTCGCATGGGATCTGCCATCTTCAGCCTCGCCGCCCTGGTGGTCGGGGGCATCATCGTGGCCGACATCCTCACCCACCCGGGTGGGACCCAGGCCGCCTCCAACGGGCTGGCCTCCATCATCACGCCGGCCGAGTCCTCGCTTCTCGGTGGTGCCAACACGGGCGGGAAGTAGGCTAAGGGCCATGCCCATCCGCTACTCCGCCAACGACATCCCCAAGTGGGGCAAGGGTGCCTTCATGCCCGTGCCTGCCACCACGCCGTTGGCGAGCTCGGGTGGGGAGCAGAAGCGGTACCTCCAGCAGTGGACCGACGCACCCGACCCCTACCTATACAGCTATGACTACGGACGCCCTGGCAGTGACCGCCAGGGGTCCTACGCCAACGCCATTCCGGGCTCGCCCACCCATGTGGCCGGGCTGCCCCTGGCCTTCCGGCCCGTGGTCAACGGGAAGCACCACATGGCCTACGTGGCCTCGAACGAGAACATGGGGCCGAACGGCCCCAACGCCACCATGAAAATCTTCTCCGACAACGTCCTGCCCATCCCC
>VFSW01007480.1_pt1 | contig 15848 bp, 15 predicted proteins | sample 5358111 | NCBI WGS metagenome assembly VFSW01 (sample SAMN11554181, study PRJNA540505) | mine drainage metagenome | isolation source: sediment from site ElyBrook_90M | place: USA: Ely Copper Mine, Vershire, VT | collected 2017 | reverse complement strand
CCTCCCCCCGATATCGGGGGGAGGAGGAGAGAGAGAAACGAAGTTGGGAGCGAGGTCCCCTCCCCCAGGCATCGGGGGGAGGACGGGAGGGGGGCAACGCTCACCGCGGCTCTCTCCACATGAGCCACGCTCTCGGCCCCAGGTGAGTCACCACCTCCCCCGTCACCTCGAAGCCGTGGCGGCGGTAGAAGGTCAGGTTGCGCTCCTTGGACGACTCCAGGTAGGCCGGCTCGCCGCGCTCGTCGCAGCGATCGAGCATGGGGCGCAGCAGGGCGGAGCCGATCCCTTGCCCCTGCCGGTCGGGATCGCAGCCGATGATGCGCAGGTAATTGTGCGGCGTGCGCGGGTGCGGCTTGTCGACGGCGCCGAGGACGCGGAGCGCGGCGAGGGTGCGCGAACCGAGCGCGCCGAGCATGCGCGGGCCCATCCTCGCGAGCGTGAACAGGCTCAGCGACCAGTGTCCGGGAGGCGACCAGAGCGCCGCGCCGGAATGGTCGTCCGTCGTGACGTTCGTGTCGTGGGGGAGGTGCAGCCGGCGCGCCCACTCCTCGAAGAGCGCGCCCAGGGCGCGGCGGCGCTGCATCGGGTCGGGCAGGATCGCGACGAAGAGGGGATCGTCGTCGAACGCGCGCGCGAGCATGGCCGCGACCGGGACGACGTCGGCGGGGACGAGGGGGCGGACGTTCACACGCCCGCTCACGACTCCCCCGCTCCGCTCTCCTTCGCCGCGGCGCGGAACACGCCGCGCGCCATGAGCGAGTCCTCGATCGCCGCCCGCTTCGTGTAGACGCCGGCGCGGATCTTCGCGATCTCCACGTCGCCCGGCGACGCGAGCCACGCAGCCTCGGCGAGGTGACAGGCGAGCGGAAGGTCCCCCTGCCCCGCCAGCTCGAGCGCGCGGTCGGCGAGCTTGCGGGGACCGCCGCTCAACCGCGCGATCTCCTCGGCCAGAGCGCGCGCTCGTGCGGGCTTGAGGTGAGAGGGGTCCCCGTCCCACCACCCTCCGTAGAGCCTCCACACGTTGCGGACGATGAACTCGGGCTCGTCGTAGATCGGGCGCAGGTACGGCCTCTCCAGCAGGTTCGCGGGGGCGCGGACGGTCGCGAGCGCATCCTCGAGCCGACCGCCCGCGTTCATGACGGCGAGCGTCTGATCGACGAGCGATTCGAGCAGCAGGGCCGTGTCGCTCAGGGCGCGATGCACGCGGTCGCGTCCGAAGATCGGCGGACCGTGCCCGGGACAGAGCACCTCGGCCGGCAGCGACGCGATCATCCAGAGAGCCCGCGACCACTCGCGCGGGTAGCGCTGCACCTTCTGCGGGTTGCCCGCGTTGGGCGTCGCCCAGATGAACAGGTCGCCCACGCACACGATGCCGCGCGACGGCACCCAGACCCAGGTCGCGTCGTCGGTCTCGCCCATGGCGTGCCGGAGCTCGAAGCGCTCGCCGCCCACCGTGAGGTCCAGCGACTTCGCGTACGTGAGATCCGGGGTGCGGAATTGCTCCGGCCAGCTGGGCGGTACCTGGAACTGCCGCGCGTTGATGCAGGCGTTGTAGCCGCGCGTGAGCCGGTAGCGCTCGAAGCGCGCCGGCACGCGCTCGTGACCCACGACGCGCGCCGGCCTCGCCCCGGCCTCCTGCTCGTAGAGCTCGACGCCGAAACAATGGTCGACGTGCCCGTGGGTGTAAACGGCGGTGTGGAGCGGCTGCCGCGAGAACTCGCGCACCAGCGTGTGCACCTGCGGGGCCATGAGAAAGCTCCCGGTGTCGACCAGCACCAGGCCCTCGTCCGTCTCGAACGCGGTGGCGTTCGCGAAGCTCGAGACGAAGGCCGTGCGCGGGCCGATGTCCTCGCGCTCCAGCATCGGCGCGAAGGGATGGTGCTGCGCCGGATCGAGCTGACCCGTCCAGAGCCCCTCGGAGAGATCGCGAACCCGTCCCATGGCTGGCCGAGGATGGTAGATCGCCAGGACGCCAAAAGACGCCAAAGACGCCAGGGGGAGGTTTCTTCCTTGGCGTCCCTGGCGCCCTGGCGGTCTCTCTTCTGCTAGGTCGACGTCGACGCGGACTCCTCGCGCTGACTCTCGAGCCCCGCAAGGCGGTCGGGCGCGTGCACGACGAAGCCCTCGCGCACCGTCGACACCAGGCCCTCGCGCTGCAGGCGGCACATCGTGCGGATGGTCGTCTCGATGGTGGCGCCCACCAGCGACGCCAGCTCGGCGCGCGACAGGGCCACGGGCACGATGTGGCTGCCGTCCTCCAGCTCGTCGCCGAAGCGGTCCCAGAGGTGGCTCAGCAGCGCTGCGAGGCGACGCTCGACGCATCCGGCGCTCATGATGCGGACCTTCTCCTCGAGCTCGCGCGCGTGCGCGACCAGGGAGCGCTCGACGGACCGGGCGAACGCGGCGTGCGTCCCGACGGCGGAGCGGATGGCCGCCGCGTCGATGCAGAGGAGCTCCACCTGGTGCGTCGCCGCCGTGGCGTCGGCCGTGTAGGGACCGCCCTCGACGACGGCCATCTCGCCGAAGGTCTCGTGCGGGCCGAAGAGCGCCAGGATGGCGCCGTTTCTACCTTGCACCACCTTGACGATGCCCGACGTGATCACGGCCATGCCGGTCGCGGGATCGCCCGCGCGCCAGATGCCGTCCCCGCGTTCGTAGGTTCGACGCACGCTGTGGCGCGCGAGGGTGGCGACGACCTCGTCATCCACGCCCTGGAAGATGCGGCATGCGCGAAACGCGCGTTCGACACGACCCCGGATCGGCTCGACGACTGTCATTTGTCATCTTCCTCAGCACGGGTCGTGCCGCGGACGATTTGGCGGAAGTCGCGAGGTTACGAGGGGCCCCCCGGTGCAGGATCTGCGCGGGCGATGCAGCGTCTGCGTGTTGCAAGTCCTTTTGTCAGGTCACGGCGCGGCGCTAGTCGGCCTGCTGGTACAGGGTCACCCCCCGGTGAATCGCGGCGTTCTGGAAGTCCGGCGGGTGCCACTCGACGCGGGCCATCACCAGGAGCGAGCCGAAGGCCATCATGGTCGTGGAGAACATCGGGTAGTCCGCCGGATCGTCCAGGATCATCACCGCCCAGTTGGTCATCGCGGTGGTGACCTCCGACTGCATCATCAGCACCCAGCCGGCCGGGACGGGGGGATTGTCGGCCGTGCTCGGGGTGACGACGCAGCACTCGATGTCGGCGGGGCCCGGGCAGAGGTTGGGGAACGACGTGTGGTCGCTCATCCCGGCGCACGCCGAGGTGGAGATGCACTCGCCCGGGGCGCCCTCGTACGAGCAGCCATTGCCCGCGTCGACTTGCGCGTCGCCCGCCTCGACCGGGGAAGTGGCATCGCCGGCATCCTTCGAGGTCACCCCCGAGTCGACGGGCGGTTCGCCGTCGCGGCTGGCGTCGCGGCCCGCGTCCGTCGCCGAGTCGACCGGCGGCGAGGCGTCGGCGACGGGGCTGGAGCCGTCGGAGGAGGCGCTGGAGCAGGCCGCGAGGAGCACCGCCAGGACAGGCGGCGCGAGGGCCGCGGAGCATCGCATGGGGCCGCTCATGGTAGCAGCGCGCCCCCCGCCGGCACGTCACCTGGCAGCGGACATTTCCAGCAGCGCGCGTCTCACGTGCACGGGCAACACCTGCCGCCGCCATCGCGCATCGACGTCCACGTTGTCGAGGGGATGGCACGCCGCGTGGGCGCGGCTCGCGACGGCCTCGACGGTGCCCGCATCGAGCGGGTGCCCGGCGGCCAGGGCGGCCAGCCCGTCGACGACCCTCGGCTTGGCGCCCAGCGCCCCCACCACGAGCGACAGCGCGCGCACCGCGCCGTCGTCGGCGAGGTCGACGACCACGGCGATGGAGAGCGCGGGGAAGTCGATCGACGCCCGCGAGCGCACCTTCACGTACTTCGCCTGCGTGCCCGGCGCGGGGCGTGGGACGCGCAGCTCGACGACGATCTCGTCGCCCGCATGGCTCGTGTGCTTCGCGCCGTCGGCGACGTAGAGGTCCTCGAGGGCCACCGAGCGGCGGCCCCGCGTCGACGCGAGCGTGACCGTGGCGCCGTACGCGATGAGCACGGGCGGCGTGTCGGCGGAGAAGGCCGCGACGCAGCGGCGACCGCTCGGCACGACGTGACAGACGTCCCCGGACGTCTTCAGGCAGTGACCGAGGGCTCCCCGCCAGAAGGCCGTCTGATCGTAGTAGGGGCAGCGCGTGTCGAGGCAGACGTTGCCTCCCAGCGTCGCGACGTTGCGTATCGCCGGAGTGGCCACCAGGCTCGCCGCGTGGGCGAGCGCCGGCCAGGTTTGCCTCACCCGCGGATCTCGCGCGAGCTCCACCAGCAGCGTCCCCGCGCCGACGACCAGCGCGCCTTCCTCGTCGATGCGCACTCCGCGCAGCTCGTCGACGCGCCGCAGCGACACCAGGCGCTTCGGGTCGAGCAGCCCCCTCTTCAGGTTCGGCACCAGATCCGTGCCGCCCGCCACCAGCACCCCGCCGGCCGCGAGCGCCTCGGTCGCGGCGTCGAGCGACCGGGGACGCACCAGCTCGAAAGCCGGCATCGTCAGCATGGCGGGGGCTCCGACCGCCGGAGCTCGGCGATCGCCCTCAGCACGCGCGCCGGCGTGAACGGCAGGGCGTCGAGGCGGACGCCGACGGCGTCGTGGATGGCGTTGGCGATGGCGGGGATCGACGGGTGCAGCGGGCCCTCGCCGGCCTCCTTGGCGCCGTAGGGGCCTTCGGGATCGATCGACTCGACGATGAGCGACTGCAGCTCCGGCGTGTCGAGCGTCGTGGGCAGCTTGTAGTCGAGCAGCGACGGGCCGCGGTGCAGCCCGTTCGAACGGAACTCGTGCTCCTCGAAGACCGCCTCGGCGAAGCCCATGTAGGCGCTGCCTTCCATCTGCCCCTCGACGATGACGGGGTGCAGGGCCCGGCCGCAGTCGTGGGCGACCCAGATCGTCTCGACGCGAACCTCGCCGGTCTCGACGTCGACGTGGACCTGCGCGACGTGCGCGGTGAACGAGTAGGCGGGCGAGGCGCCGATGGTCCCTCCGCGGTACGAGCCGTGGACGTCCCTGGGGCTCTGGTACCAGCCCACCGCGCCGAGCGTGCCCTCGTCCGTCTCGGCCCAGGTGAAGGCCTCGGCGATGGGGACTTGCCTGGCCGTGTCCTCGCGCAGCATCGCGCGCCCCGCCGCGAGAGCGACCTCGCGCGGCGAGCACTCCCACCGCTTCGCCACGGCCGCGCGCACCCGGTCGGCGAGCGACCTCGCGCCCCGCAGGCACGCGTTGCCGGCCATCATGGTGATGCGGCTCGAGTAGGCGCCGAGGTCGACGGGCGCCAGATCCGTGTCGCCCGTCACCACGCGCACGCTCTCCGGTTCCACGCCCAGCTCCTCGCACACGACGAGCGCGAGCATCGCGTCGGCCCCCTGGCCGATCTCGCTCGTCCCGGCGAAGACCGTCACGCGACCGGACCGGTCGACCTTGAGCTGGACGGCGCTCTGCGGCATCTCGTTGGGGTAGATGGGGTAGTTGGTGCCGCTGATGTAGAAGCTGCCCGCCACGCCCACCCCCTGGCCGCGCGGCAGCCTGCGGAACTTGTCGCGCCAGCCGCTCGCCTGCTCGACGCGGCGCAGGCACTCCTCGAAGCCGTTCGAGCGGATGGCGAGCTCGTTGACCGTGCGCACGCCGGGCGCCAGGAGGTTGCGACGCCGCAGCTCGATCGGGTCCAGCGAGAGGGCCTCGGCCAGCTTGTCGAGCGTCACCTCGAACGCGAAGCGGGGCTGGACGCTGCCGTGGCCGCGCTTGGGGCCGCACGCGGGCTTGTTGGTGTAGACGCGCGTGGAGCGGAACCGGTACGCGTCGAGCGCGAGCGGGGCGGCGAGGAGCTGGCCGGAGTAGTACGTGGTGACGAGGCCGAACGAGGCGTACGCGCCGCCGTCGATGAGCGTGCGGGCGTCGCACCCCGTGAGCTTGCCGTCGCGCGTGGCCCCGAGGCGCATGTGCATGCGCATCGGATGGCGGCCGCGGTGCGCGTAGAAGACCTCCTCGCGGGTGTAGAGGATCTTCACGGGGCGCCCCGTGAGCATCGCGAGCTTCGCGACGCAGAACTCGAGATCGAAGGGCTCGCTCTTGCCGCCGAAGGCGCCGCCCACGGGAGGCTGCACCACCCGGATGCGGTCGGCCCCGAGCCCGAGCACGTGCGCGAGCTCGCGGTGCAGGTAGTGCGGGACCTGCGTCGTGCTGTAGACGGTGAGCACGCCGGTGGCCTCCCACAGGCCGATGGCGCAGTGCGGTTCGATGGCCGCGTGGGTGCTGCCGGGGAAGACGTACTCGTCCTCGATGATGACCTCCGAGCGGGCCATCGCGCCGTCGAGGTCCCCGAACACCAGCTCGACGTGCTTGGTGACGTTGCCGTCGCGCGCCGTGTCGTTGACCTTGGGGGCGCCTTCCGCGAGCGCCTCGGCGGGATCCAGCACGTGGGGCAACGGCTCCCACCGGATGTCGATCCGCCCCGCGGCGCGCTCGGCGGTCGCCTCGTCCACCGCCGCGACGGCCGCCACGGCGTCGCCCACGTAGAGCGCCCGATCCACGGCGAGCGGGTACTCGTCGTGCGTCCACGGCAGGATGCCGTACCGCGTGGGCATGTCCTTGCCCGTGACGACCGCGTGCACGCCGGGCAGCTGCAGCGCGCGCGTTGCGTCGATGCCCAGGATGCGCGCGTGCGCGTGAGGGCTGCGCACGATCTTGGCGTGCAGCATCCCGGGGAACGACAGATCGTCGACGTACCGGGTGCGGCCCGTGACGCGCTCGGCGGAGTCGGCGCGCGGCTGGCGCTTGCCGATGACGTTCATCGGCCGCCCGCTCGCTCGCGCGCCACGCGCGCCGCGTCCTCGACCGCGTCGAGGATCTTGGTGTACCCGGTGCAGCGGCAGAGATTGCCGGCGAGCGCCTCCTTGATGGTCTCGCGGGTGGGGGTCGGATCGCGCTCCAGCAGCGCGCGGGCGCTGACGAGCATCCCCGGCGTGCAGAAGCCGCACTGCGCGGCGCCGTGACGCACGAACGCCTCCTGCAGCGGGTGCAGGCGCGGCCCCTCGGCGATCCCCTCGACCGTCTCCACGCGGCAGCCATCCGCCTCCACGGCGAGGGTGATGCACGACAGGACGGTGCGACCGTCGAGCAGCAACGTGCAGGCGCCGCAGTCGCCCTCGTCGCACCCCTGCTTGGTCCCCGTCAGCCCGAGGTCGTACCGGAGCACCTCGACCAGCGTCCGCTCCGGCGCGACGGCGAGCCGCCGGACGTCGCCGTTCACGATCAGCGTGATGCTCTCGAGGCGTGGCTCGGGCATGATCGTCCTGCCATTCTCACGAAGCCGGTGCCGTGACCTGGGGCACGAGCCTGCCCCGCTTCAGGAGCTGATCGTGCCGGTAGGCGCCGAGCAGAGCGGCACCGATGGCGCCGGCGAGGATCGACTTCTCGTCCGCGCGCACCTCGATGTTGCCCAGCTTCTTCTTCTTGGGGCTCGCCTGCTCCTTCGCGACGAGCTCCCGGATGCACGCCACCAGGCCCACGTCCGCCGCCAGGCCGCCGGTCAGGGCGACGACGCCTTCCGCTCCCGCCGAGCGAAGCAGCCGCACGAGGCGCCCCGCGATGCTCAGGTGGATGCCCTTGAGGATGTCGCCGGCGGTCTGGCCGCGGCTGACCATGTTGATGACGTCGGTCTCGGCGAGCACCGCGCAGATGCTCGACACCTCCTCGACGTTCTGGGCCTGTAGCGACAGGTTGCCGACGTCGTCCAGCGGCACGCCCAGATAGCGGGCGATGTTCTCGAGGAACTGGCCGCTGCCGCTCGCGCACTGGCTGGTCATGCGGTGGCCGAGCACCTTGCCGCGCTCGTCCATCTTGATCGCGCGCGCGTGGAGCGCCCCCATGTCGAGGGCGGCGCGCGCCTGGGGGAAGAGGAACACGCCACCGCGCGCGTGCGTGGTCATCCCGTAGAAGTGACCGGTGGCGAACGTCACCGCGTCGGCGTCTCCCGTGCTGGCGACGTAGTCGAAGCGCGAGGGATCGACGCCGGCGGACGTGCAGGCCTCGGCGAAGGCGGCCTGCGCGACGTCGTGGACGTTGCGGCGGCGGATGCGCTGGACGCTCGTGGCCAGGATCTCGCCGGCGGCGCCGGCCTGGCTGCGGGTGACGGCGACCTTGACCGAGCTCGAGCCGCAGTCGATGCCGGCCGTCACGTTGGAACCGCTCATGATTGCGCCTCCGCTCCGGCGGCGCGCAGGAACTCGGGCAGCGGCGCCACGCGTCCCGCGCGCGCGTCGTCCAGACCGAAGAGCGCCGCGCCGAGAGCGCCCATGTAGATGGAGTCGGGGTGGATGTTGAGCGTCGTGGAAGGGTCGTAGTTCTCGGCGACGAGCTGGCGCAGGACCTTGACGGCCATGCCGTTGTTGCAGACGCCTCCGGTGAAGGTGAACTCGTCGGCCACGCCGCCCGAGCGCGCCAGCAGCGACATCGCTCGCAGCATGATGGCCCTGTGCAGGCCCGCGAGGATGTCCTCGCGCTTCTGACCCAGGGCGAGCCTCTCGCGCAGCTCGGCGCCGGCGAAGACGGTGCACGTGGAGCAGACCTTGACGCTCTTGGTCGACTGCAGCGCCAGCGGCCCCAGCTCGTGCAGCCCCAGGTTCAGCTCGTCGGCGATGTAGCCGAGATAGCGTCCGCAGCCCGCCGCGCAGCGGTCGTTCATCTGGAACGACGTGACGACGCCGTGCTCGTCGACCTGGATGGCCTTGGTGTCCTGCCCGCCGATGTCGAGCACCGTGCGCGTGCCGGGGAACACGCGGTGCGCCCCGCGACCGTGGCAGAGGATCTCGCTGCGGACCGACTCCTTGGCAAAGGGCAGCGTCTGCCGGCCGTACCCCGTTCCCACCACGGCCACCTCTTCCATGTGCTGCGCGGCGGCGACGTCGATGGCCCTGGCGACCGAGGCGCGCGTCCCCTCGGTCTCGGGATGGCCGGGCGGAAGGACGCGGTCCAGGGCGCGCCGCAGGAGCGCCCCGATCTCGCGCTTCTGCGACCGCGTCTCCACCTCGAGGATCGCCCGGTCGTAGAGGGCCGCGAGCAGCTCGAAGGGGACCTCGCCCGCGCGCGCGATCTCCTCGGCCTCGGCGACGTAGGCCGCCCCCGCGACGTCGCGGAAGAAGTCGCTCTTGCGCGGCGCCCCGCCGAGGAACATCGGCTCGGCCTTGCGCCCCACCTCGTCGAGCACCCTCGTGACCACGCTCGCGAGCGTCGGTTTCTCGGTGCGGTAGACGAGGTTGCGGTCGATGTTGCGCAGGATGGTCGCGCGCAGATCGGCCAGCTCGCCGTAGAAGAGCTCCAGCCGGAAGGCGTCGCGCAGGGGCTTGCTCCAGCCGCTCGTCGGCAGCGACCGCTCGAGCAGATCGAAGCGCGCGCTCGTCACGGCCTCCGTCCACGCGACTGCGCTCGCGACCTCGTAGTTGCTGCGGCTGTTGGTGATCCCGCGACCGAGGATGCCGCCCTCCTCGTCCAGCACGACCGCCTTGGTCGTGGTCGAGCCCAGGTCGATGCCGACGAAGCACCTCACGGCGACACCTGCACGCCGGCCGTCGTGACGCCGTGGGCCCTGCGCGCCTCGAGCATCTGCAGGTAGCTCTGCACGCGGTTCTCGATGTTCGCCTTGCCGAAGTAGCGGGGGTCGACCAGATCGCTCTCGATGAAGCCGCCGGGCACGCCCGTCTTCTTCTCGAGCTGCCGCAGCATGAGAAGCTGCCCCACGCTGAACGAGTTGCAGCTCTTGACGCTGTTCACCAGGAATCCGTCGGCCTGGTACTCGCGGATGTACTTCGCGAGCAGCTCGACGCGCGTGGGCAGCCCCAGGTTGGTGTAGCAACCCAGGCAGTAGTCGGCGAGCGTGTCGAGCGGGCGGCTGGGGTCGTGGCGGAAGCCCTGGTCGTAGAGACCGCCCACGCGCGTGTACGTGCTCGCGACGACGACGGCGCCCTCCTTGCTGAACATCTGCCAGAAGTCGTTGAAGGAGGTCCAGTTGGGCGGGCCCTCGACGACGAGGCGGTACTTCTCCTTCACCATCCCGTCGGGCGCCATCGGCCCGAGCTTCGCGGCGACGCGCTGGTCCACTTCCTCGCGCAGCTCGCGGTAGTACAGCACCGCGTCCTCGGAACCGCGGAACGAGCTGAAGATCGGGCCGACGTAGTAGACGCCGCCGAAGTAGCCGTCGATGGGCGAGGGGCGATGCCGCGCGCTCTCCCACACCGCCACCAGATCGTCCTCGGCTTGCTTGGACATCGCCAGGTGCGCCGCGAGCTTGTCGAGGTCCACCTTCGTCCCCGTGACCCTCTCCATCGCCGGGATCACCTCGCTCTTCAGCTGCTCGACGACGTACGCGCGCATGTCGTCGGTGATGACCCCGTCCGGCTGGTACGGGACGTGGAGCATCACGATCGGGCACTTGTATTCCTGCTTGAGCAGCTCGAACCACTTCATGAACGTGAAGCAGCCCGTGTACGACAGCAGCAGCAGGTCCGGCTCCGGCAGCTTGGTCCCGGTGGGCCCGATGTTGCCGTTCTTCATCATGCCGATGTCGCACTTCACGTACGTGCACACGTCCTCCGAGTGCCCGCTCTTCTCGGCCTCGGCGATGTAGCCCGCGCTCTTCTTGCGCATGCCCGACTGCAGCGCGTTGATCTCCGGCAGCACCGGCAGCATGTCGAACGCGCCGATGAGCTCCGTGAGGTTGCCCGGCACGAAGGTGTAGACGACCTTCTTGCCGTCCTCCTTCGCGCGCGCCAGCTTCTCGAAGTGGTCGGCGATCATCCGCTTCTGGCGGACCTGGCTGCGGTCCTTGGACTCCTGGTCGCTCATGCGCTGGCCTCCTGCGACGTCGGCAACACGCCGGCCGGGCCCCAGAGCTTCACCGCGTCGGAGAAGGCGCCGGCCTGCTCGCGGATGGTCTGGAACTGCCCGATGTTCTCGGCGAACTTGAAGCTCGTGTGGGGGATGCCCGCCCTGGCCAGCGCCGTCTCGAGCATGGGCTGGTCGAGCAGCGCGGGATCGCAGAACGAGGCGGCCGCGAAGATGACGCCGTCGGCGGCGCAGGCGTGCACGCGGCCGACGAGCGCCGCGCCCTTCTCGTGCAGCCCGATGTAGCGCGACGCCGACTCCTGGCCGCGCTCGAGGAAGGCGCGCGACAGGGCGTCGACGGGGTCCTCGTCGGGGCGGGGAGCGATGGGGCCGTCGATCATCCGGAAGCCGAGCTGGAAGTCGTCCTCGACGATGTCGCAGCCGGCCTTCTCGAGCGCGGTGATGAGCTCGAACGGCGGCTGCTCGCAGAACGAGCCGACGAGCACGACGCGGACGTTGTCCAGCCGCCGCGTCGAGCGGCGCTTCACCGCGCTCGCCACTTCCTCCAGCAGGGCGGAGTGCTCGTCGGCCGTCAGCACGGCGCCGGCTCGCACCGCGAGGTAGGCCTCCGTCGCGCGCAGGCGCCAGGGCTCTTCCCTCCGCACGGCGTCGAGCTCGGCGAGCTTCGCGCGCCGCCGGTCCTCGCTCGCGATGGCCCGGCGCAGAGCCTCCGGCTCGAGCTTCTTCGCCCCGCGCGACTCGAGTTCGCGCGCGATGCGCGTCATCTCGCGGCCGTAGAACCTGCCGCCCACGGCCGGGTCGAAGTTCTGGGGCAGGTCGAGGTACGCGGTGTACTTCTCGGGGAAGAGCATCCGCCACATGCCGCCGAGGTTGCGAATGACGTCGCAGATCGACGGGAACACCATCCCGTCGAGCGCGTCGAGGTGCCCGCCGAGCCCCAGCTCCACGGTGCTGCGCGGGATGTGACAGATGTACGACTGGAAGTACGAGTCGCCCCGGATGATGTCGAGCGCGTCGCCGCCGCCGAAGATGGCCACGGGCAGGCAACCGATGGCCTCGAACAGCGGGCGCGGGACGTAGATGGGCATGTGCCCGATGGCGAGCGCGCCGGGGTGCGCGGCCTTCCACGCCTTGACGGCGCCGAGGTCGATGTCCTCCACGAGGGCGCGCGCCCGCGCGAAGACGGCTGCGGCGGGATCGGTCACGAGGCTCCTCCTGTCGCTCCGTGGAGCGTGATGCGGTGGAAGGTGGCGGCGAGCACCTCGGGCGAGCCGTGCCGGCGCGGCTCGTACCAGCCGTAGACCCAGTTGAGCATCCCGAAGAGCGCGTAGGTCGCGCGCTCGAGCTCCGCCGCGTCGTCGTGGTGCCCGGCCTGGTCGATCGCCTCCGCGAGCACGTCGCGGGCGAGCGCGAAGTAGCGCTCCTTGCGCTCGCGGATGGCGGCCCGCTTCTTCGCGGGCAGCGCGCCCGCCTCCTGCACGAGCACGCGCAGCAGGTCCGGGTGCGCGGAGAAGAAGCGCAGATGGCTCAGGATGAAGGCTTGCAGGCGCGCGCTCGAGTCGTCCTGGGCCGTGATGGCGCGCCGGGCGCTCTCGATGAGCGCGTCGAACGCGTCGGACTGCAGGGCGAAGAGGATGTCCTCCTTCGACGCGAAGTGGGCGTACGAGCTGGCGAGGCCGAGCCCCGTCGCGCGGGCCAGGTCGCGCATCGACATGCCGTGGTAGCCGTCGCGGGCGATGGCGTGCGCGGCGGCGTGGAGGATGGCGGACCGGCTGCCGCCCTTGCTCCTGCGTTGCGGCTGGGGCTGCGCGGTCATGCGTCCACCCATCGCGGCGCCCGCTTCTCGAGGAAGGCCTCGATCCCTTCGTTCGCGTCGCGGCTGGGCAGCAGCCGCTCGACGTAGCGGCGCTCGGCGGCCTGCAGCGGCTCGTGGACGGCCGCGAGGATGCCCGAGGCCGTGCGGCTCGCCACGACCGCCTCGCGCAGGGTCAGGGCGGAGAGCGGAGCGAGCGACTTGCGGTACCAGCCCATCACCCACGCCTCCGGATCGGCCCCGGCGGGGACGACGGCGGCGAGAAGGCCGGACCCGAAGGCCGCGTCCGCGTCGAGCTCGGCGCCCGTCAACAGCATGCGCTCGGCACGCGCCCCGCCCAGGCGCAGGTGCCCCAGGACCGCGAGCACGGGCGGGATGACGCCGAGCTTCACCTCGGGGCATCCCATGACGGCGCCGGGCGTGGCGAACACCAGGTGGCACGCCAGCACCAGCTCGAACGCGCCGCCGAGGCATCGCCCCTCGACGAGCGCGGCGACGGGCACCGGATACGTCGCCACGTCGCGGATCAGATCGCTGAACGCGGCGAGCATCGCCGGCGCCTGCTCCTTCTTGTGCTCCGCCACCGAGGCGCCTTGCGAGAACGTGCCCCCTGCCCCGCGCACGAGCACCATGCGCAGCGCGCGGCGGTCCATGTGACCGGCGAGCGCCTCGCGCAGCTCCGACATCATCTGCATCGACAGGATGTTGGGGCGGGGCGCGTCGAGGACGAGGCGCAGCACGCGCCCGTCCTCGAGCAGGTCGGCGCGGACGGTCGTCACTTCGCGGCCTCCCGTGCGGACTTCGGCAGTACCTCGTCGATGAGCGCCGCGTCGAAGCGGGCTCCCTCGGCCAGGCGCAGGCGCAGCTTCACGAAGTCGATCTCGCGGTCGTCGCGCGCGCCGAAGTGAAACGCCGGGAAGCCGGCGGCGGCCTCGGTGTTCATGTTGAGGGCCAGCCACGAGCGGCTCGACTCGGAGTTCTGGTACCAGTGCTCGAGCTTCTTCTTGCGCAGGCTCTCGAGGGTGCGGCGCGTGCAGTCGGGGAACGTGTACGCCAGCTTGGTGACCATGCGGTCGACCGCGACGTCGAGGCCCGACAGGTCGACCGTGCAGGCCGCGGCCGTCTTCTTGGCTTCGTCGGCCGCGGCTCCGGTCTTCCAGTCACCCAGGCACGGACGTCCGTACTCGTCGGTCACACGCTCGGTGATCGCGAACGGGTTGGCGACCAGCTTGCCGTCGGCCTGCTTGTAGACGGGCACGATGTCGTTGAGCAGCCCGAGGCGGTACGCCTTGTGCGCCGACCAGGGCTCGCAGAGCGACAGCGACTCGGCCGCGTGCGCGTAGCCGACGTACAGGTGCAGGAAGTCGGTGGCGCCGCCGTCGGGCGCGGAGCCGTGCACCGGGCCCGCCTGGCCGAAGCGCGCGTGGTCGCCGGCTATGGAGAAGTCGCACGCCATGCCGATTTCCTGCCCGCCGCCGATGCGCATGCCGTTGACGCGGCAGATGACCGGCTTGTCGCAGAGCAGGATGCTGGTGACCATGTCGTTGAACAGGCGCATGTACTGCAGGTACTCGAGCGGCCGGCGCGCGTAGTAGGTCGCGTACTCGGCGGTGTTGCCGCCCGTGCAGAAGGCGCGCGTGCCGGCGGCGGTGAAGACGACGGCGACGCAGCGGCGGTCGACGCTCGCGCGGCGCATCCCCAGGATGACGTCCTTGACCGCGGCGGTGGTGTACGAGTTCAGCTGCGCCTCGTTGTCGAGGACGATCCAGGCCTGGTGCAGGCCCTCGATGGGCGCGCCCTTGCGGTCGAGCACGGGGCGTCGCTCGTAGCGGATGTTCTTCAGCTCGTGCTGGGGCAGCAGATCGTGGTCGCTTAGCTCGGGCATGACGGGTTTCCTTCTTCAGGCGCGCGGATCGAGGACGAGGCGCTTGGTGAGCGCGTGGTGGGCCATGGCGTCGAGGGACTGGACGACGCGCGACATGGGTGCGTGCTCGACGAACGGCGTGAGCACGACCTGGCCTCCGTAGATGAGGCGCAGGACGTCGGCGTACAGCTCCGGCGGGCAGCCCCAGGAGCCGTGGAGGGTGGCGTCGAACGCCATCACGTTCGACAGGCGCAGGTTGACGGCGGTCGGCGTGTAGCCGACCTGCACCAGGGTGGACGCCTGCGACAGCAGCGCGAAGGCGAGCGTCTGACCCTCGGGGTGACCGCTGCACTCGAGCGTCCGCCAGCGCAGCGACGGCACGCGCCACTCGTTCGCGAGGCCGTGGGCCTCCTTGCGCACCTCCTTCGGGGGGCGGTCGCGCGTGAGCACGGTGCGCTCGGCGCCGTGGCGGGAGATGGCCTCGAGCTTGCCGGCGTCCACGTCGAGGGCGACGACGTGCGCGCCCATCGCCCGCGCGATCTGCACCGCGTAGCCACCGACTCCGCCCGCGCCGACGACGAAGACGACGTCGCCCTCGCGCACCTCGGCGCGCTTCAGAGCCTGGTACGCCGTCGAGACGGCGTCCGCGACGACGCCCAGCTCGCGACGGTCGACGCTGGCGGGAGCATCGTCGATGCAGACCAGGGGACGCGCCGGCACCAGGCAGTACGTGGCGAACCCGCCGTCGCAGTCGTTCCCCGGCATCTTCTGCTTCGGGCACGCGTTGCCGCGACCCGCGCGGCAGAACGCGCACTCGCCGCACGGCAGGACGGCAGGCACGATGACCGACCGACCCGCCCACGACTCCGCGCCGGCGCCGGCCTGCACGACCTTGCCCACGATCTCGTGCCCCAGCACCAGCGGCAGCGCGTGCTTCGGAGCGACCGAGCCGTCGGCGTATCCGAGGTCGGTGTGGCAGAGCCCACACGCGTCGACCTCCACCACGACCTCGCCCGCCGCCGGCGCGGGCACGTCGATCGTGCGCGCCTCGAGCGGCTTGCCACCTTCCACGAGAACCCAGGCCCGGGACTTCATCGCGATCACCTCCGCGGCGACGACTGCGTGCTGCTGTCCTACGAGACGAACGTTCGTTCGCCAAGGCGGCGTGCGGAGCCCCATGACCGTCGTCATGAGCGCGCGCGAGAGACGCGCAAGGGTTGCGCGAGCGAGGCCTTACCCGGGCAGTCGCGCGGGGCGGGGCCAGTCGTCTTCGTG